>Ga0308419_1000846_pt1 | contig 21085 bp, 14 predicted proteins | sample HotsprSampleMS50_FD_203674 | JGI IMG/M metagenome (GOLD analysis project Ga0308419, IMG submission 203674) | Hot spring phototrophic mat microbial communities from Mushroom Spring, Yellowstone National Park, Wyoming, United States - 20090730_MS50 ... | reverse complement strand
GGACTTGCACCCCAGCCCGGCCAAGAGCACGCCTGCAATCAACGCCCAGGCGCCGAGCTCCGCCGCCAGGCGCAGGCGGGGGGTTGCATCGCCTGCTCGTCTCAACTCGCCAGCCCCGCCTTTGCCAGAACGGCGTCCGTGCCGTACGGCGCTCGCTGCTTGCGGCTCAGCATGGAGTTGGCTTCCGTGTCGTTCTTCAGGAAGATCTCCTTTTCGGGATCCCAATAAAGCGGCCGTCCCAGATGCATGGCGATCTGCGACAGCAGGCACACCGTGTTCGAACGGTGTCCCACCTCCGCCGGGGCCACCGGGTCCTTCCGCGATTTGACGCTGACCAGCCAGTCGAGGATATGGTCCCCCTTTGGGCTTACGTGGAGGTGGATTTCGCCGTCCTTGATGCCCTCTTTGATCATCCGCCGGTCGCTGGCGTCGATGGCTTGGCTCCAGGGCCCGCCCGGCAACGAGCCGCCCCGCGCCCCCAGCGCCTGCATGTCGACTTCGCTGAAGCGGCCCCGGGTGACCCAGATCCAGCCGTTCTCGCCCAGGAACTTGATGCCGTTGGGGTACTTGTCGCTGATGTACATCATCGTCCCGTCGGCGTACCGTGCGCGGATGTGGTAGGGCCCATGGACGTCCCACAGCCCTTCCTTCGGGAAGATGGCCATGCCCTCGATTTCGACCGGACCGCTGAGCTCCACCCCCATCCCCCAGTGCGCCGTGTCAATATGGTGCGCGCCCCAGCCGGTGATCATTCCCGCGCCGAACTGCTCGCAGCGCAGCCAGCCTGGCCGCCCGTAACGCACCCGGATATCCGGGCTCTGCGGATGGACTCGGTCCTCGGTGTAGTAGACGTAAGGCGTCGAACCGAGCCACATATCGTAGTTCAGGTTCGGCGGCACGGGCATCTCCTTGGGGTTGCCGCCGGCGGGGTCGGTCGGCAGGCCGATGTAGACCTCCCGCAACTTCCCGATCCTTCCGTTGCGCACCAGTTCGCAGGCCAGCCGGAACTGAGCCCCGGACCGCTGCTGGCTGCCGATCTGGAGGATGCGGCCCGTCCGCTTGACCACGTCGGCCATCTGCCGGCCTTCCTTCACCGTCAGCGAAGCCGGCTTTTGAACGAAGATGTCCTTGCCCGCGAGCGCCGCTTCGATCACCGGCTGCGCATGCCAGTGGTCCGGCGTGCTGATCAGCACGGCGTCGATGCTCTTATCTTGAAGCATCTCGCGGTAGTCGGTGTAGGTCTTGATGTCGGCGTAATTGCCGCTGCCGAACCGCTTGGCGTAGTTCTGTTCGATCCACGTTTTGGCGTCGGCCAGCCGCACGGTGTCCACGTCGCAGACCGCCACAAAGCGGGCCATGTCGCTGTTGCGCAGGATGCCGGGCAGCTCCGAGTCCCGCGCCTGCCGCCCGCAGCCGATCTGAGCCACCTGGATCAGGTTGCTGGGCGCGGCGGCTCCCAACACCCGCGCCGGGACGATCATCGGGAACGCCAGGGCCGCGCCCGCCGCCTTCACGAAATCTCTCCGGGAGCTTTTTTCATCGCCCCACCGGTCCAATTGCATAACTCCTCCTAAGCTCACTTCTCTCCCAGAACCCAAAGAATGCCGCCCAGGATGTGGCGGTAGAGGATCGGGTTCGAATAATCCTCCTTGCGGTGCCCCAGCGCCGTGAAGAATTCCCGCCCGCCGTCATATTCTTGGTACCAAGCCAGCGGCAGGGCATCGCCGAAGCGTTTTCCCGGGTAAGTCTCCTTCTGAGGATCGTCCAGCTTGGCCGGATCGGTCACCAGCAGCGGCCGGATCCCCGGGTTGATGTTGTCGTGGTAGTAACACTCGTCTTCCCACTCGAACTCCGCCGGCAGATCCCGCGTGGCCGGATGATTCCGGTCCGCCACCCGGACAGTGAACTTCTGAAACTTGGGATGCCGGAGAAACTTGCCTCCGAGCACCGCCCAAAAGTAGGGCCAGTTCCGCTCCGAACCCGAGGCCGAATGAATTCCTACAAACCCGCCTCCGGCCCGGATGTAGCGCTGAAACGCCTCCCGTTGGGCCTCGTTGGCGAAGGCTTCATTGTTGCTGTTGGAAAACACCAGCGCCCGGTACTGTTTCAAGTTGGCGTCGGTGAACACGCCCGGGTCGTCGGAGACGTCCACCGCAAAGCCTTTCTCGGCGCCCATCTTCCGAATCGCCTCCACGCTGCTGGCGATGTTGTCGTGCACGTAGCCCGTGCCGCCGGTGACAAAGTTCCGCGTGTAGACCAGGACCTTCTTCTCAGCCGCGGACCCCGCCGCCGCGATTAGCACAACACACGCGATCGATGCCCAGAGCCTGCTCATGGCCATCACGCCTCCCTCCTCGCCGTATATCCTTGCACAAAGGCGCCGCGCCTGGGTACGGGCGGCCCGGGCGCGGCGCTTGCCAAAGTACTACCAGCGGAGGCGTGCCTGGATCTGAACGAACCGCCGCGGGCTGTTGGTCTCCGAGGTGATCTGACCGAAGGCGGCGCTGGTGGGCGTCACGTTCGGCCCGGCGAGGATCCCGTGGTTCGCTACGTTCAGCACGTCCATCCGCGCCACGAATCTCATGCGCTCCACGATCTTGAACTCCCTCGAAACGCTGCCGTCCACTTGCGCAATGCCGGGATTCCGGATGCCGTCAATCACCCTGGGGAAGAAACGGTACTGGTAGCTGCCCGCTGCGAAGTTCGAGCGCTTCTCGAAGCCCGATGTGCAGGGTCCGCTGCCCACAACCGAGTCCCCCGGCGCCAGCGGAGTGCTGGCCACGCAGCCGGCGTTGTTAAAGTAGCGAGCGATCTCGGGCTTCTCCAGCTTGATGCTGTTCGGGTCGCCGTAGAAGAAAATGTTGCCCCAGCTCACCAGGCTCCCCGCCTGGAACTGGTAGGTTCCGGCCAGCGTCCAGCCGCCGACAATCAGGCTCAGGTACTTGTTATGCACCCACTGGCGGCCCTGCCCGAACGGAAGATCCCACACAAACGTGCCGAGCAGGCGGTGCGCCGCCAGCCCCGCATTCTGCCAGTAGGGAACCTGCGGGTTGGTCGGATCGTCCGGGTGCCAGCCCTGGAAGTAACTGTTGCCATCCATCCGCTTCAGCCAAGTGTACCCGGCGGTGGCGCTCAGTCCTTTGGAGAAACGGTGGGTGTAACTGACCGAGATCATTTGCGTGCGCGAATGGAACCGCGGCTCCGGCGTGTTCACGTTGCCGTTCGGCGTCGAGAACAGCAGCGCCGCGCGGCTGCGGTTGGGGCTGGTAAACAGCGCATTGGTCGCCATCCAACCCCACAGCGTCGCGTTATTCCTTACCTCGGCCGGATAGATGGCGTTGGCGTTCGAGGGAACCGCACCCGTAGTGGTAATTCCATAAAACGGATTCGGAACCGTCGCGCTCAGATAGTTCGGGATCGTGTCGTTGCGGGTCTGTGTAAAGTTGTAGTAAGTTGACGGAACGCCCTTGTGCGACGGGTTATTGTAAGTGAGATTGGAAGCGTACGTCCCTTCGTAGGCCACCTCCACCACATCGTGAGATGCGACCTGGCGCTCGATGCTGATCCGCCAGCGCTGCTGCCGCGCGTGATACTTGTAGTTCGGGTAGGTCCAGCCGGCGCCCGCCGTCGCCATCGCGCCCAGCGAATCTCTCAGCGGCTTGTCGAACCGCGTCCCATCCGCCCGCACCGGGAAGGGGTCGTTCAGAGGCGACACGGTGGGGACGGCGCCGTTGGCGCTGTATAGCGGATTGAACACGGGGATGTTGTTGGCGTCGTTGGTGTAGAGAATCGGGTTGGTGGAGCGGCTGAAGTAGTTCTGATTCGGGCCATAATTCATCGCATTGACGTTGGTCGTGTCGTAGTAGATCCCGTAGCCGCCCCGCAACACGGTCTTGGGGGCCAGCTCATAGCCGAAGCCGATGCGCGGCAGCCACATCAAGGAGCTATCCCAAGCGCGCTTGCGCGCCCCGGGGGAGCCGGCGTAGATCGCGCCGCCCTGAACTTTGAATTGGGAGGCCGGCACCTCAGGCTGCGGCTTGGCTGCATAAGCGGCCTCCACGGCGTCCGAAATCGGCAGCCGCGTGTTGGGATTGTAGTCAATGATGAACCGGTTCCAGCGCTCCGTGGCCCCAAGCTCGTACTCGGAACGCAGCGACAGCGTAAGGGTAAGTCTCCGGCTCACCCTCCAGGTGTCTTGAATGTACCAGGAGTAATACGGGTTGCCGACGATGAAGCTGTCGTTGTCGGAGATGGTGATGGACGTCGGCATCCCCATCATGAAGCTGGCCCAGCTCAGGCCGATGTTCGCCGGCGAGTAGCCGATTCCGCCTGAGTCGTCAAACCTCCGGAAGTACGTGTTCCCGAACGTGTACGTGCCGTCGTTGTTTCCGGCATGGTTGGAGCGGATCTGGCGCCGGAAGTCGATGCCGCCTTTAATGGAGTGGGCGCCCCGGATGTGCTGCACGTCCGCGGTGTGTGTCCAGAAGGTGCTGTAAGTCTTGGTGGGCGTGCCCAGAATCCCGTTCTGGCTGTAACCGGAGATCGTCATGCCCGGCAAGTAGCACCAGTTTCCGCACTTTTCATCGAGATACTTCGGAAGCCCCACGTCCGACGGCTTGAACTTGTATGGCGTGTCGCGCTGCGCCGCCGCCGTGCTCCAGTTGCTCACAGAGATGGCGCCGTGCACGATCGTCGCAGGAGTCGCCGTGTAGACCCAGTCGATGACCCCGTTTTGGTCGTCCCGGGTCACGCCTCCCCCTTGACCGCTGTTCAGGCCCGGGAGTATGTCGACTGTCCAGTCGTAGCGGTTCTCAAAAAAGTGGTTCTGCGTGAACCGCCCGAAGAAGCGGTGGTTGGTCCAGGCGTTCAAATCCATGCGTCCGGAGAACTGATTGAACTCCCAGTTGTACGGCGCGGTGATGGCCAAGTACGGGTTGGTCGTCGGGGCCACCGTCTTGTCGAACCAGTTGTTGGGATCGGGCCAGAACTTCACATAATGGTCATAGAATTTCTTGCCCATTTGAATGTACTGCCCCGGAAGAATGTTGTTGGGAATGGCGTCCCGGATGTAGTGCCCCTGACGAGCCGGATCCGGACGTGTGGAGTAGGGATCGTAAAGCTGGTACTGCCCGGGATTGGCCGCCACCCGCAGCAGGTCCGAGAAGTCTCCCTTCTTGTTGTCCACGGTCGGCACGATCTTGTTGTAGGTCGAGGCTTCTTCCGGTTTGGCGTCCTTCTGTCCCTGGTAGAAGAAGCTGAAAAACACCCTGTCCTTTCCATTGAACAGCTTGGGGATCTGGATAGGACCGGTCAGGTTCAAAGTCCACAGATTGGACCTGCCGGAGGGCTGAATCGGCCGCGCCGCCGCCGCATCCGCCTCCGCAATTTTGCCTTGCGCGCGCAGGGAGGCGATGTTTCGGTAATAGTTCTGCTTGGCGAAGAAGTTGGAGCCTTGCCAACGCTGCTGCCAGTGGGTGTTGCTGGCCGTGCCGTGATACTCGTTCGTCCCGCTCTTGGTTTGAACGGCCACGCCCAGTCCCAGCGAGTGCCCGAAGCTCCCGTCAAAGGTGGTGGTCAACACCTTCACCTCATCCACAATGTCCACACTGGGCAAGTTCGCCGTGGTGCGGCCGGCGCCGTCGGCCACCCCCCCGTCAATCGTCCATGTGTTGCCCCCAATCCCGGCGCCGGTGTCATAACTGGACCCTCCGATGGTCGAGTGCGGGCCGAGCAGCGTCGGAGGATTGCCCGAGTTGACTCCGGGGCTGAACCGGATGATCGTTAAAACCGTATTGGCGTTGGACGGCAGATCGCGCACGCTCCGATCGTCCAGAACGCGGCCCGCGTCGGTCCGGCTCACGTCCACCAGCGGTGGCTCCCCGGTCACCGTAATTGTCTCTGTACTACTAGCCCGTAGATTCTTTTCCGCGCGCGAAGATTTTTTATGCCGCCACACCTGTTTGGTTGCGGCTCTGCCGCGCTGTGACGCCGCCCACTTCCAAAGTGACGCTCACCTCGCGGCGGTCCGTCACCTGCAATGTGATCCCGGCGCGCACCGTCCTCTTGAAGCCTGGCGCCTCAAATGTTACGGTGTAGGACCCCGGCATCAGCAGCGGCGCTTCGTAATACCCCGTATCGCTCGTCCGCAGGTTCACGGTCGTATTGGTGTTCACATTGGTGATCACCACCGTGGCGTTGGGAATCACCGCGCCCTGCGGGTCTCGAACGAACCCCATCAGCGTGCTGCGCGTCTCTTGCCCCAACATCAGCCCGGCCAGAGCGAGCGCCGCAAACACAATACATACTGCTCTCCTCATTTCTTGCCTCCCTGCCCGTTATACACGGACCCTGAATTCGAAGACCTATATTGTTCTACACCAAAACAAATAAACTTGTCAAGAGTTTTTTTGAGATAGGTTCGTCGAAATTCGAGCCCTTAAACGTTGCCTGTGCGCTGGTCTGCGGCCGGTCTACTGGACGGGCGTGCCCGCCCTCTTGGGGATCCCCTCGCCGCGTCCGGCACCCGAACGCCCCGCGCCGCCCGGAGAGGCGTCTAAGGGATTGAGTCCTTTAGGATAATTAGGATCCAGGCGGGCAATGTCCACCCGGTAGCTCACCGTGTTCGGCCCCGGAAAGTCCGGCGGGACCTTCTGCGTGACCTTGCCTGTGGCCGCCCACTCCGTCCCCCGCTGGAAGGTCACGACGGAGCCCACGCACGCCAGGGCGTAGACGTCGTGGCCGAAGATGGTGTGGAAGATGCGTCCCTTTCCGTAAGTGATCGCCATCAGCGCCGGCTCTTCGTTGCCTGTGCCCCGGTTGGCCGGATCGGAGTACGCCGTCGCCAGCACGGTCATGTTCTTGCCCGGTCCGCGCAGGCGGTCGTACAGCTCATCACCTTGGTGCATCCAGACCTTCGGCAGCCCCCGCGTGATCGGGTGATTCGCCTCCTGAATCGTGATGCGGTAGGGCAGCCGCAAACCGTGGCTGCCCGCGTTGCCCGGCCTGGGATCGGAAACCAGCTTCCCGTCCTTGAAATACCAATACGGGCCGGCCTTCTCATTGCGCCCGCGCCAGCCGCCGATTCCGATCATCTCGTTAAAGGCCGGCCAGCCCGGGAAAGCGTTGTCCGCGGCATGTACGATCACCACTCCGCCGCCGCCGGAGACATACTTCTCGAACGACTCTTTCAGCTCGGCCGGCCAGCGGGCATCCGGCGCATCGTAATTCATCACTACGGCCCGGTAGGCCCCGAAGTCGGGTTTGAAATTGGCCCAGTCGCCTCCCGCCGGGGGCGCCGTCACCACGTCGACCTGGAACAAGCCGGTCTGCTCCAGTTGCAGCTTGAGCGCCGGCGTGATGGCCTGCCAGTTGTGATACGGCCCGCCGCTTTCGCCGTCCAGAATCATGACGCGAATCGGTGTGGCACCGAACAAACTCTGCAAAACCAGCGCCGCTGTGCAGAGGACCACTACGAACAATGTCCGCCTGATCATGTTTGCCCTCCCCCTATAGTTTCAGCTCCCAGCCTTTGCGAATATACGGGCGCAAGTACCGGTTTGCCTCCTCGCTGTTGGTGAACCGCATTCGTTTGGCGTCCCACAGCAATTTGCCCGGCACGCGCAGCGCCACCGCACCCAGAATCAGCCACTCGATATAGGGCACGGCGATATCGAAGTTCGAGCACGCCGGCGCGCCGCCTTTGCAGGCCCGCACCCAGTCCATCGCGTGGCTGACCGACCGCGGCAGCAACTGCGGCGGCAGCGTGTACTCCTTCCAGCGGGAGGCGGGCAGCAGCCACACGCCCTCTCCGCGCGAGCTGGTGGCCATGTAGCCCTTATCGCCGACGAACAGCGCCCCGTTTCCTGGGACTCGCGGACCGCCCGCCGCCCCGGGGCCGAACCCGCGGCCCGCCGCCCCAGGAGCACCTGCCTGCGGCATTCGGCCTGGAGCTCCTGGCGCGCCGGCCGGCGCAGCAGCGCCTCCTGCTTGCCCCATCCGGCCCGCCGGCGCCGCTCCCCGCCCTGCTCCCTGCGGCATGCCCGGTTGCGGAGGAGCATAGCGGCCCCGCTCCGCCAGGTTGTTCATCGGCGGCAAAAGCGGTTCGCCTTCCTCCATCCCCTCCGGAAACTTCACATCCCCGCGCATGTTCTGATACACATTCACCGTCACCGGCGGCATCGCCCCCCGCGCCGGGAACTCGTAGCGCAGATGCGCGCTCACCGGCCAGGTCCACTGGCTGGTCCCCTCCACCGTCACGCACTCCACGCTGATCGGTGGCGCCTGGTCCAGCCGCAGCGCCAAATTGGCCGGCCCCAACACGTGGACGATCCAGTCTCCCAGCGAGCCGCCGGTCCCAAAGTCCAAATAGGCCCGCCACTGCCGGATCATCGCGGAGTTGTACGGGCGCATGGCGGCCGTGTTCAGCCACAGGTCCCAATCCAGCGTTTCGGGAATGGGCTCTTCCGGCGGCTGCGACTGCACCCCGTCGCCCCCGGCGTAGATCCGCCCGGTCCAGGCATGCACCTCCCGCACGCTGCCGATCTCGCCGGACCAGAGAATCTCCGCCGCCACCCGCGTGCCCTCGTGCGAATAGCCCTGGTTGCCCATCTGGGTGGCGACCTTATACTTCTGCGCCGCCTCCCGCAGCAGCCGCGCTTCCCACACCGTGCGCGTCAGCGGCTTTTCGCAGTAGACGTGCTTGCCGAGCTGCATCGCCATGAGCGCCGCAGGCGTGTGCCCGTGGTCCGGCGTGGCGATCATGACCGCATCGATGTTCTTGTCCTCGGCTTCGAGCATCCTGCGGAAATCCTTGTAGTGCTTCGCCTCCGGCCAGGCCTTGTACGCCGGCGCCGCCATGGCGTCATTCACGTCGCACAAAGCCACGACGTTTTCGGTCACCGCCGCTTCGCGCAGAATTTGAGGCCCCCGGATTCCCAAACCGATGGCCGCGAGGTTCAGCTTATCCAAAACCGACTTGTACCCCAAAAAACTCAGCGACGGCACGCTCCCGAAGCCGCCCACGGGCACCGCGCCCGCCAAAAGAGAACCGAAAAAGAAATAACGCCTTGTCATTTTGTTTCCATCCATGTTTTCAAACCTCCTCGCCGGGGCCGCCCATCCTGTCCGGCCGATGGCGGCAGCGCGCCGGCATCCTCCTCCTGAAAGTTAAGCCCGCCGTTAGGCTCCAGCCTCCGGGACGAACTGCTTGCGCCTTTCGGCCAGTTCGTCCTGGATCTGAATATTCAAAGTCTTCCCGATTCTATACCGAATCAGGCAAATCACCACCACCACGAAGAACAGCGCCGGATAGACGCTGATCGTCATGCGGATCCCTAGCAAAGCCTCTGCGCTCTGCGCCACGTTGGCCCGGTATCCATAGGCCGATAGCAGCCAGCCTGCGATCGCTCCTCCGAGGCTCAGCCCCGCCTTTAAGGCGAAAATGATCGTCGCGTAAATCACCCCCGTGGTCCGCCGCCCGGTCTTCCACTCCCCATAGTCGGCCACGTCCGCGAACATGGCCCAGAGCAAGGGGATGGTGGGCGCGTAGGCCAGCGCCCGGGCGTACTCCAGAAGAAACACCTCGCCCACGGCATCCGCCGGGACCGCCAGAAACAGGGCCATAAAGACCGTGGCCGTCGAAAATCCTGCAATCGCCACCGCCTTCTTCCCAAACCGCATCGATAGCCACGTCGAACACAGCACGCCGGCCACCGTCACAAACTGGCTGGAGATGTTGAACAGGCTGAAGCCGACCGCGGCCACATTGGAACGGTTCGCCTCCACCACCAGCCCGAGCGCGTTCAACACCGAATGCCATAGTCCGCCGGTGGCGCCCGCCGCCAGCGCCGTCACCCCCAGCCGCTCCAGAAAGGCAAATAACTGCTCTTTGTCCAGGTAATACTGAAAATAGTAATAGAGCGTGCCGCCGCGCATGGCCAGCACGATGAAGTGCGCCAGCGTCAGGATGAACATGGCGATCCACGGCCCGTTGCGGAGCAGGTCGGCGAAATCCTGCTTCACCGAAAGCTTTTGCCGTGGATCCGGCTGAATGCGCTCCCGCGTGGACAGGAACGTGATCACGAAGAAGACCACGCAGATCACCGCCCACAGGCCCATCGTCATCTGCCAGCCTTTGGCGCGGTCGCCGTGGCCGAACTTCGCCACCAGCGGCAGAGTAAAGCCCCCGACGATCAACTGAGCGATCATCGCCGCCACGAACCGGTACGAGGAAAGCGAGGTCCGCTCGTGCACGTCGCCGGTCATGACGCCCGTCAAAGCCGAGTAGGGCGTATTGTTCGCCGAATATAGCGTCATCAGCGCCACATTCGTCAGGCAGGCGTAAATGAGCTTGCCCGTCGGGCCGAAGCCTGGCACGGTATAGGCCAGCACCATGGCCACGCCCCACGGCAGCGCGGTCCACAGCACCCAGGGCCGGAATTTGCCCCACCGCGTGTTGGTCCGGTCCGCGATGACGCCCATCATCGGGTCGAAGAACGCGTCCCATAGCCGACCCACCAGCAGCAGGGTCCCGGCGGCGGCCGCCGTGATGCCCAGCGTGTCGGTGTAGAAGTTCAACTGGAACAGGATCATCGTCTGGAAAACGAAGTTCGCCGCCGCGTCGCCCAGACTGTAGCCGGCTTTTTCGCCAAAGGAGAGTTTCCCGCTCGAGAGCTTCCCGCTGGAATCGGACATGGAGCTCCTATCGCACCGTCAGCACGACCTTCTGCAAGTCGCTATCGCGGGACGAATTCCCGACCAAAACCTCGAATTCGCCGGGCTCCACCACCCAGCGCGTATTCACGTCATAGAACGCCAGCGACTCCGGCCCGATCTCGATTTCGACCGTCCTCCGCTCGCCCGGATTCAGAAACGCCTTTTGAAAGCCTTTCAGTTCTTTGACCGGCCGCGTCACCGAGCTCACCACGTCCCGGATGTACACTTGGACCGTCTCGCTGCCCGGCCGGGAGCCAATATTAATGACGTCCGCCAGCACGCGCGTGGTAACTCCGCAGGCGATCCGATTCTTGGTCAGCCGCACATTCTCAATGGCAAAGCTCGTGTAGCTCAGCCCGTAGCCGAACGGGTACAGCGGCGAGGCGTCCTCAAAGAGGTAGCCCCGGCGCGCCGAAGGCTTGTGGTTATAGAAGCAGGGCAGGTGCCCCACCGAACGGGGGATGGTGATGGGCAGCTTCCCTCCCGGGCTGAAGTCGCCGAACAGAGCCTCCGCCACGGCGCGCCCCCCTTCCTGGCCCAGATACCAGCAGTCCAGAATCGCCGCTGCCTCCCGGCTGAGATAGTTGATCGCAAGCGGCGCGCCGTGAAACAGCAGCACGATGACCGGCTTGCCCGTGGCGATCATGGCCCTCGCCAACTCTTCCTGCCGCCCGATCAGGTCCAGGCTGGCGCGGTCCCCCATGTGCTTCCGCGACCAGGCTTCCCGGCTGGTCTGCTCGTTGCCGCCGATCGCCAGCACGATGACATCCGCTCGCTCGGCCACCCGCACCGCCTCGGCGATCTGCCGCCGGTCCTCCTCCGGATCGCTCAGGATCACCTCATCCTGGTTCCAGGAGCCGCCCACCGTGATCTTGCAGCCTTCGCTGTAAAGCACCTCGGCGCTGCTTCCCAGGCGGCTGCGGATCCCCTCCAGCACCGTGATCTCTTGCTTCGGCACGCCGCTGTAGCCGCCGAGCAGGCTGCGGTGCGCGTTGGGCCCGATGACCGCGATCCGCCGCACCGCTCCCGCATCCAGCGGCAGCAGTCCACCCTCATTGCGCAGCAGCGTGATGCTCTCCCGGGCCGCCTGCAACGCCAGATCGCGGTGCTTGGCGCAGCCCACCACCCGGTCCGCCTCTTCCGGATCGACGTACGGGCCGTCGAACAGCCCCAGCTTGAACTTCCAGAGCAACATCGGCGCCACCAGTTCGTCCAGCTCGGACTCCTTCAGCTCGCCCCGCCGCACCAGCGCTTCCAGATGCAGGTAGCAGTCCGGCTCCGGCAGCTCGATGTTCACTCCGGCCCGCACCGCCAGCGCGCATGCATCCTTCTTATCTTTGGCTACGAAGTGCCCGTGGGTATCAGGGCGGTAGCTGAGCTCCCAGATCGCGTAATAGTCCGAAACGACGTACCCCCGGAAACCCCACTCCTTCCGCAGCACCTCCCGCAGCAGCCAGCGGTTGGCGTGCGAAGGCACGCCGTCGATCTCGTTGTAGGAAGCCATCACGCTGATGGCCCCGCCCTCCTGGATGGCTTCGCGGAACGGCCGCAGAAACACTTCCCGCAGGGTGCGGTTCGAAACCTCCGCCGGCGCGCAGTTCATGCCGCCCTCCGGCGCGCCGTGGGCGGCAAAATGCTTCAGCGTGGCGATGAGGCGCCGCTTATCGCGAAAAGAGGCGTCGCCCTGAAACCCCCGCACAGCCGCGATCCCCATCCGCGAAACAAGATAAGGGTCCTCTCCGTAGGTCTCTTCCACCCGCCCCCAGCGGGGGTCGCGCGCCACATCCACGACCGGCGTCAGCGCCTGATGCGCCCCTCTCAAGCGCGCCTCCGCCGCCGTCATGGCGAACAGCGCTTCCACCAGCTCCGGGTTGAACGTGCCGGCCAGCGCGATGGGCTGAGGAAAACTCGTTCCGCCCACCGCGGCGTGCCCATGTAGGCACTCCTCATGAAAAACCACGGGGATTCCTAAGCGGCTGTTCTCCACAAAAAACCGCTGGATCGCGTTGGTCAGCTCCGCCATGCGCCGCGCATCCAGGCCGCCGCCGGCGTCGCTGGGACGCCCCACTTGGCCCAGCCCGTGTCCCTTGCCGAAGGCCGCGCGGGCTTTTTCCGCATCGAAGTTTCCCTCCGCGTCCACCAGCGTCTCGGATTTCTGCTGCCACACGCACCGCATCTGCGCCGCTTTCTCGGCCAGCGTCATCCGCTTCAGCAAATCGCGCACCCGCTTCTCGGGCGCAAGCGAACGGTCTCTGTATGCCTCCCGTTCCGGCCTCGTGCCCGATCCCTTTGCACGTTTCATCTGTTCTCCCACTTCTCGGCCCAATTTCCGTTTGGCGCTCGCGTGCGCCGCCCGGCAGTGCCCATAGAAAAGTTCGGCCTTTAAACAATTACAGACAATACTGCGCCGGCGTGTCCCCCGTCAAGGAACCGCATGAGCCTCCCAAAGCGCGCCCGGCGGAAATTGTAAATCGATCGCCTGCTTGACAGTCCTAAGGTTCCAGCGTGTATAGTAAAGCGGAACGGAATGAGAACTTTTTCCCCTGCTCGCCTCCAAGTTGCTTCCAGTGAAGTTGTACGGGACATTAACCGGCGTGTGGTTCTGAACCTGATCCGCACTCGCCAACCGTTGTCCAGGGCCGATCTGGCCCGGCTCTCGGGCTTGCAACGGAGCACGATCTCCTCGATCGTTGAGGAACTCATCGAAGAACACTGGGTCCTGGAAGGACCGCTGGGACGCCTCCCCCGCGGCCGCCGCCCTACCTTCCTGCGGCTCAACGACGACCGGGTGATCATCGGCGTCGACATCCGCCCCATCCAGATCACGGTGGCGCTGGCCGACGTCAACGGGAAGTTCAGCTCCCAGGAGGCCTTCGCCACGCCTTCCGGCCCCGATGCCGGGATTGCAGCCCTCATTGAACGGATTCAGCGGCTGCTGGCGAACTCCCAGGGCAAGAAGGTCGAGGGGGTCGGGATCACCGTCCCCGGCCGCGTCGAGCCGGGAACCGGGCGCTTGATCTTCGCACCCAATCTAAAGTGGCCCGCCTGCGATCTGCGCACGCCGATCGAAAAGGCTACGGGATTGGAAGTGGCGGTCGAAAATGCCGCCAGTGCGTGCGTGCTCGCCTCGGTGTGGTTCGACCATCTCGAGGAGCGCGACGTGGTCGCCATCACCGTTTCGGAAGGCATCGGCACGGGCATCCTGATCAACGGACACCTGGCGCGCGGCCTGTGCGGCATGGCCGGCGAATTCGGGCATGTGCCCGTGGACCCCGAAGGCCCCCCCTGCGGCTGCGGCAGCCGCGGCTGCTGGGAGGTCTATGGCTCCAACCGCGCAGCCTTGCGCTACTATTTCGAGAGCACCACCCAGCCGGAAGGCTTCGGCTTCCTGGAGCTCTTAAACCTGGCCGCCCAAGGGGAGAGCAAAGCCGTGCGCGCGCTCGAGACCATGGCCCGCTACCTGGGCCGCGGCATGCGCATGATCGTCGCCGGACTCAATCCCGAGCGCATCCTGGTCATCGGCGACCTCACCCGCTCGTGGGAGCTGTTCGGCCCGATCATCGAGGCGGAGGTCCGAGATCAGGTGCTGCCTGGAGGCGTCCCCCCCAAGCTCACTCCGGTCCACGAAGGCGGTATGGCGCGCCTCCGCGGCACCGTGGCCCTGGTGCTCCAGAAGCACTTCGGCACAAACGCCGAAGTCCCCGCCTAAACGCCCGGATCAGCGTCCTCTGCTTGGGACGCCGCGTCCGCGCCAGGCTCACCCTCCGCCGGCTTACGAGTTCACTCCGCTGGCCATGAACCCCCCGTCCACCACAATGCACTGGCCTGTCAAGTAGCTGGCCCCGTCGCTGGCCAGCAATACCGCCGCTCCCACCAGTTCCTCCGGCCGCCCAAACCGCCTCATCGGAGTCCGCATCAGAAGCTCTTCGCCCCGCGGCGTGCCGTTGACCAGCTCCAGGTTCAGCTCCGTGGGAAAAATGCCCGGGGCGATCGCATTCACCATGATGCCGTCCTGCGCCCACTCGCACGCCAGGCTCCGCGTCAGCGACAGCAGCCCCGCCTTCGCCGCGCAGTAGGCCGCAACGTCGCGAAACGCCAGGTAGGCCCCCAGCGACACAATGTTGATCACTCGTCCCCGCCCGCTCGCTTTCAGCGCCGGATAAAACGCCTGGCAGGCCCTCAGCGCCCCGTTCAGGTGCGTGTCGATCAACTCCGACCAGGACTCTTCGCTGACCTCGACGGCCGGTTGCCGGAAGGTGAACCCTGCCGCATTCACCAGAATGTCCACGTACTCAAACCGCTTCAGAACCGCATCCCGCAGCGCCTCCACCGAGGCGCGGTCCCGCACGTCCACCGCCTGCCGCAGAGTGCAACCACTGATGCCTGCGATCTCCTCGCACACCTCCTCCACCCGCTCCTGCCGCCTCCCAGTGGGGATGACGCAAGCCCCGTGCCGGGCATACCCGACCGCGATCGCGCGCCCAAGCCCCGAGGTCGCCCCAATCACAACCGCGATCCGCCCCGTTAAATCCAAACAGCTTCTCATCTCAGTACGGAATCTTTACCGGCCGGTCACCTTCCGGGTCCGCCCAGCGGTCGTTCGGCACGAGCGCGCTCCAGCCTGGCCGGCCCGGGTCTTGATCGTAAGGATAGTTCCCCAGCCGCCGGTACAGCTCGCTGTATTCCTTCACCTTGTCCAGGTCCAGTTTCACGCCCAGCCCTGGCCCCTCCGGCACTCGAATCGCGCCGCCCTCATACCGCATCAAACCGCCCTCGATGATGTCATCGGTCAGATGATGATAGTGCGCGTCCGCCGCAAAGCTCAGATTCGGCAGCACCGCGCCCAGATGCAGCATCGTCGCCAGTTGAATCCCCAGCTCTCCCGAAGAATGCACTGCGACGCCGAGCTGGAATGTCTCGCACACCGCCGCCGCTTTCGCGCACGCTCGGATCCCGCCCCAAAAAGTCGTGTCCAACAGGATCACATCCACCGCCGTGTCCAACACGTTCGCCGCAAGCTGCTCGAAGTTCACAACCACGGTGTTGGTCGCCAGCGGCACGCGGATCATCTGGCGCGTCCTGCGCATCCCGTTCAGGCCGAAAACCGGATCCTCCAGGTAGTCGTTGCGCAGATCTTCAATCGCTTGCCCGAAGCGGATGGCCTGCTCCGTGCTCCAAACCGCGTTTGGATCGAAGCGCACGTTGTCCTCCGGAAAAGCCTCGGCCAGCGCCCGGTACGCTTCCAACTCGTAATCGGGTGGGAAAACGCCGCCCTTCATCTTGTGCGTCCGGAAGCCGTATTTCTGCTTCAACCTGCGCGCGTTCTCCACCACCTGATCGATGGTGCGCACCTCGCCTTCCCCGGTGGCCGGATTCGGATACCGGAAGAAGCAATAGGATGCGAAGGGCACGCGATCCCGCAGCTTTCCTCCCAGAATCGCATGGACCGGCACGCCCCAAGCCTGCCCCAAAAGATCCAGGCACGCAAACTCCAGCGCCGCCAGCACCTGCGTCCGGTTGTTGTATAGGGACGCGGTGGGGTTCGCCACCCGGAACCGCAGCTCCTCCAGGTGCTCAGGATCGTAGCCCACCAGGCTCGGTTTTAGGGCCCGAAACACCGCCTCTGCCGATTCCCCCCCGCCCCCCATCTCGCCCAGGCCCACCAGCCCGTTGTCCGCCTCCACCTCCACGATCGTCCGCACGAACCGGCCCCAGTGGCATCCATTGGCGTGCCGCAGGGGCGCCTCAAGCGGAACCGTCACCGTCGTGGCTCGAACATCCACAATCCGCATAATTAGTTTTAGTCTACAACAAACTCGGAAGCTATCTATGTGTCCGAACTCTCCTCCTTTCGATGCGCTTTGCCGTCCTTCGGTTGGCCATACCTTTTGGGAGAGCAAGCCGCTGGGCTTGCCATGCCGGCGGTCGCGCCGGCAGAGCAACACACACCCCACCTGTCCGAGACTTCCAAACACCATCCTCCGCCGCCTTCGTGGAGCAAGCCGCCAGGCTTGCCATGCCGGCGGTCGCGCCGGCAGAGCAACACACACCCCACCTGTCCGTGACTTCCAAACACCATCCGCCGCCAAGACTGGCGGCGTGGCCCGCAAGACTGCGCGCTCCACTTCAAGGCGCCGCCCCTGTGGATCAAGCCGCCAGGCTTGCCATCCCGGTGATCGGCATCTCCGCCTTTCTCACCCCCGCCCTGCGCCTCCCGCTCCTGAGCCGCTCTCTGGCGTTAGGTCACAAGAGACTTCAGCCAAACGCCTCTTATCGTGCTATGCTTTCTAGTTTGGAGGCCCAACAAATGTTAACCGAAAAAGACCAGCAGGCTCTCATATCTCGTTTGACTCAGGCTTGCGGCGCCTATAGCCCGCAAACCCGTCGGAAGTACTTCATCTCCGGTCCTCAGTGGGCTGCGGCCTACGAGGGTCACGCATTGTTTCATGCTCCGACTCGCCCTCCGGTCTCCTTCGAAGAGGTCATCCGCAATTATGCCGAGATCGGGATCGGCTATTGGACCACCCACGACACCGATGTGATCCCCACTGAGGCCATCGGCACGGACCGCCAAGCCGAAATCGTTTCCCGCATCCGCCAGGCCTTGGATCAACATGGCCTCCAGTGTTCGATGGTGACGACCGAGACGTTCCACCATGCCGTTTGGGCCGCCGGACCCGCCGCCGAAGCTCCCGAGGTCCGCGAATACGCCAAGTTCCGGCTCTGCAACACGGTCGACATCGGTCACGAGCTGGGCGCCTCCTTCGCCGTCTACTGGCCCGGCTCGCTCGGCTACCAGGTGCAAGGCGCGATCGAGGAGACCCAGACGCTGCGATGGTACGCCGAAGCGCTGAACGCGGCTTGCGAGCACGACATCGAGACGGCCCGCCGCAAGGGCCGGCCCACGCTGAAGCATTGTCTGGAGGCCAAGCCGTTCGAGCCTCAGGCCGAGATCCTGCTGCCCACCAGCGACGCCATGCTGGCCTTCATCGGCTCGGGCCTGCTGACGCATCCCGAAATGGTCGGCTTGAACCCTGAGTATCTGCACGAGCTGATGTGGGGCGCCGCTCCACGGGCCGCGCTGGCCCGGGCGCTGCTGGCAGGCAAGCTTTTCCACTTCGATATCAACGACGGCTACCGCCTCAAGCACGACGTAGACATCGGCATCGGCCTTGTCAACCCGTTGGACTGGCTCAACGTGCTGGTCCTGCTGCGCAGCCACGGCTATCACGGCCCCTTCAATCTGGACTTCAAGCCGCCTCGAACCACCAGCGCCTTCGGAGTTTTCAAGGTCAGCTTCCCGACCGCCGTCGACCGCTTCATCACGCTGTGGGAGATGGCGGGCGAAGTTCTCGAGGACCCCGTCATCGGCGAGGCCACAGCCGCTCTCAAGGCCGGAGGCGGCGTAACCGATCCGCGCGACGTTGAGGCCATCGTGCGCGCCAACCAGGAACTCCTCACCCTCCATGAGCTGATCGCACACCGGATTTTCCAGATCCTGATCGGAGCGCACCGCGGAAGGACGTTCTCCATCGCCTAGGCGGTCCCGGCGCGCACTCAACCTGTAAGGGGGCCTTATGCGACCGGAGCAGTGGGACACTTTCAAGCGGGCCGCCCGGGGGGAAGTTTTGCCCCGCACTCCCCTGGCCCTCATCATCGACAGCCCTTGGCTGCCGGGCTATGCCGGCGTCGGCCACCTCGACTACTACCTCGACCCGGAATGCTGGTTCCAGGTCAATTTGCGTTTCGCGCGTGAGTTCCCCGAGGTCATCCCCTTCCCGTCCTGGTGGGTCGAGTACGGCATGGCCATCGAGCCTTCCGCTTTCGGCAGTCGGATTCATTTCTTTCCCGACCAGACGCCCGGCCAGACGCCAATCCTGACCCGGCTCGCCGATGCCGCTAGCTGGCCTCCGGTCAACCCTTACACCGACGGCCTGATGTCCTTTGCGCTCCACCTCTACCGAGTCCAGCAACCCCGCATCCACAAGGCCGGCTTCATCACTCCGGTGGTCACTGCCCGCGGCCCGCTGTGCCTGGCTTCCTTTCTCCGCGGCGTCACCCAACTCATGATGGATCTCACCGAGGATCCCGAAGGCGTCCACCGCCTGTTGGATGCCGCCACTGCGGCCATTATCCGCTGGCTCGAAGCCCAGGCGGAAACCCTCGGCAAGGATGTCGAAGGGCTTTTCCTGCTCGATGACATCCCCGGCATGCTTTCCCGGCGCATGTACCTGGAATTCGCCCATCCCTATCTCCAGCGCATTTGCGCCGCCTTCCCGGAAAGCTGGGTCAAGATCTATCACAATGACGCCAACATCCGGCCCTTCCTGGCCGAGTTGGGCGCTTGCGGCTTCCACGTCCTCAACTGGACTCACAACATCGGCATCGAGGAAGCCCGCAGCAAGCTCGGCGAGCAGATCTGCCTGATGGGAAATGTCGCCCCCCTCGACCTGGGCGTCCGCGGAACCCCCGAGCAGGTGCGCGAGGCCGCCTCACGGCTGATCGAATCCGCTGGCGGCCGCTATTTCATCCTCTCGGTCGGCGGCGGCGTCAGCCCCGGCATGCCGCGCGAAAACATCCAGGCGCTCATCGAGGCTGCCGCGCAGGCCGTTCCGGCGCCGCTGCGCTCCGCCTGATCCGGCGTTTCACCAAGCACCGCGTGCCTTGCGGCTGTTTCATGGCTGCGCCACCTGAAGCGGCTGCATCTTTCCCAGCAGCTTGTCTACGACGAGCAAGGCCGTCAGATGAAGCAGCCCCATGCCCAGAAAGATCGGCGTGTAGCCGAAGTGCGACACCACATAGCCGGGCAGCAGCGCCGAGAACAGCACTCCGCCCACTCCGCCCATGCAGCCCCCGATTCCCGTTACCGAGGCGACGGCTTGTTTGGGGAATACGTCCGAGGTCGTCGTGAACAGGTTCGCCGACCAGCCCTGGTGCGAGGCCGTCGCGATGCTCACCAGCGCGATCGCCAGCACCGGATTCGGCGCCAGCACCGACATCGCCGCGATCGGCATCAGCCCGGCGCAGATTCCCATGGCCGTCTTCCGAGCCTTATGGTTCGGCCAGCCTCGCCGCATCAGGAATCCTGACAACCATCCGCCGCCCACACTCCCCACGTCCGCCATCAGGTACACCACCGGCAGCGCCCAGCCCACCTCCGTCAGATTGAACTTGCGCACGTCGTACAGGTACGGCGGCAGCCACACCAGATAGAACCACCACACCGGATCAGTGAGAAACTTGCCCAGCGCAAAACCCCAGGTCTCCTTGTACCGCAGCGCCTCCAGCCAACCCACTTTCGGCCCGCCTGCCTCCTCGACATCGGACTTGATGTAGGCCAGTTCCTGCGCGTTCACCGACCGGTGATGCTCCGGCAGCCGGTAAACAACCCACCAGATCACCACCAAAATAAAGCCGACGCCGCCCGTGATCAGAAAGCAGTCGCGCCAGCCGTATTTCGCTGCCATCCACACGAAGATCGGCGGCCCGATCATGGACGCCACGTTGGTGCCGGCATTGAAAATCCCCGTGGCAAAGGCCCGGTCTTTTTTTGGAAACCACTCCGCCACCGCCTTGATCGCCGATGGGAAGTTTCCCGCTTCCCCCAGACCCAACAACCCGCGCCAAACCCCCATTTGCAGCGCCGTCCGCGCCACCGCATGCATGCAGGCCGCCGCCGACCACCAGGCGATGGAAACCGCATACCCGATCCGCGTCCCGAACCGGTCGATCAGCTTCCCCATGAACAGGAAGCCCACCGTGTAGGCGAACTGGAAAGAGGCCGTGATGTAGGAATACTGCTGGGTGGAAATGTGAAGATCGTCGCGAATGACCGGGATCAGCACCGAGAACACGATGCGGTCCAGGTAGTTGTTCGTCGTCACCAAAAACAGCAAACTGAGGATGAACCAGCGGTATCGGGTCATGGCTGTGTTTGACAATCATATCTCAACACATCACAATTTGGTTTTGGTCTGAACAAAAGGACTCCGAAAGCGCCATGCTGTCCGGATTCCGGACTACCGAGGGTGTCATGAAACGTTCATTCGCGATCCTCTTTTGCGCCGTGGTGGCTGCAACCTGTCCGGCACGGGGCGAGACCGGCTACGAGGCCTGGTTGCGCTATGCGCCGCTCGGCGAAACCGCCGCCCGGCCCTACTACACTGCGCTTCCCGCCGCCGCCGTAGCTTTCGGCGATTCGCCCGTGATTCAATCGGCCCGCGAAGAGCTTCTGCGCGGCATCCTCGGCATGCTGGAGCGGACCCTCCGCCTCGAACCGCACCTCCCCAAGGAAAGCGCGGTCGTGCTGGGCACTCTGGCCGAGCTCCGGCGCTCGGCCCCGGAGTTGAATCTTGTCGGCGATTTGCCCGAA
>Ga0308419_1000841_pt1 | contig 21125 bp, 24 predicted proteins | sample HotsprSampleMS50_FD_203674 | JGI IMG/M metagenome (GOLD analysis project Ga0308419, IMG submission 203674) | Hot spring phototrophic mat microbial communities from Mushroom Spring, Yellowstone National Park, Wyoming, United States - 20090730_MS50 ... | reverse complement strand
TGAATTGAATCAACATGGATTTTATCAACTTTCTATAAAATTAGCAGAAAAATACTCAGAATATAAAGAATTTGTTGTAAAAAATAAAATTTATCTTAGTTTAATAAAACAAAACTTTAACTTAGTAAAAGATGTCTTAAACAAAGATTATTTGGATTATGAAATAGAACTATGGAAACAATTTGTATCCCAAAGACTTGATTATACCATCGATCAATTTAGAAATCAAAAAATGTATAATAATCAGTTATATAATTTTAAGTTAAAATTTTATCAATTATTTAAAGAAATATATGTCGACAAATTATTCTCTTTGGAAAAATTTATCTGTGATTCTAGTTTATGTCAACAATTAACAGAGATAGAGAAGACAATCTTGTTTCATTATAGTTTAGATGCAATTCCTTACGATACTAATAACGTTGCTTACAAAAATTTAAATATATTAATCGATCATTATTATCAGGAATCTTGTTTTAAAGGAAACATTTATTTAAATAAAATTATCTCGAAATATGTCGAAAACGAAGAATATGATAGAGCTTTTGAGTTTTACAATAAATTTAAAATCCATTATGATTGTATCTGGAACCAAGAAGGGAATCATTACATAGAAGAAATTTCTTATCCTTTGTTTATTTTAAGAGCTCTTCAATATAAAATTGATGACACTTTGATTCTAAAATTGGCAAGTTATAACCCAAAATTAAACTTATTAGTAGGAGATTTTATTAAATTATTGGCGGAACCGGAAAATCAAATTTCCAAAGCATTGGAAAATTTTCATTGGGAATATCTTCCTAAAAAATTTCATAAAAATATATATGATGTGTTACTTGCTCGATTCTTAAAAGCAAAGAATTTTGAATATTTTCAGAATATAGCATTTATAAAAGATGCTCTTTCGCATAAGTATTATGACTATTATACTTTAATAAAAACGAACCTTCGAGAAAAAGAAGGATGGATGAATATAATTTCTTTTAAATCAAAATTTTATCAGTGCAATGTAAAGAAAAATCAATGCATTGAATTAGAGTTAAATCGAAATAACTTGGAAAAAACACTTAAAAGGTTTTATTACGAAGCAAAATATTTTAGCAAAAATTCTGTTAATTTCGAAGAACTATTAGACCTTTATTCGAAATTGTATTTTATACCCGAAGAAAATCCATTCAATTATTTGTGGATTGATGGAATTCATAAGTTTGCACCAATAAAATTAGAAAAACAAATCTATTTTGTCTTTAACCTTAAAAACTTTGATTTTAGAAGAAATCCCTATCCCGATTCTTTGAACCAAATCGTCTTATTGAATACAGAATTAACGAATGAATATAATAAAAATTTAGAATTATTGATAAGATTCAAAAATCAGTTTAGTAAAAAAGAAGGTAAATACTATGTAACATCTAATGAAGTTAAAAATCAATATAATATTTTTATAAAATTAATTCAAAAAGAAAATATTCAAATCCCTTTATATAGCAGCAATACAATAGATTTTGATTTTCCACAGGACTCTTTTGGATTATTTATTTTAACTTTTGAACCAATCCATACTTTGATCATATTTGATAATTATTATAATGTAGAGCAACTCCAAATGATAAATAGATTTAATAAAATTTATAAATTATTTTTTTATGATATTTATTTTACTAAACCGTATGTAAACTTTTTGATTAAATAAAAAAACCCCCTAGGGGGGAGGCTAGGGGGAAAAGGAAGAGTGTTCATGCGAAAACATTTGCACCTGTGGCGCTGAATGTTAATTACCATTTAAATCAAAAAAAGAATCACGTCAAACGTTTTACAGAAATTAATGTAAGAAATTTAAATTTTTTTTTAATTTTATATTTTATAAATGAACAATACTTGTTTATTTTTATCTATTTTATAAAAAATCTATGCATTATTATTGTGCATTAAGAAAATTTATTTTAATTTGTATAAAGTCAGGATAATTCCTTCAAGATAAAAGGGAGCAGGCGTGATTTTTTTTTTAACTTGTCGGGAAAAAATTTTAAAGAATCAATTAAATTTCTATGATTTTACCTTCTTTTGCCAATTCAATCACAAGTTCGCTTTTATGATTTTGTTTGAGATGTTCTAATGCTTCTTCGAAGAGTTGGTATGTGTTATAATCATCGTGGGCTGGTTCATGATGTGTAAGGATAAGCTTTTTAACGTTCCATTCAACAGCACAATCTACTGCAATGATCATCGACGTATGTCCCCAGCCAATTTTCTGCTCCGATTCTTTAAGAGAATATTGGGCATCGATTACAAGTACATCTGCTTTTTCGAAAAACTTTCGCTTTTTTTTGATGATTTTGGGTAATTCTGGACCAAAAAATTCTGTATCGGTTGCAAAAATAAAGGACTTGTGATCTTTTTCGATTCTATATGCAGTGGAACTACCTGGATGGATTAGAGGTTCAGTTTTAATGTTAAAACTGCCAATTTGGAAAGAATCTCCTGCTTTAAAATAATGGAATTCGCGTTTCGAAAGCATTTTATGAAATTCCAAAGGAAAAAACTCAAATTTTTGCTGCAATATGAATCGTTCTTCGCAGTCGGGAAGAGCAGAATAAAAATGGATATGGTTTGTGGGAATATAACCTGGAATAAAAAATGGCCAGCCTTGAATATGATCCCAATGGGTATGAGTAAGTAGAATATGAATATCTCCTGAACGACCTTTTGCCATCATATCGTAGCCTAAACGTCTTGCACCTGTACCCATATCGAAGATGAGTTGTTCATTGCCATCAATCAGTTCTACACAGGTTGTATTTCCACCAATGATTTCTCTTAAATGAAGGGGAATTTCTTCGTAAATTTTTTCTGGTTGTAAAGATAAATCTTTCTGCCATTTTCTATGGCTGATTCGTAAGATTTCTTTGATCCTACTTTCGTAATCAATAGGATCAATGGGAGCAGGGATCGACCCTCTTACACCCCAAAATTTTACTTGCATTGTTCTATTCCTACAAAATAATCATTTTTTGGTTGAAAATAAAAATAACCTAAAAAGACCATATCTTTATAATTTTCGACAAAGGTAAATATTTTTTTGAATGAATTTAGAATTGCAAAGAAAATTATTTTCAATTGTTAGGAAACCAGCAAAATATAAAGAACATCCTGCTATTATTTTACCAGATGCATTAAAACCAATCGAAATAGAGCGATTATTTTTTTCTGAAAATACGTATCATGTTTTAGAATTGGGATGTGGTTGGGGAGAATTTGCTTTGGAATGGATAAATCGTTTTCCCGAGCATGAATATATTGCCATGGAAGTAAAAGCAGATAGAATCAAAAAGATATTAAAAAAAATTGATAAAAAAAATATAAAGAATTTAAAGATCATACCTATAAATTTTCAATGGTTTTTCGAAGAAATTATGCCAGAGAATTCGTTCGATTTCGTGATTATTAACTTCCCCGATCCATGGCCGAAAAGAAGGCATTGGAAACATAGGTTAATTCAAAAACCATTTCTAGAAGTTCTTTATAGAATTTTAAGAAATCATGGGATGGTTTATATTGCAACAGATTATGGGCCTTATGCAAGAAAAATTCTTTCTCTTTTTAGAAAGTCTCATTTGTATCTTCCAGTTGTGCCCTGGCCAAATTATTTACGAAAAAGACCAGCAATTTTTCCCGAAAGTAAGTTCGAAGTGATTACATCAAAAACGAATCAACCTTATTATACTTTATGGAAGAAGGTATAATGTTTTAAGAAAAATTTTTTTTAACCGATATAAAAATCATTATGACAAAAGAAAATCTAACGAATGATCATACCAAGAAAAAGATCCGCTTAACCAAAAAGGAAATCAAAGAAATTTTAATTCAATACAAAATTATGAGGCATCTTTTAGAAACTACTCCGAAAAGAAAGATTTTAACGAATCCCGAAAAGGAATGGCATTTAAAAAAAGATCAGTTTTTAAAAAAACATCCCAAAATAGATAAATTATTTAAAAAAAATTAGTCTTTGATAAGTAAAAAAGAAGTGTTACAATATGCATCGCATTGAGATTTACAAGTAGAAAACTGATTGAATTCTACACCAGTAATTATACCATCAGAGATTCCAGAACTATTAGCACAATCGTTGTAACATGCATCGGCACCATTAGGACAAATTAATAAATAAATCATCAGTTTTTCTGTTTTAGTATCAGGATCTTTTTTACAAGATAAAAAAAATATTGCAATTGATAGAATTGCCATTAAAAATAGTTTTAGGTTTTTCATATGGGTATTAAGAAATTTCTATCTTTTATATTAGGCAAGAAAAATTTGACCTTTTGGTTAATTTTTTTGAATTGCTTAAGCTTAACTCCCATCAGAGTAGAAGTTCCACACAATCTAATAAAAATAGAATCGAATGCTCAATGGTATGGTCAAAATCAATCCTTAAAAGTAATTAAAGAATCTATATCGTTTTATTTTTTTGATAAACAATTTCCCATCGAAGATTTCGAAAAACAATACTACAACGAAAAAGACTGTAAAAAAAAGAATGATTTGCTTTTATCTTATTTTGTTCAATCAAAAAATCAAAATCTAACAAGCGAAGAAGTTTTGGAGTTTCAGAATTATGCTTTGGATTTAATTCATTCTTGTAAAGAAAATGAATATATCGAAAAGAATGCAAAAAACATGATTTATTGGTTTTCTACTTATGAGGAATATCGTTAGAATCATTAGTTTAATTCTATTACTTTCTTTTTGTACAGAGAAAAAATACAGCCCTTTGTATTTTATTTTGGGAAGTCATTTAAGAAGTGGGTTGAATCGACCAGAAAAAGTAAAAAATATTCAAGTTGATTATAATGTTTCGTTGCTCTCTGTGGAGTTGAAATGGGATCCTTCCATCGATCCCGATACAAAACAAGTGGTACCATATTATTTTATTTATTTGTATTATGAATATCCTAAACCAGAACAATACTATGATAAAAAATATTTGTTAGACATTACGAATATCCCTCAGTATACGTTATTTACAAGGACATTTGTTGGAACATTATTTTTTATTATAACAGCTTATGATTTAGGAGCAGAATCGGAAATTTCGGATATCATCAGAGTGGATGTGCCATGAAAAGAATTATGATTACGATGTTGATTTTTTTTATTTTTCTTCAAAGAATATACCCACAAGAAATTGGCAAGCAGCCGAAATTTCGTAATGATTTTTTATGGGAAACCCTTTTGCCAGGATATAACTTTTATCGAAAAGACGAAATGGCATGGGGTCATTTTTTTCTTTTGATGAGGTTATCTTCGCTCTATGGAGTGTTGTATTATCATCAACGATATACCAGTTATCGTAGTTTATATAAAGCAAGTCAATGGGCAGATTGGTATTATGGCTTGGGTTATTCTTATCGTGATCCTATCGATGGTGGTTATAAAAATACAAAGCAATTTTATGTTCAAGCAGGTAGAGAAGCAAGTGCAAGAAATTTATCTTTGTCGATTCATCTATTATTTTTAGCAATTGGATTGTATAAAGGTTATGTTGATAATTGGGATGATTATTTAGAAAATTCTCCCATTGTTTATCAAGATCTTAGGATATCAGGGACGAATTACGATTTAGATACAAGGATTTCTTTTTCTATTCGCCAGGATTTTTGATCATAGAAGGAATGGTTTTTAGAATAATCAGAATATCGAATAACAAGGACCAGTTTTCTATGTAATAGATATCTGCTTCGATTCGCTTTTCGATAGGTGTATCGCCCCTATAACCTAAGATTTGAGCCCAACCGGTAATCCCCGATTTTACACTATGACGAAGCATATATTTTTCGTATTGATTTTTGAATTGATTCACAAAATGAGGTCTTTCTGGTCTAGGACCGACAACAGACATATCACCTTTTAAAACATTAAAGAATTGAGGTAGCTCATCTAACGATGTTTTTCTAAGAAATCTACCGATGGGTGTTACGCGAGGATCATTCTTTTTGCCCCATGTTTTTTCGGAGGTTTCTTTGTCTTGTACATACATTGTTCTAAATTTGATCAGTTTAAAAATTTTTCTGTCTAATCCTACACGTTCTTGAACGAAAAATATCGGTCCTTTGGAAGAAATTTTTACTAAAATGGCGATAACAATCATTAAGGGAAGAGTTAGAAGTATTACTAACAAAGAAAAAACGATATCAAAAGTTCTTTTAACAAATCGATGATATGCATTTCGTAAAGGTATATCGCGTAAAACTAATATAGGAATACCCTCCATGTCTTCTACACGAGCGCGATGAGTCATAATTTCTAATATGTCGGGGATGATTCTAAAATCGATTCCTTCTGCATCACAAATCTGAACAATTTTTAAGATTTGTTTGTGATCGTTTTTTAATGCAACCAATACAATATCGACATGATTTTTGTTTACGAATGGTATTAAGTCATCGATGGTTCCTTTAATATAGGGTTTTAATTTTTCTGATACCTTTTTTTGAGGTTTTTCTTTAAGGATTCCTAAGAGAGAAAAACCGAAGATTTTGTATTTATCAATGTAATCCAAAACACGTTCTGCTCCCGCTTCTGTGCCGACAATCAAAATGTTTCGCGTAAATTTGCCTTTCTTTGTCAGATAAGAAATATACATTCTAAAAAGATAATGTCCAACAGAAATCAAAATTGTTGCATTGATGGTTGTATAAATGATGATTAATCGGGAATAACTATGTCCTCGGTAAAAAAACAAAAATGCTAATATGATAATCAAATTTATTATCACACCGCGAAGTATGTACAGGGTTTCTTTTAGTGGTTGGATGATTCTTTTGGGTTGATAGAGATCTGTTGCAATAAAAACAAACACTTGTCCAATCGCAAAAATAACTCCTAAAAGGCTATAAGTTGTTAGAATCGATAAAAACTCATTTTGGCTAAACAATTTACCTGGTGCAAAAAATCCCCCTGTATCGGGGACAAAAAAAGCTCTTTTTTCTGGTGATATTACATAAAAATGCAAAATCGTTGCAAATATAACGGATATATAACTTAAAAAGAAATCTAAAAAAATATAAGAAATTTTTAAACTTTGTCTTCTTTCTCTTATCATAGTAATATTATAGTAAAGTGATTTTAAAACCAATTTAAAATTCTTTATTTCTGGTAAAATCAATTTTTAATTGTTTGATAGAACTTGAAAAGGTTAATAGATGAATGTCAATAGATGGAGTTAATGATTTTAAAAAAAATTCTAGCAAAGGTAGATTCAATCGATTGGGGTGATAATAAATAAAAATTATAAAATAAAACAAAGTATTAAGTAAAATTCACATGGATTTACGCTGCAGGGCACGAAAACTCATTATATACTTGTAGATTGGCATGACTCAGTTTGTTATAGCATGAATAATTATTCCCAAGCTGTATAAAGGTATGGAACTGTTCATCCTCAGTATTTAATGTTGGTCTTATAAATATTGGTTCAACGGGGATTTGTTCTTGTTGCATCTCCCAGTCAAGCATAATGCGGATGATAAAACTGATTGAATAACCTAACAAAAATCTGAGCTCATGCAATTTCCCCCAGTAGGTTGGTTGGATGGAAATTTTTCGTATGAGATAGTTTTTGGTTTTTGGTTGATATGTTGCTGTTAACGTTCTTTTCATGGGAGCAAGACTAATTTTATAGAGATAAGCTAAGTGACGTTTTAATAAATAATCAATTGTTAAAGATAAATTTCCGTTAAAGCGTGTTTCTGTAAGATAAATCAAATATGCATAATGAAAGGGTGTAATATTAATCGATGTTTCGCATTCTTCATGTGTAAAAAAGTTTTGTGTCCTCATATATATTATATATACTTTTTTGAAAATTGTTAATAAAAAAAATTGAGGAAACATTAAAAAAAATGTATTGAAGATGATCTTTTTATTTATGTTTTACTTATCGTTTTGTTTTTGTTTTATATTACTTCTTGTATTGAATCCATCATTTTGTTTTGATTTCACACTGATGAATAAAATCATCATTTGGAAAGATATTGGTTATTTTTCTAATTGATTCATTTGTATAAGTTTTTTTATTCAATTTCTTCTTTTTGTTTTGTTTCTTTTATCCATTGTAAAATTTTTTCTTCGGTAATGTTTAATTTACTCAAAATAAAATCTTTGGTTTGAAATGCGATTTTTACGTATTGATTGGTTTCTACAATAGAGGGTAAGTTTAATTCATCTGGATATCTTATTTCTACTGCATACATAGAAAGATTTTTAAAATCTAATTTCTGAAATTCTTCATCTATTTCAATACATTTTTGCTTAAGATTTTCGAGTAAATGTGTTTTGGAAAATTGCATATTATGGAAAGTTAAAAATCCTTTGAGGAGCTTTTCTACCATCTGTTGGCAGTGGAAACAAATAATACTTGTAGTATATTCCATCAAGGGTGAATCAATGAGTATTTTTATCGTCATATAGTCTTCGAAAGATTTGATGAACCAATGCTGAACTTTATCGTTCATAAATTCAACCCATTTTTTAATGCTTCATAAGTGGCAGTTCCATAAAAATCTTTGTAAAACTCTATCTCATCAGTTGATTTGATGATAATATCACATGGAATAAGATAATGTGAAAGCTTTTCTGTAATTTCTTTAAATAATTCATTTTTTGTTTTCTTATTGATCTTTTGTTTTACTACAAGAAGTATATCCCAATCGCTATCCTCTCTTTCTAATCCTGTTGCTCTTGAACCAAAGAGTAGGATTTTTTCAACTTCTAATCCATAAGATTTGATTACATCATAAATTACTTCTTTAATGATTTCTTGTACGTGATTTTTCATTACTAATTCTTGATGAAAGGTTTCTCGAAACATCTTCCTTGCAAGATAAGAATATTCCGGGAACTCTTTGATAAATTTTAAAAAAAGTTTTCTTACACAAAATTCATAGCCATTATCTACATTTTCTACATTAAGGATCATTTCTAACACTTTTTTTGCAGCTTCTTTATCCATCTTTATTTTCCCAACCATGACATAAAGAAATCTGATTTCGAAATATAGGAAATTCAAAATTTATTTAGTTGAATTTTTCAAGAAAAAAATCGTCAAAAGTTCATTTTCGCACTGCTATTTTTATTAAATCCACAAAGTTTGTTTTATTTTTACGAAGTTGATGATCATTGAATCATCTTGTTTTGATTTCGAATGATTGTTTTAAAGCATGAATTGTTAGAATAAAAAACATAAGTAAAATAATTTTTTTTATTTATAAAAGAATTCATCTTTTTCGTGTTAAAAGTAATCTATGATTCATGCATCGAATGAATTAATTTTTTATGTTGTGGTAGAATAGTTTGATTTATATGTCAAAAAATATTTTATCAAAATTAATTTTTTCTATGATAGTTTTTGCCAAAATCAAGTTATAAATTTATATGAGAGTCGATCAATACACAACAAAAAAATTTTCTTTTGTTTGTTTGAATTTAGAACCACAGCATTATGAATTCTTAAAAGAAATTGCCAACACCCGTTTTGATGGCAGTTCTTATCATGCCATTTTTTATTTATTGAATAAATATCTGCATCATCTTTATGAAATACGAATTACTTCCATAAAACTAACAGAAACTGCAACCTATCAGCCCAGAACCAAACAATACAAGAGAAGAACCATCAAGATGAATCCCGTTTTATGGAGCAAGTTGTTCGAAACCAGGCATTTTGTAGGGTATTCAATTAGTGCAATGTTAAGAATTATGATAGACTGGGAGATGCAATCTCAGGGATACGACATAATTCCATTGGTAGCATTGCCGCAGTTGCCAAGAAATGTTTTTGATCCTTCTTTGTCTGAAAATTGGATAAATAATTATTCTTACGAAAAGCAAGGAACTTACGAATCAAGAGAAATTATTTGTAGTTTTTTGGATCAATTCTGTTGATAATATAATTATTTTATAAATTATTTTATAATAATGTATTATTTCCCATGATTTCTCCCCACCTCCATAGCAAAAATATTACTCAAAAAATCTTTTGTTTTCTCACCATCAGTTGCGTTGTATCCCCCGATTTCATCTCTTTTCCTCGACGTTTTTATTCCCTCGTTTCATTTTTACTTCGCGTTGTTTTTTACCTATTCTATCGTTTTGCTTTGATTTTGTAATGTTTTTCGCGTTGAATCCTAAGATTACGCTTTTCTTCGCTTCTGCTTTTATCCCTCATTTCGCTTTATCTTCTCGCCAGTTGTCGCGTTCTATCCCCCTTGTTTCGTTTTTCCTATCCATCGCTTTTATTCTATCCTTTTGTTTTTTTCTCGCATCGAATGTTGCGTTCTCACACCCTCATTTTTCGAAAAGATCGCGGGTGTCGATATCCATGATTTATGGGCGTTCTTTGGCGTTTAGGAATGCTGCGATGAGCATGTCTTCGTTACTTTGTATTATCTAAGCATTCAGAAATGGCTTGGGCAACTTTGTAAAAGATTTCGTTTTTTTGGTAGCCAGTATCTTCGAATTTTTTGAGGTAAGTTTCGTCGTCTTTTATCCATATCAGAACAGAATAGTGCAAAATGTCAATAAGCTTATTCGAGTTTTTTAGCTCGTCGATTTTTCTATCGCTTAGTCCTAACAACCTTACAAATTCTATCTATTTTCTTCGGTGATTTCGATGCCGCAGCTTGATGAAAGTTTTCGTGCTTCGTCAAAATGCACTTTTCTTCGCCGTAGTTCCACCTCCAAAGAATGTAAAACCTTGTTAGGGGCTAATTCTTTCTATAAAAATGTCTTTTAGGATTTGCTGAATTGCATAATTCGTTGCAATTTGGCGCACTTCTTCTAAAATTTTATCTGCGCAGATGATGCTTCCATCAAAATCCATGACCTTTTCGTATTTGTCAAAGACTTAGATGGCAGAACCAATCGCAGCGATAAAATAGTCGGCACCAGTAATGTCTTCTTTCCAAAGGCGTTCGAGTCTTTTGTTTAAGTGTGTTTTTAATTCGCTTTTTACTTCGTTATAAAAGCTCGTAGGAATGCGTTGAATTTTTCGCGCAACAATATAAATCGACGAAGCTAATGCGGCAGATTCATTTGCTCGTAATCGTGATTGTATTTCTGTGTTGATGGGCCAATCAGCAGTGATGACCAATCCTGAATCCAAAAGAGCGTTGTTCAAGGTTTCCCATCCCGAGGTGAATTTATGGGCATAAATAATGACGGCAATGTCGCTCATTTTTAATACATGATACATCTCTTGAAAAGACTTTTTAAGTTCTTCTTCGAAGAATTGTTTATCTTTGTAATCATATCTTTGTACTATTCCAACTTTCTTCTACTCCTTTTTGTAATAAAAATTCTAATTCGTTTTTAATTGATGGTAGATCGAATTTTACAATTTCCCAAATAATGCTATAATCGATTGCAAAATAAGCGTAGATCATTCTGTTTCTCATTGCTATGATTTGAGCCAAGGAAACGTTCCTAAACTTTTGATGGATTTCTTTGGGGATCTGATTGGCGAATTTGCCGATAATTTCAAGGTTTCTTACTACTGCATCTTTTGTTTTTTCGTCCCTTAAAAATTGCTCATAGTTTAGCCCTTCGATATAATTTTCGATTTTTTTGATACTTCCCAACATATCCATAACAAATAACTTCCAACTTCTTTTTTTTTAAACATTTATTATATCTTATTTGATATTTTCCCAGAGTTTAGGTTTTTGTTTTAACGCGAAAAGAGTTAAAACATCTACTTTGATTCCAAGAAGATTTTCAAGATAATCCTAAAGCTCATAGAATTTGAGCCCTATGGGTCTTTCTAATTCAACAATTATATCTACATTATTTGATTCTTTTTGTTCTCCTCTTGCATTGGAACCAAAGACGCCAACGATTACTATTCCATACTTTTCTCTTATTTCTTCTTTATACTCTTTTAGGATTCTTTGGATCTCTTGAATCGTCTTCATTCTTCAACCACCACTGGTGGAATTTGGGTAAGATGAGAAAGATTTTCTAATGTTTCTTCTATTTATAGATATCCAACTACTAGGATGTGTAATGGGACTCATTTCTATATAATCCCAAAGCATTGTTAGAGCCTATCTCCCATAAGTAAAACCTATAAACTTCTGTTTGTGGAATCAAACCTACATAATGAAGAATTTTTATCAGCTAACCTATTTACCGCCGCTAAATAACTTTCGCGTGGTTTTATCATCAATGACCGTTCCACAAACTGGACACTTTACCACAAAACGCGAAACAGTGTCATCTTCGGGATCAAACTGATCCGAAACATTCACCTCTCCTTCGGGATAAACGAGATGCCATTATTTGGATCGTTGTTCGATAATTGCGAAGTCAATTTTTTGATTTTTTCCATAAGGATAAAGCGATATCTTTTTTTTGTCTTTTTTTGCAATCCAATACTGACGCATCAAAGGAATTTCTGCACCGCAAGAAAGACTTTGGCAGTTTATCGTCCTTGCCCAAATATAGCCAACAGGAATAGAATCATCTTTTTTACGGGAATAAAACTAACCGATTTCTTTTTTGCTTCTTCTAAGACCCAATTGCCCCATTTTTCTACGTCTTGTATTAAAGCATTTTCGCTTTTCGAAGAATGCTCGTAAAAAAGCCCTTTTTCTTTAATTTCTAAGGTTTTTTTAAAAATTTTTCTAAATTTTTGAGGATATTCCAAAATACACTTTTGGATCAAAACAGCCACAGGGTTATAATCATTGCTATAAACTTCACAGCCTAATCGCAATGCTTCGAGAGGAATGGAACCACCTCCACCAAAAGGATACAAAACTTTGGGAGCTTTACCACCAAAAGCTTTGCGAATTTCTTTTTGAGCTTTCTCAATCAAATACTCATTAAGAGAATTTTCCCACTTCTAAAACTTACGATAAAATCGCGTTGTTTTGCTCATTCCTCAATATCTTTGGGAGCAGGAATGAGTGTTAAATAATTCGTTGCACGCGAAGATGTCAATGGACGCTTTGCTCAGCAGATATATAGCGTAGAAATATGCCCATGCAGTATGTTTTTTCCTCTGGCAGAAGCTTCACTTACATCTTTTACAGGAAAAGATTCTTCTATATAGTGTCGGTCAAAATCTTGTTGCATAAAAATATATTATTTATTGTTCTTATACGTGTCAAATTTTTGTCCACAGAATATTAAAAAAATAAAATAAATTTTATAGATTATTTTTTATGGTTCAATCCTATTATCGAACATAATACTGGGTTTTCGCAATTTCGTATGGATTCACCTTCTCTCGATGGATAATAAACCTACTGGGTTTTCGAGAAAGTCCTCCCACATCAAATTTAACAAAGTTAAAGCTAAAAAAGATTCTATTATCGTAATAGTTGACGATGTTGATTGTATTTAGCCCACCAAACATGCTCTTTTGTAATAATTCATATCCTAATCGCAGTTCCCAATCATGCAGATCAAAAATCAAAGTACCTTGAAAATATCCCACATTAAAAGCAGAATTGTGTCTTTTTTCTATCCCATTGATTCCCGTAGAATCCACCACATCCTGAAAAAACGTTGTACTTTTCTGGGATTCGGGTATCCATTCTTTGGGAATGCATTTAATCGTACCACTTACAATCTGGCACTGATCATCTTTTTTAACATATCGTTCTGGTTGTGTTAGTCGCGATTCAATTTCCATCTCGAAATAGATATTTTTCGTTATTTGTAAGTCTAATTTTGCCAAATATCGCATATGATCTAACTCAGGCTGATAGTAAACATGATACCAATAATAACCCAATTCTAAATAGCGAAGTCGTTTAAAGAACCATAAATCAAAATTCGCCATTGTAAAGGCAATGCCTAATAGGTTCGAATGATCTCTTGTATTCAGATGATCATAAACATAATCGTTTGTAATCTTGATTTCTGCTATATGAATTCGCTTCCTACTTAAAATATGATATCTTGATTCTTCGAATAAATTCAAAAAATTTAGGTAGAATTCTGTTCTTACAATCGGATAACTCCATCGCTCTAAATAAGGCCGTTTGTATTCGTATTTTCTATGATCATAAAAACTTTCTGCGGATAAGTTAAAAAAAGATACAGGAAAGAGGTTGAATTTAACTTGTGTTTCGTTGATTTTTTGTCTATTGGTAACCCCACTTATATTTACTAGACTTGTGTCGAGCAACTCTTCGCGCATAGTATCTTTTCTAGTATGGTTTAATTCTAAGTTGAATTCATTGGGACCTAAAATTAGTTGATATTTACTAAACCAGTATTCATAAGATTGTTTTTTGGAATAAATCACCAAAGTGTTGTAGTTATCGCTTGTCATATTTTCGTTGTAAGGAGTGACTTTTTGAGCACCATAACCAACATTGGGAGAAAAACTAAAAAACGGATAAAAAGAAATAAATGTTTTTAAGTCTGTTTGGAATCGTCCTGTTTGAATCGTATTATAAGGTTTTCCCTCAGAATAAACTTTGTTGGAATCATAATGAATTTGGTTGTTCCAATAGAAGGGTAAAGAAAGTCCATAACCTAAAAAAATATTTTTGCTTATATCTAAATTGGGAACAATATCTTGAATGGGAATGTATTTCGAGTCCGCGAATTTGGTTTTTTCTTTCCAGATTTTTAATCGCGAAGCCTGAAAGTTAATCGTTAAATCGTCAACTCTGTCGTTATAATATAAAACATATTCGTTTTGGTTTTGAATGATTCCTCGACTTGGCTCTGTGGTTTTATAAAGTGCTGGTATAGTAGAGTCGGGAATAAACCTACTTCCAAATTCGTATTCAAAAAGCCTATGAGAATAATTTAAGATTTTTATAGTAAGTTTTTGGTTTCGGTTTTTTTGTTGATCAAAATTATTGTAAGAAAACAAAGTAAAGATTTTAGTCCATTTGTATTTTTCTTCTTTGTATGTGCCATCGTTTTGAAGAATTTTGTTGGTCACTCTTAATAAATCTTTTTCGCGATTATCCAAGAGTATTTCGTATCTTTTGAATTCTGCATATCCTAAATCGAATACATACCTGATTTGTGGAGTAAATCGATAGAGCTCTGCTCCAAAGAATAGTCCCGTTTTTTGGTAATAATCCAACTTAAATCGATAAGCAATGGGCAAAAAAGAATTTAAATAAAATTCTGGCACACTAAACTGATAAGTATTTTGTAGATAATAGCCCATGATATTGCTATATCCAAATTGAGTAATGATTCCCGTGCCCCATGGGTTTGAATAATAAAAAGGCAAAGGAATTAAAGGAATCCCACCTACATAATACCAAGCACCAACTGCTAAGATTTCGTTGTTATCGAACAAAAAGACCTTTTTTGCAAAAAAATGATAGTGGGGTTTTTTTGCAGAACAGGAAGTAAAATAGGCGTCACTTAATTCAAAACGATTTTCGCCTAATCCTCTTACATCTATGCCAGTAAAATAGACAGGGTCTTTATAACCATTTCCGTTGTAAAAAATACCATACCCATGTTCATAATCATAAATCACCTTTTCTACGGTAATATAGGCATTTTTTTCGTAATATTCAATATTACCATAAGCAAACAATTCTTTTCGGTTTGTATCTATAATGACTTCGTCTGCAAAAAGTACCCCATTTTTTAGGTTGACTTTAATTCTTCCGATAAAACGTATTACCCCTTGGGATTGATTTTCTGCTTGAACAAACGTAGAAGAATCGACGTTTTCTATAAGAATTTTATAATTTCTTTCTGTTGGAATGGTGGGGAGAGTTTTTTGTTGGTTTTGTAGAAGGCTTCTTGCAGGGTTGATTTCGATTTTTGGTTTACTATAAATAGAATCAGCTACGAACAAAAATAACAGAATCAAAATAAATTTTTTTTTTATACAATGCATAAAAAAGATAGAGTAAACTTTTTTGAATTTTTGTTATTGTAAACAAAAATTGTCAAAAGAAAATGATAGCCCAATAAGGGCTATAAAGTATCTACTGGTTTTGGTCCTTTGAATTGTCGAAATATTTGGGGGAGGAGAGGACCATCGAATTGTTTATTTAATTTTGTAAATTCTTTTTCTAAATTGTACCAAGGAATTTTAGGCTTTTCGTGGTGTAATCCATGAAAGTTTCCGTTCATCAAAATATACTGAAAAATTCTGGGTATTTTTAAGTTATACCCAGAAATCAGTAGATTAGCAGGTGTACCATAATGAAATAAATTGTCCATCAACGAAATAATAAATCCACGAACGAGTAAGAACAAAACGAATACATAAAACTTTTCGCCATAGAGATAAAAAATAAATGCATAGAAGATTGTGTTTATGAATCCTTCTACTCGCACTTCGTTGATTTTTAAGATCAAAAACGAAATCAAGTTGAATTTTATCGAAGAGCGGGATTTAAAATATTCTTTTAAACGATAAAATGCTTTTTGTGGCAAAATCCAGATAAAATTGCTAAAAAATTCTGCTACATAAAGACCAAGAATCAACCAGTAATAATATTTGATTGCCGCGACAAATTTGTTTTGTTCTTTGGGATTATAAACATCGTTGATGTCTTCTTTTGTTCTGTTATAACCGTGGTGTAAAAGATGACCTGCTTGCACAATTCGAAAAGGTGCACCAAAATAAAGGCAAAGAATTTTCCCCATCAGATCGTTCCATTTTTTGTTGGAGAATAAGGTTTGGTGAATTGCTTCGTGAATCAATATCCACAATGGATAAGTAAGTAAACCTGCAAGAGGGATAAAATAAATCCATTGGCTGTCTTTTAGCGATAGAGGAACATAAAAATATACCCAACTAAAAATGATTATATAAAAACTTGCAATAAAAAAATTCAAAACATTATAATAGGGATTTTTTGCCTTCATAGTTTTTTATTATTTGTTCAAAAATTTTTCTCCATAACGATTGGTGATTTTAGTTACATCAAAAAAGATAAAAAAATCCGTAGTACCAAAAATCTCATCATAAGCAGGTTCGCCACCAATTAATGAACCAAATTTTATATAACCAACAATCAATGGAGGAATTACTTTCATCCCTTCTCTTAAATCATCGATCTGAAAATTTGGATCAAATCCTGCTAATCGTTTATGTGCTAAGGGCTCAACGCGTAAATCATCCCCTACGAGATAGTTTTTTTCTCTAAAATATGCATAAGCTTTCGAAATTGCTATCGGATCCGAAGTATGAAAGGAACCACAACCCATTAGATAACGAACTTGATAATTTTTTACGTACCAAGCAAGTCCAGACCAAAGAAGAGTAATCACAGAACCATCACGATAATCTTGATGGACACAACTACGACCAATTTCTGCTACTTCGTCGTTTAATTTGTAAATTTTTGTTAAGTTAAATTCTGTTTCGGAATAAAAACCAATGTATTGTTTCGCAATAGAACGTCTTAAAATTCTGTATGTTCCAACAATTTTATCGTTATTGGCATGATCAATCACAATCAGATGATCGCAATATAAATCGTATTCGTCTCGATCCTTTTTGGTATCGTGGGATTCTGGTAATCCTTCCCCCAATTCTTTGTTGAACACTTCGTATCGTAATGCGAGGGTTTGCTCAATTTCGTATTGATCTTCCGCTAACCGCACTTCTAATTGTCTTTTTTTTACTATTGTCTTGTGCATAAATTTCTCCTTTTTTTATTAGAAATTATGCGTGCGATTATGAAAATTATATTACATCAATATAAAAATTTTGTATTTAATTTTTTGTTAAGAATGAATTTTGGATTGCAATCTTAAAAAAAACAAATAATTGGAAATTCAATCATGGATTCAAAAATACTCAGTAATACCTACCAAAAAGTAGCAGATTTAATCAAAAAGTCCCATTCTATTTTGGTGATTACAGGAGCGGGGATTTCTGCGGATTCTGGTTTACCAACTTATAGAGGCGTAGGGGGAATTTACGAAAACCAAAACACCGAAGATGGATTAGCAATCGAAGATGCATTAAGTATAGAAATGTTTTACAAAAATCCTATATTAGTTTGGAAATATATTCAACAATTGGTGGTAGCAAGCGAAGATAAAACTTACAACGATGCTCATAAAATTCTTGCAGAAATAGAAAAAGAAAAACACCGTTTTTGGATATTAACCCAGAATGTTGATGGCTTCCACATTGATGCTGGATCGAAAAATGTCATCGAAATTCACGGAAACCTAAAACACTTAGTTTGTAATCACTGCGGATATAGAGAAGAACTAAAAACCTATAAGAATATCTCTTTACCTCCCTATTGTCCCCAATGCAATCACATCTTAAAACCAGATGTCGTGCTTTTTGGAGAATTATTGCCCATAGATAAAATAACCCTATTACAAAAAGAATTGTTCAAAGGTTTTGATTTATACTTAGTGATTGGCACATCCGGCGTTTTCCCTTATATTTATGAACCCATTTTCCATGCCATTTATAGAAAGATTCCCACAATAGAAATCAACCCCACAAAAACAATTTTTAGTAGTAAAGTAAATATTTATCTTCCCGAACGAGCATCCCACGCCCTAAAAAAAATATGGGAATATTATAAATAAAATATAACATCATGCGATGGTTTTTAGCGAGTTTATTTTTTGCTGCGAGATGATGGGATAATGTTCGAAAATTCAATCTTCGAGAGGTGGTAGTTGTTTTAATTTAAGATGTTCGATTGCTTCTTTTTGTGTAAAACCTTTCAAAATATTTGATGTTATAAGTTCAAGTTTGGTTATATTATCATGTATAAACTTATAATTTAAATATCTATCTTGCCAAATTTTTTGATGGTTTTTGATTTCTTTTTTTAATATATCATATAAAATTCTTGTCCGATAAATACTATCCTCTACACTGTTTTTAAAATCATCACTTTTAATATATTCCATTAATTCTTTTGAGCGTTTTTCTATTTCAGTGCGATTGAGTTTTAAAGAATGAATTTCTATGATTGATTTTCGTAGAACTTTTGCAATATATATTGCTCCATAAGGGTGAACAACAAGAATATCTTTTTCCACCCAGAATCCAGCAGTTCCTTCTTTAAAGGCAGTAGTAACAAGAACTCCATAACTAGCTTTTCTTTGTGCCATTGCTTTTTTGGTTTGATCGATAAAATCAGAGCTAAATTTTGTTGTTTTTTTACATTCGTACAAGATTAAACCTATATTATTATTTTTAAAATAAATACGATGCAGGATATCTCCGGTTTTTCCGTGATGTTCAATTATATCTTCTGGAAATTCTTTTCTGAGTTCTTTGACTAATTCTTCTTCTAAATTTAAGCCTTCAATTTGTGGAGTTGTGCCTTTTTTAAGTTGTTCTTGTAATTCCTTAATTTTATTGTTTAGTTTTTGAATATCCTTAGTTTTAGCCTCAATCATTTTTGAAAGACGATCCGCCCGCTCTTTTTCTTTTTGGATTCCTTTTTCAAAAGCTTCTTTTTGTGCTTTTTCTATCTGTTTCTTCATCTGATTCTTGATATCCCTTTTCTCGCGTATTAGTTTCTGTTTTTCTTCCTGTAGTTTTTTTAACTGATCTCGAAGAGTTTTTTCTAATTTTTGACGTGCCTCCCATATACCTACAATTTCGTAATATCGACTTTGATCAAGTAAAGAACCACAAAGTGGACATCGATACTTTTTTGATGATTTTATCATGATTCAATGCTACTCCCTATATAAAGAAATTTATAAAAATGTTGCAAATATCATAACATAGAAAAAATATTTGTAAAGCAAAAATTATGTTAATCAATATAATTTTTGTTTTTTTCTGGTTTATTTTGCTAAAAATTCTCTTTTATTTAATATATTTTTTATCAAATTTTATTAATAATTTAATGCTATTTAATTATTATGAATTATTTAAATTTCGAAAAGTATTCATCAATTTCTGATCTTAGTTCTATGCCAACTCTTTCGAAGCAATTTAGTAATTCATAGTAAGCACCTTTTCCTCCTAAAAAATCCCAGAATTCTTCTGCAACTTTTAATTCTTGTTCAATATCTAACATTCCTTTTATTGTCCATCGTTCGTAAGGTTTTGGCTCATAAGGATTATAAGGAATAGCAATATACGAATGAATTTTTGCCTCTGGATGTTTTGATAAATAGATTGCAATCCATTCTAATAGGGTTCTTTTAAAATCTTTAAAATTGCTTATGTTAGGCTTAACTGTTTTTAAGTCAAATAAATAAACAACACCGTCGTTATTTATTACGCATAGATCTACTTTAACAGTTTTTAGAAGGTTCATTTTGCCAGAAGTTGCAACTTTTCTGATTTTTTCGATTTCTTCGATTTTATGGGGATTTTTTCTTCCTGTGATTAGTTCATTCATTATGTGTTGGATTTCTATCTGTGCTTGTTCGCTAATTGTATTTCCTACTATAAATTGTTTTTTTGCGAAAGGAAATCTTAAACTTGCAAGGGTTTCTGCTACTGGCTCAAAAATCGAAGTACCAAATGTAGTGTTTAAAGATTGAATAAAAGAAAATAATGCCATCCTATCTCGACCAAGCAAGCGATAATGAAATGGCATATGATTTGTTTCTGGTTTATATATTAAAAATTTGTTTCTTATACACTGTTTTATTGTATTTTCAATTTTTTTGATTTGTTCCTCTGTTAGAACCATTCATCATCTCGCTTTTAAATGAAATATTGATTCTGAATAAGGTTTTTCTCTGTCTTTTTCTACTCGACATAGAACAGGACGTTTATACTCTTTAATAATTTTCATTCCAGCTAATTCTGCAATTTTTGGGTAAAGATTAAACTTATCATTAGCAACTAAAAATACATCATAATTATCATTCAGATATTTTTTGCAATTTATGAGGACTTGTGCTATATCTTTGATATAAGCTTCTTTTTGCTCTTTGCTTTGCTTTTTAAATTGGGGGCCTATTTCTAATTCGTCCTTTCTTTCGAAGCCAAATATATCATAAGCATAAGCATGTTGTTCATGATAATCAATAAGTCCGATATATGGTGGACTAGAAAATATTCCTTGTATCTTTTGTGTTAATAACATTTCTGCAAATATTGGATTTTTCTTTTTAACTTCTTTGTAAATGTTAATTGTTCTACTATCACCAGTTAGACACAATTGGAT
>Ga0308419_1000840_pt1 | contig 21168 bp, 20 predicted proteins | sample HotsprSampleMS50_FD_203674 | JGI IMG/M metagenome (GOLD analysis project Ga0308419, IMG submission 203674) | Hot spring phototrophic mat microbial communities from Mushroom Spring, Yellowstone National Park, Wyoming, United States - 20090730_MS50 ... | reverse complement strand
TGGGGTTGGCGGCAATGGCAAAACCATGCGGAAACAGAGGGCTTACTGGCAGAACTGCGTAACCTGCAAAGCGCTGGGGAGTATCGCAGTTGTGTGCAAAAAAGTGACCTCCTCTTGGGCAAGCTGCATGACAGGCAAACCGAGATTGCCCAAATTCGCCAGTCTTGTATTGCCAGCCAAGAACAGAACACGCTGGCAAATGCCCTTAAGTTACTGGAACAGCAAAAATTAGCCGAAGCGATCGCCCTTGCCCAAAGTATTCCTCCAGATTCCCCCAGTCAGCCCGCCGCCCAAAAGATCATCAACCAAGCTAGCGAGGGCATCGTCAGTCAACTTGATCGCCGTATTCAAGCCAAAGCGGATGTGGCGCAGGTAGAGGCATTGGCAAAAATCCTGCCCAGCACCTATCGCCCCAAGGTCAGCCAGAAGGTGCGCACCTATCGCCAACTCTGGGACAAAGATAAAGCCACAGTCAACAAGATCAACCAAGCCTACAGGGAACAAAAATGGGATGAAGCCCTAGAGCTATACAACAGTCTCACCATCCCAGCTATGCAAAAACAGGTGCAGTGGATTAGCGATCGGGCGCAACGGGAAATTGCCAGCCGTCGTATTGTGCCCGTCTCCCCCAGTAGCCCCAGCCTTCCTGAATACAATCCCCCTGTGTATAATCCACCCCCAGTCTATGCTCCACCTTCTGGGGGAAATGATCGCCCACCGCCTGTATATGCCGATTAACACCCTGTCAATTACTCAGTCAATCTAGTTAATCCAACCCTGCCATGCTCCACCCATCTCTGTTCAGTCTCGTTTCCACCGTTGCCCTCAGCGGTATCCTTGCCGAAGTGCCAGCCCCCTCCTGCCAAATCGGCTCAGCCCCCCGCCTACCTGGCAACCTCAAACTGCGTGGCAGTGCCCTAATTCGGCGCATGTCCACCAAGCCCCTCTACTATCGGCGGCTCGAAGAAGACGAAAGACAAGCCTACGGCGAAGCGCTCAACTGCTTTGAAGAAGCCCTCAAAGCTCCCCAGACAGCCACCGATCCCGAAGTGTGGAATGGGTATGGAGTAGCTCTAGCACGGCTGGGTAAATATGAAGAAGCCATCAAAGCCTACGATCGGGGACTAGCCGTTCCCCCAGGGGGGCGCTTTGTGGATCGCATTCAACCTAGAGTGCGCCCCCAAGATTACTACATTCTCTGGTTCAATCGGGCGACAGCTCTAGGCGACCTAGAACGCTACGATCAAGCGCTAGAAAACCTCGAGCGCTCAATCCGCCTCAACCCCTCCTATGGTCTCGCCCATTTTTACAAAGGTCTGTACTTGTTCCGTCAAGGCAAGACAGAGCAGGCGCAGGATGCCTATGTCAAAGCAACTGCCTTCTCGCCCTATTACAACTACAACTTTTACCGCCGTGATTTTATCGGCGCAGATAACTATTTATATTGGGAAGGGCGCGGCTATGCCCTATCTCGCATTGAGCGCTATGACCTTGCCGTTTCGGCTTTTAGGGAAGCGGAAAAAATCAAAAAAGCCTCTGGCAGGGATGCCTCCAATCCCCCCCATGTGGCGCTGTTTATCGAAGCCAATGAACTGGCCATGCAGGGAGACTTTCAGGGCGGTTTGCAAAAGTGCGATCAGGCAGTGCAGAGCAAACCAGACTTTGCCATGGGACACCACTGTCGGGGGCTGATGTTGGATCGGCAAAAACGCTATGCCGAAGCTGTTACCGCCTTTGACAATGCCCTGCGCCTCGAGCCAGACTCCCCTGCGGCGGTGTATCGCAAGGGAAATGCCCTGCGCAAGCAAGGTAAACTGCGGGAAGCAATAACTGCCTACCAGCAGGCACTCAGCCGTTATCCATTGTTTTTTGAAGCCCAGAATAACCTAGGGGCGGCGTACTACGAATTGCGACAGGATCAGCAGGCATTGACCGCTTTCAACCGTGCCTTGCAACCTGAGATGGAGAGTTTTGACTCCGATGTCAACCCCCGTGACACTCTGTATAATAAAGGATTGGTGCTGTGTACCATGCGCCGCTACCGTGAGAGCCTCGGCACCCTCGATGACCTGATCCGCCGTGAAAATCGCCCCGAGGCAAAGGCACGGGCTACTAAACTGCGGGAGGCTGTACTGCGGAATCGCTGTAGTTGAGAGCCATGCGGTAATGCTTTTGCAAGACTTCTGGGGATAGGGCAGTGCGCAGAATATGCCACGGCAGTACATCTTGGGTGTCCCATGGTTGGAACACATACCACTCCATGGGCGGTACCGATCCCGCCAGTGCCTTGAATGCTCGCTTGAGCATGCCAAAACTCGGCTCAGTTTTGCCCTCTGCTTGGGCATAGGTGTAGGCAAGGGTGAGAACGGCATTGAGACGGCGATCGCCCCTTGAGATTAGGGCTTGAAGTACGGAGTCGCGGTAACTTTCAGGGCGGAATTCAATCCCCAGCTTGCCCAGTTGTTTTTGCAAAAGCTGTAACTTCTTTTCCGCAGAAGGGGATACCCCCTGCCACTGCCACGGAGTATGGGCTTTGGGGACAAAGGTGCTACAACCGAAGGCAATTTTTAATTGGGGAGCGATTTTTTTGGCAGTGCGCAACATCTCCACCGTGGCGCAGATGTCCGCATCGGTTTCATAGGGCACACCCACCATGCCGTAGAACTTGATCCCCTGCAACCCCCCCTCTTGGGCATGGACAACCGCTTGGTAAATTTCCTCATTACTTAGTTTCTTGTTGATGATCTGCCGCAGTCTTTCCGAGCCACTTTCTACTGCCACTGTCACCGAGCGGCTGTCGTGGCGCGCCAGAATTCTACACAGACGGGGGGTCAAGGTGTTGGTGCGCACTGAAGCTAGGCTGAGTCTTACTCCATCAAATTCTGGCTGATCTAGCCAGTCCAGCAGACTCTCAAATTCAGGGTGTTGGGTGATGGATGCCCCCAGCAGACCGAGACGATTGGTTACCTGAAGCCCACGGCGAATGGCAGGGAATAGACCAGTTTCCAAGTCAGCGGCACGGAAGGGCAGGGTCAGATAACTGGCCAGACAAAAGCGACACATCTCAGGACAACTGCGCACCACTTCCACCATGAAAATATCCGACCAAGCCGCATGGGGAGTTACCACACTGGAACTGGACAGCCCATTGCCTCTGTAGGTCTGCTTCTGCACTGTGGGGGGAATGTCTTTACTCACTGGGGCGATACTTTGGATGCTCCCAGTGGGGTGGTAATAACTCACCCTGTACATGCTGGGCACATAGATTCCTGGCACTTGGGCAAGGGCGAGCAATTTCTCATAGCGCGGGGCGTAGCGCACCTCTTGGTAAGCAGTGAGCATATTCCCCAGCAAGTCTTCCCCATCTCCCAGCAAAATAAAGTCAAACCATTCAGCAAAGGGTTCGGGATTGGCAGTAAGCACTGCCCCACCGCCGAAAACTAGGGGTTGCCCATCAGTGCGATCGCCACTGCGAAAAGGCAACTGCAACTCTGCCAGCGCCCACAGCAAATTGCCATAGTCCAACTCCCAAGAGAAAGAAAACCCCACCAACTCCACCTCTCGAGGTAAAGGCTCATGGATGTCAGTAAACCAGCGACTGACCCTGACTTCAGGGCGGGTGGCAAGGTTTGCCCAGATATGCTGGTAGCCGAGGCTGGTAATGCCTACGGCGTAGGTGTTGGGAAAGGCGTAAATAATGGGAATGGCTGTGGAGTCAGGGGCGCAGGGGGTAAAGAGCAATTTTTCTGCTTGAAATAAATCCATAGCCTAACTGCCCAGCCGATTGGGAACATCGGCACACCCCCCCGGAATAGTTCGCCTAGTTTTGGAACCGCCCCAAGCACAGAGATAACGGCGGTTCTCATCGGACAAACCCTCTGCCCCCGTGAAATCTGCGTCTTCCACCACTGCCCCCGAATAGGCTCCTGTGGTAATGTCTAGCTTGTGTTGGCGATCGCGCGGTGAAGCCGTAGCCAATTCCCCATAGAAAAACCGCACCCGACTCAAGTCCGCCTTGCGCAAACTAGCCTTCACTAGGATAGTGCCCGCCAAGTTCGCCCCTGTTAGGTTACAGCCCGTAAAATCCGTTTTCATCAGGTTAGCCCCACTGAGATCGGTAAAGCGCAAATCCGTAAAGCTCATATCTTTACCCGCCAGCATAGTTCCTAAATTAACTACCCTCACCCCATTGACTACATCTACCTCGTAGCCCCCAGAGCCATCCAAAATAGGTCTGCCAAGCAATCCATCCCGTTTTAGAGGAGTCAGCAGATTGGCAGTGGAAAGAAAGCGGATCACCTTGGCCCGTCCTTCCGCATCACAGCCCCCCAACAGTGCCGCTGTGCGCGCTTGGGCAATCAACCGCTCAAGGGGCCAGTCCTCCATCTGCCCTTCCTCATCTAGTACCAAGTCAGAAATGCCTTGGAAATAGGCATCTATGGTCTGCTGTTGGGTGATAATGTTCTGCTGTCCCGTCAGTTTTTCCGTCAGCTCATTTTGCCTACCTGCCACCCAGATAGCAATGATCGCCACAATCAACTGCCCCGCCGCCCCGATTGCCCCAGGCACACCCAACTCCCAGTTCAGCGTGCCAAACCAACTCCAAAAAGGATCATCTAACTTAGTAATGCGCCCCACGATCAGCAACAACAAAAAAGCGATCGCCCCCGCCACCGTCACCTGCCAATGGCGACCCAGAGGAGACAGCCAAAAAGCCCGAAATATAGCAGGGATCAAAATCGGCGCAATAAATATCCCCGCAATAGCCACACTGATAATTACCCCTTGGGTCTGTTCAGACCAGAGCAAGACAAAAGCAGAGACTGCCGCCATAAAGGCAATGGCTAGAGCAGTAGTTTTAAGACGAGTGGTCACAGGTAATCCACAAATTCACGCTACTTACCCATGGATATTGGAAGCTCAGGCAAGCACAGCTAACCCCTGCCCAACTAACTCGAGTATAACAGTAGGCTAAACAACCCAGATTTAATATATGCTGAAACATGGAGTATCGGTGAAACTATCCCCGTGTTTGTCATAGTTCTCCCTGCCAAAACTCAAGCCCCCCTCCCCCAAAACCCAGAGTTGGTCAAGGGTATTAGCCCCTCCATGGCAGAGTACCAACAGCTCAAAAATAAGCTGATGCTCTGGACTCTCTACCTAGTAGGCATAGGGGGGGGACTGGTGGGGTTGGTCTATGGGACTACAGCAGGTCAGAGTTTCTGGCTAGGGGGCATAGTTGGCATAGCCTACCTCAGGATGTTAGCCCGCAGTGTGGAGCAACTAGGAGAGAACAAGCGCCGTCTCGGTATTGCCCGCTTCGGACTATTTATTGCCCTGATGCTCATTGCCAGCAAGTGGCAATCCCTAGAGCTATTGCCAGCTTTCTTTGGGTTTCTCACCTACAAACTAGCGGTATTAGCACTGATGCTCCGTGATTTGCGTAGTTAACTATTCAAAAGCCATATGTACTCTTTAGCCGCCTTAGAAGTGGGTAAACATTTTTACTGGCACATCGGCAACCTAGCCATCCACGGGCAGGTGCTTATTGTGAGCTGGGTAGTAATTGGGGTACTGGTGCTTGCCTCCCTAATTGCCACCCGCAACCTGCAGAGAGTGCCAGGGGGCTTTCAAAACTTCATGGAATATGCCCTCGAGTTTGTACAGGGTATTGCCCGAGATCAGATTGGTGTCAAACATTACAGGGAATGGGTGCCCTTTGTGGGGAGCCTGTTTCTGTTTATCTTTGTCTCCAATTGGTTGGGGGCATTAGTGCCGTGGAAAGTGATTGAACTGCCCGAAGGGGAACTGGCCGCCCCTACCTCAGACATCAATACCACGGTGGCTCTGGCTCTAATAGTCTCAGTCTCCTACTTCTATGCAGGTATCAAGCAGAGAGGCCTAGAGTATTTCAGTAAATATGTTCAGGCTTCCCCCTTTTTGCTCCCCCTATGGGTACTGGAAGATTTCACCAAGCCCCTTTCCCTGAGCTTCCGTCTATTTGGCAACATTCTGGCGGACGAGTTGGTGGTGGCGGTGCTGGTTTTCCTAGTGCCCCTGTTTGTTCCCCTGCCAGTGATGATTTTGGGCTTATTCACCAGTGCCATTCAGGCGTTGATTTTTGCTACCCTTGCCGCTTCCTACATTGGCGAAGCTATAGAGGGTCATGGAGGGGAAGGGGAACATGGGCACTAACTGATCCCCGAAGGGCATTCCATAATCCAGCATTTACTGGACTTTGCTGAACTTTGTGCTAGAGAAAGCCGAAAAGGGTGTTGATGGGGTTCAAAACTGAGTGGAGTGGCAAAAAAATGATCTAGAGGGTACACACTGTTTTATATTGATTAAGAAAGCCGTTTCAAACTTACAAACTTCGCAATAAAGGAAATAGTCATGGAACTTGTTGCCGCTTCTTCTGTTATTGCCGCCAGCATTGCCGTAGGTCTAGCTTCTGTAGGTCCTGGCATTGGTCAAGGGAATGCCGCTAGCCGTGCCGTAGAGGGGATCGCTCGCCAGCCCGAAGCAGAGGGCAAAATCCGCGGTACTCTGTTGTTGAGCTTGGCTTTTATGGAAGCTCTGACCATCTACGGTCTGGTGGTTGCCCTTGTACTGCTGTTTGCCAACCCCTTTACTGCCTAGTATTTCCCTAGTACATGCTACCTGATGGTGCTGATTCATGAACTTCTGGCAATTCCCTTTAATTGTAGCCGCAGAGACCAGCGGTGGACTGTTTGACATTGATGCCACCCTGCCTATCATGGCTATACAGTTTCTACTGTTGGTGGTGGTGCTCAACCAATTGTTCTTTTCTCCTCTGACTAGGGCAATGGATGAGCGCAATGACTATGTGCGACAGCAGATTGCCCTTGCCCAAGAACGGTTGGAAAAGGCAAATGCCCTTGCCCTTGCCTATGAGAAGGAACTGGTGGCGGCACGCAAAGCTAGCCAAGAAAAAATTGCCACTGCCCAAGCGGAAGCTAGTCAACTACGCAGTCAAAAAATTGCCGAAGCCATGACCGCCGCCCAAAATCGGGTAGCAGAAGCTAGGGCGGAAATTGAACGACAAAAGGCAGAAGCAGAGGCTGAACTCAGAAAGCAGACGCAGGCGTTGAGTCAGCAAATTTTGGCAAAACTGCTCGGCAATCTTGTTGAGGTCTAGGTATTATGTACTTTCCCTTGTTGTTTGCTACGGAGTCAGCGGCAGGTTTTGGGATTAACTCCAACATTTTGGAGACCAATTTAATCAACCTGCTGATTGTGGTGGGGATACTGGTTTACTTTGGCAAGGGCTTTTTGGGCAGAATCCTAGCCAACCGCCTGCAACAGATTGAGTCCGCTATCAAAGAGGCGGAAGAGCGTCAGCAATCTGCCCTGAAACAACTGCAGGAACAGCAGGAAAGGCTGGCGCAAGCCAAGGCGGAAGGGGAGCGCATTCTGCAACAGGCAGAGTTGGATGCCCAAGTGGTGCGCACTGCTATTCTAGCTGGGATAGAAGCGGATATTGCCAAGCTCCAGTCTGCCGCTGAGCAAGAAATTGCCACTGAGCAAGAGCGGGTAGTTGCCCTCCTGCGCCGTCAAATTGTTGAGCAAGCTCTGCAAGAGGTACAAGCCCGTCTGGATCGGGGACTGAGTGCCGCCGCCCAAGAGGAGCTAATTCAGCGTAGCCTATCCCTATTGACCCGCTGATTATGAAAACTGAAGCTATTAACCGTAAAATCGCTGAACCCTATGCTGAGGCGCTAATGGCTTTGGCGGAGGAGCAGAATGCGATGGATGAGATCGCCGCTGATGTGGCAGTGATTGTTAACGCTACAGGGCAGGTGGGGGAGCTGGCGCAGATGCTAGCTAGTCCCATCATGCCCGCAAGGCTAAAGAAACAAGTTCTGCAGAGGGTGTTTCCTGACCTACATCCCTTGATGCGAAATTTCCTATCGCTTCTGGTGGATCGGGGACGCATTCCCTTTCTGCTAGATATTTGTAAGCAGTGGCAGATGCTTCTGCGCCAAAGGCGCAACATTGCCTTGGCGCAAGTCACTAGTGCCATTCCCCTCAATGATACTCAAAAGGAACAGTTACGCCAAAAGCTATTGGCGCTGACCTCAGCCCAAGGGGTGGAATTAGAGTTATCAGTTGACCCTAGTTTGATTGGCGGGCTAGCTATCAAAATCGGCTCGCAAATTGTAGATGTCAGTGTCCGCGGACAACTGCGTCGCCTTGCCAGTCGCCTATTAGCAAATGTATAGAGAGGAGCAAACCAATGGTTAGTATTAGACCCGATGAAATTACCAATATCATCAAACAACAGATCGCCGAGTACAATCAAGCACTGCAAGTAACCAATGTCGGAACAGTACTGCAGGTAGGGGATGGTATTGCCCGTGTCTATGGCTTGGAGAAGTGCATGGCAAGCGAACTGCTGGAGTTCGAAGATGGCACAGTGGGCATTGCCCTGAACCTTGAGGAAGACAATGTGGGTGTGGTGTTGATGGGTGAAGGGCGTGGCATTGCTGAGGGTAGTTCGGTGAAATCCACGGGGAAAATTGCCCAAGTGCCTGTGGGGGAGGCGTTTATAGGGCGGGTGATTGATGCCCTAGCTCGCCCTATTGATGGCAAGGGGGAAATCAAGGCGGAAGCCACTCGCCTCATTGAGTCCCCTGCCCCCAGCATTATTGCCCGCAGGTCGGTGTATGAGCCACTGCAGACGGGGATCACAGCGATCGATGCCATGATTCCCATTGGGCGGGGACAGCGGGAGTTGATCATAGGCGATCGCCAGACGGGGAAAACCGCCGTTGCTGTAGACACCATCATTAACCAAAAAGGGCAGGATTGCCTCTGTGTTTATGTGGCGATCGGGCAGAAGGCTTCCACCGTGGCTAATGTGGTGAATGTGCTGGCAGAAAAGGGAGCCATGGAATATACCATTGTGATCACTGCCAACGCCAACGACCCCGCCACTCTGCAATACCTAGCTCCCTACACGGGTGCCTCTATGGCGGAGTACTTCATGTACAAGGGCAGGGCAACTCTAGTGGTCTATGACGACCTGTCCAAGCACGCCCAAGCCTATCGCCAGATGTCCCTGTTACTGCGGCGCCCCCCTGGGCGGGAGGCATACCCTGGGGATGTGTTTTACCTACACTCCCGCCTATTAGAAAGGGCGGCTAAGCTGAATGATACCCTCGGCGGTGGCTCCATGACCGCTCTGCCGATTATCGAAACCCAAGCGGGGGATGTCTCCGCTTACATTCCCACCAATGTAATTTCCATTACCGATGGGCAGATTTTTCTCTCCTCTGACCTCTTTAATGCTGGGGTGCGCCCTGCCATCAATCCTGGTATCTCCGTATCACGGGTTGGTTCAGCGGCGCAGATCAAGGCGATGAAGCAGGTGGCGGGAAAGATCAAGCTGGAATTGGCCCAATATGACGACCTAGTCGCCTTTGCCCAGTTTGCCTCGGATTTGGACAAAACCACCCAAGCCCAATTAGCCCGTGGGCAACGCCTGAGGGAAGTGCTGAAACAGCCCCAGTATTCCCCCCTGCCTGTGTGGGATCAAGTGGCGATTATTTTTGCGGCAACCAATGGCTATGTGGACGACATTCCTGTAGAGAAGGTGGGAGAATTCAACAAAGGTCTGCGCAACTATCTGGCAACTAGCAAGCCCCGCTATGCGGAGATTATCCAAACGGAGCGCACCCTGACCAAGGAGGCGGAAGAAATCCTGCGCACAGCGATCGCTGAATTTAAGTCCACCTTCACTGCTGGCTAGTCTGGGCAGTCCCCTTACCTATGGTCACTACCGTTCATCCCCCTACCGCAGGGCTAAGAGGCACCATCACCGTAGCGGGGGACAAGTCCATCTCCCACAGGGCTTTGATGCTAGGGGCGATCGCCCAAGGCGAGACCCAAATCAAGGGTTTACTACTGGGGGATGATCCCCGCAGTACCGCTCAATGCCTTAGAGCCATGGGAGCGCAAATATCCGAGCTGAATAGGGAACTGGTGGTAGTGCAGGGCATAGGGAGCGATCCCCAAGGTTGGCGGGAACCTGATGATGTGTTGAATGCAGGCAATTCAGGGACTACCATGCGTCTGCTGTTGGGGATAATGGCAAGTCAGCCCCAGCGTTTCTTTGTAATTACGGGGGATCACTCCCTGCGATCGCGCCCCATGAAGCGGGTGATCCATCCCCTACAGGCTATGGGAGCAGAGATTTGGAGCAGGGCGGGAGGCTATGCCCCTCTGGCAGTGACAGGCAAGTCCCTCAAAGCCATCGACTTTATTTCTCCCATTGCCTCAGCCCAGGTGAAATCCTGTGTACTACTGGCGGGGCTATTTGCTGACGGAGTTACCAGCATAACTGAACCCGAAAAATCCCGCGATCACAGCGAACGCATGCTCCGAGCCTTTGGTGCGCAGGTAGCAATTGACGGCAACAGGGTCAGCATTACAGGCGGTTCTGTCCTACAGGGTCAAACAGTGATTGTCCCAGGGGACATCAGTTCGGCGGCATTTTGGCTGGTGGCAGGCTCCATTGTGCCAGACTCAGAACTGACAATTTGTAATGTGGGGATCAACCTGACCCGCACGGGCATTTTAGAAGTTTTGCAGGGCATGGGGGCAGATATTACCCTAGAAAACTGCCGTGAAGTAACAGGGGAACCTGTGGCTGACCTACGGGTGCGCTCTGCTGAGCTTCAGGCTTGCACCATAGGGGGTAACTTGATCCCACGGCTGATCGATGAGATTCCCATACTGGCGATCGCCTGTGCCTGCGCCAAGGGCAAATCTATCATTCAAGATGCCCAAGAACTAAGAGTAAAAGAAAGCGATCGCTTGGCAGTAATCGCCAAAGAATTGAGCAAACTAGGTGTGGCAATTAGTGAAAGACCCGACGGCTTAGAAATCACTGGTGGACAACCTCTAGTAGGCAGTGCTGTGGATAGCCATGGAGATCACCGCATTGCCATGAGTTTAGCGATCGCTGGTCTAGTTAGCCAAGGCGCAATAACTATTAGTAACGCCCACTGTGCCACCGTCTCCTACCCTAACTTTTTTCAAACCTTGCAGTCCTTGGGGGTAGCAGTAGATGGATAGCAAAAAAGAAGCGCTGTTGCGACTAGTTCAACAGACAGATCGGGGGCTAAAAACCACTGCGGAATTAAACAAAGCAATTTTTGCGGCGATCGCCCGATTAGAAGAACTAAACCCCACTCCCCACCCCACCACCGCCCCCCAACTCCTAGACGGTAATTGGGAACTACTGTTTACCACCAGCCAAGCCCTTCTTGGCTTTGGTCGCCTGGCAAAACTGGGCAAAATATACCAGTGCATTCGCTGTCAAAACAGCGCCCTCTACAACATCGCCGAACTCTACAGCCTACCCCTACTAGAAGGCTTAGTTAGCGTCAGCGCCAAATTTGTAGTCACCTCAGCTCAGCGAGTAGAAGTCAAATTCCAGCGTTCCATCATTGGCTTGCAAAGATGGCTCAACTACAATAGCACTGCTCAAGGAGTGGATGACTTTGTCAACTTTTTAGAAACAGAGCGCCCAGCTAGAGCCATTGACATTAGAATTAGCCGTGAACAAACAGGTTGGTTAGAGATAACCTACCTAGACACAGATTTACGCATTGGCAGAGGTAATGAAGGTAATGTTTTTGTTCTACAAAAAGTTAATGTATTGAAGCTATAGTTCATGGAGAAAGATGGGTGTTACAGTTCTATTTATATCGTTTGCTTTAACCCTTTTTATCATTTTCAATATTACAAAAAGTTGTAGATATTCATGGATATTGTCAACACTGACTTATGGAGCAACAATTTTTGGTCTAACTGAAGTTCTTAGTAGCTATCGACAGCTCAATTATTGGTCAATTTTATATTTTTGGATAGGTGTACTAATTGTAAATATCTCAATCATTCTTTACCTATACAAGCACAACAAACTAGCAAAAAGAAGTTTGTATAATGCCAAAAAGTTAAGGATTATTAGGAGCATCAAATCACCTATATTTTGGGTAGTGGCAATAACTGTATTTATTAACTTGTTAACAGCACTAATCGCACCACCAAATAACTGGGATAGCATGACCTATCATATGCCAAGAGTGATGCATTGGATACAAAACCAGAGTGTAGCCCATTATCCAACAAACATTATTAGACAAATATCATTTCCCCCTGGATCAGGTTATTTGATCATGCATTTCCAGATTCTGGTAGGAAGTGATCACCTCGCCAACTTTGTCCAATGGACTGCATATGTAGGATGTATCATTGTAAACAGCTCAATCACTGAAATAGTATTCGGAGAAAAATATGGGTTAATAGGTGCTCTGACTACTGCATCAATTCCAATGGCAATAATGCAGAGTACCACAACTCAAAATGATCTAGTAGTGTCGTATTGGCTAATCTGCCTGTTATACTTCACACTTCTCAAGAATCCATATACATTTGGAAATATAATTTGTATTGGTTTATCTTTTGGTTTAGGCATCATAACAAAATATACGGCATACATATTTGGCTCACCTGTAATTGGCATGTGGATTTTTAGATATTTGCTAGAAAAAGGTATACAAAACAGGACTAAGCTGATTAGTCTAGTCATTTTAGTAACAATGATAGTTACACCATCTGTACCTCACTTACTCAGAAATTATGCCCTTTTTGGGAATTTACTAGGGGATGATATGGGTACAAGAAATGAATTTCTAACTTTGAGTGCTGTTTTATCAAACTTTTTAAGACTATTACCAATCAACTTGCCAATCCCAAGATTGTGGACTATTATATCATGGATACACATCAACATTCTACATATTGAAATAAATAATCCACAGACTACATATGTAGATATTGAGAAATACTTGACATCATTTAAACCATTATTTTACCTAGCGCCACATGAAGATCACATAGGTAATCCATTACATTTATTAGGTATATTTACAGGCATCACTCGAGTATTCATAAACTATTTTAGAAACAAAAATGAATATCATCAAAAGATACTATTACTCTCTATTTCAAGCTTGATCGGGATATTTCTGTTCTGCCTACTACTCAAGTTTCAACCTTGGGGTAATCGTCTTTTAGTACCGTTTCTGATTTTAAGTGTACCTATATATGTGTATCAAATATTACATTATAAAAAGAAGTTAATTTATAATGGTGTTCTTGGTTCACTCATAGTGTCATCGGTTATATATGCTTTAACCCCCATCAGGCATCCTATTTTACCTATACCGATAACTACAATAGAAAGTGCACCATCTATATTGTCTCTTTCAAGAAGAGAAATATACTTTGCTGGTGCACGGAAGGAACTTAAGTATCCCTATTCCAAAGCTACCGAGCTAATCAGTAGTTCCAACTGCAAAAAAGTAGGTCTTGCAATAGGTGAAGACGATTGGGAATATCCTATTTGGGCTTTGCTTGGAGAAAAAGGTTCATTCCAAATTAGCCATGTCAATGTAAAGAATATCTCCTCTAGACTAGAGGATTCTAATAGAATTGAAGAAAACTGCGCAATAATATCTACATTAACTACTTATCGGAATAGTAATCTAAAGCTTGTGCATACTACTTATTATCCCTATGTTGCAGTCTATTTAGCAGGCGGTTTATAAAACAAGTTGTACTTCAGAATGCAATAGATAGCTCTAAATCCATCTTTCCACCCAATCTTTTTGCCTTCTTTGTAGGTGCGCCCATAATAAGAAATTCCTACTTCATAAATACGGCAACCAGTCTTTGCCACTTTAGCTGTAATCTCTGGCTCAAAACCAAATCTATTTTCTTCTATGGGAATGGATTGAATGATCTCCCTGCGAAAAGCTTTGTAGCAAGTCTCCATGTCAGTTAAGTTGATATTGGTAAACATATTAGATAGGGTTGTCAAAAAAACATTTCCTACCATATGCCAGTAGTAAACTACTCGGTGAGGTCTGCCTCCTTGGAACCTTGAGCCGAAAACCACATCCGCTTTATCTTTGATAATTGGTTCAATCATCAGGGGATATTCTTGGGGATCATACTCTAAATCAGCATCCTGAATAATTACTATGTCGCCAGTGGCGTGAGCTATTCCTGTTCTCAGTGCCGCACCCTTACCTTGGTTTTTACTGTGATAAATTACTAGGTCGACTTCTGAAGCGAGATGGTTTTCCAATAACTCCCTAGTACCATCTTTGGAACAGTCATCTACTATAATAATTTCTTTATCTGGTACAGGACTATCTTTAACAGCTCTGACAACTTGACAGATCGTATTCACTTCATTATAGCAAGGTATGATTACTGATAGTTTCATTTTGTAATCTCTCCGTAACCTGAAAGTACTATTGAAATCTTGTTTAAGTACTTGTCAAGTAGTGTCATTAGTTTACTCCTTGCTTACTCTGCTCGCTCATTATACCTTACCCAGTTATCTGGGGAGAAAGGCTGGCTTTGAAGGTTAAGTCTTTCCTTTATGTAGTACTTCTGCTAAGTCTATATATTCATATTCAGGGGCAGTAGTAAACAGGTCTGTCTTGATTGATTGCAGTTTGGCGATCGCCGCTTTAATCGCCTGTGCAGATTGGTCAATGCCGATCCATCTTCTCTGATTGATGTGCGCTGATTTCAGGGTTGTACCAGAACCACAGAAACAATCTAGGACTATGCTATCAGGATGAGAAGAGGTGCGAATGATTAAATCTAACATTTCAGAGTTTTTTTCCGTTGGGTATGCGGGATATTGCGGGTCTTTGAACTCCCACACATCTTGAACTCTTTTCCCTTCTCTTTCGTCTGCGTAGATTATCTTTCTCGGATTCCCAGTTGCCGACCATTCAATCAGTCCTGCCCTATCCCATGCTTCTAGAGTGGCGACATCTGTGCGCCAATGCCTGCCTTTGGGTGGCAGAATTCCCTTAAATAGCTGATTGGATTTGCCGTTTTCCGTTTCCCCAGGCGCATGAATGGGAACTGTTGTATATCTTCTTCCCTGTTTGTCTGTTTTAGGGAATAGCCTTTTGATGTCTTCTGCTGTGTACTTGGCTCGTGGCTCATTCCAGATGGGATTAGAAGATTTAGTGTAGAAGAGAATCATGTCTTTGATATTTCCAAAACCAATGCGGTCGAAGTTTTTGGGATTGCACTTAATTCTGGTGATATCGTTTCTAAAATTTTCAATTCCAAAAATTTCATCCATCATAACTTTGACATAATGCCCTATTTTGTAATCGGTGTGGACATAAATGGAACCCCGCTCAGACATCAGTTCCTTTAGCAAGATAATTCTCTCTCTTAGAAACTCAATAAAATCTTTTCCAAGGAGCTTATCTGCATAGGCAATCTCTCCATTTCTTGGGTGACTGACGGTAGATGCCCTGCTGTCGGCAATGGTAAAGTTTGCACCTGTGGCAAAGGGCGGATCAATGTAGACTAGGTCTATTTGCCCCTGTAGTTTTCTTTTCTCCAAAAGATAATGCAGTCCTTGAATATTGTCTCCTTTAATGAGCAAGTTTTTCACAGCGTGGTATTCCTTTCAAGGGATTGGTTCACTCTGTTTCTGTGTTTTATTCCTACATAATTGTTCACTGCGCATGGGAAAATCTACCTCTAGGGGTCTGACCTGACTTAGCTCGTAAATCATTGCCTGATGGATAAGTCCATTGGTTGCTAACAATTTGCCTGAATAGACATCAACTTCCGTGCCATTGTAGGCGGTAACCATGCCCCCTGCTTCCCGCACCAAAACTACCCCAGCGGCAATGTCCCACACCGATAAGCCCCGTTCCCAATAGCCGTCCAGTCTGCCACAGGCAACATAGGCAAGGTCTATGGAGGCTGAGCCTGCGCGCCTTACCCCTTGGGTGATGTGGGTAAAATGACAGAACTCTGCGTAGTTGTTGTCTCTTACTTTAGTGCGATCGTAGGCAAAACCAGTTACTAGGAGACTGCGCTCTAGGCTGGCGGTACTAGACACATGGATCGGCTTGTCGTTACAGGTGGCTCCTAAACCTTCTGCCGCTGTGAATAATTCTTCAAAAAAAGGAGCGTAAATTACCCCTACTTTGGGCTGACCATGGATCAATAGCCCTACAGAAACGGCATAGAAGGGAAATTGGTGGGCAAAGTTGGTCGTGCCATCCAAGGGATCAATCGCCCAGAGATAGGGGGTATCTTGCTGGTGGAGTGTTCCTGACTCTTCTGCCAAGATGTTGTGCTGAGGCAGTTCCCGCTGGATCACTTGCACAATTGCGGTTTCTGCTTGGCGATCTGCTTCGGTGACAAGGTCTCCAGGGTTTTTCTCTTCAATTTCTGCCAATTTGCCCCAGTAGGACTTGAGCACAGCCCCTCCTGCCAAAGCCGCTGTGGTAGCCACTGCCAGATAGTCTGCGAGATTGTCCATGCCAGCTACTGTTTGCTTGCTCTATATGCTCGCATACACTCTACAAAGCGGGCAAACAAATAGTCGGCATCGTGGGGACCAGGACTGGCTTCGGGGTGATATTGCACTGAGAAGATGGGCAACTTGCGGTGTGCCAAACCTGCTACAGTGTGGTCATTGAGGTTGATGTGGGTAATCTGGGCGGGGGAATGGGCTAGAGATTCAGCAGTGAGAGCAAAGCCGTGATTTTGACTGGTAATCTCCACACGGCGATCGCTCAGTTGGTTCTGGGCTGGCTGGTTTAGCCCCCGATGCCCAAACTTGAGCTTGAAGGTGTCTCCTCCCATGGATAATCCCAAAATTTGATGCCCAAGGCAAATGCCAAACATGGGTTTCTGAGCCGATAGCAGAGCTTTGGCAGTGGCAATGCCTTCTGTGACAGCGGCAGGATCCCCAGGGCCATTGGAGAGAAAAATGCCGTCGGGGTCAAATTCAAGGATTTTCTCAGCAGGGGTGTTCGCAGGCACTACGATTACCCTGCAACCATAGCTGGCTAGACGGCGCAAGATGTTGCGTTTGATGCCAAAATCGATGGCAACTACGGTCAAGGGATCGCCGCTGAGGGGCTGGGGGGCATATTCCCAATCACTGGGGGTAGGTTCGCTCCACTCGTAGATGCGGTCTGTGGTAACTAGGTGAGTCAAGTTTAAGCCCGCCATGGGGGGTGCCTGCCGCACCTGTTCCAGTAGGGTCGGCACAGATAGGATTTCCGTGGAGATTGCCCCATTCATTGACCCCAAAGAGCGCAGTTTGCGAGTCAAAGCACGGGTATCTATGCCGTAGATGCCTACCACACGGTGCGCTTTAAGATAGTCAGGTAGAGATTGGCGCGATCGCCAATTGCTGGGGATGTAGCAGACATTTCTAGCGATCGCTCCTTTGACTTGGGGCTTGGCAGACTCCTCATCTTCGGGATTTACCCCCGTGTTGCCCAGCTCAGGGTAAGTAAAAGCGACAATCTGTCCCGCATAGCTGGGATCGGTCAGCACCTCTTGATACCCAGTCATGCCTGTATTAAACACCACTTCCCCTATTGCCGTACCCCTTGCCCCAAAGGCATAGCCTTCGTACACAGTGCCATCCGCTAGCACCAAAATTGCAGACTGTTTCATCCCTGTGCAGTTACCAAGAAAACCTTTGCCATAACTTGCATTTATAGCACACTAGCCACGGCAGAATTGTAAAAAATCCATCCATGTCAGGTTCTGCTGAATATAGCGGGGTGCTTGGGGGTGGTAGGGAGCTAGCAGGCGGTCAATTTTGCGAATTTCTGCCCCATCGGGAATCACGGGCACATCGGGATCAGAAGCAGTAGCAAAGCGCAGGGAACTGGAGAACCCTTTGTAAATCATTATTTCATCTTCTGGGTTGGCAAGTTCTACGATTAGTATTTCCTCTGGATGGGAGCGGGAATAGGCTTCCAGAATGGAGCGTGGCTCTTCCATAGCTAGACGGAGACCAGCACTGGGCTGGGGATATGTAATTCCATGCCTTCTCGGGCAACTAGCGCCCCTGAAAACCTAACTTGGGCGTGCCGAGCGATCTCATCTAGCTGATCGTCGCTGTGTGTGGGGTCGTGGTGGAATAGTACCAAGGTTTTCACCCCCGCTGACTCAGCTACTTTGATTGCTTCCTGCCATGTGGAATGGCCCCAGCCAATTTTTGGGTTAGTGGGTGACCAGTACTGATACATTTACGCTGAACTTTCCTGAACATTACTCTGCCGTAAATCTTAAAGGAATTGCCAGCGATGTAAGCGGGGGTAAAAAAGGGAAAGCCTTGAATGTGATCCCAATGGCTGTGGGTAAAAAATAGATGGGCTTCTAGGGGCATCTCCTTAAGCAGACACTGCCCCAACACCCTAAGCCCTGTGCCACCGTCAAAGATGAGTCTCTTCCCATTACATCGCATCTCCACACAGGGAGTGTTGCCGCCGTAGCGCACTGTAGAAATGCTAGGGGTAGGAATACTGCCTCTGACTCCCCAAAAGTGGATCGAGAAATTATTGGTGGTCACAGATACTTTGAGAGCAATAGTTAATAAAATATACCTTATGCATCAGTCTCTAGCGACAATCTCTGGGAATCTAGCTCAAGTTTTTTACAACATATTATGTCAACAATTCTGGATTGGGATACAGCCAATTTACGGATCGCTATCCACGGGATGCGCTGTGCGGGTTGTGTTTCTGCCATTGAGCGGGAACTGAGGGACACTGGGCAGTTTGCGGGGATAAGTGTTGATCTGGTAACAGAGCAGGCAATCATTGCTTTTGATCCCCACCTGAGTCGTACAGAAGTAGCTCAGCAGGCACTGGCGGCAATCGCAAGGGCAGGGTTTCAAGGGCGCATTGCAGACACTGCTACAGAGACAGAGCGCCATCCTTGGCAAAGCATCCAGCCAATGGTGTACTGCGCCCTTTTGCTACTGCTGGGAATGGGTGGGCATAGTTGGCACTGGGAACACCACTGGACAGGCTTCTACTGGACAGGAGCCACCGCCTTGTTGTTGGTGGCAGGGTGGGAGGTGTGGCGGGATGGCATACAGGCTTTTTATCGCTCTGCCCCCAACATGAATAGTTTGGTAACTCTAGGTTCCTTGGGATCATATACTAGCAGTGCGATCGCTGTGCTCCAGCCCAAGTGGGGATGGCATTCCTATCTCAGCGAGGTGTTGTTTCTCTTGGGCTTTGTGCTATTGGGGCAGATCATTCTCAACTGGGCAAAGGCAAGCACAGCCAAGGAAATTACGGCTCTGCTGAAACGCCAACCCCAGATCGCCCACAAAATCACACCAGAAGGGACAGTGGACATCCCAGCCATTGCGGTGCAAAAGGGCGATCGCCTGTTGGTCAAGGCAGGGGAAGCGATCCCCACCGATGGCATAGTGCTGGAAGGCGCTACCACCGTGGATGAAGCCATGATCACGGGAGAAGCCATGCCTGTTCCTAAAACCCAAGGGGATCAAGTGTACGGAGCCACCCTGAACCTGACTAGCAGACTGGTAATTACTGCTAGCCACCTGCCGTCGGAGACACTGTGGAGCAAAATCGTCAGCCTAGTACAACAGGCACAGCTGAGCAAAGCCCCCATTCATCACTTGGTGGATGTGGTTTCCGCCTACTTTGTCTGGGGGGTAATCCTTGTAGCAGTGATCACCTGTCTGACATGGTGCCATTTGGTACCTTCAGTCCACGATATGCTGTTTGGTATCCAGATGGGGATCGCTGTGCTAGTAGTTGCCTGTCCCTGTGCCTTGGGTTTAGCCATGCCTACAGCGATCGCTGTGGGACTAGGGCTAGGGGCAAAGCATGGCATTTTGATCAAGAGTGCGGCGGTCTTGGAGATCATTCCCAAAATCAACGCTGTAGTCTTTGACAAGACGGGAACTCTCACCCAAGGCAAACCTCAGGTAACTGACATTGTCCCCTACGGCAATTGCACAGCAGAGGAACTGCTCCTGTGGTCAGCCAGTGCTGAGTCAGCAGAGGGACACCCTTGGGCGCAGGCAATTGTCCAAGCGGCCCTTGACCGCCAAATGGCATTGATTCCCATCCAACACAGCCAAAACTACCCAGGGGCTGGCATTGCCGTCCAGCTAGCCAATCAGCACAGCCTGCGTTTGGGCACAGAAGCATGGCTCCAGCAGTGGGTAGCTATTCCCCCAGCCCACCGCCAACTGGCAGAACAGTTTGCCCAGCAGGGTAAAACTCCTGTGTTTGTGGCTAGGGCTGAAACCTATGGGGGACTGCTGGCACTGCGAGACCAGCCCAAACCCCAAGCACGCCAAGTAGTTGCTCAGCTACACAGTATGGGGCTACAGGTGTACCTGCTCACAGGCGATCGCCAAACCACAGCCCATGCCATTGCCAAAGAGCTGGGCATTGCCCCTGAGAGAGTAATAGCCGAAGTCAAGCCCACCGACAAAGCCCAAACGGTCAAGGATTTACAACAGCAGGGGTATCGGGTAGCGATGGTAGGGGACGGGATCAATGATGCCCCCGCCCTAGCCACTGCTGATGTGGGGATTGCCATGGGGTCAGGAATGGATGTGGCGATCGCCACCGCCGATATTGTGCTTTTGGGGCGCCAAAAAGACCTAGAAGGCGTACCCCGCAGTTTGCAGTTGGGGAAGGCTACCTTCAGCAAAATCTATCAGAACCTGTACTGGGCGTTTGCCTACAATACCCTGAGCCTGCCTATTGCCGCTGGAGTTTTCTCCTTCGCAGGTATTACCCTCACCCCAGCGATCGCCGCCCTAGCCATGGCAGGCAGTTCTATCAGCGTAGTACTTAATTCTCTGTCCTTGAAACTCCATTCGGTATTGATAGAGTGATTGGCATTCTCACCTTTCAAGCGATCAGTGTACTAGTGCCTATGGCTATCTATACAAAAATTTACACGACACAGCAAATCTTTCTTCCATGACTGATGCTACACTTAGGTCATCAATTAGTGGATCAAAAATAATGTATTAGTGAAGTTCACTTATGTGAAAACAACAAGTAGATATGTTCAAACAAGAAATACCCGACAGTGCTATTGAGTTAGTTGCTAAACATATTAACACGAGAAGCAACAAAAACTATGGTATTCCTGTAATTGGGCATCAGGAAAATGTAGAAACTCCTCAGATATTTGAGCTAATTCCATTTGATCAAATAGATTATTGTAATCACCGATTCTATGCGATCGATGGTAGTTACAATAGTGAGCAATTCT
>Ga0308419_1000832_pt1 | contig 21255 bp, 19 predicted proteins | sample HotsprSampleMS50_FD_203674 | JGI IMG/M metagenome (GOLD analysis project Ga0308419, IMG submission 203674) | Hot spring phototrophic mat microbial communities from Mushroom Spring, Yellowstone National Park, Wyoming, United States - 20090730_MS50 ... | reverse complement strand
AAATATTATAATAATATCTAAAAAAACCAATTAGTTCAAGCCTAATTGTGAAAGTCTCCCAAAATGTCAATTCCGAGTAATGGTATTGTCATTCCAACATCACCCTTTTGTTGTTCTGAGCAGAGCGAGGAATCTTTCCTTTATGTTATGGAAATAGGGCTCATCACCCCTTTTGAGGGTTCGGAATAACAATACCATCACACCCGTTCGGAATGACAGGAAGCGAAGGGGTAGAATCGCAGGTGTCGGCGTTTTTTACATAACCCCTTTCGTAAGTTGGGCTGAAGAAAATTTTGGGGTTAAGGAGACGATTCAAAACTATACAATACAGCAGCAGTGTTTATTACAGTTCTGTCACCAAAATATAACACAACTTTAACACCATTGATATGTTTTTTTAACACTCGGACTTTATTATTCATCTGCCCGTTGGAAATCATGCCAAGTGGTCTGTTGTCATTGACAATTACAAAGCCCAATCATTAAATTAAGTAACAATTTTATCTAAATGTAAGGAGGTAATGGAAAGTGGCTCTATTTGACAACGGACTCAAGGGTAACATATTGACGGGTCTTGCCGTGGGTATTGGGGCGGCCGTGATTGCACCTGCCGTGATGCCTGTGCTTGCAGGGGTTGCAAAACCTCTTGCAAAGGCGCTCATCAAGGGTGGTATCAGCCTTTATGAGAAGGGAAGGGAGGCCATTGCTGAGGGAGGTGAGGTGCTTGAGGATATTGTGGCTGAGGCAAAGGCCGAATTAGAGCAAGAGAGGCAAATGGTTGCCTCTGTAATAGAAGAGACCACTAAGTCATGATGCCTCAACCATTGCCAGAGGCGATAGCAGTCCACTTTACTGGTAGTCGGTTACGAATAAAGGTCCCCACGCAAAAGGGTAACACCACATATTTTAAGACCCTTGCAGAAACCCTACAAGACATAGATGGTGTATCAAGCGTCAGTGTTAATCCAACAACGGGTAGTGTGCTCATGTTGCATAACATAGACCTCAAACTACTCATTGACAGGATAAATGAAAAGGGCTGTCTTAAGGTAAGGATGGATAACAGGTTTAAGGGTAAGCTACATAGACAGATTGAGTCCTTCTTTGTAAGTGCGGATAAGAAGATCAGTGGTGCTACTGGTGGGGAGTTGAACCTACCAACGGTTTTATTTTTTGCCCTCGTAGGTGCGGGCATCTATCAGGTAGCAAGGGGGCACACCAACGCTATACCATGGTATACGGCCTTGTGGTATGCCTATAGCCTGTTTAAAAAGGGTAAAGACACCAACAACTCTACCGGAGTGTAAAGCTTAGAGTCTTGATATTTGTCCTTATACTTGTATTGTAGAGGATAAATGCCCATCGCCTCTACTTATCTCATAAGCGGCGTGATCTTATCACCCACTTTTTCGGTTCTTAACACAACAAAAAGGAGGTCAAAGTGTCAGAAGAATTAAAGACAAGTGGTGCTAGTAGTGCAGAGGCCATAGGAAAGGCTGGTTCACTGGTAAAGGAGGGTGTTATAAGCAGCCTTAAGGGTATCAATGAGATTGAGGCCGAGATAGTAAGTCTTGTAAAGAATACTGTCTCAAATACCTTGAGGGCTGCAGGTGCCATTACAGCAGAGGGGCTTCCTGTGGCAAAGGATGTGGTCAAGGGCGCCATACAGGCCACTGAAGAGGTAGGCACAGGACTTATACTTAGCACAAAGAGCGTTGCAAAGGGCGTGGTTATGGGTGTTGCAGAAGTAGGTGGCGATGTGGTCAAGGCCTCTGAACAGACCGTAAGGGGTGCCATAAAAGGTGCCGCTGAGATCGGTGCTGATGTAGCCCTTGTGGGTAGGCGTGCTGTAGATGGTGTTATTGAGGCCACTAAAGAGGTTGGCGGCAATGTGGGCGAGGTGGCTGTAATAGCAGTCAATTCGGCCATAGAGGCAGCAGGCACAATAGGCAACACGGCCTTGAGGGCAGTGAAAGACATGCTCGTTGGTGTAGTTGAGGGTGTAAAGGAGGTTGCCTCTGCAGCCCTTCCAAGGCCAAGACAGGAGATGACGGGCACAACTGAACAGACCCCACCTGAGATTGAGAGTACCAGAAGAAAGCGTAAAGATCTGGAATAGCCTTCTGGGTTAATGATTAGGCTTTTAAATAGGGCAGTCTCAGGGCGGGTGAGGCTGAAGGTGGCATGTCTATACCGATCTGAGACCGCCTGTTCCATGCTTGTTCAAAGGCTAATGCAGGTAGAGGGCATTGAGACCTGCAAGGCCAATCCCCTGACAGCAAATATACTTGTGCTATTCAGAAAAGACCTGTCTCATGACCAGATCGTAAAACAGACTGAACTAATCGTATCTGAGATTCTCCATAATAGCAGTAACCCCTCCACCACACCAATTAAAAAGTCGGACAGGCCTGTAAAGGATAAGCCTCTTAGCAGAAGAAGGCTTAGACGATTGATCATCCAGGCCGAGTCGCAGCCTGAGGGCCCCTTTCACACTGCCAATATTGATACTCTGAAGGCCAATCTTGAGGCCGACACCTCAAAGGGGATATCTACAGAGAGGGCAAAGGAACTGCTTAAAAGATATGGCCCCAATATACTGCCCGAGTCAGTGCCTCGCTCTGGTTTGGGCATCTTTTTTGGTCAATTCAAGTCGTTGCCTGTGGCCCTCTTGGGTGTTGCAGCAGCTATCTCTGCCTTTACGGGGGGACTCTTAGATGCCCTTATAATTGGTGCAGTGGTGTCTTTAAATGCCTGTATCGGTTATATAACAGAGATGCAGGCAGAAAAGACGATCCATTCGCTTAAGGGTCTGGTTAAGCCCAAGGCCTTTGTCATGAGAAATGCAAAGGTCATAGAGATAGAGGCTGAGGATGTGGTGCCTGGAGACCTGCTTGTGTTAAGGCCGGGTTGTTATGTGGCTGCCGATGCCCGTCTCATTGAGGCCGTTCACTTAAGTGTTGATGAGTCTGCCCTTACAGGTGAGAGCATGCCTGTGATCAAGGACTCCACAGTAGTCTTTACAGACCCAAATATCCCACTTGCAGACAGGGTCAATATGGTATATATGGGCACCCTTATTACTGGAGGTCAGGGGCTTGCCCTTGTGGTCAACACGGGCAGACATACCGAGATAGGCAGGATCCAGACGATGGTGGATCAGGCAAGACCTCCCCAAACCCCAATGGAGAGACAGCTTGATGAGATAGGTACACGGCTCGTTTATATTTGCGGTGTGGTCTGTTTGGCAGTCTTTTTCATAGGTCTTCTCAGAGGACGGGGTCTTCTTGAGATGTTTAAGATTGCTATTTCCCTTGCAGTAGCAGCCGTGCCAGAGGGCCTGCCTACAGTGGCAACTACTACTTTGGCTATTGGTATCAAAAAGATGAAGGCCCACCATGTACTTATCAGGCGACTTGACGCCGTTGAGACCCTTGGGGCTGTGCAGACCATATGTTTAGATAAAACAGGCACCTTGACCCTCAACCAGATGACCCTTACAGACATCTATACAGGCATGAGGGAGCTCAAGGTGTCTAACGATGGTATCTTTGAGAATGGAAATAGGATTGGCCCACATGACAGGAAGGAGGTCTTTGAGTTAATAAAGGTCTGCGTGCTCTGCAATGAAAGTGAGGTAGAAAATGGCAATGGTACCCTCATTGTGAGAGGCTCATCCACTGAGAATGCACTCATATATGCGGCTTATGGGGCGGGTATTGATGTAAAGGCCCTAAGGAAGGCCTATCCACTTTTAAAGATAAGACACCGCTCTGAAAATTGTAACATCATGGTTACCATGCATAGGATTAAAGGAGGCTCTGAGCATCAGACATACATCGCCATAAAAGGTAGCCCCAACGAGGTCCTTGCCCTTTGCACTTGGCATATGGTTGACGGTGTCATAATGCCTATAAGTGATGAACAGAGGAGTGAGATAGTCACACAAAATGAGCAAATGGCAGGTAATGCCCTTAGGGTTCTTGCAGTGGCATATGCAGCCACAGGGGAGATAGAGGGCTGTTATGAGGACCTCCACCTATGCGACCTCTGTGACCTCCCCACAGATAGACAAAACTTTATATGGCTTGGATTGACCGGTATGATTGACCCGATTAGGGATGGTGTAAAGGAACTGATTGCGGCCTATCACAGGGCAGGGATAAATACAATAATGATAACGGGTGATCAGGTGCCAACTGCATACTCTATAGGAAAGTCCCTGAACCTGAGTAACGATGATCAATTAGAGATCCTTGATTCAACCCATCTCGCGGAGATTGCCCCAGAACTGCTCACTGCCCTTGCCCAAAAGGTCCATGTATTTGCAAGGGTCAGCCCTGCCAATAAATTACAGATTGTGCAGGCCCTCCAGGCATCTGGTAGGATTGTGGCAATGACTGGTGATGGGATAAACGATGGCCCAGCCCTCAAGGCAGCAGACATAGGCATTGCAATGGGTCACACAGGCACTGATGTGGCACGTGAGGTGGCCGATGTGGTGATTGAGGACGACAACCTACAGACCATGATAATGAGCATTAGTCAGGGTAGGACTATCTATGGCAATATCAGGAAGTCTGTTAGATTTCTACTCTCTACAAACATGAGCGAGATAATGGTAATGTTCTTATCAATCACTGGTGGACTTAGGGAACCTTTAAGCACCATGCAACTGCTGTGGATAAATCTGCTATCAGACATTGCCCCAGGCCTTGCCCTATCAATGGAAGAGCCTGAGGCCGATGTGATGACAAGGCCACCGAGGTCGCCAAATACCCCAATTATAAATCAAGAGGACTTTAAGAGGATTGCCTTTGAGGCCACAACGCTCACGGCAGGATCAATGGCATCATATCTATATGGTATCTTCAGATATGGTTTAGGTCCCCGAGCCAGTTCGCTGTCCTTTCTCTCCCTAACCCTTGCCCAGATCCTACACGCCCTAAGTAGCAGGTCTGAAGAACACAGGTTTTGGGAGGCTAATGCAATAAAACCAAATCGGTATATAAACTGGGCAGTAGGTTGTTCGCTGCTATTACAGTTATTTGCCATTGCATTCCCTCCCTTAAGGGGACTACTTGGGGTAGGGCCCATTGGTTTACTGGATGGCTTAGTAATTGGGGCATCTTCAACAATCCCATTAATCGTCAACGAATCTACTAAGAAAAAAGACAAAACATTGGAGGCAATATGAATAAGGACTTTATATTCTCCTCTGAATCCGTCACCGAAGGACATCCAGACAAACTGTGCGATCAGATAAGTGATGCCATAGTTGACCACTTTCTCCAGCACGATCCCTTCTCGTCGGTTATTGCCGAGTGTGCGGTCTCTACGGCCATTGTGTTTATAGCTGCGAGGTTTTCTTCTGCTGCACACATAGACTTTTCAAGTGTAGCAAGGAATGTGATTAATCAAGTCGGTTACGACAAGCACGACTTTAGCAGCAAGACATGTAGTATTGTCACAAGCCTTAAGGAGCTTCCCCCTGAGGACTACAGGGTCTTTGACGAGCGTAAGATGTCAGATGCAGAACTTGCCCAAGTGCCAGTAAGAAACCAAGTAACGAGCTTTGGTTTTGCCTGTAACCAGACACCGGCAATGATGCCCTATCCCATATGGCTTGCCCACAAGCTCTCAAGGAGGCTCTCTTCGGTAAGGTTCCAAAAGATACTACCCTATTTAGCACCTGATGGCAAGACACAAGTGGCTATTGAGTATAAATCAGGACTGCCTTACAGGATATACAGCATTACTGTCGTTGCAAGTCAACATCAGGCAGAGAAATACGGTGGTCCTACACTAAATAGACTGAGATCCGATATTAAGGATGTGGTGATTGATGGTGTGTTTATTGATGAGGAACTCGTACCTGATGGCAATACAAAGATATTTATTAACCCTGAGGGGGCCTTTGTAACAGGCGGACCATCGGTCCATTCGGGCCTAACGGGCAGGAAAAACGCTATTGATACCTACGGTGAGTACTCCAGGCACAGCGGGGCTGCCCTGAGTGGTAAGGATCCCACGAGGATAGACAGGGTAGGCGCCTATGCTGCCCGCTATGCAGCAAAGAATGTAGTGGCCGCTGGCCTTGCTGAGCAGTGTGAGGTCCAGCTCAGCTACTCCATTGGGCAACCAAAACCAGTGAGCATACAAGTGGAGACCTTTGCCACAGGAAAGGTATCTGATGAAAAGATAGCCTCCATTATTGAGAGAAATTTTGACTTTACTATAGGCGGCATACTTAGGCAGTTTAACCTGCGATACTTGCCCTCGCAAATAAAGGGGGGCTTCTTTAGGAAACTTGCCGCCTATGGGCATGTTGGACGCATGGATATGGGCCTGCCTTGGGAAAATACCGACAAGGCACAGACCCTAAGTGAACAGGTATAAAAGCGATAAAATTAACATTTATGTAACATACATGTAACACAATGCCAGTATAATGTAGGTATAAAAAACAGAAGGATGGTAACAAGGATGCTAAACTTTTCAATAACAAAATGCCCTTATTTCAAGATTGCTGATACAGGTGCCCTATGTATGACCGAGGGTAGACCAATCAAGGATATTGAAGGTGTAAATATTAGGTTCTGTCTTTGCAAAAACTACGAGAGGTGCAGTATCTATCACTTCTCGTTGAGGAATGCGGTCAGATGTGCTAGTGCAGAGGCAGTAGCATATGTCTAAAGCCATAATTTGAAGGAGGTAATAAGACAATGGGCTACTATATCCACTCAATACCGGGCCGTCTCAGGATAAAGAGCCTGAAGGTCAAACAGAGCCCAAAGAATGCAGAAGAGGTAAAAAAGGTCCTAAGCCTCATTCAAGGCTTAGGTACAGTGGATATCAATCTCCTAACAGGAAGCATACTTATAAACTACAATCCTGCTGTGCTTAAACCAGAGGATATTACTTCACTGCTTGAAAGGCATGGCTTCTTTGATAGCTCAAGGGCTATTACGAATGACAGTTATGTCAAGGAGAAGCTTACGGCCATTGGCAACTTCGCAAGCAGGACCCTTTTTGGCTCTGTGATAGAAAAGACCTTTGAGGGTACGGCGCTGTCTTATCTGTCGGTGTTTATTTAAACCAAAAACGACCGCACTACCCTTACGGTTATGTTGTAACCGACCACATTATCCCAAGTTTTACCACCACAAACCCAACCAATTACAAGATCTTTAGTCCACGCCTAAAATCCTGGTCATCATGCTACAGTCCAAATAGCAAACCTGAAAAAGTTTGGTTATGTTACAATCCCAGCCATAAAAAACAAAGGGGGCATGGTGTTGCCTTATAAAAAGTCGTTGTTTTTAGTCATATCCATTGTAGCGATGTTTTTATTTACTGCTACCCTAAGTTGCAGAAAAGAAAAGGGTGCTTCTATTACATCTCTTGAGGACCTAAAGGACAAGCGCATCGGTGTCCTTATGGGTTCTGCAGGTGATCTGGCTGCAAGGAAGAGGTTTCCAAAGGCCAAATTTATGGACTTTACAGTGGCAATGGACGCTGCCCTTGCCATAAAGGCCAATAAGACTGATGCCTTTGTCTATGATAAGAGCCTCTTGATAAGACTGGTTTCAAATAATCCTGAACTTACAATCCTCCCTGAGCCCGTCTCTAAGGTAGAGATCGCCGCCGCCTTTAACAAGGACAATAAGGACCTCCATGAGCAGGTAAATAGGGTCTTACAGGGGTTTAAAGACAAGGGTGAATTGCAAAGACTCAAGGCCAAGTGGATTGATTCCAGTTACAAGGATCCCCCTCTGATGCCATCTGCATATGAAGGTCACTATGAGGGGGTCCTCAGGATAGGCACATTTGGGAGACTTGAGCCCTTCTCATTTATTTATGAAGGGAGGTTAATGGGGCTTGATATAGAGCTTGGTATGATGATCGGCAGGGCACTCAATAAGAAAATAGAGTTTGTAGAGATGAATTTTGAGGGGCTCATCCCTGCCCTTCAGGCAGGCAAGATAGATCTCGCCCTGTCTAATTTCAATGTGACAGAGGAGAGGAAGAAGGCCTTGCTATTTTCTATTCCCTATGTGGAAAACGACATCTCTGCCCTTGTCAAGAAGGCAGGGCCAACCTCAAGTGGTGATAAAAGTAAATCTAAATTGAACCTTAGGTCAATTGACGATATTAAGGACAAACGCATTGGGGTGATGATTGGTTCTGTTCATGATGTATATGTCCAGCGGCATTATCCACAAGCAGATGTCCTACATTATAAATCAATGCCCGATATCCTGCTTGCCCTAAAGACAGGCAAGATAGATGTAGGGCTTTTTAATTATCATAACCTCATAGAGGTGCACCGACAAAACCCTGAGTTTGTCCAATTAGGTGAGCCCCTTTTTTTTAATCCAGTGGGTGTCGGCTTTAGGAAGGACGATGATGCTCTATTAAGACAATTTAATAACTTTTTAAGGGATATCAAGTCAAAGGGCATATTGGATGACATGAAGAGACGATGGGTGGACACAGGTAGTTATGAGATGCCCACCGTTGAACACGGTAAGGGGAGACCTCTAATAGTGGGCATTGACACAAACAAGGGCTTACCCTTTACATCTATAAGGGACAACAAGATAGTGGGGTTTGACCCAGAGCTCATTGAACGGTTTGCCGCATACGTGGGGAGGGAATTGAGGTTTTTAGACATGGACTTTGGAAGCCTTATACCTGCCCTCAAGACAGGCAAGGTTGACATGATCTGCAGCACTATTATGATTACCGAGGAGAGGAGACAACAGATCTCCTTTTCAGAACCCTATCTGGAGATTGGTGCAGCAGTTGTGACCCTCAAGGGCAATCTTGCCGATGCAGGGACTGAGACCGCCCAATCCTCGTTTATTTCAGATATTGTCAATAGATTCCACAACAACTTCATAAAGGAAAAGAGATACCTCCTCGTGATTGAGGGACTTGAGACCACCATTATAATATCCTTATTCTCAGCCCTCTTAGGCACCTTACTTGCTGCATTAGTGTGTTATATGAGGCTCTCCAGCATTAGCACTCTAAGGCTACTTGCAAGGTTTTACATAGACACCTTAAGGGGCATACCTGTCTTGGTCTTACTGCTTTTGGTATTTTATGTAGTTTTTGCCTCTATAGACATCAACCCTATAATCGCATCAATCATCGCCTTTGGTCTTAACTTTGCAGCCTATACCGCAGAGATATTTAGAAGTGGTATAGAGGGGATTGACAAGGGACAGCGTGAGGCAGGCATATCATTGGGCTTTACGAGGTTTCAGACCTTCCGATATATCATCATGCCTCAACTCATAAGACGCATACTGCCTGTCTATAACGGTGAACTGATCTCCCTTGTCAAGATGACCTCCATTGTGGGATACATCGCCGTGCAAGACCTAACGAAGGCAAGCGATATTATACGGAGCCGCACCTTTGACGCCTTTTTTCCTTTGATAATGGTGGCACTTATCTATTTTGGGATTACTTGGCTAATGATGTATTCTCTGCAAAGGATTGAACAGGCTACGAGTTATAAAAGGGTTAAGACTAAAGAGGCCCATAGATGATTGAGGTGAGGCATCTATCAAAGGCCTTTGAGGGACAAGTTGTCTTGAAGGATATATCCTTTAGTGTGTCAAAGGGAGAGGTCATATCTATTATTGGCCCTTCTGGCACTGGAAAGAGCACGCTCTTGAGGTGTATAAATCTCCTTGAGAGGCCTACTGCTGGTTCAATCCTCATTGATGGGATAGATTTAATGGACAAAAAGGCGGACATAAATAAGATTAGGCGGCGTGTAAATATGGTCTTTCAGTCCTTCAACCTCTTTGAGCACCTGACAGCGATGGGAAACCTTACCATTGGTCCCATAAAGCTTTTGGGTCTATCAAGGGCAGAGGCAGAGCAGAACGCCCTTGAGATGCTCAAGTTAGTGGGCCTTAGGGAAAAGGCGGACTACTTTCCCCATGAACTCTCTGGTGGGCAGAGGCAGAGGGTAGCCATTGCCCGATGTCTATGCATGAGGCCTGAGGCAATACTCTTTGACGAGCCTACCTCTGCCTTAGACCCTACTATGGTGAGTGAGGTACTGGCAGTGATCCGTAGGCTTGCTAAAGAGGGTATGACCATGCTCATTGTGACCCATGAGATGGACTTTGCCCGTGATGTCAGTAACAGGGTCTTATATATTGATGAGGGGGTGGTGTATGAAGAAGGCACACCAGAGACGATCTTTGATTCACCTAAGAATGATAAAACAAGGGCATTTATAAATCGGATTCGTGCCTTTCACTATCACATAGAGGGCCCCTACTATGACCTCTATGCCATGAATGCAGAGATAGAGGCATTCTGCGACCGTTACATACTGCCTAAATCTACTCGTCTCAATCTACTCTTGCTTTTAGAGGAATTGCTTCAATTGATGGTGGCTGTATTGGAAACCTCTACCCTTCAACTCACCATTGAGTACTCTGAACGATACAACAACCTGACAATCACCCTTCAATTCAGTGGTACACCCTACAATCCCTTAGAGAGCCTTACAATGCCTGACGATTTAGGCCTAAGGCTCATTAAACAGGTCTCGGAGGATATAAGCCATCGGTGGGACAATCAAGTCAATACCCTTACAGCAAAAATGAAGGTAGGGTAACGAGAGATTGATGGGTGTTTCCGTTAGTCTGGAAGGTAGGTATTGAATTTAGATAATTACACAGAGACACTTATGACAAAAAAGGGGACTGGAGAAAAGGTGGATTGGGGGTTGGGCAATAAGAAATGGGAGGACCAAAATGTCCAACCAAGGGCTACGCAGGAGAAGGATTTCGTTTGACTAAACTTACAACTTTTTGTTAGGGCAGAGGCTGATGGACATACCATTGAAAGTAGAATCGGAATAGGCCGTTTTTTTAGCCCCCACTGTGTAAAGTGCCTTCAAGAGGCAATAAAATACTGTCTGCGTTGTGATAAAATAGCCAATGCCTAAACAGTATCTCGGACACCTCCAAGAGCAGGACCCCCTGTACGGCATCCTTGCTACAAGGGTCTTTAATGGCGTCTTTAGACCCTCTTTTAAGGTAGAGAAGATCTCTTATAGACAGGTCTATAAGTATTCTGAGCAAAACAGCGGGCTTGCGGTAGTCTGTAAGTTCTTTGATCCCAACGACTCAAACAGGGAAAGGTTGGCAAGGCTTAAGGGTGAGTATGATAACCTTTTAAGGATTCGTGGCTTTGGCTTTGATTCCGCACCCTTTTATGTGGTACGCCCCATCACAAAGGAGGAGTCCATTGGCCTTGCAGTAGTAGAAGAATACATCAAGGGCAAGGACTTGGACTACTATCTTAAAAAGGCCGTCTTTCAGTCCGATGAGGCCCCCCTATATGATAGACTTACACTCCTTGCATCCTTTTTGTGGGAGATGCACAGGAGGACCCAAACTGATACTTACAATAACGGTGAGGTCTCTATCCATTACATCTATTCCCTGATAGACTATCTAAGTCTGCACAATGTGATAGAGCATAGAGAGGTTGTTGGTTTTAAACAGGCCGTTGACAAGTGGGTTTATAGGGGTATTCTAAAGGGGGCAAGGGATGTGATAATCCATGGCGATGCAACGCCCACTAATTTTATATTCACCCCTAATGGCACTGTGGCTGCTATTGATATGGAGAGGAGTCGCTATGGTGATGCTGCCTATGACATAGGAATGATATGCGGTGAACTGAAACACGCCTTCTTTTGGAGGGTCGGGGATCCCCTAAGGGCAGAGCCCTTTATTGGTCACTTCCTTAGGGAATATACCAAACACAGTGAAGAGCCAAAGGTAGAGTTTAGAAGACTTTCCATGAGGATACCCTTTTATATGGCCCTTACGGAGTTGAGGGTTGCAAGGAATCTGTATCTTGATTGGGGCTATCGTAAGAGGCTTACAGAAGAGGCCCGTTCATGCCTCTTGGGGGGTTTAAAGGGATGATCAATGCCGTGCTCTTTGACCTTTATGGGACGCTGATTGATATAAGGACCGAAGAGCGAGACCCCGCTGTGTATTGGCACCTCTCAAGGTATCTGTCTTATCATGGCGTTAAGGTATCACCTGAAAGGCTTCAGGAGGCATACTTTGAAATACTCCAGAGGCAACTCAATACCTCCCGAGAAGAGTTCCCAGAGGTCAATGTCTATGAGATATTCTCCAGCATTATGCACACTTATGGTAGAGGCATCTACAAGGAGCAGGTCATTGTTGATGTCTGCATGCTCTTTAGGTCACTCACGATCAGGCACTTTGCCCTCTTTAGTGATGTTATTGAGACCCTGAGTTATCTGCAACCACGATACATGCTTGCCCTTGTATCAGATGCCCAATGGGTATTTACTGAACCAGAGATAGCCATGCTCAATCTTGAGCAGTTTTTTGGTGTAAGGGTGCTTTCTTCTCGTTATGGGTATAAAAAACCTGATACCAGACTCTTTAAAAAGGCCCTAAAAAGACTAAATGTCAGGCCTGAGGAGGCCGTATATATAGGCGATAACCCACAGAGGGATCTAATGGGCGCAAAGGCCACAGGCATGGCCTGCATACTCTTTAGAAATGAGACAAGGCGTCATAACGGCTATGAGGCCGATGCCCTTTTGCAGGGCTATGCAGATCTCAAGTATATATTAAGAGACCTTTAGGGTGAGGCACTGTGGATAGGCTCTCTTTAAATAAGCTTGATTTTCCCAAACTGCTTACCCTCATCTCGGCAAAGACCCATAGCCCTGTATCAAGGGATGCCCTTATTGGTCTTAACCCCCTTCAAGACAAAGAGGAGATCCGATTGAGGGCCTTACAGATAAGTGAGATAAGAAAGGTCTATCAACAGGGTGTCAGTGTGGGCATTGGGCCTTTTACAGACATCAGACCCTTAATCAGAAAGAATACCCCTGTAGGTGCAATGCTTGATGGCCTTGAGCTCTATAGCCTCATCCCTGTATTGGAGAATTTTCATGCATTGATTGGCCTTGCTGTAGGCCATCCTGAGTTTGTTAATCTTAAAGCGGTTTTACAGGCCATCAATAGCTATCCTGAATTACTCAAAAGGCTCAAACGCTCTGTTGATCATGAGGGCAATGTTTTAGAGACTGCATCGCCTCTGTTAAAGGAGATCAGGAGTGCGATCAAGACCCTTGAGGGCAAGATACGGAAGAGGCTTGAGTCTATTGTGCAATCCCCTGAGGTGTCGCCATTTCTACAAGATGACTTTATTACCCAACGCTCTGGTCGCTGGGTTATACCTGTAAGGATGGACTCAAAAGGACAGGTCTCGGGAGTGGTGCACGATGTCTCAAATTCAGGCGAGACGGCCTTTATTGAACCCCTTGGGGTCATTAATCTCACAAACGAGCTTGAAAACCTCAGGGCCGATGAAAAGGCTGAAGAGATAAGGGTCCTTAGGGATATATCCAGCAGTATTAGGGCAAACTCAGAGGGACTACTAAGGTCTTTTGAGGCACTGGTCTATTTTGACATCCTCAATGCCATTGCCCTTTACGCAGAGGAACTCTCAATGGAGATGCCCTTGATTGATGAAGGTAGAGGCCTGAGGCTCTTTAATGCCCGTCATCCACTCCTATATGAGGGCCTAAAGATGAGAGGCATTGAGGACAGGCTTGTACCACTAAATGTGACCATAGAGCGAGACAGGTCTGTAATGGTTATAACAGGGCCAAATGCTGGTGGCAAGACCATTGCCCTTAAGACTATTGGTCTATTGACCCTTATGGCCCTTACAGGGATGCCTGTGCCTGCGGCCTCAATGTCAGTATTCCCGATCTTTCGGAAGATACTGGTGGACATTGGCGATGAGCAGTCCCTTGAGGATAGCCTATCAACCTTTGCAGGACATATAACCAACCTATCCCGATTTATTAATGAGGCAGATGCCTCTACACTTGTGCTTATTGATGAACTGGGCACAGGGACAGACCCTGTTGAGGGAGCTGCCCTTGCCTCGGCCATCCTGAAGGCCTTAAGGGAGACTAACGCCATTGTCGTAGCCAACACACACCTATCGGAGATCAAAGGCTTTGTCCACCGTTCTGAGGGTATGGTTAATGCCTCAATGGAGTTTGACCCCATAAGGTTTACCCCCCTTTATAGGCTCTCTATTGGTATGCCCGGACAGTCCTATGCCTTTGAGACTGCAAGGCGTTACGGTATGCCTGAATGGGTCATTCAGGATGCCCATAATTTACTTGGCAGCCAAAGACTTGAGCTTGACAGCATGATAAGGGATTTACAGCAAAAGAGTCACCGCTACGAGGAACTCTCTGAGGAACTGCAAAGGAGGCTTTCAGGGTTAGAGGCAGAGAGGGAAAGGGCAAAGGCCCTTGTCCGAGAGGCCGAAGAGACAAAAAGGGAAATACTCTTGAAGGCCCATAAAGAGGCAGAGGGGCTACTGCAAGGCCTCAGGGCTGAGATATTTCAGCTCCTTGAGGAGGCAAAGAGGCAAGATAGGGCGCAACTGAAGGCCTCTTTAAAGAAGGTAGAGCAAATGGCCAAGGCGATAAATAGGTCTTCCCAAGAACTAAGACCTATTATGGAGCATGGCACTTTAAAGATTGAGGACTTAAGGGTTGGGGACAAGGTCTATTCAAAAATAGCAGATGCTGAGGCCACTGTCTTACAGGTGAACCAAAAACAGGGTAGGGTGAGAGTAGGTGCAAGGGGTATAGAGTTTGAGGTCCCTGTGGACGACCTCTCGTTATTGAAAGAGGATGGCAAGGTGGTTGGTGATTCTGAACCTGTAAGCACCATAAAGACTAATGGCTCTGTAAGGACTATAAATCTCATTGGCAAACGGGTAGATGAGGCCCTCTCGGAGTTGGAGCCCTTTTTAAACCATGCCTTTTTGTCAGGCATATCTGAGGCAGTAATTATCCATGGTATTGGCACAGGTACCTTAAAAAGGGCTATACAGGGCCACCTAAAGGGGCATCGGTTAGTGAAGAAATTCAGACAGGGCACCCCTGCCGAAGGCGGCGTAGGTGTAACAGTGGTCAGTCTAATGGACTGATCACTGTTACTGTAATTTGTGTGGGCTCTACTTTGGGCCTCTTTGTTTGACAACACCGTTTTTAAATCCTTATTATGGCTTACTATGGACAAACCGCTTTTATCCCTTCAGGATGTAAGTCTTAATATACAGACACCTTCAGGTCCTTTGAATATTCTGTCCTCTGTCTCATTTAACATCAATAGGTCACAGGTCTTTGGTTTAGTTGGCGAGAGTGGTTGTGGTAAGAGCCTCACGGCCTTATCTATCATGAGGCTATTACCAAAAAATGCCACTTTAACGGGGAGCATAGTGTTTAACTCAAAGGGATTGCTTCCCCTAAGTGAGGACCAGATGAGGGCAATAAGGGGAAAAGAGATGGCCATGGTCTTTCAAGAACCCATGAGTTCTCTAAATCCAGTCCTCACAGTAGGCTATCAGATAGCAGAGGTCATATGGACCCACGAGAAGACCTCAAAGAAGGAGGCCTATGATAGGACAGTAGAGTTGATGAGGGCCGTGAGGATCCCATCACCAGAGCACCGGATCAAGGACTATCCCCATCAGCTATCGGGTGGGATGAGACAAAGGGTCATGATAGCCATGGCCATTGCCTGTAATCCAAGACTCCTCATAGCTGATGAGCCTACAACGGCCCTTGATGTGACCATTCAGGCCGAGATATTGCTGTTGCTTAAAAAACTGAGACAGGACAGAGGGCTTTCAATGCTCCTTATCACTCATGACCTGGCGGTCATATCAGAGCAGGCCGAGTATTGTGCTATCATGTATCTTGGTCGTATCGTAGAGTCTGCTCCAGTCAGTGAGCTCCTGTCAATGCCCATGCACCCTTATACTCAAGGGCTCTTAAACTCCCTCCCTACAGAAAGGGGTAAAGAACTTACACCAATTAAGGGTTCTGTGCCTGACCCATCCCGTATTCCAAAGGGATGTAAGTTTTTTGATAGATGCCCTATTGCTGATAGGCATTGCAATGACGCTGAACCAGACCTTGAGATTAAGGCAACCGGCCATCTTGTCAGGTGTATAAAGGTTTAAGATGGAATTGTTAAGGGTCAAGGGACTCAAAAAATATTTCCCTGTTAAAGGGTCTATATTTGGATCAAAGGGCAATATAAGGGCCGTTGATGGTGTCTCGTTTTGTATTAAGCCAAATAGGGTATTTGCCCTTGTAGGTGAAAGTGGATGTGGTAAGTCCACCGTAGCGAGGCTCATATTAAGGCTAATGCCTGTTACAGAGGGTGTTATTGTGTTTAAGGGCAATGATATTACCTCTTTAGAGGGTAAGGCCCTCTTGCCCTTTAGGCGGGCGGTCCAGATCATCTTTCAGGACCCCTTTGCATCGCTCAATCCGAGAATGAAGGTCCTTGATATACTCTCAGAGCCATTAGTAGTCCATAAACTATGCAGGTCTAAGACAGAGCGGGTTGAAAGGGTAGTAGAGTTGCTGAACAAGGTCGGTCTTTCTTCAGAGGTCTTGAATCGCTATCCACACGAGTTCAGTGGGGGGCAACGGCAAAGGGTCTGTATAGCCCGTGCCCTTGCCCTCTCGCCAGAGTTAATCATAGCCGATGAACCACTATCTGCCCTTGATGTATCTTTACAGGCTCAGATAATCAACCTCTTTCAGATACTCAGGAAGGAATATTCACTTTCCCTGTTACTTATAAGCCACGACCTCAATGTGGTCAGGTATTTGAGTGATGAGGTTGCAGTGATGTATCTTGGACGGATTTTAGAACACGGCCACACCAATACCATTTACAACACGCCCCTTCACCCATACACAGAACTATTGCTTTCTGTGGTACCAAAGATTGGTAAGGAGCCCATGGATATGCTACTGACAGGTGAGGCGCCAGGTCCACTGGATACGCCAACAGGTTGTCTCTTTCATACCAGATGTCCAAAGGCCTTTGGCCCCTGTAAGGATATTGCTCCTGAGTTAAAAAAACATCAGGGCAGGGATGTGGCCTGCCACCTATATGGTTAAACCTGTATAGTCAAGAAGGAGGCAGTGTAAGTGCAAAAGGTCTATTTTATCGGGGCAGGTCCAGGGGATCCAGAACTCATAACCATCAAGGGCAGAAGGCTCTTAAATGAGGCCGATGTTGTTGTGTATACTGGGAGTTTAGTGAATCTAAGGCTCCTTGATGGTCTAAAGGCCAAGACCTATGACTCTTCCTCTCTCACCCTTGATGAAACTACACAGATATTAGTAGATGCCATAAGGTCTGGACTAATGGCAGTGAGGTTACATACAGGTGATACATCTTTATACAGTGCCATTACTGAGCAGATTGAGAGGCTTAGAGCGCACCAGATTGACTACGAGGTAGTCCCCGGTGTCTCTTCAGCGATGGCTGGTGCAGCGGTATTGGGTCAGGAGTTGACCATACCAGAGGTCTCTCAGACGGTAATATTTACAAGGCTTGAAGGGAGGACGCCTGTGCCTGATAGGGAGAGTTTAAGTAGCCTTGCCAAACATAACTGCACAATGGTGATTTTCCTCAGTGTGGCAATGATAGAAAGGGTATGTGAGGAGCTGCTTGAAGGGGGGTATAACCATGAAACAGAGGTTGTAGTTATTGAAAGGGCTACTTGGCCTGAGCAGAGGATTGTAAGGGGGACTGTTAGTACTATCGCCAAAATAGTAAAGGATCAGGGTATAAAAAAGACGGCCCTAATTTATGTCGGAGATGCCCTAAAGGCCTCAAGGGTGGCAATGGACAAGCACTCAAGGCTATATGACCCAGACTTTAGTCATGGGTTCAGAGATGCCTCAAAGATATAGGTTACACAGTGGTTGACTTCTATAAAATAAGGCAGCAGATGGTGGAAAACCAGCTGATCCCGCGGGGGATTAAGGACAACCGTGTCCTTGAGGTCATGAGGACTATACCACGACACCACTTTGTGCCGGCTAACCAGATACAAATCGCCTATGACGACATGGCAATGCCAATAGGAGAAGGACAGACCATCTCACAGCCTTACATGGTTGCCATTATGACAGAGTTGCTTGAATGTCGCCCAGAGAGTCGTGCACTTGAGATCGGAACAGGCTCAGGTTATCAGACGGCGATACTGGCATCGCTTGTAAAAGAGGTCTTCACTATTGAGAGAATAGCCACCCTGTCGGAGAGGGCGAGGGAGGTCTTGGAGGCCCTCGGGTTTAAAAATATACATTTCATTGTGGGTGATGGATCAAAGGGTTATGAGGAGGCCGCACCCTTTGACAGGATTATGGTAACAGCCGCAGCCCCTAAGGTCCCTGATAGCCTCTGTAAACAACTCTCTGAAGGGGGGATACTAATAGCCCCTGTGGGTGAAAGACATCTCCAACAACTTGCTAAGGTAAGGAAAAAAGGAGAGGCCTATATTACGGAATACTCAACCGGTTGTGTCTTTGTCCCCCTTATTGGAGAACAAGGGTGGAAACAATAGGTTGACCATTGGTGCATCAAGACATTAAAATCCTATCAATGAACAAAAAGGGGGCAAATATTTACGAGATCCAGGCCGACATCTGTAAGGTCCTTGCAAGCCCTATAAGGATCGCAATAATCAATGCCCTTAAGGACGGGGAGAAGACTGTCTCAGAGTTGGTAGCTATCCTCAATTCACATAAGGCCAATGTATCTCAGCATCTGTCTATTATGAAGGGTAAGGGTATTTTAAATAGCAGGAGGGATGGTCTGAATGTCTTTTACAGTATTGCAAACCCTAAGATTATCCTCGCCTGTAACCTCATGCGCGAGGTGTTGAACGAGATACTGACTGAACGGGGCAGGATTGCCAGAGAAGACCTTTGGCTTGACACTTAAGGCCTAAAAATGATAATAAATTAGGCCTTTCCCTTTATATAAATCAGCTCTCACGGAGGTCAATAGATGTCCCTTCTCACCTTTAAGGGTGGTATCCATCCACCGGATAAGAAAGAACTTGCCAAGGATTGTGCCATAACTCATCAAAGTCCTCCCAAAAAGGTTACCATCCCAATAGTCCAACACATTGGTGCCCCTTGTAAGCTGACCGTTGTAGTAGGACAGGCGGTAAAAAAGGGCGAGGTAATTGCATCGCCTGAGGGTTTTGTCTCGGCCCCTGTGCATAGTTCTGTAAGTGGCAAGGTAGTAGCTATCAGTGAGGCACCACTTCCCACAGGGAGGGCAGTATCTGCAGTGGTCATTGAGAACGATATGACCGAACAATGGACTACCCTAAGAGACAACCCCGATTTTATGCAACTCTCCCCTGACGAGCTAAAGGCAAAGGTCAAAGATGCTGGTATCGTAGGGATGGGAGGGGCTGCCTTTCCTACCCATGTAAAACTCTCACCACCAAAGGAAAAACCGATTGATGTGGCAATCATCAACGGTGCGGAGTGCGAGCCCTACCTCACCGCTGACTATAGGCTAATGATTGAACGGCCTGAAGACATTGTACAGGGCCTTCAGGCTATTATGAAGATACTTGGCGTAAAGAGGGGTTTTATCGGGATTGAGAATAATAAGCCTGAAGCCGTTAAAAAGATGCAAGATGCTATAAAGGGGATACCAGATATTGATGTCGTGGCCCTTGAGGTGAAATATCCTCAAGGTGCAGAAAAGATGCTCATAAAGGCCTGTGTTAACCGTGAGGTGCCACCTCGTGGACTGCCTATGGATGTGGGGGTGGTAGTGCAAAACATAGGCACTGCCATTGCGATTTATGAGGCCGTTAGGTATGGGAAGCCCTTGATAGACCGTGTTGTGACCGTGACGGGAGAGGGGATTAAAGAACCCAAAAACATGTTTGTAAAGGTCGGTACTATAGTCTCTGAATTGATTGAACAGTGTGGAGGCTTTAAGGGTACCCCTGCTAAGGTCATTTCAGGTGGGCCAATGATGGGCTTTGCATTGACAAGCCTTGATGTGCCTGTTACAAAAGGCACATCCGGTATTGTGGTATTACCTGAGAAAGAGGTCATGCATGTGGACAACTTTGGGCCATGCATCCGCTGTGGTAGGTGTATTGAGGCCTGTCCAATGGGGCTTATGCCCTTTATGCTGAGTATTTACAGTGAAAAGGGTTTTTATGAGGAGGCAAAGGCCTATAACCTCTTTGACTGTTTTGAGTGTGGCTCATGCACCTATGTCTGTCCATCAAAGCGACCAATAGTGCAGTTTGTGAGACTTGCAAAGTCACTTACAAAACCCTAAAAGGAGTATCAATGCAAATGGTACAAAGTCAGCAAAAGTTACTTGTTACAGTAAGTCCCCATATAAAGAGCGAAGAGACCACGGCCCGTATTATGTGGAGTGTAAGCCTTGCACTCCTTCCTGCAACACTTATGGGAATATATTTCTTTGGTCCCCTTGCAGCCATCAATGTAGCCCTTTCAATAGTCTCTGCGGTTGTATTTGAGTACCTCTACCAGAGGGCTCTGAAAAAGCCGATCGCTGTCAACGATGGCAGCGCCTTTCTGACCGGCCTACTTCTTGGTTTAAACCTGCCCCCCACAGTACCCTTTTACATACCAATAATTGGTTCTTTTGTGGCAGTGGTAATTACAAAGCAACTCTTTGGTGGGCTTGGTTACAATGTCTTCAATCCAGCACTTATTGGTAGGGCCTTTCTGCTCATCTCTTTCCCCAAGCTCATGACCATATGGAAGGAGCCTACCTCAGCATTTGTCCAAATTGACGCAAAGACCACAGCAACCCCTTTAGGCATACTCAAAGAAGAAGGGCTCAATAAACTGATTGAGGTCTTTGGAGATACCGTAAACCTATACACCCAGTTACTCGTTGGGCACAGGGCAGGGTCAATAGGAGAGACCTCAGCAATAGCAATCTTGATAGGGGCAGCCTTCTTGCTTTATAGAGGCTATATATCGTGGCATATACCCGTATCCTTTCTTGGCAGTGCAGCCCTATTGGCATGGGTCTTTGGGGGTAAGGGAGCACTCTTTACAGGTGATCCGATAGTGCACCTCTTGAGCGGTGGTATGCTCTTAGGTGCCTTTTTCATGGCCACTGATTATGTGACATGTCCAGCGGTAAAAACGGGGCAGCTCGTTTTTGGGGCAGGATGCGGCATACTGACCATGCTCATTCGTCTAAAGGGTGGATACCCTGAGGGTGTGATGTTTGCCATACTCATAATGAACTGCTTCACCCCCCTTATAGACAGGGGTTTTAAGACTCGTGTATTTGG
>Ga0308419_1000821_pt1 | contig 21385 bp, 18 predicted proteins | sample HotsprSampleMS50_FD_203674 | JGI IMG/M metagenome (GOLD analysis project Ga0308419, IMG submission 203674) | Hot spring phototrophic mat microbial communities from Mushroom Spring, Yellowstone National Park, Wyoming, United States - 20090730_MS50 ... | reverse complement strand
TTCTGTAAATGGACAGCCTACAAAAAAATTTGAAGATATCTTTTTAGCAATAAGTCTTTCTAAAGGAGAAGAAGTAGAAATTGAATTTGAAAGAAATGGAGAAAAGAAAACACTCAAAGTTTTACCTGATATGTTTGAAGGGGGTAGACCTAGTATTGGGATAGAGCCAGTAGCTCAAAAAACTGTAGTAGTAAGTTTTAGTTATTCAGAGCAAGTAACATTTTTTTTAAAAAAATTATTGGGTTATACATCTGTTGAAAGAGAGTTAGAATCACAAAAAATAAATTCCAAATATCAAAATATTCGACTTAGAGCTATTGAATATCTTCAAGATGGAGATGAAATAATAGCTGTAGGTGATAGGGAAATTCATTCAATTCGTGAACTACAAACAGCATTAGCTCACTACGAATCCCAAAAAGCTCCTATAAGGTTAAATCGTAGAAAGCATCCTCTCTTAACTCCTCTGATTAAAGAAGAGATAATAGTAGAAGTCCCAGTACTTGGTTCAAAAATTATTGAATTTAGAAATCTTGTCGATAAAAAATTTCCAGATCTAAAAATTCCAAATTATTCTTTACTTGCACATGAGCCAAGTATTGATCTGAAACTTTCTCGTATTCAAGTGAATGGAAAAAACTTTACTGATTTTTTAGAATTAGCAAAATATTTAGAAGAAGTTAAGGATAAAAAAGTTATTCTAAAAGTAAAAGATTTAGAATTTATTACAAATTTTGAGGTTCGCTCTATTGGACTTTTAGGATTTCAAGCAGATATGCGTTTTGATTTTGAGGTAAGTCCTGGGCTTGGATTTTGGGATGCTTTTGTAAATTCTTGGAAAAAAGTTTATGACAATATTGCAGTAACTTTTAAAGCCATTGGACTTATGTTTAGTGGGTTTCTCTCACCAAAAGATAATCTTACAGGACCTGTAGGAATTTTACATGCCGCTGGACAAGTTGTCTCTCATGGGATGCATGCTTACTTAGAGTTTTTTGCACGTATTTCTATTGCCCTTATGGTGGCTAATTTACTTCCCATACCTGTTGCAGATGGTGGGCATATTGTATTGTACTTATATGAAGCTATAGCAGGAAAACCACTTTCTCCACGTATCATTGAAATTATTTTTAAAATAGGTTTAATTTTTCTTTTAAGTTTAGCTATGTATATAACTTTTTATGATATTATGAGGCCTTTGAGATAGATATGAGAGCATCCTTATATATTTTACCTACTACTAAAGAAGATCCAACTGATGCAGTAGTTGCTTCCCACAAGCTTATGGTTCGCGCAGGACTTATTCGTAAGAGTGCTTCTGGGCTTTATAATTATCTTCCTTTGGGACTTCGTGTACTACAAAAAATTGAAAATATTATTCGAGAAGAGATGAACCACTCGGGTGCTTTAGAGTTTGTTTTACCTATTTTAACTGATGCAGAGCTTTGGAAAAAAAGTGGACGTTGGCAGAGGATGGGAAAAGAAATGTTTCGTTTAAAAGATAGACATGAGGTAGAGTATGCACTAGGTCCTACTCATGAAGAATCTTTTAGTGAGCTTATGAAACCTATTTTAAAGTCTTATAAAGACTTACCAAAAAATGTATATCAAATTCATACAAAATTTCGAGATGAAATTCGTCCTCGTTTTGGTGTTATTCGTTCCCGTGAGTTTATAATGAAAGACGCATATTCTTTTCATTTAAACACAGAGTCTTTAGATGAGACCTATGAGCTTATGCGAAAAACTTATCGGAAGATCTTTTCTCGCTGTGGACTTAAAACTATTCCTGTTCAAGCAGATTCTGGAAGTATGGGTGGGTCTGGTTCTGAAGAATTTATGGTAGTTTCTCCTATTGGAGAAGAAACTTTAACGTTATGTGACAATTGTGGTTACTCTGGAAATGTAGAAAAAACACCTCTGATATTTCAACACACACAAACTACATTAGAACTTCCTAAATTAGAAAAAGTTCATACACCAAATAAAGAAAGTATTGAAGAAGTAGCAAAGTTTTTAAATAAAACTCCTAAAGAAACTATAAAAGCAGTTTATCTTAAAGCTGACTCACAGATAAATGTAGTAGTTTTTTTACGAGGAGATAGAGAATTAAATGAAGTTAAATTAAATAATTTTTTAAATACTACAGAACTTAGACCTTTAAGTAAAGAAGATTGTAGTAAATTAAATATTGCTTTAGGTTATTGTGGACCACTTTTTAAACCTTCTGGAGAGGTAAAAGTTTTATATGATGTATCTATTGATCCAAATCTGCCTTATGTAATTGGAGCAGATGAATTAAACTATCACTTTATCGGTTTTGTTCCCAAAAGAGACCTTCCAAATCAAAACTATCAAGATTTTTCTAAGGCTCAAGCAGGCGATCCTTGTCCTAGTTGTGGTAGTCCTATCCGAGAAGAAAAAGGAATAGAAGTAGGACATATTTTTAAACTTGGGGATAAATATACCAAAGCTTTTGATATTAAAGTAAGTGATGCAAATGGAAGACAAGTCTTACTTACTATGGGTTGTTATGGAATTGGAGTAAACCGCACTATGGCTACAGTAATTGAGCAGTGTCAGGATGAAAAAGGAATTTTTTGGCCTATTTCTATTGCACCTTTTGAAATTTGTCTTTTGAGTATTACAAAAAATTCTACAGAACTAGCTCAAATTGAACTTATCTATAAAGCTATGAAAGAGAGAGGACTAGAGGTATTTTGGGACGACAGAGACTTAGGTCCGGGATTTAAACTCAAAGACTCTGAACTAATTGGTTTTCCTATTCGAGTAACTCTTGGGAAAAAATTTTTTGAAAATAAAGAGTATTCTATTTTAAATCGAAAGACAAATCAGGAAATAAATTATTCTTTTTCTTCTGTCAATGAGCTAATAGAAAAAGTTGTTGAGTTACGTAAAAAATTATTTGAGGAATTAGAGCATGTCTAAATTCAAATTTTCTTTTAAGGATGGATATTTTGGAGAGTTTGGTGGTAGGTATGCTCCAGAAGTTTTAACAGAGGCACTTTTAGAGTTAGAAAAAACTTACAATAAACTCAAAGATAAAAAATCTTTTCGTAAAGAACTAGAGTACTATTATAAAAATTATGTTGGTAGACCTTCTATTTTGACTTTTGCTCACAGGCTTACAGAAGAATGGGGAGGAGCTAAAATTTATCTTAAAAGAGAAGATTTAAATCATACAGGGGCACATAAAATAAACAATACCATTGGTCAAGCTCTCCTGACAAAAGCTATGGGTAAGACCAGAATTATAGCAGAGACAGGGGCAGGTCAGCATGGAGTAGCTACTGCAACTGTAGGAGCATTGTTTGGTTTTAAAACTGTAATTTACATGGGCACAGAAGACTTACGTCGCCAAGAACTCAATGCTATTCGGATGCGTATGTTAGGAGCTGAGGTCTGTGGGGTAAGTAGTGGAACTGCTACTTTAAAGGATGCCACAAGTGAAGCTATGCGAGACTGGGCACTGAACGTAAACAACACTCACTATATTGTAGGTTCTGCTATTGGACCTCACCCTTTTCCTACAATTGTAAGAGATTTTCAAAGTATTATTGGTGAGGAAACAAAAGCACAGATGAAAAAACTTACAGGAAAACTTCCCGATGCAGTTGTTGCTTGTGTAGGTGGGGGTTCTAATGCAATAGGAATGTTTTATGGATTTTTAGAGGATACAAAAGTTCAACTCTATGGAGTAGAAGCAGGTGGAAAAGGTGAGGCTCCTGGTGAGCATTCTGCTACAATTAGTAAGGGGAAAGTTGGGTTTTTACATGGGACTAAGACTTTAATTATTCAAGATGAAAATGGACAAATTGTTCCAGCCCATTCAGTCTCAGCTGGGCTAGATTATCCGGGAGTAGGTCCTGAACATGCTTATTTAGCCTCTACAGGAAGAGTTAAGTATGTAAGTGTGAACGACAAACAAGCTATAGAGGCTTTTTTAGAACTTTGTAGATTAGAGGGAATTATTCCAGCTCTAGAAACTGCCCATGCCTTTTCTTTTGCAAAAGAACTAGCTAAACAGTTCAGTAAAAAACAATCTATAGTAATTTCCCTCTCTGGAAGAGGAGATAAAGATGTAGCAGAAGTAGCTAGGCTCACTGGGGGAAAGTATGAGTAAGCTACAAGAAGTTTTTGAAAATAAAATCCACAAGTCTTTATTTGTTCCTTATTTTTCTTTAGGAGATCCAAATTATAGCTTATCTATAGAATGGGGAAAATCTATTTTAGATGCTGGTGCAGATATTTTAGAACTTGGAATTCCTTTTAGTGATCCTATTGCAGACGGACCTGTAATTCAAAAATCATATAAGCGAGCTTTAGATAATGAGGTATTTAGTTTTGAAAAAATATTTTTTACAACTGAAAAAATTCATTCTCACAATCCCAATATTCCAATTATATATTTAACTTACTTAAATCCCATTATTCAATATGGTTTAGAAAAATTTTTTGACAAAGCTCATTCTGTAGGAGTAGCAGGAATTGTTATTCCTGATTTACCATTTGATACAGTAGATTATAAAAATATATATAAAATTTCTCAAGCTTTAGAGATAGATCTTATCAATTTAATTACACCTTCTACTACAAAATCTCGGATGAAAGAAATGAAGCAATATGCCTCTGGCTTTATTTACTATGTAACCTCCTTCGGGGTTACTGGAGAAAGAAAAGCCTTAAGTAAAGATCTTTCTAGTAGAATTCAAAAAGTAAAAGAAATCATGAAAATTCCAGTATGTGCAGGTTTTGGGATTTCTACACCTGAACAAGCAGAAGAAATTTCACACTTTGCAGATGGTGTAATTATTGGTTCTGCTATTCAAAAAATTATTGAAGAAAATTATAAAAATCCAGATTACTGTAAATACTTATTATACAATTTTATAAATTCTATACGTAAAAAAATGCTCTAGGAAGGATAACATGAAAAAGACTGTGAATATGAGTGAAAAATTACAAATTTTTTTTGAATACTTAGGAGTTTTACTTGGTATTTGTGGAATTAGTTGTTATTTTTTAGGTACATTTAAGGAAGATTTGTCGTATACGTTTTTCTTTTATGGATTTGTATGTTTAGCTATATCTAGTTATTTTGTGTATAAGTTTATAGAGCGAACTACAAAAACTAAGCAAGTTTTAGGTGGAATCTGGATTGCCATTGTAGTTTCTTTTTTAAGTTTCCATATTGTACAATTGTTTGTGGATTTAGAAGAGTTTTTTGTATTAGAGAGGTTTCAAATTGTAAGAGGTCAAATAGGTAAGCAAAGTTTAAATACGGGATCGGGTTATGCAGAGCAGTTTGCACCTCCTCCTACAGCACGTCGAGATATTCGAATTATTGGGATTAAAACTCAAACTATTGACAGCTTTAAAGGAGAGTGGCCCTTACATTGGAAACATTATGCTAAAGTTATAAATTTATTTCAAAATCCATCTAATTTATTATTTATAGATATTTTCTTTATAGACCCTAAGCCTGGGCAAGTAGAACTTATTACAGAAGCAGTTAAAGGAAAACCTAATGTACTTGTGGACTATCCTATTGAAACAGATATAAGCTCCAAAAATACACTTGAAGATTTAAGTTTAAGACATAAATTTTTAAGAAGATTTAAGTTAAAAAATGTTGTAGATGAAGAAGGTGAGGCTTGGCTTGCTTTAGCTATTCCCCCAGTTCCCAGTATTAGTGCAAATGTAGGTGGATTAGGTTTTGCTAATATAAAGCGAGAAAAAGATAAGCCAAACCGTAAGATGCCTTTAGTAGCTAAACTTCCAAAGCATGGTCCTAAACTAGAAACTGAGTATTTTCCTTCTATAGATTTACTTACAGTAGCTAAGTACTATGGTATAGATGTAGTAGAGGATACTGAAGTAGTTATGGGAAAGTATGTAAAAATAAAAAATATACCTGAGAAAAAAGTTTTTGACCCAGTTTTAGGAATAGAAAGGGATATAATGGTAAAACCAAATCCACAAAGAGAAATTACTATTCCTATAGATGAGTATGGTCAAATGGAAATTAATTTTGCTGGTAGTTTATTTTGTTTTCAAGATGAGGACTTGTATGAAGTAGCAACAGAATGGGATGTAGATACTGTTTCTAGTTTTCAAAACAATATTTTTCTTTTGGCTATGTACTATGCTACAGGTAGTGGAACAGCAAAAGATACACACCCTTCTCCTTATGGAGATATGTCAGGAATTGAACATCACGCTCATGCTCTCAATACTATCTTAAATCAAGATTTTTTATCTAAAACAAGCTTATTTCAAGAAATTCTTATAATCCTAACTTTAGCTTTAATTTTAAGCTTTATTCAAACTAGGTTTCAAGTTTATATGAGTTTTTTGGTGTTTGCACTTTTAATTTTATCTTATACAGTATTAGCCTTTTATGTATTTGGAAAATATAATTTTTTTCTTCCACAGGCTTCTGTGTATTTGAGTTTATCTTTAACCTTTGTAACCATTATTGGATTTAAAATTTTAACAGAAGAAGAAAACGTTAAGTATATTCGTAATACATTTTCTAAGTTTGTTTCAAAAGATGTAGTTGACGAATTACTAAAAGATCCAGACAAAATAGCCTTAGGTGGAGCTAGAAGAGAAATTACAGTCTTTTTTTCTGATGTGAGAGGATTTACTACCTTATCAGAGTCACTTTCACCTGAAGAGTTAGTTCAACTACTCAATGAGTATCTTTCTGTTATGACAGATATTATTATTCAGATGAGGGGCACCATTGATAAATATATGGGGGATGCTATTATGGCATTTTGGGGGGCTCCTGTGCCTTTAGAAGATCACGCTTATCTTGCGTGTGTGACTGCACTTAAACAAATTGAGCAACTGAAACTTTTACAAGAAAGTTGGAAGTCAAGAAATCTTCCTACTATTGATATTGGGATTGGTTTAAACTCTGGACCTGCAGTAGTAGGAAATATGGGGAGTTCTCATAGAATGGATTACACTTGTATGGGAGATACAGTAAATCTAGGCTCTAGATTAGAAGGTTCTAATAAACTTTATGGGACAAGAATTATTATATCTGAATATACTTATGAAAAAGTAAAAGATAAGGTTTATGCTAGAGAATTAGACTTAGTTAGAGTAAAAGGAAAAATTCATCCTGTAAGAATCTATGAACTTTTAGGACTTAAACAAGAGTTTAAAATGGAAGATTTAAAAAATATTAAGTAAAAAAATTTTTAACTTTGGAGGATAAATGCAGGGTTTTCAGTATATAAATCAAATTGACAGTCCATATGATCTACGCAAGCTACCACTGAAAATCCTACCTGAGGTTTGTAGAGAAATTCGGGAATATATCATTGATACACTTTCTGAAGTAGGAGGACATTTTGCAAGTAACTTAGGAGTAGTAGAGCTTACAGTTGCTATTCACTACGCTTTTAATACTCCAAGGGATCGTTTAATTTGGGACGTAGGACATCAAACTTATCCCCATAAAATACTTACTGGTAGAAGAGAAGCTCTAAAGACTGTTCGTAAATTTGGAGGAATTTCTGGTTTTCCAAAGCGAGAAGAGTCTATCTATGATTTATATAATACAGGTCATGCAGGAACTTCTATTTCGCAGCTTCTAGGAGAAGCTATATCTAGAGATCTCACAGGACAAGACTATGAGTGTGTAGCAGTAATAGGGGATGCCTCTATTGGTTGTGGGATGGCTTTAGAAGCTTTAAATCATGGAGGACACATCAAGCCCAAATGTTTGATTATCTTAAACGACAACTTTATGTCTATCTCAAAAAATATTGGTTCTATTTCTACTTACTTAAACAATCTCATTAGTTCACATTTTTATAATCGATATAAAAAAATATATTATGAAATCTTAAAATGGTTACCTTTGATAGGACCTGCTGCTTTAAGTTTTTCTAAAAGAGTAGAGAGAGCTTTTAAGTCTATACTCGTACCTGGGGGACTGTTTGAAGACCTAGGAATTACTTATATAGGTCCTATAGATGGACACAATGTAATTGAACTAGTAGACATGTTAAAAAAGCTCAAACAAAAAGAAGGCCCAGTGCTTTTACATGTTCTCACTCAAAAGGGCAAAGGATATTTACCTGCTGAATATGATCCGATTAAATACCACGGTGTTACTCCTTTTAAAAAAGAAAGTGGGGAGATGAATCAATCGCAAACAAAAGTTGGATTTAGTAAGATTGTAGGTGAATGTTTAATTCGCCTAACAGAACGAAATCCAAAGGTAGTGGCTATTACTCCTGCTATGATTGAAGGAAGTGGACTTTCTAAGTATGTAGAAAAATTTCCTAAAAATGTATTTGATGTAGGAATAGCAGAACAACATTCTGTAACCTTTGCTTCGGGACTACTTGCAGGAGGTCTTATTCCTTTTATGTGTATTTACTCTACTTTTTTAACTCGTGCAATGGATCAAGTAGTACATGATGTTTCTTTAATGAATTTACCTGTAAGATTTGTCATTGATAGGGCGGGAGTAGTAGGTCCTGATGGAGAGACACATCAAGGACTTTTTGACTTAGGTTTTTTGTGTGCTGTTCCTAATATGAGTATATTTGTTCCAGCTAATGCACAAGATTTAGTAGATTCTATGTTTTTTTTAGAAAAGTATAATTCAGGTCCAATAGCTATTCGATTTCCAAAAGCAAGTGAGGAAATAAAAAATTTCTCTTATGAGCATCCAAATGAAATGGAATTTGGGAAAGCAAAAGTGATTCAAAGAGGAAAACATATTGGAATTATTTCTATTGGAACTATGTTAAGCTTAGCAAAACAAGTCAGTTTAGAATTAGAAAAAGATCAAATTACTTCTACACTTATTGATTTACGTTGGGTGAGACCTCTAGATTTACAAACTCTAGAGACAGAATTAAACAAAGTCAATAAATTTATTCTTTTAGAAGAAAGTTATTTAGATGCGGGGGCATCGGGTTATATTTTAAATAGGCTACCTCCTAAGCTTTTGAGTAAATATATCCAGACAATTGCTCTTCCTCAAGAAGTAATTCCTCATGGGGAGAGAGAACAAATCTTCCAGAAGTATGGAATTACAGTAGGTAATATTTCGAATTTAGTAAAAAAATTTTTTAAAAAAAAGCAAAAAACTTTTTCTAAGAAAAAAGTTTTTTCTAAAAAGAAAAAAAGATGAGAGAAGATGAATTAGAACTGGGAGGAAAAAAATTTCACTCTCGCTTGTTAGTAGGGACTGGAAAGTTTTCCTCAGGCGAAGTCATGAAAAAAGCATTGGAAGCCTCTGGTACGGAGGTTGTAACTGTTGCACTACGTAGAGTTGATTTAGAAAAGCCTGAAGATGATATTTTATCTCATATCGATAGAACAAAATATTTACTGCTTCCAAATACAAGTGGAGCAAGAGATGCAAAAGAAGCTATTCGTCTAGCTAGACTTGCTCGCTCTCTGGGTGCTGGGGAATGGCTAAAACTAGAAGTAACTCCCGATCCTATTTATTTACTACCTGATCCAATAGAAACTTTAAAAGCAGCAGAACAACTTGTAAAAGAAGGTTTTAAAGTCATGCCCTATGTAAATGCAGATCCTATTTTATGTAAACACTTAGAAGAAGTAGGTTGTATTTGTGTAATGCCTTTAGGTTCTCCTATTGGTTCTAATCAAGGAATTAAAACAAAGGCTAATATTGAAATCATATTAGAAAAATCTAATATACCTGTAATTATAGATGCAGGTTTAGGTGAGCCTTCTCATGCTGCAGAGGCAATGGAAATGGGAGCTTCTGCTGTGTTAGTCAATACTGCTATTGCAATTGCGAAAGATCCTATTCAAATAGCCACTGCTTTTAAGCTTGCAACTATTGCTGGAAGATTTTCTTTTTTGTATAGAGGGCATAGTTTAGGAGTTTCTCTTAAAGCAAATCCCTCTAGTCCTATGCTTGGATTTTTAGATGAGGAGAATCGAAAATGAGGTATTTTAGTGAAGTATACAAGCAGTATGATTTTCAAGAATTAACCCAACATGTATCTCAAAAAACTAAGTTAGATGTTGAACTTGCCTTAAAGAAAGCTTTAGCTAAAAAAACAAGTTTAGAAGATTACTTTGCTCTTATCTCTCCTTCTGCAGATGAATATTTAGAAGAAATGGCAAGGCTTTCTGCTTCTATTACTTTAGAGCGTTTTGGAAAAGTTATACAATTGTATATGCCTTTATATATTTCTAATGAATGTCGTTCTTCTTGTTTGTATTGTGGATTTAGCTTTGAAAATAAAATTCCTAGAAAAACACTTACAGAAGAAGAACTACGTAAAGAAGCAGAGGTTTTATTTCAAAAAGGAATCCAACACGTACTTATTTTAACAGGAGAAGACTATTCTAAAACACCTGTATCTAAAATAGCAAGTTCTGTCAAAATTTTAAAAGAATACTTTGTTTCTGTTTCAATTGAAGTTTATCCTATGGAAGTTTCAGATTATCAAAAAATTATTGAAAATGGTGGAGATGGTCTTACTCTTTATCAAGAAACATATGAGCCTTTTACTTACAAAGCTTATCATATTCGTGGTGTAAAAAAAGATATGTGGTATAGGCTAGATGGACCTGATAGAGGAGGGCAAGCTGGTTTTAGGAAAATTGGAATTGGAGCTTTGTTAGGTTTAGCTAATCCTTTAGGTGAGTTAGCATACTTAGGTTTACATGTACAACATTTGTTAAAAAATTATTGGAAAAGTTTTATTCAAGTGTCTCTGCCTAGACTTAGACCTGCAAAAGGTGAATTTCAAAAAATAATTTCTGTAAGAGATAGAGAATTTTTACGCTTTTTATTTGCTTTAAGAATTCATTTTCGAGATTTGGGACTTGTACTTTCTACTAGAGAACCTGCTAAACTTAGAGATCATTTAATTGGACTAGGTATTACTCAAATGTCAGCAGAGTCAAAAACAGAACCAGGAGGGTATCAAGGTATGGATACCTTAGAACAATTTGAAACAGAAGATAAGAGAAGTTTGAAAGAAATTATTTCCTTAATTCAAAAAAAAGGTTTCGATCCTGTTATAAAAGATTTTGATCGTTGTTTAGTATAGGAAAACAAAATGCTTCTAAAACTTTTAGTTAGGCTTCTTACTCCTCCAAAAATTTTTTGGAACTATGTCAAAGAAGGAACTTTCATAGCTTACTCTAATTTTGTTTCAGTAATTGCAATGAATTCTCTATTTGCACTTGCTGTGTTTATAAATTATTTTTCTTTGATGTTTTTAGTTTTTCAATTAGCTTATGAAAGGAAAACTCAAGATATTTTACTTGGATATTTAGGTTTACCAGCTGTGAGTTTTTTTTTGTGTAGTTTAATTCGATTTCACTATTCTTTAGTGAGAAAATCTAAAGTTAAAATGGATATTTTTTTAATTGATTATAGAAAATATTTTCATGTACTTTTGTTGTTTGCACTTTATTATACTTTATATATTCTTTTTTTTAAAATGATTTTTGAAATAAAAGAATTAGAAGGAATTTATCAAATTAGAGCTATCGTAGGAATAGGGATTTTTTTCTGGATTGTAGTTAGGCTTATTTTTTCTCCTTTTTTTGTAATAGAAAAAGGTTACTCTGCAAGAAAAGCTATGAAGGCTTCTTTTTTACTAACTAGTGGTAGAACTCTCAAAACTCTTATGCTTTTATTTTTATGTTTAAGTATTTTTAGTTTAGTTTTAGGAAGTTCTGGATATGTAGTTTTTAAAACTTCTCTTTATGTTTTGCGAACACTAAAAAGTGATCCAAGTTTCAAAAATATCTTTTTGTGGATTTCTAGTTTTGGGATTTTAAGCTTTTTTTGTTTAGTTGTTTGTGCTTTTTGCTTTGCCTTAGTTAATATTGCTTTTGTTATGAGCTATGATATTTACTTAAAAAATCGCTTTTCTAAAAGGAAAAAATTAATTTTAGAGGCAGCTATTGAAACAAAAAGAAAACTAGAAGACAGTAGAATTTTCCAAGCTTTAAGTTCACAGGAAAATGAACAAATATAAAAAAAGGCAGAGCCAAAGCCCTGCCTTTCTCCACATCTCTTTGAGAAGAGAATTAACGTAAGAGCTGGAGAACAGATTGTGGACGAATGTTTGCTTGAGCAAGCATTGCAGTTCCAGACTGAACCAAGATTTGGTTTTTTGTAAAAGCAACAGACTCTTCTGCCATATCAGCGTCGCGAATCCTAGACTCAGAAGCTTGGGTATTCTCATAAGCGTTCATGAGACCTTTAGCTGCATGTTCTAATCTATTTTGGTAAGCACCAAGGTTAGCTCTTTGTTTGCTTACTTTGTAGATAGCATCATCTAAGACTCCTATTGCGTCATTTGCAGAATCAGCAGTAGAGAGAGTAAGTAGAGTTCCATCAGCACGTTTGAGAGAGAGGGCTGCAGCAGTCATAGTGCCAATGTATACTCTTTCTCTTTGGTGCATGTTAGCTCCCATGTGATACCACATAGAAGAAACTCTAGATCCTCTAGCAAAATCCCCTTGGAGAAGATTCATTTTGTTGAATTCTGCTTGAGAAGCAATTCTGTCGATTTCGTCAATCAACTGAGAAACTTCTACTTGGATCATTTGACGATCTTCTGGAGTATAGATTCCGTTAGAAGCTTGTACAGCTAAAACACGGATTCTTTGCAGAATATCTCCAGTTTCTGCCAAGTAACCTTCCGTAGTTTGGATCATAGAGATCCCGTCTTGAGTGTTTCGTTCAGCTTGGCGCAGACCGTTGATTTGAGCACGCATTTTTTCAGAAACTGCAAGCCCAGAAGCGTCGTCAGCTGCACGATTGATTCTTAACCCTGAAGAGAGTACACTCATATTTTTAGTGACTTCTTCGTTTTGAAACTTTAAAACTCTGTGAGAGTTTATCGCAGATAAATTGTGGTTTATAATCATTTGTTTCCTCCATGAAACATTTTTATTTTGTTTTTACTCTGGCCATCCCTGACCGGAGCTTTTTACTAATGATTTTGTCTGGTTTGGTCGACAAGGAAAAGTTTTTTCTTTTCCCTACCGTTTTACTCTTATAGCAGAAGGCAAAATTTTTTGCAAGCTTTTTCGGAAGTTTTTTTTATTTCCTTTAAAAAAAAATTATAACTCAATTGGTATCTTTTTTGCTAGTCTTAAGTAGGGCCTCAATTTCAGGAAATCCCGAGAGTGATGCCCATGTAATGGCAGAATATCCCGACTCATCTTTTTTATTAATATCAGCCCCATTATTCAATAAAATTTTTATTAGTTCAATATTTCCACTTATTGTAGCTTTCATGAGTGGAGTTGTCCCAGAAATATCTTCTGCATTGACGTTTGCTCCTTTGTTAATAAGATATTGACAAACGGTAAGATGTCCTTTTGCACAAGCTAAAATTAAAGCCGTGTTTTTATACTCGTCTGTTTTTTCTATTTCTGCTCCAGCTTCTATAAGTAATTTCACACATTGCAAATGTCCATTTTGAGCTGCTAAATGTAGAGGAATAAGTTTACCTTTGTTGGGATTTGCCCCGTTTCTAAGTAAGATTTCTAAGTTTTCAAAGTAACCATTTTCTGCTGCATGTTCTACCGGTGTTATGCCTTCATTATTTGGTTCATCTAATTTAGCATGAAATTGAACACAAATACTTGTACTTTCTGGATCATGATTAAACACAGAATAATGTAAAGCAGTATTTCCTTCCTTATCTTTAAAGTCAGGATCTGCACCTTTAGAAAAAAGAAGTTTGAGAATAGAAGCATGTTTATTTTGAGCTGCTATGAGAGCAGGTGTAAGCATTTTGTTATTTGGTAAGTGAAATTTTGCTCCTGCTTTGAGTAAAATTTCTATGCTTTCTAAATTTCCTGTTTCTGCAGCTAGGTGTAAACAACTATTTTCTTCATAATCTTTAACTGTAGCATCGGCTCCTTTTTCTAAAAGTAAAGATATTACATTAGGATTTGCTAATTTAGATGCATGTAATATAGCTGTTTTACCTTTAGAGTCAATGGCTTCTAAATTTGGATTTTTATTTAGAAATAATTTTATGATTTCTATATTGGAAATCTTACAAGCTGCCATCAGAGGAGTTGTTCCATCTTTACAAGGAAAGTTAATATCTAAATTTGAGCTAAGTAAAATTTCAATCAGTGCAAGATTTTCGGTTTCTACTGCCAAAACCAATGGAGAAATCCCGTCCTTGTTGAGTGTGTTTAAATTGGGGTTTTTTATAAGTTCTTTTTTTAACATATCAAGATCTTTTAGTTGAATAGCTAAAAAAACTGCATCTATACTCATAACCTTTCCTTTTTTTTTCGTTGAGAAAAGATTTAAAAAACCTTGAAGAATGTAAATAGAAAAAAAAACTGAATCTATGAACGATACATCTGTTTCTACCTCACGCTCCAAGGTTCCTTCTTTAATTAGTCCCAAGAGAGCTTTAGAAGTTCTCTCTTCCTCTGTGCCTATTTTAGACTTAGTTCAGCAGGCTTATGAACCTAGAAAACTCTATTATTCTAACAAAGTTCGTATTCACATACTAGATAACGTCAAAAATGGACATTGTCCTGAAGACTGTGGATATTGTGCACAGAGAAAAAATTCAAATTCAGGGATTCAAAATTATAGTTTCAAGTCAGACGAAGAAATCTTAGAAGATGCAAAAAAAGCTAAAGAAAATGGAGCTTATCGTTTTTGTATGGTAAGTGCTGGCACAGGTCCTAATGATAAAATGGTAGATAAGCTTTCAAGTTTAATTTCTAAGATTACTCATGAGTTAGGTTTAAAAGTTTGTCTTTCTGCTGGGCTTTTAGATTTAGAAAAAGCTAAAAAACTCAAAGAAGCAGGTCTAGATAGATACAATCATAATTTGAATACTTCTGAATCTTTTTATTCCGAAATTTGTAGTACACACTCTTATGAAGAGAGATTACATACTTTACAAATTTTAGATAGCTTAGGTGTGGGTCTATGTAGTGGGCTTATTGTAGGGATGGGTGAGTCGAATCAAGATTTGGTAGAAGTTGCGTTTACTTTAAAACAGTTGGGAGTTATTTCTATTCCAGTCAATTTTTTTATTCCTATAAAAGGTCATGCAATTCAAAATCCAAGTAAACTAACGCCCGAGTTTTGCTTACGAGTTTTATGTATGTTTCGCTTAGTAAATCCTGACTCTGAAATTCGAGTAGCTGCTGGAAGAGAAGGACACTTACGTTCTCTACAAGCCTTAAGTTTGTATCCTGCTAATTCTCTTTTTGCTTCGGGATATTTAAATGTAAAAGGGAGTGAAATTAACCAAACTATTCAAATGATTTTGGATGCAGGATTTGAGCCTGAATTAGAAGAAGGAAATTTACCTAAAGTAGAAGAAAACCTTTACGCAGAAAGTAATTTTCCAGAACTTTATAAATACCCTAAAACTACTTGAAAAAAGTATATATAGAAAACACTACTAACTGGGCTTTACCTGAAAGACAAAAAAAAGTTGAAAAGAAAATTGTAGAGTTAATTTTTTATTTACTAGGAACTAAGAATTTTGAGTTTCACTTATTTTTAGTTTCTGATAGAGAAATTCAAGAATATAACCTACAAAGAAGAGGAAAAAATAAAGCTACAGATGTTTTATCTTTTCCTATTGCAGAAAATTTACCAGTACCTCATAAAATTTTAGGAGAGGTAATTATTTCTACTGAGACCTTAGAGAGACAGGCTAGAGAAATTGGACATTCTTCTAAAGATGAATTCTATCGTCTTGTAGTGCATGGAATTTTACATCTTTTAGGATATGATCATGAAAGAAGCCCTAAAGACGAAAAAATTATGCAAGCTAAAGAAGATGAGTGCTTAGATTTCCTAGAGAAATTTGTATAAAATTTCTTTATGATTTTTTAAAAAAGAAAGATAATGGTAGTAGGATGATTTATTTTTCGTTTTTTTTGGTCTCATTGGGTGTAGTATTTGTTTTATATTCTTTTTTAGTAGTTTCCGAAGATAAGCCTCTGTTTGAAAAAAAGAAATCAAACCACACCTATAGAAAAAAAATTTCTAGTGTAAAAAAAGAAAATTCTTCTCTAAAAGCTAAGCTTTTTAATTTCAAATATCCTTCTGTAAAAAATCCTACTGAAGTAGATGAAAAAATTCGCAAAGAAAGAGTCTTAGAAAACCAAATTCAGATAAAACCCAAAGAACCTGAACTTGAAAAAATTTTTCCAGATACTATTCAAATGGCAGAGCTAGCAGAAGAAGAGGCAGAAGCAGAGCCAATTAGTCTACATACAGAGCCAACTCTTCCTAAACCTAATTTTGTATTACAAATATCGGGAACCTTGTTTTTAGATTTTGGGCGTAAAATTCCTTTTGATTTTAAGAAGTTTAAGAATATTGAGTGGACAGAAGAAACTTTTTTACATTTCAAGAGAATTGGTAAAGTAAAGATGTTAGAGCATGATGGGATAGTTGAATTTCACACAGGAAATGTTGCTCACGAATTTATCTTAGAACAAATGGATCATATTATTTTTTATGAAAATGTGTTTACTTTAGTTCCCATAAGCCCTAGCATGCCTGTCTCAATTATGTTTAGTGCTGATACTGAAAAGTTTAAAAAAGTAGTAACCAAAAGATTTGAAGTAATTTCAGTATGAAAGAAATAGAATCTCTTCTTAAACAATTAGTTTACGTACACAATCGTACACATTCTTTTTTTCAACAAATTCAAGAAAGTCCTTTTGGAATAGAAGCTTTATATTGGAGGATGCCTTTTGGAAAAGGAAGGGCACACATGGGCTGGCAGTTTATGCATTTAGCTGCTACATATCATAAATTTGCTTACTATTGTAATCCTTCACTTTATTTAGATCAAAAATTTATTGAAGAATTTGGTCATGGTAGTATTCCAAATGAAAAAAAAGTTATAAGTATTTCTGAAATATGGGACAAGTTAGACTTAGAATTTAAAAAATTTTATGGGTGTTATGAAAACTTCCCTGAAGAGAAGCTAGATGAAAAACCTGTTCCTGAAATTAACAGAACTCACAGAGAAAATATTTATCTTATGCTTTGGCATGAGGCAAGCCACTTAGGCCAATGTCAAATTACTTGGAATTCTTTTCGAGCTATGAAAGAAATTATTTCTTGAAAAATAAATAAAAAAACCTGAATGGGAACTTAATTTTTTAAAAAACTAGGACAAATATAACTTAAATTTTAGTTTGATAAAACCTTATCATTTTCTTAGTAAAACGATAAGGTAAATTGTTTTATTTGTTATTCACTCATAAAAGCAGCATGAACTGCTTTAAGTGCTGTTTCTGCTTGTTCTTCAGGAATAACACAAGAGATTTTAATTTCTGAAGTTGTTATCATCTCAATATTAATGTTTTGCTCGGCAAGGGCCTTAAACATCTTAGCTGCTACTCCCACATGTGATTTCATTCCAACTCCTACTGCAGATACAATAGCAATTTTGTCGTTTACTTCTATTGGACCTGTGCCATGTCTTTGGCAAAAACTTTCTAAAATGTTGTTTGCACTCTTAATAGATTTACGTGGAATTGTAAAAGAAATGGTATTTTTTCCATCATATGGGGAAGACTGTACAATTACATCTACAATGATATGTTCTTCTGCCAAAGCCCCAAATAAATCTGCTGCAATCCCGGGCTTATCGGGAACGTCAGAAATAGTTATTCTTGCTTCTTCTTTTTTGATAGTTACACCACTAACTCGAATTTGTTCCAAAAGTTTCTCCTCACTTAAAACTAAAGTTCCTGGATTCATATGAAAACTTGAACGGACATGAATGACAACATCATAATTTTTTGCTAATTCTACACTTCTTGAGTGTAGTACACCCGCTCCTAAACTTGCAAGTTCTAGCATTTCATCATAAGAAATTCGCTCATGCATTTTAGCAGAAGGGACTTTGTTTGGATCAGCTGTATAAACTCCATCTACATCTGTATAAATTTCACATTCTTTGGCTTTGAGTGCTGCAGCAAGTGCTACTGCTGTAGTATCACTTCCGCCCCTTCCTAGGGTAGTGATATTTTCTTCAGTATCAATACCTTGAAATCCTGCTACAATTACAACCTTTCCTTCTTCTAAAGCTTTGCGAATTTTAGAGTCGTCAATTGCTTGGATTTTTGCATTAGAAAAATTTCCATCTGTCAAGATCTTTACCTGTGAACCTGTAAAAGATTGAGCAGGTACGGAAATAGCTTCTAAAGCCATTGCTAAAAGAGAAATAGAAACTTGCTCTCCAGTAGAAAGCAACATGTCTAACTCTCTACGACTAGGATTTGGGTTTACTCTTTCAGCTAGTTCTAAAAGCTCATCTGTAGTATGCCCCATAGCAGAAACTACAACTACTACTTGATGACCTTTCTCGTGGTAGCTTTTAATTCGATTTGCTACATTTTTAATTTTATCTGTAGTTCCTACAGAAGTTCCACCGTATTTTTGAACAACAATATTTCCCATTACAAGCCAAATTTTATGTTTTTAGTTTCTTGGCAAGATTAAAATATAGACAAAATACAATTTTAAAAAATTTTATCTCAAGACCTTAGGAATAAAAAAATTGAATACATGGAAAGATAGGTTTATTTTAGGAATTACAGGTTCTATGGGTTCTGGAAAATCTACAGTTTCTAGAATTTTTGAAGAACTAGGAGCTAAACGAATTGACTCAGATGAACTTGCTAAAAAATATACTGATGTTACTTCTCCTATTAAAAATGAGTTAGTAAAAATTTTTGGCATAGATGTTTTAGACGAATATGAAAGACCCGACAGAAAACTTATAGCTAAAATTGTCTTTCAGGACAAACAAAAACTCAATCAACTTACTTCCCTTATTCATCCTAGAGTCAGAGAAGATTTACTTGAAATTTTACGAAATCTACCTATAGGCACTACAGTTGCCTGGGAAGCTCCTCTTTTATTTGAAGCTAAAGGAAATCTCATTTGTAATGCAACTTTGACTGTTTTTTGTGATTTAGAGACAGCTTTTCAAAGAGTCTCACACAGAGATGGACTTACAAGAGAAGAGTTTAATTCGAGAATACAAAACCAAATGGATATTAAGGAAAAAATTAAATTGTCCGATTTTAGTATTAAAAATACTGGTTCACTAGAATACTTAAAATCAGAGTGTAATAAGATTTATCAAATCATACTCAGGAACAGGAGCGAAATCCTTTGAAAGAAAGAACTTTTTATACCATTAATTTAGATGCTCGTAGAATTGCTGTAATAGCAATGATTATACTCTTACTTTTAGTTTATGCTTTTATTTTGGGACATACTATTGGTAAGCGGAGTGCTCTAAGAGAAAGTAAAGAACTAGCAGAAAAGACAGAGACAACTAAACTTTTAACTAACAATAGACCTACTATTAAAAGTGATGAAGAGTCTAGCTTAGATGCTCTAGAAGAATTAAACAAACAAAAGCCCGAAGTTATGAATTTAAATGAAACCGAGCCCGTAATTGAGAAAACAGAAGTCCCAGTAGAAAAACAAGAAAAAACTACAAAAAAAAAGAAACAAAAAAAGTCTAACGAAGAGCAAAGAGTATATTATACTTTACAATTAGGTGCCTTTAGTTCTAAAGAACAAGCTCAAAAGTATGTAGAAAAAATTATTTCTGAATCTAGACTCTCAGGTGGATACTATAAGCCTACTGTTTTTCAAAAAGGAGAGTTACACGTAGTACAAGTAGGGAAATTTGCTTCAAGAGAAGAAGCTGAAAGTGCAAAGTTGAGATTAGATCCTAAAATTCAATCTACTACTATTATTCAAAAAGCAAGTTCAATTCGCTTTTAAATCTTCAACTTTATCTTCCCACTCTTCTTCTTTTTCTTTGAGGTATTCTTTTATTTCTTTATAAGTGCCTTTTCCACTTAAATAAGCTATGAGTTTGGGATCTCCCGCTAAAAGTTCAATTGCTTTTTTATCAGAACGAAACTCATAAGGTCCTTGTAAGTATTCAAATTCTTTAGGATAAAAATCTCGAACTGTACGTAAGAAGTGGAGAGTGAACAACAAACTATGAAATTTTTTGCTAAGTGGGATTAAATGAAATCCTCCACAAATTTTTCCAGAGTGCTTGTGAAAAGTTGGCTGAAAATAAAGAGGTCTTAGTACGTAAGTTTCATCTTGATAGCGATTGAGTTGAACTAGAAATAATTTATTTTGAATTTCAAGATATGGAGCACCAAAAATTTCAAAAGGTCTAGTAGTTCCTCTACCTTCTGATAAATTTGTCCCTTCAAGTAAACATTGTCCTGTATATACCAAACAAGTTTCTCTTGTGGGAATATTTGGAGAAGGTGGAATCCAAAATTCTTCTTTTTTTGTTTCTAAAAAAACTTCTCCTATAGGGCAGATAGTTAAGTTTACATTGAGTTGAAATTCATGCTTGTAATAAGTTAAAAGTTGTCCGGCTGTAAGCCCATGTCTATGTACTACTGTAGGAACTCCTACAAAAGACTCATATTCAGGTAGAAGTGGACTACCTTCTACTTTTTTTCCTGCTGGATTAGGTGAGTCTAAAACTAAAACTTCAACCTTTTTATTTCCACGATTGTGTTTGTCTATTGAGACAAGTAAATAGTAAGCTGTAGTTAGAAAAGTATAGTATCTAGCTCCTACGTCGCGAATGTCAATAATGAGTAAGTCTAAATCTTCCCATATTGTTTCATTTGGAAAAAGGCTAGATTCCTCATCGCCATAGAGATTGATAATTTTCAAATCTCCGTAGTCATAACGTAAACTAGAGCCAGAAACCTGATCTTGTAGTTCGGCAAAGAGTCCATGTTCAGGTAAAAATATATGGGTTAGCTCCCACTCCTCTCGAAAGTATTCAAAGTGATATTTGTAACCAAATCTTCCTCCAAACCCACTTTGATTGGTTAAGATTCCTGATCTTGCAGAAGAAAATTTTTTTTCAACTTTTTTCCAATCCATAAATTTTTTACTCGACTACTAAAGCAGAGTTCCATTTTTTTTGATACTCTTTTGGTATTAGTTTTTTGGAAAGCTTATATTTTTTTTGTAAAAATTTTCCATTTGTATTTTCTAATACGTAAAAAAAATACTTGGAACCTTTGTGGATAAACACTGGAAGATCCATAGAAGGATTTGTTTTTTCAACACAATTAGGAATTTCCCGTAAAATATAGAGAGTAGAAAAGTGGAGATCCACTCGCTTTTCAATTCCTTCTGATTCTGATACAGATAACGTCTCTGCCTCAATTCTATTGCATTTTGCTTTTTTCCCTTCTGATATATAACTTATGCCTCTAAGCCCATCATTGGATAAGATTACTAAAAACTCTTGTTGTTCAGCACAACAACATCCACAAATATTGCTTGAAAAAA
>Ga0308419_1000815_pt1 | contig 21463 bp, 13 predicted proteins | sample HotsprSampleMS50_FD_203674 | JGI IMG/M metagenome (GOLD analysis project Ga0308419, IMG submission 203674) | Hot spring phototrophic mat microbial communities from Mushroom Spring, Yellowstone National Park, Wyoming, United States - 20090730_MS50 ... | reverse complement strand
CGCCAGTGGTGGAAAAGCCACTGACCGGCTAAGCCGGGATATGGAGTATCGAGCAATTCTCGTGCCGTTTGAGCTAAGTGTCGGTATGAGCGTGCAGTCAGGGTGTAGGTGGGCGATACAAGTCCAAACCATTCAGCTAAGTACTGCCGAACGTGCGTATCGATAGGAAATGCGTCATGGTGTTGCAAGCCAAATAAGCAAATGCAATCGGCAATTTTTTCTCCGATGCCGTCGTATGCAAGTAAAGTTTGGCGAGCCTGTTCTAAGGTGCTGTGCGGTGCTGAAAGGGTCTCGAGCCGAAGTGCGCCATCGGCAACAGCTCGGGCGACCTGACGAATGTGGCGAGCACGCTGTAAGTTATTGTTGGTGCAGCGCCGCAATCGATGCAGCGGTGCCTCCGCCAGTTGAGCTGGGGTCGGAAAAAGGTAAAAGTGCCTATCCATATCTGGCATAGAGATGAAACTCGGCTTAGTGGAAAGAGCAATCCTATCCTGCTCTGAGAAATCCCCTTCTGCGTTTAAGGTCGTAACTCGGGCGAATGTATTAACGTCAAGTTTTGTGCCAAATTCTTGAGAGAGTTGCTGAATTTGTCGGCGAATCAAGGCAATGCCAATGCCTTGAGCACACATAAACGAGATGAGGGTTTCAAATGGTGCCTGACGCAAGAGCCGCAGTCCAAAGTATGCTGAAGCGCCTTGAACCACGTGCGGATACCGACGGCGAAAAGAGGGACTAAACACGGCATCCAGCTGGTCTGAAAGCCCTAAGTAATGCGCAACAAACTCCGTGAGCGGTTGGTGCTGAATTTGCGGTGCAGAAGAAAAAATGTGGAGCGTAGAGCCGCGCAAGCCTAAGGCAAGGATGGTATCATGAACAACAGCAATGTAGTCGTAAAAAGGATGCTGCGGCGCAAGTGCTTGCCAGCGGAAGGCTTGTCCGCAAAAGAGTGTATCGTGCAAATTAAGTGGTGAAGAAAGTGAAAGCGTGGCCGTATAGCCCGTTGTGATACGTAAAGAAGTCATTACTGGTCGCGTGAAAATGAATGCATAAGTTTTGCGACACGATTCTTCACTTCTCTTTTTTCATCCATATCTGAATTCTTTAGTTGCCAGCACAACCTAAATTGCACACCGCATATCGCTTGGAAATTACAGATGAAAAACCAACCTATAGAAGAGCCATTGCGCAAATTGCCATTAGATTTTTATGAGCAACCGACACTGGAGGTTGCTCAAGCACTGTTAGGTCAGTTATTGGTGCGAAAGGTGGAGAAAAAAATGATGATTGGAAAGATTGTTGAAACAGAAGGCTACATTGCCAAAATTGATGCGGCGTGCCATGCGTATCGTGGCATAACGGAGCGCAACCGTGTGATGTTTGGCGCCGCAGGACATGCCTACGTGTACTTTGCATATGGCAATCACTTCATGCTCAATGTGGTTACAGAACCTGAAGGTGAAGCTGCCGCTGTGTTGATTCGCGCACTTGAACCGATTGCAGGTATTGAAACGATGCAAAGCTTTCGACCAGTAAAACACCTTGTGGATTTGCTAAGCGGACCGGGCAAGCTCACGCAAGCCATGAACATTACACAGGCGCTCAATGGACAAAGTTTTCAAAGCGATGAGCTCTTCATTGCACACGGTGAAAGCGTGCCGAAAAAATGTATCGGCATATCGGCGCGAGTGGGTATCAGTCAAGCCCGTGACTTGCCGTGGCGATATTTCATTAAAGACAATCCTTTCGTCTCAAAAGGCAAACCATCGGCGTAGTGCGGTTGCGCTACAAGGATTTTTGTTCTAACTTCACATTGCAAAAAATCTGACAAGGAGTAGCAGCGTGTTAAGGTTGGTTATTACCGTTCTCTTCCTAGTGCAATCGGCGCTGGTGTATGCACAGGCATACACAGCAAGTGAAGACGAGCGCCATTTTCAGTCAAAAATTTCCCCCGATACACTCATCAAGCATATTCGGATTTTAGCCAGCGATGACTTTGAAGGCAGAGAAGCAGGCACAAAGGGCGGTGAACTTGCCGCAAGCTACATTGAGAGCTACTTCAAATACTTGGGCTTAAACGCATTCAACAAAGCCTATCGGCAAGAGTTTTGGGTGCCAAAAGCACTACGATTGGGTAAGGATAATTCTCTGATGTTCCAGACCGCTAAACGCCAAAAGGTGGTTGCAAAGCTGGAAAAAGACTTCATCCCGCTTGGATATTCCTCATCGGGCAAGGTCAGGGCAAAGGAAGTCGTCTTTGTGGGCTACGGTTTAGCCACAGAAAAATATGATGACTATCGTGAGTGTGATGTAAAAGGCAAAGTGGTGGTAATGATGCGCCAGACGCCTGACGGCAACAATCCACACAGTGAGTTTTATGAAGGGGCATCGCTTTACCGCAAGCTCGTGCTGGCACGTGAAAAAGGTGCTGTGGCGGCTTTGATTTTTTCAGGTGCCATTGACTTCGAAGACGATGCACTAATTGAACTCACACGCGATAGACTTGCCGCCGATGCGGGCATTTTGGGGCTCAACATTTCTCGCAAAATAGCCGCTGCACTACTCAACACTGACGAAGAGAAGCTGCAAGCCATACAATTGCGCATCAATCAGAGCCGCAAGCCAGAATCGTTCAGTGTCAAAAAAGAGGTTACGCTCTCGGTGGAATTGATTCGAGAAAAAGCTAAGACGGCAAACCTCATTGGCTATTTGCCCGCTACCGATTCGTTAGTCAGAGATGAATACATCGTGATAGGCGCACATTATGACCATTTGGGCTATGGTGGTCCGGGGAGCGGGTCGCTGGCTCCAGACGAGCGCAAAATTCACTACGGGGCAGATGACAATGCCAGCGGCACAGCTGGACTCTTAGAACTGGCACGATACTACTCGGCGCGTCGCCACAGCATCAAACGCAATTTGGTGTTTATTGCCTTCGGTGCAGAAGAAATGGGCTTGTTGGGTTCAGCCTACTTTGTGCATAATCCACTGTTTGCGCTCGATAAAATCAATGTGATGATAAACATGGATATGATTGGTAGAATGAAAGATTCTGCACTGGCGATTGGCGGAGTAGGCACAGCCGCTGAACTTGAAGAAATCTGCCAAACGGAGAATACGCATGGCTTCAAGCTCAAACTGACAAGAGATGGATACGGTCCCAGTGACCACAGCAGTTTTTATAGCAAGGGCATTTCAGTGCTGTTTTTCTTTACGGGCAATCACACCAATTACCACAAGCCCAGCGATACATGGGAGAAAATCAATGCTGGCGCCCAAGCGCAAACCTTAGACTACATTGCGCGCATCATAGATAAAATTGATGCACGAAGCACGCGCCTGACATTTACCAAAGCTGTGGCAGATAGTCTGGCAATGGCGTCGCGCTCGAGGTCAGGCGGCTTTCGTGTCTCGCTGGGGACGATTCCGAATTATGCCAAAGAAGTCGAAGGTGTCGAGCTGGATGGCGTGCGTGAAGGGAGCTTGGCAGAAAAAAGCGGTCTAAGAGCTGGCGATGTGATTGTGCAATTTGGCTCACATCCAATTCGCAACATCTACGACTACACAGAGGCAATTCGAGAAACGAAGCCGGGAGATAGCGTAGAGATTACTGTCAGGCGTGGTAGTGAAAAGCTAACGATTCGTGTGGACTTCCCAAGTAAGGTGCAGTAAGCAAATGAAAATCAAAGCAGATGGTCTGCGTAAAATGCTCTGGTTAGTGCGCTGAGAGTGTAGAGCATTGTGATATTTTTCCATGAAGAAAAATACAGATGGTGGAAATATGAAAAGCAACGAAAAACGTCTGATGCGGTGGGGACTATCTGCTCTCTGGCTATGTGCCCTATGGATAGCGGTGATGCTACCTGCAAGTCTGGCGCAGAGCCGTTTGACCAACATGCAAAACCAGCCTGACTTTGAAGCCAACCTCTTTAACTTTCAGGGTGAAAATGGAGAAAGCACACTGACGCTCTATGTGCGTGTCAAATACTCCAAGCTGACTTTTCTCAAGCAGGGAGAGACTTTTACAGCCATGTATGAAATCGTGGCAAGTTTCCTTGATAACAAAGGAGCAATGGTTTGTGAAAAGCTCTGGACGGATACGGTCAGCACAACAAGGTACGCCCAAACCGTTTCGAAAGATTTGGCAAGAGAGATGAGCTTTAATGTGAATTTATCACCGGGCAATTATACAGCGGTAATTCAGTTTAGGGACAGAGAATCTGGGCGTAGCTCCGAACAGAGGCGCAATGTCAGTGTAAAAAACTTCAAGCGAGAGCAACCTACCATATCCTCGATTATGATAGTGCGAACCGAGTTTGACACCGCTGGTAGAGTGGAATACTCACCAAATCTTTCATCAGTGGTATCGCTCTCTTCAAAAGAAGTCGGTCCGCAAGTGTATTATGAAATCTACAATGCAGAAAAATATGAGACGCTCACGCTAAAATATACCATAACCCAGCGCACGCGTCGTGAACAAGTCATTGATACCTATCGCCGAACATTGGTGCCCGCAGGTAAGCAAACACGGGTGTTGGATACGCTCAATGGCCAGAACATCAGAGGCGGAGACTATCTGCTAACGATTAGCATAGAGGACAAAAGGCAGATTATTGACGAATCCAGTATTGTGTTTTTGGCACGGGTGCAGGGTGCATCGTTCTTAATTCAGGATATTGACAAAGCCATTGAACAGCTCGAGTATATTGCGACTTGGGAAGAGCTCTCCAAAATGCGTGAAGCCAAAACACCAGATGAGAAAATCAAGCTCTTTAATGAGTTTTGGAAGAGATTTGACCCCTCGCCCGGTTCGGAAGAAAATGAGCTTCAAATGGAATACTACTCACGCATTGAGTATGCCAACCAGAATTTTTCAAGTTATGCAGAAGGCTGGCGAACGGACATGGGCAGAATTTTTGTCAAGTATGGTATGCCCGACTTCATTGAGCGTCAGCCACCGATGCTGAACCAGCGTCCATATGAAATCTGGGAGTATCAACAGCACAATTTGCGCCTGATTTTTGTCGATGTCTCTGGTTTTGGTAATTACCGATTGCTACGCCCAGAGTGGGACTCAAGAAATCGTATTCGTTAGGTTGTGTTGAAAAATGAATGTGTAGGTTTGGCTGCACTGTTCCGCGCATCTCTTTTGTCGTATCGCAGAACACGGATGTTCTGCGCAACTTTTTTGGTTATGCCGAGTGCCCTTTTCCCGTCATGCCGAGCGCAGGCAAGGAATCCATATCCGATGTAGATGTTAGGCTGAGCTGAATTTTAATCATCAACACAACCTATCAATTGCAAAGAGGGGAGAGAAAACAAAAGTGCCGTAGTGGCAAAGCATTAATCTTGTGTTGCCGATTCTGAATGGTCTTTGAGTTTGCGGTAGAGTGTGGCAACGCCGATGCCCAAAAGCCGTGCGGCTTCTTCCTTGCTTCCGCCGGTGGCTTCAAGTGTGCGTGCAATCATCACTTCCTCGATCTCTTCCAGAGTTGTGCCAATAGGAAACGAAACAACCTTTGTGCTCTCTTGCCCAGTGATATAGTCAGGCAAGTGCTCCCTTTGAATGGTATCGCCCGAACACAGCACCACGGCACGTTCGATGACATTTTCAAGCTCGCGAACATTGCCGCGCCATTGATACCCCTCTAAAAGTCGTGCGACTTCGGGCGAGATACCTTTGATGGATTTGGCATTGAGCAGCGCATACTTTTCCAAAAAATGTTGAGCCAAAGGAATAATATCGTCTTGGCGCTGACGAAGCGGCGGAAGTTTGATTTTAATCACATTGAGTCGGTAGTAGAGGTCTTCACGAAATCGACCTTGCTCGATTTCCTTATCAATGTCCTTGTTCGTGGCGGCGATAACTCTCACATCCACTTTGATGGTCTCTTCGCCGCCCAAGCGTTCAAACTCGCCATCTTGCAAGATGCGCAGCAATTTGACCTGCAACAGTGTCGGCATATCGGCAATCTCATCCAAGAAAATGGTCCCGCCGTGTGCAAGCTCAAATCGACCTTTTTTCTGCTTGACAGCATTCGTGAATGCACCTTTCTCATATCCGAAAAGTTCTGACTCCAAAAGTGAATCGGGCAGGGCGCCACAATTGACCTTAACGAACGGTTTATCGCGCCGGCCACTCATTTGATGCAAAGCACGAGCAATGACTTCTTTGCCAGTACCGCTTTCCCCTAAGAGCAAAACCGTCGCACGCGACGGCGCAACTTTTTCGACGGTCGACATAATCTCACGGAAAAGTGGACTAAAGCCAATGATGTTTTGCGGCGTGTACTTTGCGCCAAGTTGCTGGCGAAGTTTGGCATTTTCCATCAAGAGCAGCCGAGTGTCAAGTGCACGCGACACCAAGCGCCGAATATCGCCCATGCGAAATGGCTTTTGGATATAGTCGTATGCGCCCAACTTCATGGCGGCAACGGCGGTATCTACGGTGCCATATGCCGTCATGACAATCACCACGATATTGGGGTCGTGTTTCTTAACATCTTTGAGCAACTTGACGCCATCAGCATCAGGAATTTTAAGGTCTGTAATCACCAAGTCGAGTTCTTCTTCATTGAGAATTCGGAGGGCTTCTCGAGCATTTTCAGCCGTATAGAGCTTGCGCTCATCTGGTTTTTGAAGTCCATCGCGTAGGGCATCGCGTGTATTTTTCTCGTCATCTACGATAAGAATTTTAACCATACCAGAGTTCAGCAAAAATTATGGAATGATTTCAGGAAGCACTTTTTCGGCAAGTGGCAAAGTTAGGCGGGCAACTGCACCGCGCGCATCGGAACGATTCTTGATTTCAACATCACCACGGTGTGCCTGCATGATTTCGCGCACAATATATAGTCCAAGCCCTGTCCCGCCTGACTTTGTGGAGTAGAAGGGTGTAAAAATCTTCTCAAGTGTTTCATCATCCAGCCCTTCGCCATTGTCGCGCACTTCGATGACGGCAGAAGAATTTTCTTGATAGAGTGCAACTTCAATTTCGCAAGGCACATTCGGAAGCGACGATTCCAATGCGTTCTGAAATAGATTAACAAAGACACGTGAGAACTGCCTTTCATCAATTAACGCAAAGAGCGATTCAGCATGTTCAGCATAGCAGCGCTTGAACTTGACGTTTTTGCGCATCAGAGCAAAACTGGCTTCACTTTTCTCAAGGCTATGCTCAATGATGCTGAGAATGTTCATGAGTGCAAAGTCAGTTTTGTTAAGGCGTGAAAGTGACAGATAGTTGCTGACAATATCATTGAGTTTTTCAATTTCTTCTCGCAAAACGAGCAGTTGCTGTTGAGTTTTGGCGCTGGCATGAGGCAAAAGCTCATCTTCAAGCAAATCGAGATTGAGCAACAGCGAGTTAAGCGGATTGCGAACTTCATGGGCAACAGCACCAGCGATTTTTGCCATAGCGGAAAGCCGCTCGGCATCAATGACCTGGTCGCGCATTTGCCGCAACTCTGAAGCATCTCGCATAACTACCACAAAATGAGGCTCTCGTTCAGATGAAGCATCAATCGTGGAGACGGAGACTGAAACAGGCAACTGTCGCTCATCTTGGGTTTTAAGTGTCAGCTCTGCGCCGAAGAGTTTGCCCTTTTTTTCTGCTTCTCGTAGAATGGAGCGCAAATCACCTTCCTCGAGCGTGATTTTATCAAGGCTTTTGCCGACCATCTGCACTTGCTTGTAGCCAAGCAGTTCCGTAGCGGCTTGGTTCCAGAGCGTGACGCGCCGTTTGGAGTCGAGCAAGGCAATTGCATCAGGAGAGTTTTCAATCAGCGAGGTGATAAAGTGCTTTTGCTTTTCGAGTTTTTTGCGCGTGCGGTACAGCTCATCGGCAATTTCATCAGCAACCAGCATATCGGTGGTTTCCGATTTCATGAGCTCAATTTCATAGTGATAAGCCATCTCAACCATGCATTCGTCAATGATTTGCGAAATGCGAATAGCAGTTGGCGAAGTGTAGAGAGTCAGCGAAGAGAGTTTGTGCAGCAGAACTTTTTTCATAGCAAGCAAGAGCCGCAATCGTTCATCAATTCTAAGTGCAGAAAGAAAATCACTCATACGCACCAGATGTTTCTTGAGCTTATCGGTGGTCTCATCTGCTAAGTCTTCGCACAGGTCAGCGAAAGCGGCTTTGAAAAAATCGCGTAGTTCTTTCTCCGTGAAGGTCTCCAGCGAAAAATTCATTTGATAGACGCCGGTCGGGTCGTTGAGCAAAAGGATGGCTTCGCGAGCGAGGTCTGAAATAGCATCTTGAAGAGCCGCAACTTCCTTACGCATAGTAATCTAAAAATTAGTCTCTGAAAATGAGTCAATCTGCATGTGAGTGAACTTTGCGGTTCAGGGCGAACTCTACAATGGTTTGAATGAGCGCCTGGTAAGTATAGCCGCCTGCCGAAGCAGAGCGTGCAAAACCCGCATCTGGCGAAATATCTGGGTTGGGATTGACATCAATCACATAGAGCTTCCCATCGTGAGAGTAGCGAAAATCAATGCGTGCGTAGTCGCGGCAGCCCATGGCGTGAAAGGTGCGCAAGGCAATTTGCTTAAGCTCGAGCTCAAGTTTAAGGTCAATAGGTGCAGGACAAACAGGTTTGGTTTCACGATACTCAATGCTGCTATCTTCCCACTTGGCGTTGTAGCTGACAATATGCGGATAGCCAGCAGGCATGGTCTCGAAGCAAATTTCAGAAATCGGCAACACTTTCGGTGCAAAAGGATGCGCAACAGTCTGCTCGTGGTCTGGGTCACCCAAAATGGCAACATTAAATTCTCGTCCGTCAATGAAGGCTTCGCAGAGCGCCGGCTGTGAAAATTTCTGCCAGATGGTTTTGACTTGACTTTCCAACTGCTCTGGCGTATAGACCACAGAATCATTTGATACACCGAGACTTGCATCTTCGCACTCTGGCTTGACAAAAATCGGGAAAGAGAGTTGCGGCTCGATTGGAGCGCCAACGGCAAAGACTTGAAAGGGCGGAGTCGGGATGCTGCGCCGCAAGAGAATTTTCTTGGTAAGCGATTTTTTGACGCACGTCTCAAGTGTTTTTGCAGGAGAGCCCGTGTAAGGTATGCCAAGCAAATCCAAGGTAATGGGCACAAATACTTCAGATGGTGAAAACCCAAACACGCCCTCGAAGAGATTAAACACGGCGTTCGGCTTAAGGCTGCGCAGTTGCTCGCTAAGCAAAATGACATCGCCTGTAAAGGGCAACACGGTAACACGATGATGCCCACGCAGGGCTGCTGCCACACCTTCAGCAACTTGCAAGACCTCAAGCTCGGACTTTAAATCCTGCGAGAGCAAACTTCTGTCGGGCACATTGTTGTAGATAACGACGATATGAGCCATAGCAAGATGAGTAAAAGTCCAAAGCAAGAAAATACAAATTGATGAAAAAAAATTATTTTGAAGTGACAACAAAGCAGCAAAAAACCAAACATGTCTCTTACAACGATAGATTTCATCATTGTAGCAGTGTATCTGGCTATAAGTGCTTTGATTGGCATTATTTTCTCCAAGCGAGCATCGGAGAGCACGGCAGAGTTTTTTCTATCGGGCAGAAAACTGCCGTGGTGGATTGCAGGAACGGGAATGGTAGCTACAACCTTTGCCGCCGATACACCACTGGTGGTTGCAGGGATTGTGGCAAAAAATGGCATTGCAGGAAATTGGATTTGGTGGTCGTTTGTGGCAGGCGGCATGCTGACCGTGTTTTTCTTTGCACGGCTCTGGCGGCGAGCACAGGTCTTAACCGATTTAGAGTTTATTGAATTGCGATACAGTGGCAAGCCCGCACTGTTTTTGCGTAGCTTAAAGGCAGTCTATTTCGGCGTATTCATGAATTGTATCATCATGGGCTGGGTAAATTTGGCGATGTATAAAATCGTCAAAATTCTACTGCCAGAATGGAATGCGGAGTGGACGATTGTGGCGATTGCCTTACTGACCACGTTGTATTCGAGCTTAGGCGGACTGTGGAGCATCTCAATTACTGATGCCATTCAGTTTGTGGTAGCCATGTCGGGCAGCATTGCGCTGGCTGTCATCGCGCTGAATCGTCCTGAAGTGACGCAAGGAGGCGGGTTGCTGCAAGAACTGCCAGATTGGATGTTTCGGTTTCTGCCAACTTTGGTGGAGGTGCCAACCGATAGTCGTGCAGGTGGGACGTTTGAGCTCACGGTCAGTGCCTTTTTGGCGTTTATGGGAGTGCAGTGGTGGGCATCGTGGTATCCCGGGGCAGAGCCGGGCGGAGGTGGCTACATTGCACAGCGCATGATGAGCGCCAAAGATGAAAAACACTCGCTCTTTGCCACGCTGTGGTTTATTGTGGCGCATTACTGCATTCGACCGTGGCCATGGATTTTAGTGGGTCTGGTGAGCGTGGTGATGTTTCCGATGCTGCCGCTGTCAGAAAAAGAAGATGGATTTGTCTATGTAATGCGCGATGTATTGCCTGTTGGTATGAAAGGCTTACTCTTTGCAGCGTTTTTAGCCGCTTACATGTCGACGCTTTCCACACACTTAAACTGGGGCACCAGCTACATCCTGAACGATTTTTACAAGCGTTTATTTCGACCAAGCGAAAGTGAAGCGCACTATGTCGTCGTGGCTCGCATTTTTACCGTAAGCGTCATGATACTGTCGCTGTGGCTCACATTCTTCGTGCTCGAAAGCATTGCAAGTGCATGGGCATTTATTCTGGAGTGTGGGGCAGGTACAGGCTTCGTTTTAATTTTGCGCTGGTTCTGGTGGCGACTCAACGCATGGTCTGAAATTACATCTATGCTTGCGCCGTTTGTAGCATATGGCATGCTACGGTGGCTAACCGATATAGTCTTTCCTCAATCGCTCTTCATCATTGTGGGGTTTACAATTGCCGCTACGCTAATTGTCACGTTTCTGACAAAGCCGGAAAGTATGGAGCACCTCAAAGCCTTCTATGCACGCACGCGTGTGGGCGGTCTGCTGTGGAGAAAAGTCGCAAAAGAACTCCCTGAAATAAAGGCTGAAGAAAACTATTTCTCGTCCTTAATTAACTGGTTTTTCGGCGTGGTGATGGTCTATGCCTTTCTTTTTGGTGTGGGCAAGTTAATTTTCGGGCAAGTGCTCTATGGGCTATTTCTGCTCTCGCTGGGGGCAGCGTCTGCACTGGTCATTTACAACGATTTCAGTCGACGTGGCTGGACAGGACTGAAGTAAATTTGTAGGCATCTTTGTATATTGAGGTTTCAAAACGAATCACGCATTATAGACACGATTAAGCAACATAGCCGCCAAAGAAGCAGCGCGAAGACGAGCGCACCAGCTGTAGATATTATCATCCCGCATTTCAATGGCGTAGAAATCTTAGACAAATGCCTTGCCTCTTTGGAGAAGACAAGCTACACGAACTTATCTATCGTGATAGTCGATAACGGCACAGTCGATGAAAGCCTCAAACTTGCTGCTGAAAAATACAAGCGTATCAGAATTTTCAGTGCTGGCAAAAACTTAGGCTATGCTGGCGGGTGCAATTTTGGATTTCAGCGCACACGTGGCAAGTATGTCGTCTTTCTCAACAACGACACGGAGCAAGAGCCAGATTGGCTGGAACGGCTGGTAGAGATAGCCGAAAAAGATGAGCAAATTGCCGCTCTACAGCCGAAATTGCTCTCCATGCATGCCAAAATGCACGGCGAAAAAGTCTTTGACTATGCCGGTGCTGCAGGCGGGATGCTCGATGCGCTGGGCTATCCGTATGCACGCGGGCGAGTATTTAACTCGGTGGAAGCAGACCACGGGCAATACGATACAACCGAAGACATTTTTTGGGCATCTGGGGCAGCCATGATGGTGCGCCGAGCCGTGGTAGAACAATTAGGCGGATTTGACAGCGAGTTCTTTGCTCATATGGAAGAAATTGACCTGTGCTGGAGAATGAAGCTGGCAGGCTATCGTGTGGTCTGTGTGCCAAGTGCCGTGGTCTACCATTACGGCGGTGCAACCTTAGCTGCAGGTAACCCACGAAAAATCTACCTCAATCATCGCAACAACGTCATGATGATTGTAAAAAATGCTTCGCTAGGGCGATTGCTTTGGCTGTTTCCAGTCAGATTGGCGTTGGAATTGGCGTCCTTGCTCTACTACCAATGCTATGCAAAAGAATATGTGCGCTATGTGTGGCGGGCATTGTGGTGGAATCTAAAACACTTACCAGAAACCCTCTCAAAACGCCGCACCGTGCAGACCATGAGAAAATGCCATGATAAAGAGATTTTCAAAAATTCAGGCGGTTTGGTCGTGCTCAAAAAAGTCATATTTGGCAGAATGAAAACCAACGGTAGATGATTAAGCAAATTCTCAAATATGGGTTCTCCCTTGTGATTGCAGGGGTGTTCTTTTGGCTGGCGTTCAAGGATTTTACGGCGCAAGACTTGGAAGAATTATGGCGCATGATACTCCATGCAAACTATCTCTGGCTACTCTTCACGGTGCCACTGATGGTGATTAGTCATCTTGTGCGGGCGTGGCGCTGGGGTGTGTTGCTATCGACGGTGAAAGAAAAGATGCGCCTGACAAATCTTTTTAATGCAACGATGATTGGCTATGCCGTCAATATGGTGTTGCCACGTGTGGGAGAGGTAACAAAGTCTGTCAATTTAGCGCGCCAAGAAAAAATTGATACCAAAAAGGTCTTAGCCTCTGTGGTGATTGAGCGCATCTTGGATACGCTGATGTTCGCACTCTTGCTGGCAATATCGGCATTCATATTTCGTGCGAAGGTAAATAGCGTATTCGGGGAGGTAAAACTTTGGGGTGTGATGGTATCGTTTGAGATTGCCGCCTACCTGATTTTATTGGTCTCGCTGGTGCTCTTGGGGATGTTTGCCATGCTCTCACTCTATCCTGAAGCGGCGGCAAAAATTGCCGAAAAGCTACTAGAAAAACATTCAAAAAGATGGGCTGAACGCATTTCAAACGCTTTGAAAGCCTTTGTTGAAGGGACAGCTTCACTGAAAAATCGCACCAAGTATGCAGAAATCGTTCTTTCTTCACTCTGCATTTGGTTGCTTTACCTGCTGGGTATGCTCTTTCCGTTTTATGCTTTATCGTTGCATGAGCGCTACCATCTGGGGATATTGGAGGCACTTACCACGCTAAGCATTTCTGGCTTCGGACAACTCATCACGCCTGCAGGCGCAGGCACTTATCAGTATGCTTGTCAGATAACACTTGAAAAAATCTTTGACGTGGCGCGTGTAGAAGCCTCTGGGTTTGCTCTGGTTACATTTGCGCTACAAACCTTGACCAATGCTGGATTTGGAATTATGGCGTTTCTGGTGCAAGTAAAAAGTGAAGCCAGCGAAACGGCTCAAAGCATAATAGCAAGTGAGAAGGTGGCTTCATAGGTCTGAGAGAAAGCAAAGAGTGAGATTCATCACTACGGAGCAAAAAGTAAAAATTGTATATTTAAGTACCCTTCAGCCGTGTCAAACACAAAACACAAGAACGAGTTTTTAATGTTTGAAATAGGAGTTGAAACCTAAATAACACGATGCAGAACATCAAAGCCAACGGATATAGAGCTGGTGGCGAAGTGCCAATGCCTGATTACCGCACGCTGCAACAAGCGCTTCAGGAAGATGACGACAACGCTGATTTATTTTATCGCTACCTGCGTGCCTTACTTAAAGGCAAGTGGGTTATCCTTATCCTGTTTTTCATGTCGGTGCTAATCGGCTACCTCATCAATATCTCGCAGCCTGATATTTATGAAGGGGTAACCACAGCGCTCATCAATAGCACCCGCTCAAATGCCTCGGTCATTATCAGCCTCGATCTGACGCAGCAGCGTGGAGAATCGAATGTCGACGATATTGAAATCCTAAAAAGTCGAACGGTATCAGAAGAAGTGGCATACAAGCTCTTGCAGCTTGTCTACAAAAATCCAAGCGAAAAGAAAGATACACTGAGCATCATTCGCACGCCCGATGGCAAAATTGCAAGTGTCGATGAGATTGCGGCGCGTATAAGGTTAGCTATGTTTGTTGTGCCAGCAAAAGTTCCAGGAAGCAACATCATCACTATTGGCTTTCGCGCCTTTGACCCATATGAAGCGGCAACGGTGTCGCGTGCGATTACCGAAGTGTTTCAGGAACGCAAGCGTAAATCTGCAAACAATGCAGCGCGCATGTTGCGCCAGTTTATTGAAGACCAGCTGATGCAGAAAAAACGGCAATTGGCAGAGAGCGAACGTGCCTTACAAGCCTACATGGAGCAAAATCGCATTGTCGCACTCAATGAAGAAGCGACGCGAATGATTCAGCGCCACTCACAAGCTATTGCCCAAATGGATGAGGCAACCGTCATGCTCAATGCACTCAACGCATCACTGAAAGCCTACAACGAAGAACTGGCAGCGCTGCAGCCGAAACTCTCCAATTCCGCAGTGCAAGCGGCGATTGACCCATATGCCAAGCAGTTTCAGGCAGAAATTGCACGATTAGAATTTGAACGAGATAGGGCACTGGCAGACCCGGGGACACAGCTTAACATCAGTGCACAAGAACGCGTCAAGCAATACGAAGACCAAATCGAAGCCTACAAAAAGAAACTTCAGCAAGCCTACGATAGACAAGTCAAACAGGGTCTTGCTAACACAAACAACACAGAATACTTCCGTGAAATCTACAAGAAAAAGTTAGATACCGAATTGCAAATTGTTGCCGTGCAAACGCGACTGAAAGCCTACAAGGAGCTTGCCGAGGAGTACGATAAGGCATTTCTCAAAACACCGGGGAAAAACATTGAGTTTGCAAGGCTGCAGCGCAATAACAAAACCCTTGAAGAACTTTTCTCACTGCTCGAAAAGCGCTATCAAGAAGCACTTATTGCTGAAGAACAAGTGCCAAGTGGCGTAGAAGTAGTTGACTGGGCAATACCAAACCCCATTCCAGTAGGTCCAAATCGACGCAATAACATGATACTGAGCATTGTGGTAGGTCTGCTGGCAGGCGTGGGTGTCACGCTAATCTTGCAATTTCTCGACCAGAGCATTCACACGCCAGAGCAAGCCGAAAAGTTAGGTATGCTGCTGACCACAATTCCTGTCATTGAAACATACGATGAAACCGTGCGCGATAAAGCGGCAACAAGTGTCAAAGTGATTGAGGGTCCAGATGCCGAATACAAGAAAATCGCCTCGCATCTTGTGACGCACTTAGACCCAAAAAGTGCGGTTTCGGAAGCCTATCGCTCGCTGAGAACAGCTATCCTTTTCTCAAGTGCTGGCTCGGCAAAAGAAAATGGAAGCGCCGGAAAGGTCTATGTCATAACAAGTTCATCACCGAAAGAAGGTAAATCGACCACCATTGCAAATCTTGCAATTACCTTGGGGCAAGGGGGACAAAAAACCCTACTCATTGATGCTGACCTGCGCCGCCCAGTCATTCACTCCGTATTTGGCTACAACAAAGAGCCAGGTATTACAAACTACTTAGTCGGACGGGCAAACGTAGAGGAAATCACACGCATAACGCCCATTCCAAATCTCAGTGTAATCACTTCAGGCACAATCCCGCCTAACCCGTCCGAGCTCTTGGGTTCGCCACGCATGCGAGAATTCTTGGAACAAATGAGAGAGAAGTACGACATGATTCTCTTCGATAGCCCACCTGTGATGGCTGTAACCGATGCACAGGTTCTCTCACAACATGCCGATGGCGTCATTGTGGTTCTTGCCGCAGGGCAGACGCAGATTGAACTGGCAAAGCGCACAAAACAAGCCCTGCTCAAAGTTGATGCACCGATTATTGGCTACGTGCTCAATAACTTCGATGTGACAAAAACTTACGGCTCATACTACAAGTATTACCGCTATTACAACTACTATTATGAGTCCAAAGCGGCGCCAAAGAAGAAAAACTTCTTCGAAACCCTTTCCGACCGACTTAGTGGTATCAAGTCGTAGAAATGTAGTTACTTCTGTGTGCGCTGCAATCGGCGAAGGAGCAACTCGCCAAGTGAGGCATTGGCAGTGACAAATCCCTTGCCGTAGATGGTGCATGCGCCAGAGTAGTCGAAGCACCGCCCACCGGCTTCTTCAATAATAGGGACGAGTGCTGCGGCATCCCATGGACTCATCTTCGGTTCAACCATAATGTCAGCCTGACCAGAAGCAATGAGAGTGTGTCCCCAGCAGTCGCCCCACATGCGCACAAGTTTGACATCATGCTTGAGGCTATCCAAAATATGGCGACTGCTCGAGCTAATCAGGTAAGATTCGCTCGAAGTGAGTAGTGTGGCTTCAGCGAGTGAATCGACAGTGGAAACCGATAGGCGGTGAACATTGCGGTATGCGCCGTAACCGCGCTCGGCATAAACCGTTTCAGAGAGAGCAGGCAAATCAATGACACCAAGTTGTATCTCACCATTGACCTCAAGACCAATCATGACACCGTAGAGCGGCACGCCGTGAATGAATGATTTTGTGCCGTCAATAGGGTCAATAATCCACTTGCGTCCAGTTCGGCTGGGCTTTTCACCAAATTCTTCGCCCAAGAAACCATCTTTGGGAAATTTAGACCGAATGATAGAAATGATTTTTTTTTCGGCTTGGCGGTCGGCTTCAGTAACAGGAGAGTCATCACGCTTGGTAAAGATTTTGAGGGAGCGTTGGCGAAAATAGTGGAGTGTGAGTTTGCCAGCGGCTGTGGCAGCTTCAAGGGCAATTTCCAAATCAATGGTCATGTTGCGGAAGCTTTAGTTTAAGTTCAAGTGCTTTTTGCAGAAGTCAAAAAGTTTTTGGCGATTAACCGCAACAGCACCAACTTCAGCGCAAACAATGCCAGCCGCAAAGTTTGCCATGCGAGCGGCTGAAAAAATATCCAGCCCAGCAGCAAGCCCCATCGTGGCAACGGCAATCACCGTATCACCGGCGCCGGAGACATCAGCAACTTCCAATGCCACAGATGGAATATGCACCGCTTCGCCGTTATAGACCGTTGCCCCTTTTTCGCTACGCGTAAGCAAAATGTAATCCGACTTCAAGCGTTGGCGCAGGAGCGCACACGCGCGAGAACTATCTTCATCCGTATTAGCAAATTTCTCACCAAGTGCATCCGACGTTTCTTTGAGATTAGGCTTAAACAATGTGCAGCGTTGATAAGCAAAAAAGTTGTCGCGCTTGGGGTCAACGGCAATGGGAAGATGATGACGGCGAGCCAGAGCAATCACGCGGCTAATCAGCGAAGGGGTCAGCACCCCCTTGTTGTAATCTTCAAAAATGATGGCATCAAGGTTGTGAATGTGCGTCGCAAAGCGCTCATATAGCCTATCTTCTATCTCACGGGAAATAGGCTGACGCATCTCGGAATCAATGCGGACAATATGATGGTTTTGCGCAATGACGCGCGTCTTGCACGTGGTTGGACGAGTGTGATCGACAATCAAAAATTCAGTGGAGAAATTTTCGGCGTTCATCTCCGAAACCAGCAGCGAACCATCATCATCACGACCAATCACGCCGAAAAGTAGCGCATGGGCACCCAACGCATGAACATTCATGGCAACATTTGCTGCGCCACCAAGGCGATATGAAATGCTGCTCACATCTACCACAGGCACGGGCGCCTCAGGCGAAATACGCGATACAGTGCCAAAGATGTAGCGGTCAAGCATCACATCACCGAGCACCGCAATGCGCTGCTGTGAAAAAGAACGAAAAATATCTTGAAGTTTCTTGGTCTGCATAGACAAAAGCTAAGTTTCAAAAGCGGGCTAAATATAGTAGGCAAAAAGGTTTAGAGTAAGGGAAATTTACATCAATTGATTTATTGCATGCACTTCGGCATATTGCAACTTGCAAAACAAAACAGAACTTCAACGCAAATCCAGCACTTGAAAAAGATTGTCTACGCTACGCTAATGGCGGGACTGCTGCTTGGGCTTAGTCTAAGCACGGCGCACGCTCAGCCTGAAGCCTACAGCCATCCCGAACTGCGCTGGTACACAATTGAAACCGAACACTTTACGATTAACTATCACGAAGGCGCAGAGCGCTCGGCAAAAGTGACAGCCAAAATCGCTGAAGAAATCTACAAACCTATTACATCTCTGTACCGACACGACCCCGGCAAAGTCAATATCGTTATCAAAGACACGGACGACTATTCCAACGGCGGCGCATATTTTTTTGAAAACAAAATAGAAATCTGGGCACCTGCATTAGAATTTAACCTGCGCGGTCAGCACAATTGGTTACGCAATGTCATCACGCACGAATATACACACATCGTGACGCTAACCGCTGCTCAAAAATTTGGCGCACAAATCCCAGCCGCATACCTGCAAGTCTTCGGCTATGAGCAAGTGCGACGACCTGATATTCTCTACGGGTTTCCAAACATCTTGGTCTCCTATCCCATTGCTGGCATCAATGTGCCGTTTTGGCTGGCGGAAGGCGTCGCACAATACCAGCGACCAGAATTGCGCTATGACAACTGGGATACACACCGCGACATGATTCTGCGAAGTCTCGTGCTTGAAAAGAAACTCCTCGACCTCGATGAGCTCTCAAACTTTGCCTCAAAACGCGGTATTGATTTTGAATTTACCTACAACTCCGGCTTTGCACTCGTGCGCTTCTTAGCCGAGCGCTATGGCGAAGAAAAACTTGAAGCCCTGTGCAAAAACTTCGCCTCACTGGGCGCACTCAATGTGCATGCCGTGTTAGAAACCACATATGGTAAGCCTTCGGCTGAACTCTACCGCGAGTGGCAAACTTACTTGGAGCGCGACTACCAAGCACGCATTGCCAGCGTTGTGGCTCACAAAGTGGAAGGCAAGCTCATCGAGCAGCGCGGATACGCAAATCTTTATCCGATTTTTTCAGCAGATGGAGCCAAGTTGTATTACATCTCAAATCTTGGGGCAGATTTTGGCGGACATGCCATCGTAGAGCGCTCGCTTCAAGGTGATGAAACCCTTTCTCACTTAGGCGTGCCAACCGTCAGAGAACTCTTCCAACTCGGTTTGCGTGGCAACCTGCAAAGAAAAATCTTGTGCAAGATATGCGGCATGCCGCTCGGAAATCAAAACGCCGATGTACTCCAAAACGGTGTAGCCTCACGGCTCACACTGGCAGGAAATGGAAAATACCTGTTCTATTCTCGTTACACAGGCACAAACTTTCAGATTCAAAAGTATAATGACCTCTTCATCTACGACCTTGATAGAAGAGAAGAAATTCGCCTAACCTACCAAGCGCGATTGGAAACACCCATCTGCTCGCCCGATGGAAAAACCTTCGTGGCAGTGCATCAAAAAGATGGCACGCAAAACTTGGTGGAAGGCATCTTCGATATTGAAGCAAAAGGCGATAGTGCAAGACTTACCCTGCGGCAACTGACCACATTCAAAAATGGCGAACAAGTCCAATTGCCAGTCTATTCGCCCGATGGCACGGCTATCATCTTTGCACTCGGCATCAAAAACACGCGCCGACTGATGCGCTTAGACCGAATAACAGGAGAACTGACCCCAATCAGCGATACCGCACTGGCAAGCGACGGCTATGACGAGCGAGACGCAACCGTCTCGCCTGACGGCAAATATCTCTACTTTGCAAGCAACCGCACGGGAATTTTCAACATCTACCGCACAAACTTACAGACAAAAGAAACAGAGCAACTGACCAACGTCGTTGGCGGTGCATTCATGCCACAGGTCAATGTGCATGGCGATTTGGCCTACGCGCTTTTTACTGCCGATGGCTACAAAATTGCCTTGATTAAAAATGCACAAGCCATTGCTAACCCAGATGCAAAATATGTGCGAGAACCTACCCTGATAAAAACAGCACAGCTCATCAAAGACAATGGGGAACTTTCTGCGCAGACGGCTCCTGCTGCTGACGAACTGGCGTCGCTGGAACGCATGGCATTATCACCACCAGACAACACGCAGCAGACTGCGCAAAAACAACTTGCCGCCGCACTGGCAACATACGACGATAGCCAAACCCCTGACTTCAAAGCACGAGAATACACCAGCACCTTCGGTAACTTTGCAATTCTGCCACTAATACGCTTCGATGCCTACGCACGCTCACAGGGCAGTTTTTGGCGCGATGCATGGCGTGCTGCCAAATTCGGCTTGGCGTTCAATTCAGCCGAGTTGCTTGGACGGTTGAACTTCTTTGGCTCCTTGGCAATTGCGCCGGGCTCGAGTGTCTCGGGCGGCGTAACGGGATTGGCAGGACTGTTGGAGCTTGAACGAGATGCATTTCTCTCGATTGAATACACAGACCAAAATATCATCCCCGCGTCGTTCTTGCCGCGCCTCTCGCTTGACATCTATCACCAAACACGAAATGTGCAAGATGGCGCACAAATCAAAATCGGTATCGACAGCGCAACGGCAAATGTCTTCTACACCCTGACACAATTTGACCTCTCGCTCCGCTTCCGTTTGCCAATTGAACACTGGCTGTTTCAAGCCAGTCAATTCCGTCTAACCTTTTCGCTAAGTCCATACTCATCCAAAGTTGGTTCATTCTTCTGGCAACCGCTCAATCAAACGCTGCCAGCAAGTTCTGACACCTATTTCATCGGTCGCACGCTCACGTTTGTCTGGAGCACTGACCTGCGCGCACATACGCGCAATGCCGCCATCAATCCCATAGGATTTTTCTCACGCCTGCGTATTGACTATGAAAACAGTAGCCTGCAAGATTCGCTTATCTTCAGCGAAAGTGCAGGGCGACTCATTCCGCAGTATCAAACCTTTTCCTTTTTGCGACTGACGGCAGACCTGAACTTTCATCTGCCGCTACCAACCTTCAGCTCAAAATTTCAACACACGCTAACCCTGCGTGCTTACGCCGCCTTGAACTTTACACCGAAAGAAACCAATCTCTTTTTCAACAATTTTATTTCAGGGCTCTTAGGAATGCGCGGCTATGAATTTTTCGCCATTGGCGGCGATAAAGCCACATTCCTTCACGTCGAGTATCGCTTCCCGCTGCTCGAGCACATCAACTGGCAAGTGGCACAGTTCTATCTCGACAAAATCTACCTCTCTGCATACTTTGATATTGGCACGGCATGGTCGCAGGGCGGTGTGCCGAGCCTCTCAACCTGGAAGCGTGATGTTGGCGTAGAACTTCGCTTAGAAACCCCGTCATTTTACATTTTCCCGACACGACTTTTTGCAAGCGCAACATACGGCATCGACCAATTTGCACAGCCGTTGCGACAGGGATTCTTTACTGCCGATGGCAGCAATTTTGTGACCTATGGCGGTCAGTGGATGTTTCACTTCGGGGTGCTCTTCGAGTTCGATTTCAGTGCCGATAACGCCCGCCGCGGCGGCGCAGGTCTGATGAGATAAGACCAAAATAGCGCGCAGATGCTACGATGTGTCATGAATGCAGCAAAGCATCCATACTGGATTCCCCGCTGACGCTCGGAATGA
>Ga0308419_1000814_pt1 | contig 21471 bp, 16 predicted proteins | sample HotsprSampleMS50_FD_203674 | JGI IMG/M metagenome (GOLD analysis project Ga0308419, IMG submission 203674) | Hot spring phototrophic mat microbial communities from Mushroom Spring, Yellowstone National Park, Wyoming, United States - 20090730_MS50 ... | reverse complement strand
CTTCGCCGAACGCTTCTACCTCTTTCGCGGCACGCCCACCGGCCTCTGGCTGGCCGATGAGCTGGTGAACCTGTTTGGCGTCAGTGAGCGGCTCGACGGCGCGAGCGCGCAGCGCATCTACGACCATCTGGAGGCCCAGCTTGCCCGCCCCGAGTTCCGCCCGCGGGCGCTGCTGGCGCGCTTCAACGTCGCCTTGCTGTGCACCACTGACGCCGCGACCGACCCCCTGGAGCAGCACCGGCAGATCCACGCCGCGGGACTGACCCTGGTTCGCCCGACCTTCCGCCCCGATGCGCTGCTGGCCCTCGACGCCCCGGACTGGAAGGCGCAGGTCGCCCGCCTTGGCGAACGTTCAGGCCTCCATGTGGTAGACTACCACGGGTTCATTCGGGCGCTGGAGGAGCGGCGCGCGGCCTTCAAGGCCCTGGGCGCCCTGGCGACCGACCACGGCGTGTTGACCCCGGCCACCGCGCGTCTGAGCGACGAGGAGGCCGAACGTATCTTCGCCCGCGCGCTGCGGGGCGCCGCCGATGCGCACGACGCCGCCCGCTTCACCGCCCATATGCTGATGGAGTTTGCGCGGATGAGTTGCGAAGATGGACTGGTGATGCAACTCCACGCCGGGAGCCTGCGCAACCACCACGAGCGTCTGTACGCGCGCTTCGGCCCCGACGTGGGCGCCGATATTCCCGTCGCCACCGAGTGGACGCGCAATCTGCGCCCGCTGTTGAACGCCTGCGGCGCCGATCCGCGCTTCCGGCTCATCCTCTTCACCCTCGACGAGAGCGCCTATGGGCGCGAACTGGCGCCCCTGGCAGGGCACTACCCGGCGGTGCTGCTCGGCCCACCCTGGTGGTTCTTCGACAGCGTCAACGGCATGCGGCGCTACTTCGCCGAGGTGATCGAGACCGCTGGCGTCTACAACACCGCGGGCTTCAACGACGATACCCGCGCCTTTGCCTCGATCCCCGCCCGGCACGATCTCTGGCGCCGGGTGAGCTGCGACTGGCTCGCTGGCCTGGTGGCGCAGGGCTTGCTCGCCGAGGACGAAGCCCTGGAGCTGGCCCGTGAACTGGCCTACGGCCTGGCCTGGCGCGCCTACTGCCGGGAAAGCCCCGCGATATGAAACTGTGGATATTGAGGATACAACGAAGCGCCTGGTCGCACCGCTGGTCCGCCGCTCTGGTCGATCTGATCTGGTGCGGCGGTCTGGCCCCTGCCGTGGCGCTGCTGGCGCTACTGATCGTGGCGCTGGCCTACCAGGCGCCCGTAGCCGGGCGTGAACCTTTCCCGGCGAATCCCTCCCCGTTGCGCCTGGCCGGCGTGCACCGGCCCGAGCCAGCGGCCCATAGCGGGTTCCAGCGCTGGACGACCGGGCAGGCGCGCGTGCTTGTGCCGGGCGTCGGCGCCGGTTCATTGATTGTGCGGAAGCGCTTCTTCGGTGGGGCTGAAGCCGGGGCAGGACGCGCGTTGCGGGTCGCCACCCCTGAGCGCGCGCTCTTCGAAACGCCACTGCGCCCGCACTGGCAAGTGGTGCACCTTGCCCTTCCCCCTGAAGCCGTCGCCCGCGCTAGCGGCGATCTGACCCTGGTCCTCGAGACTGAGACCTTTGTCATGCCTCCCGATCAGCGCGCGCTGGGCGTTTCCCTCGACTGGATCGAGGTCCGTCCGGGCGCGGGCGGCTGGCGCGCCCCGCCGCCGGGGCTGGCCTGGAACCTGGCCCTGACGCTGCTGCTCTGCCTGTGGACCCTGCGCCTCATCGGCCTCTCGACGCGCCTGGCCGCGCTGTTCGCTCTGGCCTTGCTGCTGTATGTTGGCCTGATGCTGGCCGGGTGGCCCGGCGGCAGCCTGGAGGCGCGTATGCAGGCGGCCCTGGGCCTGCCGGTGCTGCTGCGGGTGTTGCCGCTCACCTTGCTGCTGGCGCTGGCGCTCCGCCTCTTGCCTCTGCCCGCGTCGCAGAGCGCGGGTCTCCCGGCGCCAGCGATGATCCGTCTGGCCGTGCTGCTAATCTTCACCCTGCGCCTGGCGGGTACGCTGCATCCACTGTTTCTGCCGATTGATCATGGGCTGCGCGCTAACCAGTTGCTGCTCATAGCCGCCGGCGAAGAACAACGGGTGCGCGAACGCCTCGAACAGCAGTACGAGTGGGGCACGCGCGAGCCGGTGCCCTACAGCCTCCTCACCTACTACATGCTCCTGCCGCTGACCGCGATCTGGAACTCGCGTCCGGCGCTGATCGAGGCGGTCAAGGTGGTCACCGCGCTGCTGGAGGCCACCCTGCCCCTGTTGCTGCTGGCGCTCCTGCGGGGCGGGCCCCGGCGCCATCTAGGGGCGGCCTGGGGCGGCCTGGTCTACGCCGCGCTGCCGGTGGGCTACCTGTTCTTCCACGATGGCAGCTTCCCGACCACGATCGGCATCTGGCTCACCCTCGTGGCCCTGGTCGCGGCGCGGTGGCTGATCGTCCCCGGGCCGCGGCCCGCCCCGGAGGAAGATCTGACGCCTATGGCGCCGCCGGTGCGCGAAGGCTGGCTGCCGGCGCGCGCCGCCGTGGCGGCCCTGGCGCTCGCCTTGTCCATCGGCGCGTATGTGACCCACGTGGCCTTCGTGCCCTTCCTGGGGGTGATGCTCGCGGCCAGCCTGGCCCTGCTGGGTGGAGCGACAGGCCGGCGGGTCAGTCGGATCCTGCTGGTGAGCCTCGTGCTGGGCTTCGCTCTCGCCTGGGCGCTGGTCTATGGCAGTTACACGATCACGCTGGTGCAGCGCACCATTCCGAGCTATCTGGGCCTGATCGCCAGCCAGGGCAGCGTCGGGCGGGACAGCGAGTTGTTCTTCGGCACGCCGATCAACAGCTTCGGCCAGCACCTGGCGGCCCATTTCCGCGTCTGGCCGGCGCTGCTGGCCGGGGCCGCCCTGGCCATCCTGGCGCTGAACTGGCGCGGGCGCTTCATCACCCATCTGGGGCTGGCCTACGCCGCGCTCTTTGCAGTCACCTCACTGGCCGAGCGCTGGTTCGGGTTGTGGAACAAGCATATGGTCTTCGTCGCCCCGCTGCTGGCATTGCTGGCGGGCATCGGCCTGGCCTGGCTCTGGCGGCGCGGGCGCGGCGGGCGCCTGGTGTGCCTGGCGTTGCTGGCCTACCTCTTCTGGGAAAGCCTGAGCGCCTGGGGTCATCGCGTGCTATGGTACCACATTCCGCCGGGAGCGCTCTAGGGGCAATACTGTTCAAATAAGCTGACCACCCCCTCTTCAGCATTCCCCTGCTGGGGGCGGGAGTGCGGCTCCTCCCCCCGGCGGGGGGAGGTTGGGAGGGGGGCTGAAGCGCCGCGTTCGTTTATGTGAAAGGTATTGGCTCCAGGGGCCTGGGGAAACCCGCTTTCCCCACCCTTCCTCCGCGGCTTCGGGGTCCATTTGAAGCACGGAACGTGCCGGGCGAACCATTAACCTTTTTGTTACATAAGTTTCGACAAATTAACCAAAACCTCCACGAATCTGCTTATAATGGTTGCACACATCGCAACCAGAATTCAGCAACGTGCAACCTGCCTCAACAGCGGTTACCCTGGAGAGGGGGGTAGATGGGGGGGCGGCGCCACGCGAACCGGCGGCCCAGGCCTTGCCTGTCCCGGATCCTGGCGGAGCAACTCCGCAGCGCGCCCGAACGGCAGTGAGCGGCGTTTGAGGGTGTCCCGATCGAGGGCCCGGCTCAGACGCCTGCGCCACCCTTCGCCGGCGGTCATGCGCCGTTCGGCGTAACCGAACCTCCATCTATCGCAGGACGCCACCTCCGTTCGCGGGCCACGCAGCAACTCCGCGCTCCGCAGATGCATGGCGCAGGGGCGGTAAGGGGCAACCCCGGGCGTTATCGGCCCAGTGAACGGCTGGCTTGGCCATGGGTCAGACTCCTTCCGGACCGGTGAGCGCGGCGAGGTTAGACCACCTGGCAAGGCATAGGGCTGCGTATGTGACCTGTGGCGCAGGCGAACGCGCCGCGGAGCAGCTCATCAGTCGCAGCAGCATCCCTTCCCGACGAGCCTCTGTGGCGCGGGGCGGTGGCGCGGTCCCCCTGCAAAGGGCGCCGCGACGGTTGTCCACGTCAGGAGGTTTGGGATGGCTGATGCAATCAATCTCGAAGAGGCCCTCTACCATCGAGGGGTCACCCGGCGCCAGTTCCTCAAGTTTTGCGGCCTCATGGCCTCCGTGCTGGCCCTGCCGCCGCGCTACGCCGGCACGATCGCCTCGTCGCTCCAGGCCGCGCCGCGCCTGCCCCTGGTGTGGCTGGAGTTCCAGGACTGCGCCGGCAATACCGAGTCGTTCCTGCGCGCCTCTAATCCCACCGTCTCGCAGATCGTCCTCGACCTGCTCTCGGTGAACTATCACGAGACGATTATGGCCCCCGCGGGCCGGCAGGCCGAGCAATCGCTCGAAGACACCCTCAAGAACCATCCCAAAGGGTACCTGGCCGTGGTCGAAGGCGCCATCCCTATGGGCGAGGATGGCGTGTATTGCACCATCGCCGGGCGCGCGGCGAAGGACATCGTGCGCGAGGTCTGCGGCAACGCGCTGGCAACCATTGCCGTGGGCGCCTGCGCCTGGGACGGCGGCCTGCCCGCCGCCGCGCCCAATCCGACCTCGGCGGTGGGGGTCAAGGACGCGGTGCCCGGCATCACGCTGATCAATATGCCCGGTTGCCCGATGAACGTTGTCAACCTGACCGGGGTGATTGTGCACTACCTGACCTTTAAGGATCTCCCCGCTACCGACCAGATGGGGCGCCCGCTGTTCGCCTACGGGCAACTCATCCACAACTACTGCCCGCGCCGGGGCCACTTCGATGCCGGGCGCTTCGTCGAGGAGTGGGGCGACACGGGGCACCGTCTGGGCTGGTGCCTCTATAAGATGGGCTGCAAGGGGCCGCAGGCGCTGTCGAACTGCCCAAGTGTGGGCTGGAACGATGCCACAAGCTGGCCGATCGGCTCCAGCCACGGCTGCGTGGGTTGTATGTCGCCGCACTTCTGGGATACGCGCACGCCGTTCTACGAACGGCTGCCGAATGTCGAGGGGTACGGCATCGAGGCTACAGCCGATCAAATCGGCCTCGGCGTGGTTGCCGGCGTCACCGCGGCCTTCGCGGCCCACGGCGTCATCAGCGCCGTGCGCGCCGCCGCTAAACCGATCGCGAAACACGAAAGCCCGCCCGATCAGCAGAGCGATACCCGCGCGTCGCCGCCTTCCGGTAGTTCGAACGGCCCATGAGGCGTCTTCTCGCCCTGAAAAACGCTGTTAGACATAGTTTCAGCAGGGCTAGCAGGGAACCCGGCTCCTCCCCCCAGCGGGGGGAGGCTGGGAGGGGGGCAGAACCCTGCGAGAGGGGGTCCCCCCTTCATTCACTGGCTACCGGTCGTTTTGAGATGGTCTCCAGGCGGGTCCCACATTCACAGGGAGGGAAGCATGGCAAAACTGGTCATCGATCCCATTACGCGCATCGAAGGGCACCTGCGGATCGAAGCCGTGGTGGAAGGCGGGCGGGTCAAAGAAGCCTGGAGCAGTGGCACCATGTTTCGGGGGGTTGAGATCATCCTCAAGGGTCGCGACCCCCGCGACGCCTGGGTCTTTACCCAGCGCTTCTGCGGCGTCTGCACCACCGTGCACGCCCTCACCTCGGTGCGCGCGGTGGAAAACGCCCTGAACATCACCATCCCCGAAAATGCCCGCATTATCCGCAACATCATCGACGGCGCCCAGCATATTCAGGACCACGTCATCCACTTCTATCACCTGCACGCCCTGGATTGGGTAGACGTGGTGAGCGCCTTGCAGGCCGATCCCGGCGAAACCGCGGCCCTGGCGCAGTCCATCTCCACCTGGCCCAGATCGAGCGCCAATTACTTCAAGGGTGTGCAGGACCGGGTGAAAACCTTTGTCGAGTCGGGGCAACTGGGGCTGTTCGCCAACGGCTACTGGGGGCACCCGGCCTATAAACTTCCCCCCGAGGCCAACCTGCTCGGCGTGGCCCACTACCTGGAGGCGCTGGACTGGCAGCGCGAGTTCATCAAGATCCACGCCATGCTGGGGGGCAAGAATCCCCATCTCCAGACCTACCTCGTCGGCGGCATGGCCATCCCGGTGGACCCCAACAGCCAGATCGCCATCAATGCGCAGCGCATCGTTCAGATGAAACAGTGGGCGGCCATGGCTCGCGATTTTGTCGAGCAGGTCTACATTCCCGACCTCCTGGCCATCGCCTCGTTCTACAAAGATTGGGCCGGCATCGGCGGCGGGTTGGGCAACTACCTGACCTACGGCGACTTCCCCCGGAAAACCATTGACCGGCCCGACGATTTCTGGATCCCCCGCGGCGTAGTGTTGAACAAGAACCTCGGCGCGCCGCCCGCGGCGATGGAGCAGGAACGCATCGCCGAGTACGTCACCCACTCCTGGTACACCTACGCCGGCGGCGACGAGCAGGGCAAGCATCCCTGGCAGGGCGAAACCAGCCCGCGCTACACCGGCCCGAAGCCGCCCTACGAGTTCCTCGACACCGACGCGAAGTACTCCTGGCTCAAAGCGCCGCGCTACGACGACACCCCGATGGAGGTCGGCCCGCTGGCGCGCATGATCGTCTCCTACGCCGCTGGCCACCCCGACGTGCGCGCCACGGTGGATGGGGTGCTCCAGAAACTCGGCGTGGGTCCCGCGGCCCTCTTCTCAACCCTGGGGCGGGTGGCGGCCCGCGGCATCGAAACCCTGTTGATGACCCGCGAACTGGATCGCTGGATCGACGAACTGGCGGCCAATATGGCCCGTGGCGATCTGGCCATCCACAGCGGCGAGCGCTGGCGCCCGCAGACCTGGCCGAAGGAGGCGGAAGGTTGGGGCTTCATGGAGGCCCCGCGGGGGGCCCTCGGTCACTGGGTGCGGATCAAGAACGGCAAGATCGAGAACTACCAGGCCGTGGTGCCCAGCACCTGGAACGGCTCGCCGCGCGACGCCCGCGGGCAGCCCGGCGCCTACGAAGCCTCGCTGATCGACACGCCCGTGGCCGACCCCGAGCAACCGCTGGAGATCCTGCGCACCATCCACTCCTTCGATCCGTGTCTCGCCTGCGCCGTCCACGTGCTCAACGCCAACGGGCGCGAGTTGACGCGCATCCAGGTGGTGTGAATAACCGGACGCACGCGGTGGAGGGGCCGCCTCCGCGGCCCCTCTCCTCGCCGGGAGGCGACCGCGGAACGCCTGTGAATACGTTGCATCCAGCAGGCGGTTGGGGAAACTATCTCCATCCCCCTCCAGGAGGGCCTATGCGTAGACGCGTGTACGTGTGGGAAGTGCCGGTGCGGCTGACCCACTGGGTCAATGTGGCCTGTATCGTGGTGTTGTCGTTTACCGGCTACTACATCGGCAATCCGTACATCACCGTCAGCGGGCGCGAACCCTACGCCCCCAATTTCATGGGCCTGATGCGCGGCATCCATTTTGTCACCGCCTACATCTTCATCGCGAGCATTCTCTTGCGCACCTACTGGGCCTTCCGCGGCAACGCCTGGGCCAGTTGGCGCGGGTTGTTCCCCTTCCTGACCCGCGAGGGGCGCAAGAATATGGGCCACGCCCTGCAGTACTACCTGTTCATCCGCCGCCATCCGCCCGAGGTGGCCGGGCATAACGCCCTGGCGGGCACGACCTACATGATCATCGTGTTCCTGTACCTGCTGATCAGCTTCACCGGTCTGGCGTTGTACGGGTTGCTGCACCCGGCCAGCATCTGGTGGCTGCTGACGGGTTGGGTCTTCACCATTGTTGACGCCCAGACCTTGCGCCTGGCGCACCATTTGATCATGTACCTGCTGATCGCCTTTGCCATCCACCACATCTATAGCGCCTGGCTGGTGGATATGGAAGAAGGCAATGGTCTGATGAGCAGTATGTTCAGCGGCTTCAAGTTTCTGCGCATGGGCCAGCAACCCGATTGGATCGAGAACCGCATGGTGGTGACCCAGGTCGAACCGCAGGCGACGAAGAGCGAGCAACCGGCGTCGGATTAAGCTATGCCCAACACGCCAGAAACCTCTCCTCCCACGGCCCTGGTGCTGGGCCTGGGCAATCTGCTGTTGAGCGACGAGGGCGTAGGGGTCCACGTCGCGCAACACGTGAGCCGGCGCTACCAGGTCCCCGAGCAGGTGCGCATCCTCGACGGCGGCACGCTGGGCCTGGGTCTGCTGCCCTACCTGCAAGGGGTGACCCATCTGCTCGTGGTTGATGCGATCGACGCCGGCCAGCCGCCGGGCGCGGTCGTGCGCCTGGAGGGCGACGCGATTCCTACCGCTCTGGCGCATAAGATGTCCATGCATCAGGTGGGATTGCAGGAACTGCTGGCGCTCAGCCAGTTGAGCGGCGACACCCCCGCCCACATCGTCCTGATCGGTGTCCAGCCCGCCAGTCTGGAGCCGGGGCTGGAACCGTCACCACTGATCGCCGCCCTCCTCGACACGCTGGCCGACCGCGTCGCCGGTGAACTACGCGCCTGGGGGTTCGCGATCCAGGCAGTGGAGCCATGACCTCCGCCGTGGCCAGGGGGGTGGGGAAAGCTGAATTTCCCCACCCCCCTGTCGCATGGGAGGGCTATGCTCGCTCCCTGAAGGCCATCACCTCTGGATGAGCGGCAAGTACACCGTAGTAACCGGGTCGCTCGCGTTGATGGTGAAGGTAGCAGCCCCCGATTCGCCCCCGCCCGGCGCAGGGTTGAAAACCGTGACGCTGGCCGTGCCCGCGGCGGCGATGTCCGTCGCCGGGATCGCCGCGGTCAGTTGGGTGTCAGAGACGAAGGTGGTGGGGCGATTGGCGCCGTTCCAGCGCACCACCGCGCCGTTGACGAAGCCCGACCCGGTCACCGTGAGAGTGAAGGTCGCCCCGCCCGCCGTGGCCGTGGCGGGAGAAAGCGAGGTGATCGCCGGCACGGGGTTGCCACAGATCACAAATGGTAGCTCGATACTGCGGCTAGAATTAGGAGCGTAGTCAAATCGCTGGCTCCAGGTGCCGGGTTCACCGTTCGTAAGATTAAGCTGGCGCGCATTGCCGGACGTCGCGGTGGTCGGCGGCGTCCAGGGTCCCCTGAGATTAGCGTCACCGGTCAATCCATACTCGAGCCAGTAGGTTCCGGGCGCGAGGGTCGTCACGTCGCTGAACGGCCAGTCAATCGTCACCGCCATGTATCGGGCGGGAAGTCGAGATCTGATCGTCAGATCGAACGCGGTAGACACCCGTAAATGCGTTCTGGGTGATTATCCCAGTGACCGGCCCGGCGATGACCGATCCTCCGGCGCCTGGGATACCGTCCCAGAGTCGCAGGCCGACAACGCCGGTGATCGTCGAGGTTGTTCCACTGTCAATCTGGTACCCGTACAGGGTTATGGCCGAGGGACGCCAGCCGTTGCCGCCTACCACGAAATCGTCGGCAAGGCGCGCCCTGGTGGCCTCACCCGGGGCCGGGGGGTTGTTCGAGTTCACTGTTGAACCGGTAGGCTCGGCGAGAAAGCCAAAGCCGATATCAGGCGCCGTTACCGCGCTAAGGCCTGGAGCAGTAACGAAGGTGCCGTTCGTATACAACGGCGAGGTCGAACATGACGGTGGCACATTGGCCGCGCCGGTTGTGGAACGATGCTCACATTGCCGACAATCCCCAGCGCCAGGCCGATGATCAGTGCCATGCGGGTGAATAATCGAACAGCAGACGATGACATGTTTGATGGCCCTCCCTTTTACTGCCAATTGGCGTGGAACAAACCGCATGCGCGCGCCGGCCAGAGCGTATTGCGACGCCATTGCGGCAATCTACAATCCAAAATTTGCAATCTGAGGTGAAAAATACCCACCGCGGGAGGGTCTGGGAGGGCGCGGCCCTCCCAGGAGAACTCTTTTATCCCATTGCGGCTGCGGGCCGAAGGCCCGCGCACCCGGGCCCCGGCCCACGGGAGGGTCTGGAAGGGCTGCGCCCTCCCAGGAACAACCTTTTTCATCCGGTGGTGTGCGGCGGAGCCGCATGGACGGCTGAAATGGCATTCCACTGTCCGGTTTCTCTGTGTGTCTGTCTGACCGACGATGGTAGCGGCATTCGGATGCTATTGGAGGGAGGTGAGACCCTGATGAAGTCGGGGCTGCTCTCTCACTGTAAAAACATTAATATGTCCACGTTCCGCAACACTATGGCAGCCTGTCCGGATACCCAGGGGATGCGAAGACTCGTTGTGGGAGCGCGTAGCTCTCGCGGCCTCTCCCTTCTGGCCGAAGCGCGGGGCACCGCTCGCCGTCCTGTGGCCGGGAGCTTTCGTGGTCTTTGAATAATAATCCGCTCTAGCCCGCGCAGGCGGGCTTCGCATTCCTTAGCCGAGGGCTTCAGCCCCACGGCCAGCCCGGCATAGCGGATGAATTTCTCAAAGACCATTACAAAGTAAGTGTTCACATTGCTCCTGGGAGCGCGGGCAGCTTGCTCGCGGAGACGCGACGCGGACGGGACGCCCGCGCTCCCAGGCGCGTGGGTTCCCCCCGGGTGTGAACAGGTACTTTACAAAAATAAAAGCGCAGCCGCGGCTGCGCTTCGGAACTGGTGGGCCCCCAGGGATTCGAACCCTGAACCAATTGATTAAGAGTCAACTGCTCTACCGTTGAGCTAGAGGCCCATAGGCAATTATAGCCAGCCAGCCCCGCCTTGTCAAACTTGTGCGGACGCTCAAGGTTCTGTACAATACGGGCGCAGCACGCGCTGGCGCGCTACAGCCGTCCATGCGGCTCCGCCCCGCACCGACGGGATGAATTGTTCTTGGGAGGGCTGCGCCCCCCCAAACCCTCCTGCGGGCGGGCTGCGCCCTCACCCTCCCGCGGGCAGGGGCGTGGGGACACCGGGTTTCCCCACACCCCTGCTCCAGCAGCCTATGTTCACGTTAGTCGCCTATGGCGCCGATAGCCCGTATGCCGATCGACGATTATTTTCAAGAGTACGGTCCCATCCAGCGGCGGCGCGCCGGCAGGCTGCCGGAGCTTGAGCCGCTCCCCCGCGAGCCGGAGCCGCCCCCCCGGCGCCGGGCGCCGCGCCGCCCCGCCGCGCGCCGCCGCCGTCGCGGGGTGACCGGCCTGGTCATCGCGCTGGCGCTGCTCGCGCTCGCCCCGCTTGTCCTTCCCTATGCCCTGGACCTGGGCTACCCCGACGCGGCCCTGCCCGGCGTGTCCATCCAGGGGCAGCCCGTCGCCGGGCTGCCCCGCGAGACGATCAACGCCGAACTCGCCGAGCGCTACCGCCCCTTCCTCTCCCAGCCCATCGCTCTGACCTACGCCGGCGAGACCTGGACGCCTTCGCTCGCCGAACTGGGGGCGCGCTTCGATACCGAGGCGGTGGCCAGGGCCGCCGTGACCGCCGGGCGCCAGGGCGATCCGCTGACCCGCCTGCGCGAACTGTGGCAACTCTGGCGCCACGGCCTCGATGTCACCCCACGCCTGGTGGTGGATCAGCGGGCCTTGCAGAGTTATCTCCTTGGTCTGGCGCTGCTGCTCGAGCGCCCGCCGGAGAATGCCGCCCTGAGCATCGCCACCGCCCGTGTGGTCGGCACGCCTGGCGCCGCCGGGGTGCAGGTGCTGGTGGATGCCACCGCCAACGACGTGCTGCTGGCGCTGCGCGATCTGCAACCCCGCGAGGTGCCCGTGCGAACCCGCCGGCTCGACCCGTCAATCGGCGATGAGGCCCTCGTCGCCGCGCAGCGCCAGGCCGTCGCCCTGCTCCAGAGCCCGATTGAAATGCGCCACAACGAGCGCGTCTGGGTCTGGTCGCCGGAGCGCCTGGCCGAGTTGTTGCGCGTCGAACCCGTCGCGAACCGCCTGGCCTTGCGGGTGGACGACGAACGCCTCGACCGGGCCATAGAGGGGCTGGCCCAGCAGGTCGACACCGGCACGGCCGAGCCGCGGCTGCGCTTCGCCGAGGGCGCCCTGCAGATCGTCGAACCGGGCCGCCCCGGCTGGCGCCTGCGCCAGGAGGAGACTGCGACGGCCCTGCGCCAGTTGCTCCTCAGCCCCTCGCCCCTTACCCGGACCCTGACCCTGCCCGTGGACGAGTTGCAACCCCGCATCACCGCCGCCAACCTCGACAACCTGGGCATCACCGGGCTGGTGGCCGAAGGAAAGAGTAGCTTCGCCGGCTCCGCCGCCTACCGGATCACCAACATCAAGGCCGGGGCGCGCCGCATGGACGGCGTCCTGATCGCCCCCGATGAAGAGTTTTCGTTCAACCGCCAGCTCGGTGAGGTCAACGCCGCGAATGGCTTCGTCGAGGGCTACGCGATCATCGGCAACCGCACGCAACTCGAATGGGGCGGCGGCGTCTGCCAGGTTTCCACCACTGTGTTCCGCGCCGGTTTCTGGGCCGGGTTGCCGATCACCGAGCGCCATGCCCATGCCTTCTACATAAGCTGGTACGATCGCTTCGGCCTGGGTCCCTACGGGGATGGGCAGGGCCTTGACGCAGCCATCTACACCGGGGTCGCCGACCTGAAGTTCGTCAACGATACCGGGGCCTGGCTGCTGATGCAGACCGAGGTGGACGAGGCGAACCAGGTGCTGACGGTGCAACTCTATGGCGCGCCGCCCGCCCGGCAGGTGCAACTGGAGGGGCCGCTGATCACCAACGAGGTGCGCGCCCCGGCGGAGCCGGTCTACGTTGACGACCCGACCCTGCCACGCGGCGCCGTGCGCCAGAGCGATATGGCCCGCAGCGGACGCGACATCACCGTGTATCGGGTGATCGTCGAGGATGGGGCCGAGGTGAGCCGGGAGGCGTTCTTCACCCGATTCCGGGCCTGGCCGAACATCTTTGTCCGTGGAACCGGGTAAGCTATGGCGCCTCCGGCTGTGATCTGCCCGGCCTGCGGGCATGCCAACCCGCCAGGCTCGCGCTTCTGCAACGCCTGCGGCGCGCGGGTCGCCCCGACCGTTCCCGTGGCGCCGCCCACGGATGGGTCAGACGCGCCCCGCTCCGGCATCACCGCCGCTGCGCAGGCCGGGTTGCCCCGCGGCGCGGCGATCGATCCGCAGGGCCGCTACATCGTGGAGCGGGCGATTGGCAAAGGCGGTTTCGCCGAGGCCTATCTGGTCAACGACCGGCAGTTGAACCGTTTCGCCGTCGCCAAGCGCCATAGCCCCAATCCTGCCTGGAGCGCCCGCACCCGCGAGTTCGCCGCGCGGAACTTCGCCCGTGAGGCCGAGTTGCTGGTAACCCTCAACACCCCTGGCCACCCCAACATTCCGGAGATCTACGAGTACCTGCCCGAGCAGGGCGTGCTGGTGATGAAGTACGTCGAGGGCCGCGACCTCAGCCAGATCGTGCGCGAGCGCGACGGCGTTCTGCCGCCCGAGATCGCCCTGCCCATCGTTCGCGACGTTGCCGCGGCCCTGGCCTACATGCACAGCCGCCGCCCCGAGCCGGTGCTCCATCGCGACGTGAAACCCTCGAACATCATCATTGATAGCGCCGGGCGGGTCTGGCTGATCGACTTTGGGCTGTCGCGGGTGGCGCCCATGCAGCCCGATCTCAACCCCCAGCACACCCAGCTTGCCGGCACGCTCGGCTTCACGCCCCCGGAGCAGTGGCGCGGCCAGGCCGAGCCGCGCAGCGATGTCTACGCCCTGGCCGCCACGCTGCACTCCATTCTCACCGGGCACCAGCCCACCCTGACTCGCGCCCAGTTGCCCGATTTTCTCCGTGGGGCCATGGATCCGTTTCCGCCGGCGCGCAGTCTCAATCCCAACCTGCACCCCGATATCGCCGCGCTGATCGCCCGTGGCCTGGCCTTCCGCCCTGAGGACCGGCCTGGCGCCGCCGAACTGGTGGCCGCCCTCGACCGGCTGATCGCCCCGCCGAAACGTTCGCCCTTGCAGGCCCCCGATGGCACGGCCATCGCCGACGAGCACGCCCTGGCCCTCTGGGCCGAGAACCACTGGGAACAGGCCGCGACCTGGCTCTACGGCGCCCTCCCCGAGCAGGTAACGCAGGTGTGGGGGCGCAATAAACTGGCCGCCGATATGCGGGCGATCATTACCCGCAATCCCACTGAACCCGACGCTGCGCTCGATGAACTCCTCGCCGCGCTCGATCCGGCGGGTTTCGGCGCCGCGCCGCCGCGCCTGGTGGCCGACCGGCGCGTGGTCAACTACGGTACCCTCGGCCTCGACGAGCGCCGCGCCGAGTGGGTGCTCCTTTCCAACCCCGGCCGGCGCTTGCTGCGCCTGGAGATCGAAACGCCCCGCTGGGCCTTGCCGGCGCAACCAGGGCTCAGTCTGCGCCCCGGCCAGCAGCACCGCCTCAAGGTGACCGCCGACATGCGCCGGCTGAGCGATGGCGGACGGCTCCAGGGGGCGCTGCTCCTGCGTGACCGCTCCGGCGTCGCCTTCCGGGTCGAACTCCAGGCCCACCTCTCTCGCTGGCGAGCGCTGTGGGTGCGCAGTGTGGTAGGGCAGCGCCCGCCCGACTGGGAGGGAGGGACGGTTCGGCCCCTGCGCCGGCTCAACGGGCATCGCGGCGCCGTCTGGGGCCTCGATGTGTCGCCCGATGGCAGTTTGCTGGCCTCGGGCGGCTGGGACGGCACGGTGCGGCTCTGGCGCGTGGCCGATGGCGCGCAAACTGCGCTGCTCGATGAACAGGGCGTCAATGTCCTCAGCGTGGCCTTCAGCCCTGACAGCCAGATCGTCGCCGCGACCGGGGGCAGCGAAGTTGTCCGGCTCTGGCAGACCCGCACAGGGCGCCTGCTCCGCGCCGTTGGGGGCAACCGGGGCTATTTCAGCAGCGTCGCGTTTGGTCCTGGGGGAAGCATGGTCATCACCACCGGCGCCGATCGGGTGGTATGCCTGTGGCGGGCGAGTGATGGGGCGCTGCTCGAACGCATCGCGCCCGAAAGTGGCGCCCTGAGCATGGCGCTCGGCCCGGGAGGGCACACCCTGGCCCTGGGCTGTGGCGACGGGCGCATCAGGATCTATGATCTGACCCGCGGCACGGTCAAGAGCGTGCTGGAGGGTCATCGCGGCGGCGTGATCAGCCTGGCCTACAGCAAAGATGGCGCGCTGCTGATCTCCACCAGCGGGGAGGGGCCGCTGCTGCTGTGGGACATGGAAGCGGGAACGCTACGCCACCGTTTGCAGGGTCACGAGAGTAGTGTGCGCATCGTTGCCATGCATCCCGAGGGCCTGGTAGCGGCCGCGGGCGGGGTTGACGGCGCGATTCGCCTCTGGCAGACGGTGGACGGCACATTGCGGCAGACGCTCAGCGGGCACGGCAGCGGGGTGGTGGGCCTGGCCTTTGCCCCGACGGGCGGCTTGCTGGCCTCAAGTTCGGGCGATGGAGCGATCACCCTCTGGAAGCCGGGATGATGCCATGGGAGCGCGCGGATCGCCGCACAGGGGAGGTTCTGGGAGGGCGTAGCCCTCCCAGGCCTCCCTGTACCCACACGTTCAGCGCTCAGCCCCGGTTGACCGAACGCAGCAGCACGTCGGCGAGTTCCTGGTAGCGGCCCATGGAGCGATACTTGGCGTAGCGGCGCTCCAGCAGCGTGGGCAGATCCACGGCGCACAACGCATCGAGGTGCGCCCGGATGCGCTCGCCGAGGGTGGTTATCGCCTCCTGGGGGTTCAGGTGCGCGCCGCCGGGCGGTTCGGGCACGACCTCGTCAATGATCTCCAGGGCGTAGAGATCCTGGGCGGTGAGCTTCAGGGCGCTGGCGGCATCGGGCGCGCGGGCGGCATCGCGCCAGAGGATCGAGGCGGCGGCCTCGGGCGAGGCCACGGAGTAGATTGCGTTCTCCTGCATGAGAATGCGGTCACCCACACTGATCGCCAGCGCCCCGCCGCTGCCACCCTCACCGATCACCGCCACGACGATCGGTGTGCGCAGGTTAGTCATCGTCTGGATGCACTCGGCAATGGCGTTGGCCTGGCCGCGCTCCTCCGACTCCTTGTTGGGGTTGGCGCCGGGGGTATCAACGAAGCAGATCAGCGGCAGGCCAAACTTCTCGGCGTGGCGCATCAACCGCAGGGCCTTGCGGTAGCCCTCGGGATGGGGCATGCCGAAGTTGCGGCGCATGTTCTCGCGGGTATCGCTGCCCTTCTGGTGCCCGATCACCACCACCGTGCGCTCGCCGAAGGCGGCGAGGCCGCCGACCACCGCCGGATCATCGCCGTAGCGCCGGTCGCCGTGGAGTTCGACAAACTCCTCGCACAGCGCGAAAACATAATCCAGCGTATGGGGGCGCTGCGGCTGGCGCGCGCGGAGCACGCGGTCCCAGGCGGTCAGGTGTTCCTGGTTTACCGTCGCGAGGTCGTGCTGCTCCATCAGGGCCTCCCATTGGCATAGGCCGCGGCCTGGCTCGCGGGCAAGCGCTCAGACTGGCGCCGGCGGTCGTAGTGGCGCAGCAAGCGCGCGAGCACGTCGCGCAGTTCGTTGCGCGGCACAACCATATCAATCATCCCGTGTTCGAGCATGAACTCGGCCGTCTGGAACCCGGCGGGCAGTTTCTGGCGAATGATCTGCTCGATCAGCCGCTTGCCGGCGAAGCCGATGTTGGCGCCTGGTTCGGCGATGATAATGTCGGCCACCGAGGGGTAAGAGGCGGTGACGCCGCCGTAGCACGGGTCCACCAGCACAGCGATATGCGGCTGGCCGGCCGCGGCCAGGCGGTTGAGAGCCATAGTCACCTTGGCCATCTGCATGAGGGCAATCACCCCCTCCTGCTGGCGGGCGCCGCCGGAGGTATTGATGGTCAGCAACGGAATGCCCATCTCGGCGGCGCGCTCGGCGGCGCGGGCCATCTTCTCGCCGTAGACGCTGCCCATCGAGGCCCCCATGAAGCTAAAATCGCCCACCCCCAGGGCCAGCACGATCCCATTGATGCTGCCGACGCCGGCGATCACCGCGTCGGCCATGCCGGTGCGCTGCTGTGACTTCTTGAGCTTGATGGCGTAGCTTTCATCGGGCGTTACGAAGCCGAGGGGATCGGTGGGCAGCAGGTGCACGTCCGTCTCGCTGAAGGAACCCACATCGAGGAGACCGAGCCACTCGTGGGCGCTCATGCGCATGTGGTGCCCGCACTTCGGGCAAACCTTCAGATTGTCGTACAACTGCTTCTTGTAGATGATCTCGCGACAGGCGCTGCACTTGACCCACAGGTCATCGGGGATCTGCGCCTGCTCGGTGATCTCGGCCGACGAGAAGCTCTTCCTGCTGCGGCGGAACAACTCTTTCACGTCCGGGTGCTCTTTCTAAGGGTCAAACCCCGTGAATGAGTCCACAAGCCTTTGCGTTGCACATCACAGATGGTCTAACGTGAACATCAGCCCTCGGCGAGGGGGATGGGGAAACACGGTTTCCCCATCCCCCCACCCGGTGGGAGGGTTTGGGAGGGCTGCGCCCTCCCAGGAAGTATGTTCACCCCGTCGGTGTGCGGCGCGAGCCGCATGGATGGCTGAGTGGTATTATAGCATGGCTTTGACGCAACGTGACATGAACGGCCCTGAGACAGCACCTACCGTTTACTATTTTAGATGTTAGATTGCGGATTGGAGATTGCCGCTCCATGCAACAGGAAGCGCTCCGGCGCTCACGATCCTGCGGCGTCTCTATGACGTGCTTTGGCAGTTCCGTTGGAGGGGCGCCGCAGCCCCGTTTCGCCCGGCGCGGCAGACTCCGTCGTGCATAGAGTCTGTCGGAGAAGGGAGATGGGGAAACCAGCTTTCCCCGTGCGTGTTCACCGTCGTGCTCCCCGGCGCGTGGAGGACCCCAGGGGTGAACAGGTATGGTTTCCCATCCCCTCACTCCCTGGACCGAAGCGCCTGTTTCCCCGGACTTCGCAGGTTTGCCAGATCTGAGAGGTCCGGGTTCCTAACGTGAACTTACGCCCTCGGCGAGGGGGGTGGGGAAACCGGGTTTCCCCACGCCCCCGCCTCGCAGGGGAATGGGGAAACCGGGTTTCCCCATCCCCCCACCCGGTGGGAAGGTTTGGGAGGGCTACGCCCTCCCAAGAAGTATGTTCATCCCGTCGGGGTGCGGCGGAGCCGCATGGACGGCTGAACGGAGAACATCTATGCCCATCAAATCCGACCGCTGGATCCGCAAGATGGCTCTGGAGCACGGTATGATCGAGCCCTTCGTTGACGGGCAGGTGCGCGAAGGGGTTATTTCGTATGGATTGACGTCATACGGATACGATCTGCGCGTCGCTGATGAGTTTAAGGTTTTTACGAATGTCTGGAACGTGATCGTTGATCCGAAACGGATCGATCCGCGATCATTCGTGGATATGAAGGTCGATCATATCGACATCCCGCCAAACTCCTTTGCTCTGGGTCGCTCGGTGGAACGGTTCCGCATTCCGCGCAGCGTCTCGTGCATTGTCATCGGCAAGAGCACCTATGCTCGCTGCGGCATTCTGGTGAACATCACGCCGCTGGAGCCGGAGTGGGAGGGCTATGTGACCATCGAGATCAGCAATACCACGCCGTTGCCGGCGCGGATCTACGCCAACGAGGGGATCGGCCAGGTCATCTTTCTGGAGAGCGACGAGGTGTGCGAGGTTTCCTACGCCGACAAGCGCGGGAAGTACCAGGGCCAGGTGGGCATCGTGCTGCCGCGGATCGATAGTGGCGCCTGATGTGAACATAGGCTGCTCACCTACGCGCATGCGGCGCTGAACCCCCTCCTAACCTCCCCCCGCTGGGGGGAGGAGCCGGACTCCCTCCCCCCAGCGGGGGGAGGGCTGGGGAGGGGGCAGTCACCTTACCCACGGAGACGCGACGAGGGCGGGCCGCCCGCGCTCCCAGGCGATGTTCATCGCGGCGTTGTGCGGCGCAGCCGCATGGACGGCTGAGGTGAACATGGGGAAACCCGGTTTCCCCCATCCCCCCGCCTGCGCGAAGGTGAGGGCGCAGCCCTTGCGCAGGGGGATGGGGAAACCGGGTTTCCCCATCCCCCCGCCCGCGGGAGGGTTTGGGAGGGCTGCGCCCTCCCAGGAAGAAACTTTTTTCATCCCATCGGTGTGCGGCGTAGCCGCATGGAGGGCTGATGGACCATTCGGCACGTTCCTGAACAAAAGGGTCCAGGAGGGCAAAGCCCTCCTGGACCCTCGCCGTTGGCAGGGCCTGGCGCTCAAACCCGCTCGCCCAGCGCGGCAAGGGCCTGCCGCGTCACATCGCGCACCTGGCTGTAGGTGATGGTGGCCAGGGCCTCGGCGGGCGCCATCCAGAGCGCCTCGCTGATGCCCTCGTCCTGGGCGGGCACCGGGATAGCATAGTCGGCGCGGGCCAGGAAGTAGGTGACTTCCTTATCGCGCCATGCGCCACGCTTGAGGACCGGGTAGCACACGCGGGCCAGGGGGCCTTCGATGGCGCAGGCGATGCCGGTCTCCTCGGCGATCTCCCGCACGGCTGCGATCTCCTCGGCTTCGTCCGGCTCAAGGTGGCCCTTGGGCAGGGTCCACGCACCGTAGCGATCCTTGATCAGCAGCAGCAGCAGCGAGCCGTCATCGCCACGGGTGTAGACGACCGCGCCGGCCGCGCGCACGGGCTTCTGGCTCATCGCAGGCCAAACACTTCACTGAGCTTCGTCTCGATAGTGACGAACCAGGCGCCGAGGCCGCTGCCGCTGGCCAGTTGGGTCATGGCCTCGAGGCGGCCAGTAGCCAGCAGCACGCCGATGGCGATCATCAGTAGGCCGCCGATGACGCTGGTGGTGTGCAGGTAGAAGGTGCGGCCAAAGAGGCGCAGTTCAAAGCCGCGCCCGCTGATCATGCGCCAGAAGCGTGAACCCTGGCCCAGACGGTTGAAGAAGGTGGCGACGATGATCAGCGGCAACCCCAGGCCCACAGCATAGATAAACGCCAGCACCGCGCCCTGCAGCACCGCGACGTTCCCCGAGACGGTGAGCATGGTCATGAAAGTGCCGAAGAGCGGCCCGGCGCAGGCCGTCCATCCCAGGGCGAAGGTGGCCCCGTAGAGGTACGAGCCGAGCAGCGTGGTGGCGGGGCGCTCGTCGATCTGCATCCCGGCGAAGCCCTTACCGAAGATGCCCAGCACGCCGAAGATGATAATCACGATGCCCCCGACCACCTGCAGAACATCGCGGCCGGCGAAGAGCAGCCCGGTCAGGGCGCTGATGGCGCCGCCAAGCAGGGTGAGGGTCGTGGCGAGGCCGAGGAAGAAGGCCAGGCTCATCACAAAGATGCTATGGCGTTGGGCCTGGAAGGTAACCGCGAAGTAGGCAGGCAGGATGGGCAGGGTGCACGGCGAGAGGAAGCTGAGCACGCCGGTAAGAAAGACGGGCAGGGCCAGCACGAGCACGCTCGAGCCACCGGTGAGGTAGTTGACCGCGCCGCCGTTATTCAGGCTGAGAATGGCCACGATCAATGCCAGTACGCCGATCACCGAGACCGCGATCACCGCCCGGCGAGACGGGCCGCCTTTCTGTGGCACATCTACGGATGGAGAGGACATAGTGCGCTTTCGTCGTTTCTACGCCTGGTTGAACTGATTATGCAGACATCGTTGGGCTGCGCGGTCTTCTGGGGGACCTGCGGAGCGCGCAGTTCCCCGTGATCCATCCCCTCAGATGTCCATGCGGCTCCGCCGCACACTGCCGCAATGAACATACGGTTGTTCCTGGGAGGGCGTAGCCCTCCCAGACCCTCCCACCGGGTGGGGGGATGGGGAAACCCGGTTTCCCCATCCCCCCGGCGGGGCGGGGTCGTGGGAAAACCCGGTTTCCCCACCCCCCTCGCCGAGGGCGTATGTTCACGTTAGGCAGGAGCGTGGGGAAGCCCGATCTCCCCGGGGCCCCGCCTCGCCACGAATAATTTTACGCGCCCGCAGGGGTCAGGGGGCGCCCGGAGCGGCGCGCAGCGCGCGCATCGTCGCTGCTGAGCGGCTGTTCGCCGGCGAAATAGAGTGTATCGCTGGGAATGTCATAGCGGTAGCGGCGCCGGCGCCAGTCCCCGTGGGTATCGCGATAGACCAGCGTCACGCGCCAGAGGGGGGCGACCGGGTCGTAGACCTCCTCGGTGATGAAAACCGGCTGATCCGGCTCGAAGACACCCCGCAGCCGCTCGTGGCACGCTTCCAACGCGGCGGTGTCGGGGGAAGCGCTGACGGTCATAGTGTTGCTCCTGCCAGGATCGGCCTCTTCAATGACGGGACGTGCGTGGTGGCGGGGTGCGGGGCGGCTGCGTCGCCCCGGTATTCCCCCGCTTCCTCGCCCGCGGCGGCCAGGCGGTCCCACCCCTTCCCGCCGAAAGGCAACCGCGCACCTCATGTTAATGAGGAGCCTGTTCATTTTCATTATACCATTTGGCCAGGGGGGTAGGACAACCCTCAGAGCCTGTGCAATTTCTATGGGGCAAGCCCCAAACCCGGATTGTTTGAGTGGTTCTGACGGCGTGGCCGCCAGAACCACCATCCGTGGGG
>Ga0308419_1000812_pt1 | contig 21576 bp, 17 predicted proteins | sample HotsprSampleMS50_FD_203674 | JGI IMG/M metagenome (GOLD analysis project Ga0308419, IMG submission 203674) | Hot spring phototrophic mat microbial communities from Mushroom Spring, Yellowstone National Park, Wyoming, United States - 20090730_MS50 ... | reverse complement strand
ACATTACAAGCATAAGCCCTACTTCATGCGACAGTTCTTCTACTGCCTCAGGAATACCTGCCAATACCTCTGCTATAGGCAGCGGCAGTTCTAATACTACCTGCTCATCTCTGATTTCCCTTATCTTCCCATTTGCTTTTTTTGACATCTTGCGGTATCTTTTTTCCATAGGGGCGACCTCCTTTAATTTTTTGTTTTTTCAGATAAAACATTTTAACTGAGGTCGCTTCCTACTTCAACTATTTTAGGGACATCATCTCCTTGAAATTTGCAGGATACTTGTGTATTAGGCCCTTTGAGCATCTTAAGCCCTAACCTTTTTAATAAAATCCTCTGCAGCCCTTAATGCATCCTTTACCATCTCTGTATTTTGCAGTAGTCCTCTGTAGTATCCTGCCATATGTAGTGCCTTATAGAGCATCTCAAATTCTCTTGCGAGTTTCCCGTTGCGGACCGATAAGTGCCTCTTTACGGCATCTCTGTATCCTTCAATACTTTGTGGTAATTGCCACTCATTAAGCCCCCTTTTTAATAGATACTCATCAATTGCCCTTAAAACACCAAGATAGGCAGTCCCGCAGGCCGACTTCACATATTTGATATCTAAATAAGTATTGCCCTCTGTGGGAGACCTCTTTAAGGTCTCCCTTGCATTTTCCATATACCTGAGTGGCGTCTCAGGTCTTGTTTTGGCCTTTCGCATATCTTGGCCTTTAGGGCCTATAGTCCCACATGGGGCTTTGCTGCCCTCTTTTCCATCTCCCTTCTGGCGGCCATGTCCATAAGGACCCTATCAGTGCCAAACTTGCCCGGCTCATACTTCTTGAGCTTCAAGTTCTCACGGGCAGTGTCAATGTACTTGAGGGCGAGCTGGAGTATCTTTTCAGGGTCGGGCTCAAAGTGGAAGGCCCCCTTGAACCTCTCAAGACAGAGGTCAGTAAGTATCTTAGTTACCTCAGGGCTTGCCTCCACTGGAGACTCACCGCCAAAGATTACAGGCACACCAGAGGCAACAAAGTAGCAGCCAATGGCTATGGCCTTTTCAGACATCCATTCCGGTGCGATACCTACACCCGGCATCCCTCCTATCTCATCGGAGAGGCCTCCCTCCTCTGCCATTGCACTGAGTATGGTGAGTATCCTTGAATTGTCCACACAGGCACCGAGGTGTAGGATTGGCGGTATCCCAATGGCCTCACAGACCTCTCTTAGGCCTGGCCCTGCCTCCTCCAATGACATCTGCGGTGTGAGATAACCTGCAGTGCCGCAGGCAGCGGAGCCACAGCCTGTAGAGACCACAAGCACATCGTTCTTAATGAACTCTGTGGCAAGGTACCTGTGGATGCCCGTTGACTGCACCCTTGAGTTATCACACCCTGCAAGACCTACTACACCCCTTATCCTGCCTGCCATAATGGCATCGTTAAGGGGCCTAAAGGAGGCCCTCCACTTACCTCCCTGCATGTATTCAATGTACTCGTGGGAAAAGCCACCAATCATCCTGTATTTTTCGGTTATATGGCTGCCCTTTTTAGTCCTATTTGGGAAGTTATCGCAGGCAAGCCTTACTATCTCACGGGCTATCTCCTTTGCCTTGTGCTCATCGTACTGGATGTGTACTGCGCCCTTCATCTTGCCCTTTTCTGAGGTGGTGATGATCTTGGTGTGAAACCTCTTAGATATGTCAACAAGGGCAGGCATGATGCACTGCACATCCACTGTAATGGCGTCTATTAACCCTGTAAGTAGGCCAAGCTCCTGATTTGTAAATCCACCAGCAGTGGGTATGCCATGCCTCATCAGCACCTCATTGGCAGTGCAGCACATGCCACCAAGGTTTATACCCTTTGCACCCTTTGACTTTGCATACTCTATCATCTCAGGCTCTGAGGCCACATCTACGATATTCTCTGATAGGGTAGGCTCGTGGCCATGGACTACCAGATTGACCTCGTCCTCTTTGAATATCCCAAAGCTGGCCTCGGCCTTTATAGGGGTAGGTGTACCAAAGAGTATGTCTGTCACATCGGTGGAGATCATACAGCCGCCCCATCCGTCTGCAAGGGCAGTCCTTAGGCCATGCATTATGAGGCTCTCAGGGTCATGATCAACACCCATAGTTGTCCTGTGCATACTCTCGGCGATCTCCCTATCAATATTGCGGGGTACAATGCCCCACTTTCTCCATCGCTCTTGGGTCTTTTTAGGGGCCCTCTTTATGTAGTTTAGCTCACCCTTTTGGCGCTGATAGTCCTCAAGGAACTTTGTTGCCACATCAAGGGCTACATCATTTACGGGTCTGCCCTCAAAGTCTATCTCTAATATGGATGCAACCCTGAAGAGCTTCCTCACATCGGTAATCTCAAAGTCCTTTGTCTCGCCCTTTGCCACTGCAAGCAGGGTTAACACCATATCCCTGGCGTGGTCACTGTGGGCAGCAGTGCCCCCGGCTATCATCCTCACAAAGTTTCTTGCTACTACCGTAGGGAGTGATGCACCACAAACACCCACTATCTCGTTTTCATCACCCCTGCCTACTAATCTGCAAGGGCCTACATGGCAGACCTTACAACATGCCCCCTTTGCCCCTATAGGGCACGGCTTGATCCTTGCTGCCCTTTCAAAGGCGGTCTCTATGTTATGTTCCTCAGCCCACTTTAGGATCCTGTTGGCATCCTTATTGCCGCTTTTTTGTCTTGTCTCCATCTTATTGCCTCCTTCGTAAATTACAAAATTGATTCCATCTGGAGCGCTGGATGCTCTACCTGCGTCAGGAACTCAAGGAGTTTCTCCGAATCCTCGCAGATAGACTCATCGGCTATCTTGTCAAGAAGACCTGGTAGGCCCGCATCTGCTGCAAGCCTCTGGAAGTCGTCCTTGATCCTCTCCTTAAGGGCCTTGGGCATCCAGACGATCCTACCAATCCCGCCATCACCAGAGAGGAACTTCTTACTGGTAATGAAGTTTACGCCAATGCCCATAAATCCTGGTGTCTGGGCACCACCACCCACAGTTCCTGCCAAAGTGGAAAACTTCATGCCTATGGGCGTCATCCCTGCATAACCCCTGTTTACTATCATGACCCCGTTTGCCTCTGGGATGATTGACACAATACACTCAAAACAGCCGCAGGAGGTCATGGGGTTTTCCATTATGGTGTATAAGTTCAGGGTCTCAACGGCACCGCCAGAGGCCTTTTTAAGATACTCATCAACACCAGTATACCTACCATATCTGGCATCTACGAGTGTCCCCTTTGGCACAGGCTGGTTGCCACCAGTAGGGTCAATCTCGTAGGCCGCCTTGCCATCAAGCCAGTTGTAAGCCCCACAGAGGCCGAGCCTTTCGGGTGTAATAACGCAGACATGGGCGGGGGCAAAGGACTGACAGAGCAGACATGAATAGAAGGTATCCACAGCCTCATCGGTCAGGCTGCCAAGCCTATGGTCACGCTCCTTGTAAGCTAATCTTGCTTCTTCCCTGACCCTCGCTACATCGGCTGCATCGGTGTAGATGATAGTTTGGACCTTGTCAACGATTGACTTAAACCTGTAGTGGGTCATGGTGTTGAGTATAATGCCTATGTGCTCAAGGGTAATACCTGCACTCTTTGCCGCATTGCTGACCCTAATCCAGTTTATGTCCCTCTGACCCATATGCCACAGACCTTGGGCCTCATTGATGTTGTGGTGGATTTTTCTCTCAATGATAGACTCAAAGTCCTTTTGCATCTTCCTACCGGCAACTTCTACTACAATGCCGAGGGGCATCTTGCCACCCTTTTCATAGGTCTCTCGCCAGTTTTCGCCTACAATAATTACCTTGTTATCCTCTATGTCCTCTAATTCCCTCATCCTGACCCACTCAAAGGCATCGGTCCTTTGACCACCGAACTCTATGAAGGTGTCTTCCTTTCTGATCCTCTCACCCTCAAAGGCTGGGCCATAGGCCACAGGGATTGGCGGCTTTTCAACGACGATCTTCAGACCCCTCAGTTCAATGGCCCTTTGCACTATCTTTGAGTGGTCAAGTTCTTTGTCAACCTCCTCGTAGGTGCAGACACCGGTGGGATGTATCACAGGGACATCGGTATCGCAAAGTGCAGGGAAGCCCATGTTTATTGCCCCTGCCCCAGTTGACCACTTGAGGTCATCCAGTGGCCCAAGGGCAATGGCAAAGGCAAAGACCCTGTCTTTTTGATACTTAAGGTGGGCCTTGAAGTCCCCTGGTTTTTTGCCACCAAATATGAGAGAGGCCCTAATTGCCCAATCAAGGGCATAGAGGGTGTGTTCTGTGCCTGGTCCAAGGGGGACTATCCTTGAGTCCCAACCGAGCTCAATCCCCTTTCTGAGGAGCTGCCGTGTCACGCTGTCACCATTGGATTGGCCTGAGAGGAAGATCAATATGTTCTTTTCCTGTAATTCCCTCACGATATTGACTGCTATATCTTCCGATGGGGCAGCCCCGATAATGGCGGCAAAGCCGGGCATAGTGCCATCAACAAGCTGAACACCCAAGTTCCTCTGGATCGTATCGGTGATAAAACCATTATAGGTAAAGTCAAAGTCCTCCTCCCTGCAAGGCTCAAGGCCATATATGTAGCGGAGTGCAAGCAGTATCTCTTCTGCAAAGAGGGTGGCCATGCCTGAGTCTAAGGCCTCTCCAAGATAAGGTAGCCAGAGGTCCTCATCAGGGTCTGGGTGTAGCAGTTCCTTTGCTAATCCAAGGGCGACCTTCATGTCGCCTAAGGTCTTTACGGCAAAGCCCGTCATGGCGTAAACCATTGGCAGGTAAAAGGCCGTATCAGGAAACTCAAAGTGCAGGTCCTTGCCCTTCTCTGCAAGGGCCTTCTCAAGCATCTGCTCGGTCTTGGCCACAATGTCTCTTGCGCCCCTTATGGCCGCCGTGGCAATTATTTTAGACATAAAAAAACCTCCTTCTTGGTTCTTAATTGCGTCCCTTCAGGAACGCTGGTATCTGGTTGGCCTCTCTGGGGCCTACAGTAATCTTCCAGCCCGGAAGCTTGTCCTCAATGGCACCACTCAAGATGGCCACATAACCTGGTAAGATTAGCTCCTTTTTAGATAACTCCTTCTCAATGCCGCTTTCTTGTATAAAGGCCGCGATCTTTGAGGCCGTGAACTTCCCTGCTGCCCATGCTGTAAGCACAGACAAGCCCTCACTGTCCATAACCGCCAACCTTGCAGGGACCTTGCTGTTTTCTATCTCCCCTGAGACTATAAAGTAAGTAAGGGAGAAGTTGGTGGTAATCATGAATGGAGAGTCCGCTCCAGGCTCTCCGATTTTGTATATCTTCTGCTCTACCTGCATGGGCACCTGTGGGTCTGTGTAGATGTTTTGCCTGAGCGTAAACAGCACAAGGCTCTTCCACTTCTCTACACTGCTTAACACCACAATGGAGGAGTATTTTGCCACTGCAAGGGTGGCGATTAGGGTCTCAAGCATTGCATCTTCTCTCTGTGCAAAGGTAATAATAGGATACCCAAGGGGCTTGAGGCCCTTCTTTATGGCTGCCCTCCTTATACAAGTGTTGTCTCTAAGGATCTCCTTTGCAGTCCTTGCCCCTGAGTCAATGACCATATCCTGAACACCCGCTGCCTTTAGCTTTTCAGTGAGTGCCGATAGGGCCTCTAAGCCATTTGCAGACACCCCGAGTGGTATCTGCAGTTCCTTTGCAACCTTTGCCATTGCCTCAAAATTGGTCTCATTGGCCCCATATAATAGGGGCTTGCCGTCTTTTGCAATATTTAGAGCTGCCTCAGCAGAGGTTGGATTGTTGGTAGCAATGATTAACGGGACCTGCGGTGCCATACCATAGACAGCACTGACGGTGTCTTCCAATCTCTTACCATCACCTGAAGTATTGTTTATAAGTATCGCATCAATCCTCAACCGCTGGCCAACCCTGTCTATCTCTGATCCCAGTACCTCCTGAACGACCCTTGAGACTTCACCCTCTGGCAGGGTGTCCTTTATCTCTACAGCAAAGGCGCAAGGGTTGATAAACCTCTTTTCATGCCTAAACAGGACGGTCTCTTCACCCATCTTGATCGTCCTATCGCCCGAACCAATGGTCACAGGTCTTATAGGCGGTGCTGAGGCCTCACCGAGCTTCTGCCTTGCCTCTTCTGACACATCGGGGCAGAGGTCAAGGGAGACCTGCCTCTGTGCAAGCTTCATGGCAAAGGCAAGGCATGTAGGGTGTCCACACTTCTTACAGTTTGTCTTAGGCAGTAACTTAAATATCTCAACTCCTGATAGGGCCATGTATGTCTATCCTCCTTCCTCTAAATTAGCTCGTCAATGAACCTATTTAAGGCCTTTACGGCCTCAGGGTGTCTCATGATTAGCAGTTCTGCACCGGAGAGCATCAGTGCTGCTGCAGTGGTCGCCTCCCAGGCTATTGCCCGCTGTTCAAGGCTCCCCCACTGGGGCAGGTCGCTCTCAGAGGCCTGTGCCTCCTTTACCTTCCATACATAAAAGCCAATGTCTCCGACCATTGGGGGCTGCATAATTGCGTCGTTCTGGGTGAGGGCCGCAAGCCTTATCCTCTCCATCACTGAATAGCTGTATTCAATACCATATCCGAGGGCTGAGCACATGGGGTCGGTGATGAGCCTCTCTTTGTCAAATCCCATCTGTGTTATGAGAATGTTGAGTTGTTTTGACAGGTTGATGTCAAGCTCAGACATGGCTATGAGTTTGTGGTTGTTTGCCATAGCAGCGGCAACGATGGTCTTGTGGTTTGATTCCTGTGCCTTACCAATCACGCAGTTCCTGCCCTTTGCGGCCTCTGAGGCGGCAACAAGGACCTGAGAGTCCTTTTCCGGATTATTTGAGCCCAAGATAATCAGGGGCACATTTATGGCCCCTAAGACATCACTCACCGTCTTTGCGGCCTCCTCTGGTGTCCTGTTTTCCCTGTCAGGGTGTGTCCCGATAAGCCTCAAGGCTATAGCCTGTGCCTTGAGCTCGTCCTGACAGTATTTTGCCCAACTAACAGGATCGCCTGAACAGGACTCAAAGGGCCTCCTTACGGTCTCAGGCCAGTCATCGGGCGGGACATCTTGTATCTCGTAGGCTATCACAGGCCTATGTGGAATAGGCCCTTCAAAACTGTGAAAGGGCAATACGCCCTCACCACCAAAGGTTACAGGATTATCGGTGCCAATTGTGACTTCATAGACCTTTCCTGCATAGGTCTCTGTGGGTAATGTAAATGCCATTTTTACCTCCTCGGTCTATAAATATTCTTCTTCCTAAATTTAGCGACTCATCGGATAATATGACAAGTGATTGGTCCCATTTATGCGGAAGGCGGGAGGTGTGGAAGTAAAATAGGTTTTTTTATTCAAAATTAAAATTACCTTATTATTTCCGTGCTTCCACACTATCGCACTATGTTGCCGTCGCTTTTCTTATAATCGCTCAATTTAGTTAGGTTCTTACATCTCTAAGTATGAGTGGGCAAAGAGGGTCTTGCCCATTATCACATCCAGCGTCTTTTTTATCTCATTCATCTTCTCGGCGTCCTCTATGGTCTTACCCTCAAATATAGCATCCACAAGGGGTTTTTCTCTCATGGCCTCTGCCATCTCATGGGCATCGGCTATGGCCGCTGTGAGCCCTGCATTCATCAACAAGATGAAGTAATATTTATTGAGGATCGGCCGTATGTGCTTGGGACAACCGTTAGATATATTGCTAAGACCCACCACAGTCTTCATGGGCGGGTCATTCATCTCCTGAAACATCTTTATGGCCTCAATGACCTTTACCGCATGGTCCTGTGATGTCGCTATCTGCAAGACCAATGGGTCAAGGTAGAGGTCCTCAAGGGGGAGGCCGTATTCCATTGCCCTTGCCATGATCTCGGAGGCAATGGCAGCCCGTTCCTCGGCATCGGCAGGTAGCCCCCCCTTGCCCACTGTTAGGCCAATTACAAGGGCATTGTATCTCGCCCCAAGCTCTAATATGGGGAACCTCTCAGGGTCGTTGGATGTAGAGTTTATCAATGCCCTTCCCCAAGTATTGTTGTGGACCTTTAGGCCTGCCTCAATGGCCTTTGCATTTGTGGTATCAAGACACACAGGAAGGGGCACCACCTCTTGAATGGTAGTCACCATCCACTCCATCAGGTCCTCACCGCCATCCTCTGCAGGGCCTATATTGGCATCAATCATACCGGCGCCCTCTTTCCATTGCCTTATGGCAATCTCCTGTATGGGCCCCTTGTCCTTTTTGGCCATCGCCTCCCTTACACGCTTTGCAATTATGCTAAGCTTCTCCCCGATAATCAGCATATTGTCCCCTCCTCATGTTGAGTTGTATTGACCCCATTTTCCGCAGCGCATTTAGAACATTAACTTTACCGCATAATCAAAGAAAACTCAAAATTATTCACTCTTCAAAAGATGCTGTGGCCACTAATTCACGCCCTTTTATAAATCCCCTCAAATATCCCCCTTTGAAGAGATTACCTGCTACAGTTGCTTAAACGCAGGCTAAGTCCTTTGGCTATCAATAGAAAACTTCAGTTATTTATAGGCTATAGACCTCCTTAGGTGGGAGGATCCCTATACCTGCCTTTTTGAGTAGCTTTATAGAGTCATTCAGATTATCGGTCTTGAGCACCACCACTGCCTTCTCATCGGATTTTGACACAAAGGCATATAGGTATTCCACATTTATACCACCTTGAGCGAGCACCCGGAGGGCTGATGCAAGCCCCCCTGGGGTATCCGATACCCCTACGGCTATCACATCATTTTCATTAAATGTAAAGCCTCCCTTTTTTAAGGCCTTCTTTGCCAACTCTGGATCAGGGACTATTATCCTCAGTATCCCAAACTCTGAGGTGTCTGCTATAGAAAGGGCCCTGATGTTGACCTTTGCCTTGGCTAGTGCATCAACTACCTCAAGGAGATGACCCTGTTTGTTTTCAAGAAAGATGGAAATCTGCTTTACCTTCATAAACCCCTCCCTTTATAGAGACCTCTTATCAATGACCCTCTTTGCCTTACCTTCACTCCTTGGTAGACTCTTTGGCTCTACCAGTGTGACCTTTACCCTGAGACCAATTTCGGCCTCTATGCTGTCCTCTATCTTCTTTCTGGTCTCTTCTAAACGACGCACCTCATCGGAGAACATCTTCTGCGAGACCTCAACCTGCACCTCTATCTCATCTAAGTGATGGGGCCTTGTAACGATTATCTGATAGTGGGGCTCTACACCCTTGACGGCAAGCAGTGCCCTCTCTATACTGGATGGGAATACAATCACGCCCCTTATCTTGAGCATATCATCGCTCCTGCCTGTAATACGAGACATCTTTACTAGGGTCCTACCGCACTTGCACTTGCCTCTTGTAAGGGAGGTTATGTCCTTTGTCCTAAACCTTATCATAGGCATACCTTCACGAGTGAGGGTAGTAAATACCAATTCGCCCTTTTGCCCATCGGGCACAGGCTCAAGGGTATCAATGGAGACCACCTCAGGATAAAAGAGGTCCTCTGCTATGTGAAGGCCGCTCTTTTGCGTACACTCTTGGGCTACGCCAGGTCCTATTATTTCCGTCAGGCCGTATATATTAAGTGCATGGAGTTTGAACCTCCTTTCTATCTCATCACGCATCTGCTCGGTCCACATCTCTGCACCAAAGACACCGGCCTTTAGCTTGACCTTCTTACTGAGCCCCTCTTCCTCCACAGACTCGGCGAGATAAAGGGCATAGCTCGGTGTGCTCGTCAGGATGGTGGTGCCAAAATCAACCATAATCTGTACCTGTCTTTTTGTCTGTCCTGCAGAGATGGGCACCACTGTAGCGCCAATCTTATGGGCACCATAATGGACGCCAAGACCGCCTGTAAATAGTCCATATCCGTAGCAGTTCTGGATTATAGAATCCCTTGAGGCCCCCGCCATTGTAAGGGCCCTTGCCATGGCATCACTCCAGAGTTCTATGTCGTTGCGGGTATAGCCTGCCACTACTGGTTTGCCCGTAGTCCCTGAGGAGGTGTGCACCTCAACAATGTCACTTTTTGGCACCGCAAACATCCCAAAGGGGTAACCCTCCCGGAGGTCAGCCTTTTCTGTAAAGGGTAAGAGCTGTATATCTTTGAGGCTCTTTATATGTTCTGGTTTTACCTTTGCCTCTTTAAACCTCTTCTTATAAAAGGGGACATTGTCGTAGGCATACTTTACGATCCTCTTTAACCTCTCTAATTGAAGGTCCTCTAACTCCCTTTGGGACATGCACTCTGTCCTTTCATCCCAGATCATCTTCTCTATCCTCCGTTGAGTTCAAGTAATGTCAAAACCTAAGCGCAGCCACCACCCAGAGAGGCTCAAACACCAATCAAAGACACCTTTTTGCCCTTTTGATGTCTCAAGACTCGCACAAAATGGACCATCTTTTTACTTAAGGGGCCTTGATGCGTCAGTGTGCTTAGAAACAGGCAAGACCTATCGGCAATTAATAAAACTTAACTGCCTCACCTGCCAGCCTCTTCTTGGCCTCTTCTAAGTCCTGCACCTCCACAATGAGGTATGCCTTATCTCTATTACCTTCAACAAAGACATGGGCGTTTTCTATGTTGATACTATGCCTAAAAAGGACCTCAGCCACACTATGGAGCCCACCTGGCTTATCCACAAGCTCTATGGCAAGCACAGGATTAAGTGACACCGTAAAACCGTTTGCCTTCAATATCTCAAGGGCACTGTCAGGCCTGTCAACGATAAACTTTATGACCCCAAAGTCGCCACTGCTTGAGATAGACACCGCAAGGATATTGATAGCTGCATCTGCAAGCACCCTTGTTACCTTCTCAAGTCTGCCCGGTTTGTTTTCGGCGAATATAGAAATCTGTCTCAGTTCTCCCATCTCTGCCTCCTCTACCCCTTTACAGGGTCCTGTTGTCAATTACCCTCTTGGACTTACCCTCACTGATTGGGAGGGTACCAGGCTCAAGGAGTTCTACCTTTGGCTTGACAAGTATCTCTCTCTTAAGAGCCTCTACTATACTGTTTTGTATGTTCACAAGATGGCTCACATTGCCATCAAAGAGGTCTCTGGCAATCTCTACCCTCACAGTAAGCTGGTCAAGGGAGTCAAGGACGATCTGATAGTTTTGTCCAACACCCTTTGTGGCCATCAGCACATTCTCTATCTGCTGTGGGAATATATTGACCCCTTTTACAATAAACATATCGTCAGAACGACCAAATATCCTATCTATCCTCCTGTGTGTCCTCCCGCAGGGACAATGTCCTGGTATGAATCTCGTAATGTCCCGCGTCCTATATCTAATCAAAGGCATGCCCTCTCTCTGTAAGGTAGTCAATACCAATTCACCATTAGTCCCCTCTGGTAACACCTCGCCTGTGTCTGGATCAATTATCTCGGCAATAAAATTGTCTTCCCATAGGTGCATACCACTTTTGTACTCACACTCAAAGGCTACGCCAGGGCCATTCATTTCAGAAAGTCCGTAGGAGTTATAGACCTCTATACCGAGTAGCTCCTCAATCTTCTTTCTGGTCTGCTCAGAGTAGGGCTCAGCACCAAGATAGGCCCTCTTGATAAAGAGGTCTTGCTTAGGGTCAATTCCCCTTGCATTGATGTAATCTGCAAGATACAGGGCATAGCTTGGTGTAATGTGTAGGGCAGTGGTATGGAAGTCTTTCATCAGCATTATCTGACGCTCCGTATTGCCCGGGCCTGCTGGGACTATCAGCACACCGACCTTTTCAGCACCATAATGCATTACTAATGCACCTGTAAAGAGGCCGTAGGTCATCATATTTTGGAGCACATCGTATTTCCTCATCCCTGTCATCACAAGGCATCGGGCAATGAGGTCAGCTGCCCTGTCTATATCGTTTTTTGTAAAGAATATGGCCTTTGGTTTGCCTGTGGTGCCGCTGGAGGTGTGAACCCTTACCATCTCGTCCCTTGTCACCGCCAATAGGCCAAAGGGGTAGTTATTCAAGATGTCCTCACGGATAGTAAAGGGTAGGCGACTGATGTCTGACACACTCTTAATAGAATCGGGTTTGATATCTAAGGCCTGAAACCTGTTGTGGTAAAAGGGGACATTAAAATACACCCTGCCAAGGGTCTCCCTGAGCCGCTTTAACTGGAGTTCTCTTAGATTGACAGGACTTATGGTCTCAAGTTCTTCATTCCAAAACATTGAGTCTCCTAATTTGTTGCCTTGACCATATCCCTGCCCCTCTGGAAGGCCAAGAGATTGACCTCAAGGGTCTTGGGCGGGACTGACTTAGATATTGTCTGACGCCAGATTTCATCAGACAAGGGCAGATAATTAGAGAGCAGGCCCAAGACGGCTATATTTTCTACCTTGGGATTACCGAGTCCTTTTGCGATAGCCTTTGCATCAACACCAATCAAGGAATAACCAAGTTTTTTTAATCTCTCTTCTGTGTCCTCAGGGTATCTGAGACTTGTGTCAGGCCTCACTGTAGAGGGTACTGTGATGTTACGATTGAAGACTACCTTCCCATCTCGCTTTAGAAAGCCTATGTATCTAAGTCCCTCAAGTTCCTCAAGGGAGACCAAGATATCGGCCATCCCTACAGGGATAAGGGGGGAATGCACCTCCTTGCCAAACCTGACATGGCTTACCACACTGCCACCCCTCTGGGCCATACCGTGCAACTCCGACTCTTTTACCATAAGCCCAGAGTCAAAGGCGACCTTTGCAAGGATCTTACTTGCCAATACAATACCCTGTCCCCCTACACCAGCAAAGAGGACACTAATAGTCTCCATTTATATCAACCTCCCAATTTTTTGGCTTAGAACTTGTCAAGACAGGTGGAAATAAAATTCGGAAATCATATCATAGCCTTTTAGACCTATGCAAGAATAAACCTATTTGCAACAAGGCTATTTACCCTCGTGCCCTAATTTGCAAATCCTTCCTCACTTTCGTATCGGAATGAGTGACCTTTGTAGAGTTCGCTCTGAGCGAAACTCTTCCCCTTCACCTCGTTTGGGGTCATGATGACAGGAAGTGAGGGGCACGATATGTCAGTTGTCAGGCCTTCATAATACACCCTTCAGTGTATTGGGGATAAAAAATCTCTCAGTTTATAGGGCTGGAGATATAACTCTCTGATAGGTCTGTCGGTGGCTAAGTGGCAGGCATAGTTGGTGTTAATTTGTAACTCTTTTACATGCCAAACCGTGCCCTCAAGGTTTGCCCTATCTGCATCGGTTGTTATTAATGCGAGGGGCACCCTTAAACCCCTACCATCGGCCTTTACTACGGCCTCTTTAAGTGTCCAGTAATAAAAAAACCTGTCAAGGCTGTTTGGAGAGGTATGAATATCATGCCACTGGGTCTCAGTCATGTGTCTCTTAAAGCCCTCTAAATTAATCTCCCTTTTACGCTCAATGTCAATTCCAACTCTACCTTGCCAAGAAAGGGCACAAACTGCAAAACAGCCCGAGTGGGAGATGTTGAAATCAATGCCCCTATGGACAAGAAAGGGTCTGCCAAACTTGTCTACCGCAATGTCTTCTATAAAAACCGATGGAGCCAATGAGGAGAGCGCCCTCAGCAAAAGTAACCGTCCAAGCAGGACGAGATGTCTATCCTTTGGCTGTTTATAGCGGAGAACCCTGTCTCTGGTCGGTTTAGGCACAGTCATTAATAACCTGTCAAAATACAGGGCCATCTCTTCATTCTCAAAAACAGAATAACAGACCTTTATAGGGTGCATATCAAGTTACCCCTTAAGAGAATAAAATTATCACACAAACAGTTTAAGAATCTCCAAAAACTTTCAGTTTTAACCAGAGCGGCTTATGTTACTACTAAAGACAATGTATTCCCTGTTTGAAATCTCACATTATTAAGCCAATGAATCCTCACACAAACTCTCGTAGCGAAGCCTGATGTCATGTATCCCCCAACTGAAGAATATTAAAATCATCTTCATATTGCAATACTATGTCATCCCCAAAACAGAGACAGAAGACTGTTCACCCAGTTAAACCCCCTCCCATTGCGGGAGCGGGTGAGGGGGTGGGGTAATCTCTGAGGGGTAACCTCTGTGGTGAACTATTCACCCTCTCCCTATCCCTTTCCCATCAAGGGAGAGGGAACAGTTTTAGGTTTTCTAAATCGGGATTTGGGTATAATCATTTCGGCGCTAATGGTTATTCCAATGGTGCATGGGCAGCAGATAAAGGCTCTGGAGTAGAGGCAGCACTAAAGGCAGTGAATACAGCACAGAGCAACTTTAGTATTTTTACAGATGTAGCTGGGTCATGGTCAGAGGACTACATCAACGCCATGTATGCCGTAAGGCTGACGACGGGGTGCAATCAGTGTCCACTACAGTATTGCCCGACAGAGCAGATGACGAGGTGGCAGATAGCGGCGTTGATAATCAGGGCATCTTACGGAGAGGACTTTAGCTACCCTACGACAACATACTTTAGTGATGTAGCAGCAAGTGACAGTGGATTTAAGTATATCCAGAAGATGAAGGCCCTTGGACTGACAAAGGCAGAGGGGATGTTTTATCCAGATAGGGTAGTAACGAGAGAAGAGATGGCAGCCTTTGTATCAAAGACATTTATTGGGATGGAGTAGAGGTTTGAAAGAATAAACGCAAGGGAGGCGGGCGATTTAGTGCCCGCCTTTTTTGTGTATAATTTGGCCTTATGGGTTTGGAAATAGAAGTTTTGTGAGTAGAATCTAACTCACTATCCCTGTCGCACTGTCGCACTATAGTTATTGACAAAAGCCATATTCAAGCCCACAATATTCCTACCATGCCTAAAAAGTTACCCATAGGGATAAGCAGTTTGAGCAAGATAATACAAGAGGGTTATGTCTATGTGGATAAGACCCGCTATGTGTATGAACTCGTCAACACAGGTGTTTATTACTTCCTAAGCCGACCCCGCAGATTTGGCAAGAGCCTCTTTGTGGATACCCTAAAAGAGGCCTTTGAGGGCAATAAGGAGTTATTCAAGGGCCTGTGGCTATATGACCATTGGGATTGGAATAAGAAGTATCCAGTGATACACATATCCTTTGCTGAGGGCAAGATTGCTAATAGAGGTGAGCTTGACGACTGGATAATAGGGCAATTAATGGACAATCAAGAGAGATTAGGAGTAAGCTGTGAAGCGACCACCTTTATACCGAGATGTTTTGTTGAGTTGATAAGGAATGCAAAGAAGAGGTATGGGCAATCGGTAGTAATCCTGATAGACGAATACGATAAGCCCATATTGGACAATATCACAAAACCAGAGATAGCAGCAGAGATGAGGGAGGGACTAAAGAACCTGTATTCAGTGATAAAGGGGCAGGATGCGAATATCAAGTTTGTCTTTCTCACTGGTGTAAGTAAGTTTAGTAAGGTGTCTATATTTTCAGGTCTAAACAACCTTGAAGACATCACCATAGAGAGGACCTACTCATCAATCTGTGGTTATACAGAGGGGGAGTTAATTGAAAACTTCAAGGAGCATCTTGCTGATAAAGATATTAATGAGATAAGGCACTGGTATAATGGCTACAGTTGGACAGGCCCTGAGAGGGTATATAATCCCTTTAGCATATTGAACTATCTAAAGCACGGAGAGTTTCATAACTACTGGTTTGAGAGTGGGACGCCTACATTTTTGATAGAGTTATTCAAGCAAAAGAGGTATTACATCCCACAGTTAGAGAACCTTGAGGTAGGGGAGAGTATCATAGGCAGTTTTGACATAGACTTCATAGAGCCTGAGAATATCTTGTTTCAGGCAGGGTATCTGACCATAACTAACACAAAGAGGAAGGGCAATAGGTTAGTCTACTCCCTCACCTATCCAAACCTTGAGGTAAAGCAATCGCTGACGGATTACATACTTGCGGCATATCACTACTCACAGGCAGAGAAAGAGAGGGCACAGAGTAGGCTTTATGACTGTCTAATAGAGGGCAATATTGATGGCATAAGGGAGATAATGCAGTCGCATTTTGCGTCAATCCCCTATGATTGGCATAGGAAGAACAAGATAGACCAGTATGAGGGCTACTATGCGAGTGTGTTTTATAGTTATTTTGCCTCAATTGGAGTAGAAGTGAAGGCAGAGGAGCCTACGAGTTATGGGAAGGTAGACATGGCGGTGGTGATGCCAAAGGCGGTGTATGTATTTGAGTTTAAGGTGATAGAGGGAGAGGAAGGGACAGGGGGGGCATTAGAGCAGATAAAGCAGAAGGGGTACGGGGACAAGTATATAGGCAGTGGTAAAGAGGTCTATTTAATTGGCATAGAGTTTAGTAAGACAAAGAGGCAAATAGTGGGGTTTTATACGGAAAGGCGACAGGCAATAGCTAATAGGCAGTAGGGGGTAGGAGATAGGGGATAGGGGTTAGGGGTTAGGGAATAGGCAATAACCAACGGCCAAAAGCTAAGAGGGAATAGGGAATATGGGATTGGGGATTGGGAATAGGAGATTTTGAGCACTTAGCACATAGGCAGGGTTTTCTAACCCTGCATTAAAAGGTTGTCTAAAGATGGCATTAGAAGTGTGGCGCAATGTATTTGAGACTTGTAAATGATTTTAGCACATCCTTTAGGTAAGGCAGAATGTCCTGCTTATTGTAATGTTTACACCCACTGCACCATAATGCGTGATGAGCCCACTCCCCTATTCCCCATTCCCTATCCCCAATCCCCAATCCCCTATCCCCTATTGGCTATTCCCTGTTGAAAGGGTCTTGGCAGTCTTGCTTCCACTGTAACTGCATTTTGGGGTAAGAAAAATCGCTAATTTTAAAATTGTTGTCTAAATCCCGACTTAGAAATTCTAAAACTGTTCCCTCTTTCTTGTTGGGAGAGGGTGAGGGTAAATAGTCCACCATAGAGGTTAAACCTCCCCCCTCGCCCTTGCCACAATGGGATGGGGGTACTGGGTGAACAATCTTCTATCTCTATTATTCGGATATTGCGGCTTATTGACTTGCATGAAATGAATTTATTAATCTAACTGTTCTTTAACAATACTTACAGGAGGCTTTTTTATGCCAAGGGCAAAGGGTGGTTTTAAGACAAGGAGATACCATAAAAAGGTGTTAAAAAGGGCAAAGGGCTACTATGGAGGTAGAAGCAGACTGTACAAAGTAGCTGCAGAGGCGGTAGACAAGGCACTTCTTGCAAGTTATAAGGACAGGAAACTAAAGAAGAGGGACTTTAGGTCCCTATGGATTACGAGGATTAATGCTGCTGCAAGGCTGTGTGGACTCACATACAGTCAGTTGATGCATGGTCTCAAGAGTCTTAATATATCCCTCAATAGAAAGGCCCTCGCAGATATTGCATACAACGATATGAAGGCCTTTGAAGAACTCGCAGAAAAAGTCAAGTCCGCTACAGCATAGTCTTTTCCTTAAGACCAAAAATGACTGATCAAATCAGAGATCTCTTTTTTGAGGAGATATCCTCAGCAGCAGACATCGCTGCCCTTGAAAGGCTTAGGGTCAAGTATCTTGGGAAAAAGGGCCTCATTACTGAAGGGCTCAAGGGTCTGTCATCTTTATCCCCTGAGCAACGGCCTACCGTTGGGAAAAGACTCAACGAACTAAAAAGACTAATTGAAGAGAATATAGCCAATAAAGGGACCCTTTTAAGGCAAAAGGAGATAGAGTCAAGGCTTGCTAAAGAGTATCTTGATATTACAGTGCCCGGAAAATATATACCCCGCGGAAGGTTTCATCCCATTAACCAAGTGCTCAGAGAAATCACAGAGATCTTTACCGCTATGGGTTTTGATGTAGAGGAAGGGCCTGAGGTTGAATTAGATTACTATAACTTTGAGGCCCTAAATATACCAAAAGACCACCCTGCACGGGATATGCAAGATACCTTTTATGTCTCCGATGAGGTGCTGCTTAGGACCCAGACCTCGCCTGTGCAAATAAGGGTTATGGAGCGTAAGAGACCTCCCCTCCGGTTCATATCGCCCGGAAAAGTCTATCGGTGCGATTCAGATGTAAGCCATACCCCTATGTTTCATCAGGTAGAGGGGCTTATGGTTGACCGAAACATCTCCTTTAGTCATCTTAAGGGTGTGCTTGAGACCTTTCTTAAAGAGCTCTTTGGTCACTCAGTGGGTGTGAGGTTTAGGCCAAGTTTCTTCCCCTTCACTGAGCCCTCTGCAGAGATAGACATAGGGTGTATAATGTGTGGCAGCAGGGGCTGCAGGGTCTGTAAAGACACTGGATGGCTTGAGGTACTTGGCGCAGGCATGGTGCACCCAAAGGTATTTGAAAATGTGGGCTATGATCCATCTTTATACACTGGTTTTGCATTTGGCATGGGAGTAGAGAGGCTCGCCATGCTTAAGTATTCAATAACAGACATTAGGCTCTTTTTTGAGAACGACCTGAGATTCCTGAGGCAGTTTTGATATGAAGATCACCATAAAATGGCTCAAAGAGTATGTAGATTTCCCCTCAACCGTAGAAGAACTTGTCCATGAATTGACCATGTGCGGCCTTGAGGTAGAAGAGATAAATAGGCTTCCCGACGATGTGGTCCTTGATATAAATGTAACACCCAACAGGCCTGATTGTCTCAGCCTCTTTGGCATTGCCAGAGAGGTTGCCACTATCTATGGGACGCCACTCCGTTTCCCGGAGCACAACTTTATTGCAGAGAATGAAGAACTGGATTTCAATGTAGATATCCTCAATACCGATCTCTGCCATCGCTATGCAGGCAGAATAATCAAGGGTGTAAAGATAGCACCGTCGCCAGAGTGGATGCAGCGGAGATTACAAAACTGTGGCATAAGGGCCATTAACAATGTGGTGGATATAACAAACTATGTCCTCCTTGAGCTCGGTCATCCACTGCATGCCTTTGACCTCCACAGGCTTAGAGGCAAAAGGATAATTGTCGCCACTGCCAGAGAGGTCAATGCCCAAAAGATACCCCTTTTGGATGGCTCAGAGAGGCAATTAGAGGGCGATATGCTACTTATCAATGATGCAGAGCGTCCAGTGGCCCTTGCAGGTATAATGGGCGGTTTAGACTCAGAGGTGACCGATGAGACCCGAGACCTCTTCATAGAGAGCGCTTGGTTTTTGCCTGCATCTATTAGAAAGACCTCAAGGAGGCTTGGTATTCAGACCGAGTCTTCATACAGGTTCGAGCGAGGGGCAGACATCAAACTCCTAAAGAAGGCCCTTGATAGGGCTGCCTATCTGGCACATCATATAGCAGGGGGGGTGATCTGCGGCAAGATAGACATCTATCCAAGACGATACCACTCCCCTACGATCAGACTGAGCTACCATAAGATTAATAGCTTCTTGGGAATGGAGATACCCAAAAAAGATGTGTTAAGGATACTGTCTGCATTGGGCCTTGAGGTGGAGGTCTTGGAGGAGGACCTTATAGTTAGGCCCTCTTCAGCAAGGATGGACATACAGAGAGATGTGGATGTGATTGAGGAGGTCGTAAGGATGTATGGGTATGATAAGGTCCCATCGGTCATCCCAGAGGCACCAATAAAACTCTACTCTGACGACCCACCATCTAAGAAGATTAATGTCTCAGAGCCTTGCAGATCCTTATTAATCCATCAAGGCTTTAACGAGGCGATTAATTATAGCTTCATCGGTCCTGCTGATCTAGACATGCTCTGTTTAGACAGTATTGATATAAGACGCAGGGCAATCAATATATTAAACCCCCTGAGGCAAGAGGACGCTATGATGAGGACAACCCTCGTGCCAAGTTTATTGAGGAATTTGGTTCATAACCTATCCTATGGAAATCGTGATATAAGGCTCTTTGAGATTGCAAGGGTCTTTATAAAGACTGGGGACTCAAAACTACCTACAGAACATAAACACCTTGCCCTGTTGATGGCCGAAGATAGAGAAAAGGCATTTTACAAAGAAGAGACAGAGGACTTTTTCATATTAAAAGGAGTAGTAGAGTCCTTAATTGATCATATAGGTATTGGCAAATACAATTTTGTAAGGTCCTCTGAACCCTTTCTCCACCCGGGCAAATCTGCCGATATTGTGTTGGCAGATGGACATTTAGAGGCCCACTTTATGTTACCACCAAAAGAGCAGGGCTTTAAAATAGGCTTTGTGGGTGTAGTATCTCCTCAGGTCATAGATAGTCTGCCCATTAAAATAACACGCCAACAGGTCTTATTGGCAGAACTCTCACTTGAGGCATTGACCAATGCCGCCTCTGTAGAAAAGACCTGTTTCAGTCCAATACCTCAATACCCATATATTGAAAGAGACACGGCCCTCGTGGTGGACGAATCCCTTCAGTACGGGAGATTCTTAGAACTACTGAGGTCCTGTTGTAGTGAGCTTGTAGAAGACTGCTACATCTTTGACATATACAGGGGCAAGGGCATACCTGAGGGCAAAAAGGGTATTGCCTTTAATGTCAGGTATCGCTCCCCTGAGAGGACCCTCTCTGATCAAGAGGTAGAGGAACTACACGGGGCATTAATCAGGGACTTACTCTCAAAGACAGGGGGCTCCCTTAGGAATTAGCCCAATTGGCTTGCCTGCTTTAACTAAAAAGTGCAGATACAGTGGAGAGGCAGGACTGCCAACACCCTTTTAACTCGGAGTTTTCTGAGCCTTGGCTAAATAATCTCCAACGCACGGCTTAACTGGAACACTGCCCCCAGAGGGAAGTGGTTGAACATCTTGAGGTGGATCGTGTCCTTGAGGCGGGTGGGCGGGGGTGGTGTTGGTCGGGGTGGTGTCGGTCGGGGTGGTGTCGGTCGGGTGGGTGGGGGTGGTGTAGGTTGGGCGGGTGGGGGTGGTGTCGGTCGGGCGGGTGGGGGTGGTGTAGGTCGGGGGCGGCCACTTACACTTTTATTCCTTTTGGTTAAAGAATCCAAAAAATCGCTACAAAATAAGAGCAGGCCTATCCCTTTTTTGCCCTTAGTAATGTGTCATTGTCAGTCATATCTCATAACTCTATTTATAGCCTTAAATAGCGAAAACCCTTGAAGACTGATGTGTTTCAATGGTATGATTTCCTATGTTACCTTTATTGTTAATCCTCTTATTTGTCTTAACAATACCGCACAATTCCATCGCCCATATCTACAAGTATGTTGCAGAAGATGGCACCGTTTACTATACAAATATGCCTATGGCAAAAAAGGCTAAGCCTTCTGTCAAGTCAGAAGATGCAAGACCCGTCAAGACAAGTTTTAACTTTAAAAGACCCGAAAAGATAGACAAGAGTTCCTATTATACAATCGCCGAAGAGAAGGCAAGGCAATACAATCTTGATCCAAAACTGCTTAAGGCAGTAATAAGGGCCGAGTCAAACTGGAACCCCACTGCTGTATCACCAAAGGGTGCTATGGGGTTAATGCAGCTCATTCCTTCTACTGCGGTCCTTATGGGTGTACAGAACCCCTTTGATCCAGCCGAGAATATTGATGGCGGTGTTAGGTATCTAAAACACCTACTTGAGAGATTCAACGGTAATCTTGTCCTTGCCCTTGCAGCCTATAACGCT
>Ga0308419_1000810_pt1 | contig 21630 bp, 14 predicted proteins | sample HotsprSampleMS50_FD_203674 | JGI IMG/M metagenome (GOLD analysis project Ga0308419, IMG submission 203674) | Hot spring phototrophic mat microbial communities from Mushroom Spring, Yellowstone National Park, Wyoming, United States - 20090730_MS50 ... | reverse complement strand
GTCAAAAGTTCGCTCTGAACGTCAATTCGACGCTGCTTGCTGGCACGGATAGCGAACCCATCTCGTTCGCTATGACCGCCAATCCGGATGGTAGTGTCGAGTTGAACGGCTCAGCCGGCGCGCTTTCTCTGGATCTCGGCGGCATTGTGTTTGGCTTGAAGAACGTTGTTCTGACCCAGAACGGCTTGATGGCGAAAGACGCGACGATCAGTTTGCCTGAATCGCTGGGCGGCGCCTCGGCGATGGTCAGCGATGTGATGATCGACGGCTATGGCGTGTCGGTGGCCGGTGGCAACATCCGCATGCCGGACATCGTCCTGGTCGAAGACACGCTTAGCCTGACCGGCGCGCGCGCAGACATCAGCGTGATGGATGGCCAGTACGTCGTCTCCGGCCAGGGGGCGCTCAACATCACCCTGCCCGGCAACGACAAAGCCACCGTGGTTGACTTCCAGTTGGGCGGCGATGGCCAGCTCACTGCTCGTGTGAGCGGCCTCAGCCTGGATGTCGGCGGTCCCGTGCTGGCGCTGGACGCCGCCACCCTCACCGCCGACGGCCTCAAGGCTGAAAACGCCACCATCACCCTCCCGCCCGACCTCGGCGGTCTGTCGGCGATGGTTGACGAGGTGCTCATCGACGCCAACGGCCTGTCCTTCGGGACTGCCGGCATCAACGTGCCCCTGCCGGCAATGCCGCTGGGCGAGGAAGTCGCTTTCAACGACGGCATGGCCAAACTGAGGGTCGTCAACGGCCCGGCCGGCCAGACTTACGCCCTCGATGTCGCTTCTTCGTTGAACTTCGGCAAGACCAGCGAACCGATCAAGTTCACCATGTCGGCCATGCCGGATGGCAGTGTGTCCATTGCCGGGTCCATGAGCGGCCTGGGCATTGATATCGGCGGTGTGGTGCTCAGCCTGATCAATGTGTCTGTCTCCAATGACGGTCTGTCGGCGGAGGCGGCCACAGTGGCGTTGCCGGCTGAACTGGGCGGCGGCATGACCGCCGTCAAGGACATCAGCATCACCGGTGAGGGCCTGAGCGTTGGCGGCGGCAGTCTGATGCTGCCCGACATCGTGCTGGCTGACGGCGCGATCACCATCAGCAACGCCACGGCTGACATCGCTGTCGTTGACGGCGCCTACGGCTTCGCGGCCAAAGGCACGCTGATGACCAACCTGCCCGATATGGTCCAGACGGCGGATGTTGCGTTCTCCATCGGCGCGGATGGCCAGATTCAAGGCTCGGTCTCCGGGCTGAAGCTGAATCTGGGCGGCGTCACCCTGGCGCTGGGCGAAACCAGGCTCAACGCCGATGGCCTGACTGCCGCGAGCGCAAGCATCCGCGTGCCGTTCCTCTTCTCTGCCTCTGTGTCCGATGTGTCCATCGGCGCGAATGGTCTCTCGTTTGGGTCCGGCAACCTCAGTGTGTCGTTGCCAGATATCATGATCAACTCCGGCTTTGGCTTCACCAAGAACGAGCTGGCGGTCAACCTGACCGAGGCTGGGCCGGTGGTCACGATTGACTCGACGATGATCGCAGAGAATGAGCAGCGGCCCGTGCGGCTGACCTTCAACGCCACCGGCAACGGCGCCCCGGCGGCTGGGATGCCGAGCTTCTCTCTCAATCTGGGCGGTCTGACAGTGACGCTCAGCGATATGAGTATGCAGAACTAGTGATGAGCCAGGCAGCGACGCCACGGCCTGTGGCCGTGACCGGCTGAGCAGACCTTCCCCGGCGCACAGGCGCCAGGTCGCTCAGGCAGGGATGTGCAGGCGAGGAACCGGGCGCGGCAGTTTCAACAGCTGCCGCGCCCGCGCTTTTTGCGGCGCGGCGCGCTCAAAGTGAACCGGAATCGCGGGGCGAGGCGCGCGCCGCCAATCGCGCGCGCAGTCCTGTGTAACGCGCAAAACGCCCGGCCTCTCGCAGCGCGCCTTGCGGCGCGTCATCGCTGCCCTGCGCCGGCGGCCCATTGCGCACTGCAATTGCCAATGCTTTCATGCTGCCCACCAGCACCACCAGCCTGCGCGCCCGTGTCACTGCCGTGTATATGAGCTTGCGTTCGAGCAGCGGATAGTGCTGCATGGTTAGCGGGATGACGCAGGCCGGATACTCGCTCCCCTGCGACTTGTGAACGCTGATGGCGTATGCCAGCGCCAGCTCGTCCAACTCCATGAAGCCGTACTCGACATCCCGGCCCTCATCCAGCCGCACAGACACCGTTTGCGCTTCGGGGCGGATCGCGCGGATCACGCCCGTGTCGCCGTTGAACACCTCGCGGTCGTAGTTATTGCGGAGTTGCAGCACGCGATCGCCGACGCGATACGCCCGGCCGCCAAACACCCGCTCGGGCCGGCCTGCCGCCGCCGGATTCAGGACCGACTGCAAGCGTTCGTTCAGCGCCGCCACGCCACACGCCCCGCGATGGGAAGGCGACAGCGCCTGGATGTCGCCTGGGGCAAGGCCGAAACGGGCCGGGATGCGGCGCGTGACCAGATCGACCACCAGATCGGCGATTTTGTCCGGGTCGTCTTCCTTGAAGATGAAGAAGTCGCTCACGCCCGGCCCGCTGATCGGCATCTCACCCTGGTTGATGCGATGCGCGTTGGTGATAATGGCGCTTCCCTCGCCCTGCCGGAAGATCTGGCTCAATTGCGTGACCGGAGCAGCGCCGCTGGCGATGAGATCGGCCAGCACATTGCCCGCGCCCACGCTCGGCAACTGATCGGCGTCGCCCACCATCAACACGTGCGTCCCGGTCGCCACCGCTTTGAGCAGCGTGTTCATCAGCAGCGTGTCGATCATGCTCACTTCGTCCACGATGAGCAGGTCAGCCGGCAGGGGGTTGCGTTGATTGAACGCTGCATCGCCGCCGGGCTTCAGCTCGAGCAGCCGGTGCAGCGTTTTCGCTTCCAGACCGGTCGTTTCGGTCAGACGTTTGGCAGCCCGGCCTGTCGGCGCAGCCAGGATGATGCGTTTCTTTTTGGCCCACACCGCGTGAATCAACCCGCGTATGCTGGTGGTTTTGCCGGTGCCGGGGCCGCCCGTGAGAATGCTCACCGGGTTGTGGAGCGCCATGACAACGCCGGCCCGTTGTTGCTCTGTCAGATCCAGCCGGCTCGTTTTCGCCAGGTAGTCGAACATGGCCTGCGTGTTGACGGATTGGAAGAGCGCCAGCCGGCTGCGCGCTGGTTCGCACGAGGCCAGCCGGTAGAGGTGACTGGCGATACCCTGCTCGGCGTAGTAGAAAGGCGGCAGGTAGATGGGTTGTTGCGGATGGTGAGCCGGGCCGGCGTCATGGCCGGCGTCATGGCCGGCGTCATGGCCGGCGTCATGGCCGGCGTCATAGCGGACGCGCGGTTCGGCAATCCGGTCTGTTGCATTTGCAGCGCCGGCGAGACTCTGCGCTGCCGGTCCGCTGTCCGTTTTTGCGCCCTCTTCCGTAAGCAGCGCGTCGATGGCTGCTTCTACGCGCGGCGGGTCAACACCCAGCAGTTCGGCAGCCTCTGCGATGAGTTTCTGGCGCGGCAAATAGGTATGCCCCTCGCTGTCGCCGGCCTGCGACAGCGCGTATAACGCGCCGGTTTTCAGCCGGTCGGGATGGTCGTGCGGGATGCCCATGGCCTGCGCGATTTTGTCGGCCGTCTTGAACCCGATCCCCCACACATCCCGCGCCAGCCGGTATGGCTCGTTTCTGACCACGCTGATCGACGCGTCGCCATAATGTTTGTAGATGCGCACGGCCAGGCTGGTGCTGATGTTGTGCCCCTGTAGAAAGACCATCACTTCCTTGATGGCTTTCTGTTCGGCCCACGCCTGCCGGATCAGTTTGATCTTGTGCGCTCCCAGCCCAGGCACTTCGCGCAGGCGCTCTGGCGCAGTGTCGAGCACATCGAGCGTCGAAGCGTCGAAGTGCGCCACAATCTTATCGGCGGTTTTTGGGCCAACCCCCTTGATCAAGCCGCTGCCCAGATACTTGCGAATGCCCTGAGCCGTGGCCGGCAACACAGAGCGATAGTTCTCAACCTTGAATTGCCAGCCGTACTGCGCGTTGTGCAGCCACAGGCCGGTCAGCTCCAGCGCCTCGCCTGGCGCGACGCCAACCAGATTGCCCACGATGGTGATGAGATTGTCGTCGCCGCGCGCCCGGCTGGAACCGGGCGACGCGTCGCCGGCGCCGGCCAGCTCGCCGCGCTCTGGCGCAAGCCGGGCGATCGTGTAGCCGTTCGCCTCGTTCTGATATGTGATGCGCTCGATCACGCCGGCGATCGTTTTCAGCGGACGCCGGGCCGGGCTGCCGTCTGTGCTCACGTCTGTGCTCACACTTGCGCTCACGCCGCCTATCTTACCTGTGGCGCGCCGCGCAGGATGTGCAATACTTGCCGCTCGATGCGAAAGCTCTTCTGGAGGTGAACCATGGCCCGCTGTGTGGCGGCGATCGATCAGGGCACAACCAGCACCCGCTGCATTCTCTTCGATCAGGCCGGCGCGCCGGTGTCCAGCGCGCAACTCGAGCATCGGCAGATTTACCCGCGCGCCGGCTGGGTGGAGCATGACCCGCTGGAAATCTGGCGCAACACGCGCGAGGTGGTCGCAGTGGCGCTGGCGCGCGCCAACCTGACGCCGGCCGATGTGGCTGCCGTTGGCATCGCCAACCAGCGCGAGACCACTGTGGTGTGGGATCGCGCCACCGGCGAGCCGATCTACAACGCCATTGTCTGGCAGGACACGCGCACCGACGCCATCTGCAATGCGCTGGCAGCCGAGGCCGGCGCGGACGTTGCCCCGCAGGACCGTTTGCGCGCCAGGACCGGCCTGCCGCTCTCAACCTACTTCTCCGGCCCGAAGATCAAGTGGATTCTCGACCACGTGCCCGGCGCGCGCGAGCGGGCGCTGCGCGGCGAGTTGCTCTTCGGCACCATCGACACCTGGCTGATCTGGAATATGACCGGCGGCCCCGACGGCGGCTTGCACATGACCGACGTCACCAACGCCTCGCGCACGTTGCTGATGAATCTGCAAACGCTGGATTGGGATGAAGACATTCTGGCGCTGCTGGGCATACCGCGCGCCATGCTGCCGCAGGTGCGCTCGTCGAGCGCGGTGTATGGCGAAGCGCGCGCGGCGCTGCCGGGTGTGCCCGTGGCCGGCGATCTCGGCGACCAGCATGCGGCGCTGGTCGGCCAGACCTGCTTCGAGGTCGGCGAAGCCAAGAACACGTACGGCACCGGCTGCTTCATGCTGCTCAACACCGGCAACCGCATCGTTCACTCGCAAAACGGATTGCTGACCACAGTGGCTTACAAACTGGGCGACGCGCCGGCGGTCTATGCTCTGGAAGGCTCGATCGCCATCACCGGCGCGCTGGTGCAGTGGCTGCGCGACAACCTGGGGTTGATCGGAAAGTCATCGGACATCGAGTCGCTGGCGCGCACTGTCGGCGACAACGGCGGCATCTACTTTGTGCCGGCCTTCTCCGGTTTGTACGCGCCGTACTGGAGAAGCGACGCGCGCGGGGTGATCGTGGGCCTGACGCGCTTTGTCAACAAAGGGCACCTGGCGCGCGCCGCGCTGGAGGCGACCGCCTACCAGACGCGCGAAGTGCTGGAGGCGATGAACCGCGACTCCGGCGTGAGACTGACGCGCCTGAAAGTCGATGGCGGCATGGTGTTCAATGAGCTGCTGATGCAATTCCAGGCCGACATCCTGGATGTGCCGGTGATCCGGCCAACGGTGACGGAGACGACGGCGCTGGGCGCGGCCTATGCCGCTGGCCTGGCCGCAGGCGTGTGGCGTGAAACCGGGGATTTGCGCGCCAACTGGCGCGCAGACCGCGAGTGGCAGCCGGCCATGGACGCGCCAACCCGCGAACGCCTGTATGCCGGTTGGCTGAAAGCCGTGACCCGCACGTTTGACTGGGCAACCGGCTGACCTTTATCCTCCCTGGCCGGTGATCCACGTCCAGGGCAGCGCAATGATCTTTTCGTCCAGGCGTTTCGCTTCTCTTCCAGCGTAGAGCAGCAGCCCGGCCGAGGCGGCGGGATAGTTTTCCAGGAACAGGCGCAGACCGGCCGTGTCCCGATAGCCGGCGTTTGCTGTCCGCTTCACTTCGATCGCCAGCAAACGCCGGCCATGTTCGACCACAAAATCCACCTCGCCGCCTTGCTGGGTGCGCCAGAAATACAGGCGCGCCGCAGGCGTCATCAGGCGCGTCAAAATTCTCAGGTGGTGGTAGATGAACGTCTCGAAGTAAGCGCCATACTCCCGCGCTCGGCGCAGATCATCCAGCTCGAAGTAACCCGACAGAAAGACGGCCAGCGCCGGGTCGGTGAAAAACGCCTTCGGCGACTTCAACAGACGAGTGGTGCGACTCACCGTGTAGGCGGGCAAACGACTGAACAGATAAGTGGTCTCCAGCAGGTTCAGATAGCGATGCGTCGTGGATTGAGAAAGCCCGGCATCCCGCGCCATTTCGGACTGGTTGACCAGTTGCGCCGAACGCAGCGCAGCCAGTTCCATCACCCGCCGAAAATCAAGCAGCGCCTCGATTTGGGCAACCTGGCGCAAGTCGCGCTCCAGATAGGTGGCGACATAGCCTTCCCACCAGCGGGTCCACGCCTGTGGTGAATCCAGGCTCAACAGGGGGGGCATACAGCCGCGCAGGATCAGGCTGGTTGGATCAGGCGGCTCGGCGCTCGAAAAACTGTCCGGGGGAAAATTGCCGTCCAGCAAGCGTGACAGAAGCTCTGGCGCAGGCTGATGGTTCATCTCGCCGAGAGACATCGGGTCCAGCGTGAAGTAGACAGCGCGACCGGCCAGACTTTCGCTGACCTGCTTCATCAAAAGCAGATTGGCGGAACCCGATAATACAAATCGATATTTCCTCGGATTGCGATCCACTGCCTTTTTGATAGCCAGCAGAAGTTCCGGCGCTCTTTGCACCTCGTCCAGAACCACCTCATTCACGCCGGCCCACAAGGCTTCGGGATTGGAGCGCGCCTGCTCCAGCGCGTCGAAGTCATCCATTGTGTGGAAGCGCCAGGCGCGAAAAGGTTCCGCATTCAGCAGCAGCGTGCTTTTGCCCACTTGCCTGGCGCCTGTCAGCGCCACAATGGGATGATGTTCAATCGCGCTTTGCAACAGCGGGGTGAGCCAGCGTTCGAGATAACGCGCGGCTGTCGAAAAGTTATTCACGCAGTGAATAATAGTCTGGAAGGGATGGCCTGGCAAGCCGGCGCTGGCAAGGCGCGACGCCCGGCCCCCTGCGCGCCCTCAGCTTGCCTGCCCGCGCGATGCGCCGCCCGGCGCCTGCGACTGCGCCATCAACGACGCGGCGATGGACTCACGCGCCAACTCCTGCGCGGCCTTCAGCGCGTCGCGCGCCTCCTCGAACGAGGTCGCGTGCGTCCAGCGATCCTCCAGATCGGCGATGCGCTCCTGCGTTGCGGCCCACTTGTTGAGCCGGCTGGCGCTGCGCGCGCTGAGTTCGCGCGCCCGATCTTCGAGTTGCTTCAACTCATCGCGCAGCCCGCGCAATTCGATCACGTTTGCTTCCAGCGCGTTCACCGCCTGAGTGAGCGGTCCGACGATGGCTTCGGCGTCCGAGCGGAGGCGTCCCAATTCGGCCAGCGCGGTTTCGGCATTGCGTTTGGACTCCGGCTGCATCAGTTGAGTCAGTCGTTCGGTGACGCTGGCCAGCGGCCGGCGGGCCGGCGCCAGCGCGCGCGGCGCCCACACGGCTGCCCCATACGGGCTGCCGTCCTTCTGCAACTGGCCGGCCTGATGGATCAGCGCATTCGCTTCGGTGAGAATCGCCTCAATTGCGGTTTGCCCCGCTGTGAACGCGGACTGCTGTTGGCGCATCACCGAGATGCGTTTTTGCGCTTCCAGGCGGATGACCTCTCCGCTTGCGATTGCCGCCTGCGCGTCGCGCAAAAAGCGATCATCGACGCGCGCATGGGTCGCCAGCCATTCCCGCGCAGCCTGCAATGGCTCCTGCGCGTAGGTCTCGAAATCCAGCGCCGGCTGGCCGGACAACGACTCCAGCGTGCCGCACATTTGCTCCAGCCGCGACTTCAACCGCGTCAGGTCGCTGGTTGCCTGCGCAAGTTGTTGCCGGTAGGCGTTCAGCGCAGACGCCAGTTCATCGCGCATCCGGGTGGCGCGCGTGATGATATCGGCCCAGTATGGCATTGGCTCCTGCGCCAGTTGTCTGAGTTGCTGGCAGGCCGTGGCAAACTGCCCGGCCAGTGGCGCGAGGTCGTCGCTGTGCGGCGCGACCAGCTCAAACTCCTCCAGTTGGCGCGCCAACTCCGGGTCGTCGATGAGGCTGCGCGCGCGCTGTTCGTCGCCCCGCGCGCGCGTCTCGACCTGCTCTGTGTCGCCGGCGAGCGCAGCCAGCGCGTCCTGTTGCTGCCTGACCTGCGCCACCTTGTTCAGCGCCGCGGTGAACGCGCTCTCTGCGATAGTCCCCAGGTCGGTCACCAGCGCGCGCCAGTTGCTCTTCAACTCGGCGCCGGCAGCCTGCAATTCATCAGGCGTGGTCCCGATCCAGTAGTTTGAGTGGCAGGCGCGCAGAATGCCGGCGGCCTTTTCTGCGGCGGCAATGGTGGCGTTGATCGTGCTGTCGTTCAGCGTCTCGGCGTGCCGCTCGAGCGTCTGGCGATTGGCCTCGAAGGCTTGTTGCGCCTGCGCGGCTTGCTTCAGCCAGGCGTCGAGTTGTTGCTCAATCGTCTGCGCGCCGGCCATTGCGCCGAGGTCTTCAGAAGGGAGCAACGCCTCAAGCGACGCGACGGCGCCCTCGATCTGTTGCGCCAGTTTTCGGGTGATATCGCGGTCGAATTGGGCTGGCGTGTCACGCAGCACGGCGCGCATGTCTTCCAGTTGCAGCGCTGCGCCGTCGCGGGTGGCGGCGATCCGGTCGCGCGCGGCGCGCAGCCGGCGGATCGTCTCCTGCTCGGCCTGTAGCGCGGCCACCAGGCTGGCCGCGTCGCTTGACAATTGGACATAGCGCCCCTCTCCGAACGCAATCTTCAGGCTGTCGAGCTGGCCGGCGAACACCCTGGCCTGTTCGGCCAGGCGATTGCGCCGGCAGCCGGCGGCCACGTCCCTTTCGATGTCCTGTTGCAGCGCCGCCAGGCGGTTGCCGGCGTCGCGCAGTCGCCCTTCTGCCGCTTCGCGCGCGGCTGCGATCTGTCCCAGGCTGCCGGCCACGGTCTCCAGGTCGTTTTCCACGTAGGTGCGCATGGGAAACGCCGCCACGACTTCCGTCTCATCGGGCTGTTCGGCCTGCAACAGATGCTCGATGGTGTCCAGCGACTGGTTGGCCCGCGCGAGCATGCGGCGCTCGTCTTCAAGCAGCAGGGCCGGGCGCGTCTCCGCTTCAACACGGGCGGTCAGTTCGAGCGCCTTCTGCCGCAGTTGCGCGGCCAGCGCCTTTTCGCGCTGGCCGAGGGTGGCGATCTCGTCCTTCAGCGCCTCGACTTGAGCGATGACTTCGGTTGCCGGAGCGACTTCGCTGAGGATGGCGTCCATCTCGCGCTGCTGTCGCCGATGTCGCGCGATCTCGGCGGCGAGTGGAAACAAGAGCAGCGCCTTCATCACGGACTGGTCGGGGATGTTCTGCAATGCATTCCGTTCGATGCGCTCCAGCAGTCCGTCGATCGCGCCGAAGCCGCTCTCAATCAACTCCCGCGCGCTGTCGTGCAGAGATTTGTAAGGCTCGCCGTGCCGGCCGCTGCCCACGGCTATGGATAGCTCAGTCAGCCGGTCGCGGGCGTTCACCAACTGGTCAAGGGCCTGTTGCTTGTTCTCGCGCCATTTGTTGCGTTCTTTGCGCGCCTGGCTGACCAGCGCCATTTCGGCCACGACGACGGCCATGTAGATGGCAGTGACGATCAGCAACGCAATCAGCACAATGGCAAGCGTGGTGTTGGCCGTGTTGGACTGGTGGGCGCCTGACAGGACCAGCGCGCCGGCAGGTGTCGTGAATACAGACATGCTCGCCTCCTTAAGGATCAGCTTGTGCCGAGTGATTGACCTGAGTGTAGCAGCCTCCGACAGGCTCGACCTCTGTGGGGGGGCGGGTGTCAAACGCGCTCGCGCGGGTCGAAGAGCCGGCTATGCTCATCCAGCGCGAATCGGTCGGTCATGCCGGCGATGTAATCGCACACCACGCGCTCGCGGGGCGCGCGCTCCAGCCGGCTGCGCGCCGCTTCCGGCAGGATGCGCGGTTCGGCCAGATACGCCTGGAACAGGTCGGCGATCACGCGCTGCGCCTTGGTCTGCATGCGCAACACGCGGGGGTGCGCGTACAGGTTGCGATACAGGAACGCTTTCAACTCACGGTTCATGGCCTGTGTGTCCGGCGAGAAACCGACCAGATTTCCTGCCTGCCGCCGGACATCGTCCACGCTGGCGACGCCGGCCTGTTCGATCTGTTGTGATGTGTGGCCGACAAGGTCCGTCACCATCTCGCCGATCAACCTGCGGATCACGCGATGGCGCGTCAGATCGTTGAATGACGCGTCGGCGGGCATCCCTGCCGCGTCGCGCGCGCGCTGCCACCACGCCAGCCGGCTCACGTCCGCGATGTCAAGCAGGCCGGCGCGCAGCCCGTCATCCAGATCATGTGTGTTGTAGGCCAACTCGTCGGCAAATGACGCGATTTGCGACTCCAGTGAACCGCGCCGATCCACCTCATAGGCCTCGGCGCCATCCGGCCGCGCAACGTCGTACTCTGTCTCATGCTTGACGATGCCCTCGCGAAACTCGTAGGTCAGGTTCAGGCCGGGGAAGTCGGGGTAGCGCCGCTCCAGCTCCGTGATGATGCGGAAGCTGTGATGGTTGTGATCGAAGCCGCCGTGGTTCTGCATCAGTTCGCTGAGCCGGGCTTCGCCAGAGTGGCCGAACGGCGGGTGGCCCAGGTCGTGCGCCAGGCAGATGCCTTCCACAAGGTCCTCGTTGGCGCCCAGCGCGCGCGCAATGGTGCGGCCGATTTGCGCGACCTCCAGGGTGTGCGTGATGCGAGTGCGATAGTAGTCGCCCTCGGTCACGACGAACACCTGGGTCTTGCCTTGCAGCCGGCGAAAGGCCGTTGTGTGCAGCACCCGCTCACGGTCGCGTTGGAAGGCGGTGCGATACAGCGCCTCGCGCTCAGCGAATGCGCGCCCGCGCGACTCGGCGCTTTTGACAGCGTAAGGAGCGAGACTTGCGGCTTCGATCTGCTCGAGTTGTTCGCGCGTCCTCATGGTCATTGTTGCAGACGCTTGTTTGTGGTACCATCAACTGCTGCCGTTGGGGCGTCGCCAAGTGGTAAGGCAGCGGACTTTGGATCCGCCATTCGTAGGTTCGAATCCTGCCGCCCCAGTTTTCTGGTTGGTCAGGTTCTCAGGTTTGTAAAGTTCAGCGGTTGCGCCGGATTGCCTCGCGTCGGACCATATCCAACCTCACACACCTTACCCACCAGACGAACTATTTCCTCGCCACCGGCTTGCGCCCATTGCGGCTGCGCGACTTTGACAGCACTTTCACCGCCGGCGACCGCCGCCGGCCGGCCCGCCCGCTTGCCGGCACGAGCGCCGCCTCCCACACCTGCTCCACACGCTCCACAAACACGAAGTCCATGGACTTGAGCACGTCTTCGGGCAGATCGTCGAGGTCCACTTCGTTGCGTTTGGGCAAAATGACCGTTCTCAGGCCGGCGCGATGCGCGGCCAGCACTTTCTCCTTGATGCCGCCCACCGGCAGCACCAGCCCGCGCAACGTGATCTCGCCGGTCATCGCCACATCGGGCCGCACCTGCCGGCCGGTCAGCACAGAGATGATCGCCGTGGACATCGTCACGCCGGCCGATGGCCCGTCTTTGGGTTGCGCGCCGGCCGGCACGTGCAAATGGATGTCGCTCTTCTCGAAGATCGCCTCGTCGATGCCCATGTCGGCGGCTTTGCTGCGCACATACGACAGCGCGGCCTGCGCGCTCTCGCGCATCACATCGCCCAGTTGGCCGGTGAGCTGGAATCCCTTCGACCCGCGCATCACGGTGGCTTCGACAAAGATGATGTCGCCGCCGACCGGCGTCCATGACAGGCCGGTGGCCACGCCCGAAGCGCCCGTTCGCTCGGCCACCTCAGGGTAGAATTTGGGCTTGCCGCTCAAGTCAATCAGCATATCCGGCGTCACGCGCACGGGGAACTGCAGCTTGCCCTCTTGCATGCGCGTGACCAGCTTGCGACAGATGCCGCCGATCTCTCGCTCCAGGTTGCGCACGCCGGCTTCGCGCGTGTAGCTGCGCGCCAGTTGCTGAATCGCCTGGTCGTCGAACGCCACTTCGCCGGGGCGCAACCCGTTCTCTTTGATCTGGCGCGGCGCCAGGTAACCCTGGGCGATGCGCAGCTTCTCCTGCTCCGTGTAGCCGCTCAGTTGCAGGATTTCCATCCGGTCGCGCAGCGGGCCGGGAATGGATTCCAGCGTGTTCGCAGTGCAGATGAACATCGTCTGCGACAAATCGAAGGGCACATCCAGGTAGTGATCGCGGAACTCCCGGTTCTGCTCGGGGTCCAGCACTTCCAGCAGGGCGGCTGACGGGTCGCCCCGGAAATCGGCGCCCAGTTTGTCGACCTCGTCCAGCATGAAGACAGGGTTGTTCGTGCCGCACCGGCGGATGCCCTGGACAATGCGCCCCGGCATCGACCCGATGTAGGTGCGGCGGAACCCGCGGATCTCCGCCTCGTCGTGCACGCCGCCCAGCGACTGCCGGATGAACTTGCGCCCGATCGCGCGCGCGATGCTTGCGCCGAGCGACGTTTTGCCCACGCCGGGCGGCCCGACAAAGCACAGAATGACGCCTTCCCGTTCACGCCGGATCAAGTCCTGGGGCGCGTTTTCCGCCGCCGCCTCGCCGGCCCCCGTTTCCCCGCCGGCGGCTTCCCCATCGGGCGCGGCGGCCTGTTCCGTTGCCAGTTCCAGCTTGCGCTTGCGCACAGCCAGAAACTCCAGAATGCGCTCCTTGATGTCCTTCAGCCCGTAATGATCCTCATTGAGCACGTCCCGCGCGTGGGCGATGTCGAGATTGTCAACAGTCGCCTTCTGCCAGGGCAAAGACACCATCCAGTCCAGATAGGTGCGAATGACGCCGTATTCCGCCGCCTGGGGCGGCAGCTTCGCCAGTCGATCCAACTCCCGTTCGGCTTCCTGGCGCGCCTCCTCGTTCATGCCGCTGGCGGCGATCTTCTCGCGGAAGTCGTTGATCTCGATGGTTTGCTCATCGGCTTCGCCCAGTTCGCGCTGGATGGCTTTGATCTGTTCGCGCAGGAAATACTCGCGCTGCATCTTCTCCATTTCGCTCTGGGCTTCAGTCTGGATCTTCTTGCCGAGTTGCAGCACCTCCAGCTCTTTGTTCATGAGCTGCAGCAGGAACAGCATTTTGTTCGGCAGCCCTTCCATTTCGAGCAGCTTCTGCGCGTCGTGGATGTCCATGCGCATGTAAGTTGCCACAGCGTAGGTCAACTGGCGCGCATCCTCGATGTTCTGGATCATCTGCGCCAGTTCATCCGGCAGATTCGGAATCAACTCGGCCATCTGCGCGAACACCTGGCTGATGTTGCGCCGCAGCGCCTCGATCTCCAGCGTGGTTTCCCACGCTTCGGGCAGCGCCGAGATGCGCGCCGTCAGGTACGGATCATCGCCGGTGAACCCTTCGATTCTGAATCGCTCACTGCCCTGCACGATCATGTTGATGATGCCGTCGGGCGACTTGAAGATGCGCACGATGGTGGCCAGCGTGCCGACGCGGAAGATGTCCTCCGCGCCCGGCTCTTCGATCTCCGGGTTCTTGCTGGCAACCAGCCCGATCGGCGCCTTGTGCTGGATGGCGTCGTCAATCAGTTTGATGGAGCGCGGCTGGGCCACCCGCAGCGGGATCGCCGACAACGGGTACACGATCACGCCGCGCAATGGCAGAATGGCGACGGTTTCCGGCATTTTGGGGTCGCTCATGTGTGGCGTCCTGCGCTGGGTTTCGGCGTCGGCCTCGGCTTGCGCCTCGGCGACGGCGTCAGCGGCTTCGAGTAAGCTGTTGATGCGTTCCAAATCTTTATCAGCCATGTTGCGTGAACCATGAAATGGGTGAATCAGCGAACCTGTCGCCGGCGTCCTGCGCTGGGGCTTTGTCCGGCCAGAGTTCGGGCGCTTCATGTTAACTGCGCGACACGATCAGGGTCGCAGTCTGCCGGTTCGCGCTCTGTCAACGCCAGGTGTCTGCAGGTCTCTGCCTGCCAGTCCGGCAACAACGTCCGCATGATGGCGTTGAACGTATCGGGGTCCCCTGTCGTCCAGAACTCGCGGCGCCGTTCGCCGGCATGATCTATGGCAGTGATGAAAGCGCGATCGGCGCTCTGCTGAACTTCGCTGGCGATGATATCATGAACGCGCAGCGTCTGCCGGGCCACCGCCGGGCCGGGGTCGATCAGGCGCGCGGCTGCCGGGTGCGCGGCCCCGGCATCGGCCTGCCGCCACTCGGCGACCACGTCCCTGATCCACGGCGCCAGGAAAGGGAAGTGTGTGCACCCCAACACCAGCGTGTCCGCGCCGGCTTCGAGCAGGGGACGGACATAGCGCGCGACGCGCCGCCGGCCGGCTTGACGATCGCATTCCGACAATCGGGGATTCGCCGGCGCCAGGCCCGTTTCGACCATCTCCACCCATCCCGGACAGGTCTGCTCGATGACGCGCACCCCGGTGGCAAAACGGGTCACCACACTCGCAAATAATTCGCCCTGAAAGGTGGCCGGCGTCGCCAGCACGCCAATCGTCCCCGTGCGGGTCTGGGCTGCCGCCGGCTTCACCGCCGGCTCCATCCCGACGAACCGGCGATCAGGATAGCGTTCGCGCAGCGCGCGCAGGGCAGCCGCCGAAGCCGTGTTGCACGCCACCACGATCGGGTTGCATCCGCGTTCGATCAGCCAGCCGGTTGCGCGCAGCGTCAACGCGCGCACCTCCGGCAGACTGCGCAAGCCATAGGGCACATGGGCCTGATCGGCCAGATAGATGAACGGCTCTTCAGGCATCAGGCGAACGATCTCGCGCAGGACAGACAGTCCCCCCAGGCCGGAGTCAAAAACGCCGATCACGCTGATATCGTACCACCGCGCGCTACAATGCGCCCATGAGCAAGACCATTCGCGCAAGCGCCGCCGCTTTGGATTGGCCCATTCGCTTTGGCACTGTCGGCTCGCCCAGCATCACACCGCGCAACGGCGGCAGCGCGGCAGCGGTTGCCTGCATCCGCGAGATGAATCTCGACGCGTTGGAACTGGCGTGGGTGCAGAGCGTCGTCGCCGGCGATGAATCATGCGCCCGCATTCGGGCGGCTGCTGAAGAGCACGATGTCGCCATCAGCGTGCATGCGCCGTACTACATCAACCTGAACGCCGACACCGAGGAAATGTGGCTGGCCGGGCGCGAGCGGCTGCTGGCTGCGGCGCGGGCCGGCTACAAAGCCGGCGCGACCGACATCATCTTTCACCCCGGCTCGTACATGAAACGGGACCCGCAAACCGCGAACAAAATCGCGCTGGACCGCCTGAGCGAGGTCGCGGACACATTGCGCAAAGAGAAGGTTGCCGTCACCTTGCGCCCGGAGACAATGGGCAAAAGCGCCATGCTCGGCACGCTGGAGGAGACCATTGCGTGGAGCCGGCAGATCGAGTCGGTGCTGCCGTGCGTCGATTTCGCCCACCTGCATGCCCGCGCCGGCGACGGCACATTCAACAGCTATGACGAGTTTGCCGCCGCGATCCGCTTGATTGCGGCCGGCCTGGGCGAGCGCGGCGTCAAGCGCATGCACATCCATTTCAGCGGCATCGCCTACACAGCCAAGGGCGAGAAGCAGCATTTGAACCTGGCGGACGCCGACATCAAGTACAAAGAGTTCTTCAAGGTGTTGGCCGATCTGGGCGTGGCCGGGCGCGTGTTGTGCGAGACGCCCAATCTGGAAGAGGACGCCGTGCTGATGCAGAACACGTATCGCAGGGCGTATGCCAGAGCGAGAGAGCAGGCGGCATGATCATCACCGTGCTCCACAAGCAGATACAGGCAGTCGGCGCCGACGCGCTGATCCTGGGCCTGACCGAGGGCGATGCGAATGTGACGGGCCAGGTCGCCTCTGTCGATACGGCGCTGGGTTCGGTGGATGGGCTGCCGGGTCAGGGCGCCATCAGCCGGCTGCTTCACCTGGGCGACTTCAGCGGCAAACTCAACGAGCTAGCGGTGCTCTACACGAATGGCCTCATCCCCGCGCCGCGCGTCATTCTGGTGGGACTGGGAAAGCCGGATCGCGTCAAGGTCGATCACCTGCGGCAGGCCAGCGGCGCTGCCGTGCGCCGCGCGCGCGATCTGGGTTGCCGGCGGGTGGCCAGCATGGCGCATGGGCTGGGCTTGAAACACATTGACCCCGCCGACGCGGCGCAGGCCACGATCGAGGGCGCGCTGATGGGTGTGTGGCGTTTTGTCGCGCACAAGTCCGGCGGCAACGACCGCCAGGTGGAGCAACTGGCGCTCATCGCGCCCGAAGCTGCGCTGGTGGAGCGCATGGCGGCCGCCGCCCGCGCAGGAGAGATCGTGGGCAGTGCGGTAAACATCAGCCGTGATCTCATCTGCCAGCCGGCCAATGTGATGACCCCGCCGGCCCTGGCCGATGCCGCAGCGACCCTGGCGCGCGACGCCGGACTGTCGTGCGCCATTCTGGATGAGCGCGCCATCGCCGAACACGGCATGGGCGGCATTCTGGCCGTGGCGCAGGGCAGCGCCCATCCGCCCCGCTTCGTGATTCTCGAACACGCCGGCGGGCCGGGCCAGCCGCTCGTGTTTATTGGCAAGGGCGTCACCTTTGACTCGGGCGGTCTGAGCCTGAAAGAGCCGGCCGGCATGGAGATGATGAAGGCCGACATGAGCGGCGCGGCGGCAGTGATCGGCGCGCTGCAGGCCATCGCCCGGCTTGGGCTGCCCCGCCGTGTGATCGGCCTCGCGCCGCTGGTGGAGAACATGCCCGATGGCCGGGCGCATCGGCCCGGCGATGTGGTGAAAATGATGAGCGGTCAAACGGTTGAGATCATCAGCACCGACGCCGAGGGACGCATGACGCTGGCCGATGCGTTGCATTTCGCCAGGCGCTATCAGCCGGCCGGCGTGGTCGATCTGGCCACGCTTACCGGCGCGAGTGTCGTGGCGCTGGGCGAGGGGGTTGCAGCCGCTCTGTTCGCCAACGACGGGGCATGGGCCGGCGCGATTCGGGCTGCGGCCGGCTTCAGCGGCGAGCGATTGTGGCGGTTGCCCCTCTACCCCCAATACGCCGGCAAGATGCGCAGCCAGGTGGCGGACCTCAAGAACACAGCCGGGCGGACAGCCGGCGTCGGCGCATCGGCATATTTTCTCAGGCGCTTCGTGGACGGCGAAGGGGCCTATCCGTGGGCGCACATCGACATGGCTGGCATGACCTTCAACCCCGATTCGAGCGGCTATCAGCCCAAAGGGCCGATGGGCTTTGGGGTGCGAACCCTGATCCGGCTGGCGTCGATTTTCCGGACGCAGGGTGGGGGTGCGGTATAATCTTCCGGCCTTGCGCGCGCTTGTTTTTCGCGCGCCATCCTTTGAAAATCAGGCGGCCGGCGGAGGTTTTCCGGGCCCGGACCGCTGACACCAGTGAGAAAAGGACAACGACAAGATGTCAACCAAGCGAACGTATCAACCTCGCAAGCGCCGCCGCGTGCGCGTTCATGGTTTTCGCGCCCGCATGGCCACCAAAGGCGGGCGGAGGGTGCTTGCTGCGCGCCGCGCGCGGGGGCGCTATCAGCTCACCGTCAAGGCGAACAATCACGTCAAAAAGATTGACTGGAACGAAGTGTATTCGCCGGCCAGGAGCAAGCGCGGGACAGAGGGAAGCAAATAAAGCGTCATGCCGCCCCGGCTGGGTCGTTTGCGCAAAGCTGCGGAGTTTGAACGGGTGAAGCGCGAAGGCGGATACTGGCGCGGCCGATGGTGCGCCGTCAACGCCGTTGCGCGGGCGGCGTTGAGCGACGCAACGGATGATGCGCGAGTGACAGAGCCGGTAAGAGTCGCCTTCATCACTTCCCGCAAAATCGGAAATGCTGTGCAGCGCAATCGGGCGCGGCGTCTGCTGCGCGAGTCCATTCGCCTGCTCGTCGACCGCCTGCAACCCGGTTGGGATATTGTGTTGATCGCCCGGCGCGACTTGTGCGAACCGGGCGTGGGCCTGCGCGATGTGCAGGGTGAATTGACTTGGCTGTTGATCAAAGCGCGCATCCTGCTTCCACCGGCGACGGTCAGTCCGGCGGAAGCCGCGATGTCTTCCTAGAGCCTGCGCTGCCCAGGCCGGCCTTTGGCCAGCGCGCGCTGATGGGCGCCATCCGGCTCTATCAGATGACGATCTCGCAGGTTCTGCCGCCATCGTGTCGGTTCTACCCATCGTGCAGCGAGTACACCCTGCAAGCGATCGCCAAATATGGCGTCTTGAAGGGCGTCTGGCTGGGCGTCCGTCGCATTTTGCGTTGCCATCCGTTCCACCCCGGCGGGTATGATCCTGTTCCGTAGGGCGTGAGTCGGGCGAGTGTCACACACCTGGTGTCGCGCTCGTCGTTACTCCCAGGTTCGCTGAGGATATTGATTTGAAGACACCATCTTGTATGCGCGATTCTCTGCGCGCCTTCCGGCGCGTTGCCATGAGCAAGCTGGCCGCAGTCGCCGGCATCGCGCTGCTGCTGACGGCCTGCGGCGGCGAGCCGCCACCCTCCGCGTTTCCAGGCATGAGCGTCTACGGCGATTTTGCTTACCTGGCCAACAACTTTCACCTTTCCAAATGGGATTTGAAGACAGGCGCGCAGGTGTGGCAGTTCCCGGCGACCCAGGATAATGCGGCGCCAATCGGCCCCTTCTCCGGCACACCGACCAAATATGGTGAATGGATTGTGATCGGAGGCAGCGCCGGCCTCAATGGCGGGTACGACCGTCACGTGTACGCTGTGTCGGACGCGACCGGCGCCGAAGTGTGGCGATTCACGGGCTCGCGCGAGTTCGTGGATGGCGTGGTGACGGATGGCAAACTGATCTACGCGCCCAGCGGCGACGGCGTTCTGTATGCTCTGGACCCATCCAGCCGCGATGCAAATGGCGAACCGCGCGTGGCATGGAAGTTCCAGACGGGCAACCGCCTGTGGAGCCGCCCGCTGCTGGCCGATGGCCGGCTGTATCAGGGATCGTTTGACCACACGCTGTATGCGATTGACGCCGCGACAGGCCGGGAGATCTGGCGGTTCGACACACCGGATGCGCCTGTGGGCGTGCAGCCGGCGCTGCACAACGGCGTGTTGTACTTCGCCTCCTTTGACGGTTTTGCCTATGCCGTCAACGCTGCCGACGGCGCGCTCAAGTGGAAGTCCCCCGTCGATGGCTGGGTGTGGACCGATCCCACCATCGGCGCAGATACGGTGTATCTGGGCGATGTGCGCGGCAAAGTGTACGCCTTTGATCTGGAGACCGGCGAGCGCAAATGGTATTTCGAGGCGCTTGATTCGGTCAAAGCGCATCCGGTGCTGGCCAACGACCTGCTCTATGTCGTGTCGATGGACACGTTTGTGTACGCGCTCGATCCGGCGGGCAGCAGCCGCGACGCCAACGGCAAGGTGGAGCGCAACAGCGCTCGCTGGCGCAATGAAACGCTGGGGCGCCGGCTGATGACCACGCCCGTCATCTACGGCGATAATCTGCTGGTGCCGCCGTTGGACGGCGACGTGAGAGTCTGGTCGCTCAACGCCAAAACGGGCGAGCGCGGCATGCGTATGCCGGCGGCGCCGGCTGGCACGACGACGCCATGATGAATGATGAAATGGACGCAGTGACCGCCGCAGGACTGGCGCAATACTGAGTAGGGGCTTATGGGCAACATCTTTGACTTTCTCGTGGTCAACCCGATGACCAACATCATGTTGTTGATCTACGGGCTGTTCAACAACTATGTGATCGCCATCGTCCTGCTGACGATCCTCATCCGTCTGCTGACGCTGCCGCTGAACTTGAAGCAGATGGTGTCGAGCATCAAAATGGCGGCCTTGCAGCCGCAGATGAAGGCGCTGCAGGAGAAGTACAAGAATGACCCGCAGACGCTGTCCGCAGAAATGCGCAAGCTGGGGTTCAATCCTCTGTCGGGGTGTCTGCCCACGCTGGTGCAGTTCCCCATTCTGATCGGCCTGTACAACGCCATCATGCGCACCATGGCCGTGAATCCGTTCAGCCTGTTGGAGCTGGGCAAGCACGTGTACAGCTTTCTGCCCGGCCTGTCATCTCTGGTGCCGATCAACAGCCAGTTCCTGCTATGGGACTTGGGCCAGCCCGATCCTTTCTTTGTCATCCCCATTTTGGTGGTGGCAACAACTTACTTCTCCACCAAGTTCACCATGGCGCCCAGCACCGACCCACAAATGAAGCAAACCAACCAGATGATGACCTGGATGATGCCCATCATGTTCGGCTTCTTCATGCTCTCCGCGCCGGTGGGTCTGGGCATCTACTGGGTGGTGTCCAATCTGATCGGCATTGGGCAGTATTACTTGCTGAAGCCGCGGCTCGATTCAGCGCGGGCCTTGCACGCTGCGCCGGCTGCGACAACGGCGACTGCCGCGGCAGTTGCCCCGTCTGCGCCGAAAGCGCCGCCGCCCAAGTCCAAAGTCAAGCCAAAGGCTACGGCCAGGATAGCAAAATCAAGCGCCGAAAGCGGCAAAAAGTAGCCGTGGGTTTCCGCAGAGCGCCGGCGCCGGCCGGATGTCTGCGAGGCAACAAGATGCGAAATGCCTGCGATTGAGATCACCGCGCACGATATCGAATCCGCCATTAACCAGGGCTTGTCCCGCCTCCAGTTGCTGCGCGCCGAAGTGAAGATCGAGGTGCTGGATGAGGGCAGTCGCGGTGTGCTGGGGATCGGCGCGCGCCCGGCCCGCGTGCGGCTGACGCCCTATGCAGAGATCGAAGCAACGGCTGAAGCCGGCCCCGTCGCAGTGCACGCGCCGCCATCGGCAGACAGCCCCATGGCAGCGGCGGACGCCGCGTCTGAGCGCGCGCAGCCGGATCAAATGGATGCGGCATCGCAGGACGATCTTTCAGATCTGGACGCATCTCCCGCAGTTGAGCGCGAACGGGCGCTGACCAGCGCGCTGACCGATGACGATGCCCGATTGGCCGCCGAACTGACCCAGGCTGTTCTCGACCGGATGCGGTTCAAGACGACGTGCGCCGGCCGTCTGGTTCAGCCGGCGGATGACAAGGACGGCGCCCACATCTGGGTCGCTATCGAAGGCGAAGACGCCAGCCGGCTGCTTGCGCATCAGGCTGAATCGCTCGAGGCGCTGCAACTCGTTGTGCAAAACATGTGGGCGCACAAGATGAAGAGCAGCGCGCGCATCACCCTCGACGCGGATCAATACAAGGCCAATCGCGAACAGCGTCTCAAGCAGATGGCGACCCGCCTGGCTGAGCGCGTCGTGAGCGCCGGCCGGTCGATTACGCTGGAGCCGATGCCGCCCGCAGAGCGCCGGCTGATTCACCTGGCGCTGCGTGACCATCCACAGG
>Ga0308419_1000803_pt1 | contig 21715 bp, 17 predicted proteins | sample HotsprSampleMS50_FD_203674 | JGI IMG/M metagenome (GOLD analysis project Ga0308419, IMG submission 203674) | Hot spring phototrophic mat microbial communities from Mushroom Spring, Yellowstone National Park, Wyoming, United States - 20090730_MS50 ... | reverse complement strand
GGGCAAAAACGGGGTTTTCCGGAAAGGTGGAACTGGAAAAGGGCAGTCTAGCCATGAACCTTGCCAGGTACTACCTTCGCTCGGAACAGACTCCTTCGGCCTTCGTGCTGAGCATCAAGTTCGACCGCTTCGGCAAAACCCTGGGAGCGGGGGGCCTGTTCCTGCAGACCCTTCCGGGGGCCGACCCCGTGGTCCTGGAAGAGGTGGAGAACCGTCTCGTTTCCATGCAGTCCATCGGTTCAGCACTGGCAGAGGGAAAAAGCCCGGTAACATTTCTTGAAGAGAGCTTCGGAAAGTTTTTTCCCCGGATCCTCGAATCCCGGGAAGTGCGCTTCTATTGCCCCTGCAGCGCCGGCCGGTTTGCCGGGTTCCTCCAGGCCCTTCCCTTGAATGACCTGGAAGACATCGCCACCAAAGGCCCCTTCCCCGTGAAAACCACCTGCCACAACTGCAACACCACCTACGAGTTTAGCCGCGTGGAAATAGATCGTCTCCTTCGGAACCGGCTCAAGCGGGAGGAAGTACAGCGAAAGCAGAAAAAGGGGGAAGATTGATTATTTGCGGTATACTACCGCACGGTTTTTCTCATAGGCAAACAGTTCATCCCGTTTCAACTCTCCCGTAGCAACCTGTATCCCAAAGCGGTCCTGCAAGTGAGGAAGAAATGCGGTCTTAAACTCCTCTTCCGTAACCAGTTTCCCTGTTTCCTCCTTTATGGAAGTCATCGGTTCCAACACCTTATCCTTCACTTCTGGAGGAACCCATATCACTTTGAAAAACTCATCGGTTGAAAGAGGGCTCAGGAAAATTACCGAGTTCAGGATGTACAGGTTCTCCATGGTACTGAGGAGAATGGTGCCAATCTTCTTCCCCCTGGCACGCAAACTGCCCTGGTGTTTGTACCACGCCTCTTCTACCCCTAGGTCTTTCAGAGTCTTTACCAGCACATCACCCATCGTATTGAAAATCGCATCGGTCGATTCCCATTGACCACGGTCAAATACCGCCTGCACGAACACGGTAGAGCCGGGTTCTCCGAACACAAGGGTCCGCTGACCCGTGAGGATCACATACTCGAGGGCGGGGGTATCGAAACGAATCTCGTTGATAAGGTTCGCAAAATTGGTAAGAGTGACGATCACCCGCGCGCCGCTGTCATTGAGAATATGGGTGATTTCCCTTCCTTTATACATGGTATTGAAAGGCACCGCGACGGCTCCCAGTTTCTGAACCCCGAAGAAGGTATACACAAACTCGGGTATATTAGGCAGCATGATGGCGACACGATCCCCCTCCCGGATCCCTAAGGATGCAAGGGCATTGGCTACCTTATTGGATTGTTCATCCAGTTCCTGATAAGAAATGGCAGTTCCTTCAAACAGGATGGCTTCTTTCCGTTTGTACTTCCGGGCTATTTCCTGCAGCAGCTCTCCTAACGTTGGTATAGAGGACATGGTTCGTTTCTCCCTGAGACTATTCCGATCTGTCTATCAGTCTTTGATCGATGTACCCCTCACGGAGTTCCTTTTTCAACACTTTCCCCGTAGCGCTTTTCGGAAGACTCTGCCGAAACTCCACGATTTTTGGAACTTTGTAAGGGGCCAAATTGGACGCGCAGAACTCGATTACCTCTTTTTCCGTTAACTCACAACCTTCCCGTAAAACCACGAAGGCTTTCACCACTTCTTCTTGCCGTTTATCCCATGTCCCGACCACCGCCGCATCTTCTATCTTGGGATGCGTAAATAAAAGTTCTTCGATTTCCCGGGGGGAAATGTTGTATCCCCCCCGTATGATGAGATCCTTCTTCCGATCGGTAATGAAAAAGCAACCATCGCTGTCTCGGTACCCCAAATCCCCTGTTCGCAGCCATCCATCCTGGATTGCCTCCGCTGTTGCCTCGGGATTGTTCCAGTATCCTTGGGTCACTACATTCCCTTTGATCACTATTTCACCTACTTGACCATCGGGAACTTCCTGAAACGAATCGTCCATCACCTTCATCGTCACTCCCGGAGAAGACGGACCAATCGAACCCGGTTTGAAACGAGGGTCTCCCGATTTATTGAGACTCACCGCGGAGGTTGTCTCGGTTAGACCATACCCTTCCGCGATAGTGGTGTTAAATATGCGCTCGAACTCCTTCAACACGGTAAGGGGAAGGGGCGCTCCTCCCGAAATGCAGTACCGGAGGGTTTTCGGCATTTCTGTTTTACGGGCCCTCGCCAGGGTCAAGAGATGAATATACATGGAGGGAATCGCAATGAGCATGGTGGCCTTTACCGCCTTGATGGTATCCAGCAAAGCATTCGGACTGTACTGGGGAATCAACGCGATGGTACATCCAAAATAGATTGTGGAAATGAGACCATTTGATAACCCATACACATGATAGAGGGGCAGGACTCCTACAACCCGATCATCCGGTTGTAAAGGTAGAACCTTGGCAACTACCTCGGAACACTGACTGTAGAAATTCCGGTGGCTAAGCATGACGCCCTTCGGCTTCCCTGTGGTTCCGGAGGTATAGAGAAGTACGGCGGGTTTCTCGGGGTCTACCAGCACTGCCTTGAAGGACCTGGACGCGGTAGAGACCAGTTCTTGAAACTGGAGGGTCCCTACCGGCTGGGGGCCCCGCTTTCCGCTACGGGGACTCACCGCAACGTCAATTTCGTTCTTTTCGGCGAGCTCACGATTGATCGTTACATCCGCGCCCGCTAGAATCCCCCTTCTGCGCATACCAAGGATCACCAGCGTGTTAGGAAGCTTTTCTCCTGAAAGGAGGTACTTTCCCGCGATGCGACCCTCCAGGAGGGAGGATGGAAAGGCGTAGACATCGGCAATATCTCCCTGGGGTTTATAGATCAATCTCCATGGTTCTGACATGCATTGTATCCTTTCCGGAAATTACCTGCTTCCTTCGGCTCTTAAAAACGCATCTACCTCCTCGAAAAACTGTTCCTGAATTGCTTCCGAGGGGGGAGGTGTAAGTTTGCTCACCACGATGTAAATGATCGTATTTAAGAGGAGTGTAGGCATCACAGGATGAAGATTCAGAAGAAGAACCCGCTTCCCCTCTACGGTGAACACCAGTCCGAGGGCTAGATAGATGACCCCCGCCAAGGTTCCTGCTATAGCCCCTTGTTTAGTTCCCCTTTTCCAGAATAAGCCCCCAACCAGCGCGGGGGCCCATTGGGCAAAGCCCGGTATGGACACGTCCGTCAAGTACAATGCCATCGCTTGGGTTTGCCATACGGATACCGCCATGCTTAGAACGATAATGATCACCACCGAATACCTCGCCCAGGAAGTGATGGTACCGTCATCCGCGTCTGGTTTGAACACTCCCTGCACAATGTCCCGGGCGACGATCACTCCAGAAGTCATCAGTTGGACCGCCGCAGTGGAAACAGCGGCGGCAACAACTCCCATAACGACGAAAATGCTGAACCAGGGAGGGAGATGTTCCGTGATGATCGTTTGAACGATGCGGTCCGCTTCGGCGACGGTGGTTATTCCGGGCTTGACGGCGGGCGCTACAATGGATCCCCAGAGAAAAGGAATCACGTAAAAAAACAGTCCTCCGAAGAGGAAGATCAATAGAGGAAACCATTTGAAGAGGGTTTTATCTCGCGCTGTCATGACTCCAATGGCAATGTGGGGCCAGCTAAAGGCTATGAGGCCCACGATGAATGTTCCTGCCATCAACACGGGGGTAAACATTCCCCGGGGCCCTGGCGCCGATAGCTGAGCGGGGTTGTTCTTCAAGAGATACTGGGCCGCGCCGGTTAACCCTTCCGGCAGTAGGGCCGAAACTACCCACACAAGAGATCCTAGCAAAGCTGAAACATACACGATTCCAAGAAAAATGTTCACCCACGCTACGATTCGCATCCCGCCGAGAAGAACGATCAGGACCAATAGGATAGCCGTGTACAGGGCTCCCCAAATGGCGGATATCCCCGTAAGGGCTTCAAAGCCCACCCCCACACCCAGAGGTTGGATCCCTACATAGGGGACGATAAAGGCAAGGATGCTGAGGCTTAGAATAATGCGTAAAGCTTTAGATTCGTACCGCTCCGACAGCACTTCCACCGGGGAAAGAAATCCATTCAATCGCGAAACAGCCCACATCCTCGGACCAATGAACATGTACAGAGCGGCAAATCCAGCCACGGAACCCCAGATAAAAAACACGTATCCCGGACCATGCAGGTACAGCATGCCGGGAAACCCATAGAACGTCCAACTGGAGGATACGGCAAACAAGACAAAGAAGAACATCACGACCACGCCAATGGTCCTTCCCCCCAGCATGTAGTCTTCTGCGGTTCTAGCTGAAATCTTATACCCATACGCTGCCATGGCGACAATGATTAAACCAAATAGAACAAGGGATAGGATTGCCATCCTAACCTCCTTTAACGGAAAGGCCAGAATTTGAAGAAGTACACGAGATAAGCCACCAGCCAGATCAGCACAAACAGGATCCCTGCCAGCAAGGGCATGGTGATAAATCCGAGTACCAATACCGTGCGTTCCATCACTCCAGAAAGGATCGCAGCCAACATTCCCACAATGGAACCCAACAACACCAGTAAGAACACTTTTCCTGGTGTGTGTTGTAACATTTCTCTCATATATTCCCCCCCGATAGCCTACTATTGGTTATTTATTCTGTCAATAAAAATTTCGGCCGCTGGCCGAAAAAAGGGATTGTAGCTGGTATTCGTGTTTTGCGGGTTTGATTCTCACTTCGAACCGGCAAGTACTTTAGTTTTTGCCTGATGATAAACTCGCGACCTTTATGAGAGGTGAAAAATAACCACCCACACGGGGGCAGTATGGATAATACCATAGCCCCATAATAATTTGCCATTCGCCCTCCTTATCTCCCCCTGCGAGCATGCGGTTGATTCCATAAGGATAAAAACATGCGATGCGGCCGGCGGCTCAATGCCAACGCATAGAAATAAGCAAGGCGGCCCCTTTTAGGAGCCGCCGGAAGATTCAACAGTTCCTTAGTCCAGCAGTTTTTTTATTTCCGTAGACCTTTGAACTCAACTTATAGACAGCCTACCGTCCTCTTTGTTGACCTTTCGCTATAACAAAGGTACCTGTCGGAGAAGCAGGGGCAATTCCGCTTAAATCCAAGCTATAGGGAAGGGTCTGGATGTTCCAAGATATCCCGTTTGCGCTGGTTGCTATTACATTTTGAGGGCTACTAAATCCGTCAAATCCCACCACGGCAAACCCGTTTCCGTAGGCGATATCAAAGAACTCCGTTGATCCGGATACCGGCAAATCCTGGCTGGACCAGTTAATCCCGTCGGGACTGATCCAGATCATGGCTATTCCCGTACCGCCGTCTGTTCCAACCGCCACAAACAGCCCGCTCCCGAAGACAACACTGGTTATTTCAGTATAGTTGGTTAACCCCTTCATCGAGGCGAGAGGTGTGTAAGTCCAGGTTTCGCCGTTAGAACTTGTACAGACACCCTGTATCCTGCCATTAGCGTAAGAGGAAAAGACTATATATTTGCTGTTTCCGTACGCTACTTCACTTAAATATTGCCTGCCACTGTTATTAGTATTCCAACTAGATCCATCGGTGCTGGTATAAATCGTACCAGAATCCGAAGAAATAAAGAACACACCATTAAGAAATGTTACATGTGTTGATGCGAAACTTCCAAGTTGGTTAAAATCCCAGTTTTCACCATTCGAACTGACTCCCCTCATACATTCAGGGCCTTCTGGTTCGTAATACCCAACAGCCACATACTTCCCATTGCCAAAGGCGACATCGTAAAAGCTAAAACCTGATGGTAATGACTCTTGAAGAGTTGAATTCGGATCCAATCCCTTTGGCAATTTAGAGTAATTCGGGGTAAACTTTACCAGCCTCCAATTGGTTCCATCAGGGCTATGCACAATAGAACCATGGCTGCCAACCGCAACATATCCACTGGTACCATAGGCAACGGCATTGAAATATGCGTCAGACTCCCAAAGTTCCCACGACATCATATGCGGCGTGTAGATAAAAGAAGCCGTGTTATACGAAAGGACTAACACCGAACTCCACGAGCCGTTACTGTCTTTCTTGTAGATCATTGCCGTAGAGGTTTGCAGGTAGTAGTCCCCCGAACGCGCGGTAGAAGGAACACTGGGTGTTGGAACAGCGGCACCACTGTACCACTGGGTGCCTGTTGCACCGGTAGCCCCTGTATCCCCTTTCAGGGCAAACAGCACTCCCCACGAGCCGTTCAGTTTTCGGTAGGCAAGAGTGGTAGAAGTATCCAGGTACAGGTCGCCATTAACCCCTTAGGAGTTCGAGGGAGGGCCTTTTTCCACAAACCACTTGGCTGTAGGCTGGCCGGTATCTCCGCTATCCCCACCTCCGGACCCGGAACTGCACGCCCCCAGTACCAGAGCGGCACCCACGAGAAAAACGATACATGTTTTCATGGATTTTATTACTCCCTTGGGCGGCGTGACCCGCCCTCGAGGAAAAACAATAGATTATTATAGTATAGCCCAAGGAATTAAATTATTCCACTACATTCAGAGTATTTCCTATTCCCCCTCGATTCCTCGCTGAAACACCACGATGTTGGCGCCGGGGAACTCTTTTCGGAACTCCTCCTCAAGCCGGCGATGGATGGAATCGCGAAGGCTAGAGGTAATCACCCCACAGACGGGGCAAGGAAACCGGGGAGGATTGATGTCCAATTCTACCTCCAGCTTTTGGAAGGCGTCGATATACCGTACATGGCTTACCCACCCCAGGTCGGCCACGGAAAGAAGACTCTGCGGATCCTTCACCCGGGAGAGCACCGCATCGATTTTCTTCCTTAACTGTTCTTCCATAACCATACTTCCATTTATAAAATGCGATATAATGTAGGGAAAATCAATTTTTCCTAGAAGGGGTCCTGTATGAAAGATTCACGAATCGGTGTTTTGGTCGTCCTTCTATTGATCTATACTATCATTCTCTCCTACGGCCAGCCCGCGAAACCAGAATCATCCACCTTTCCCCCGGGGGGACGGGGAGAAACCGTCGAAAGGCAAGGAGTCAAGCCCCTCACCCTTGGATCGCAGGGAGAACCGATAGAAGGGGAGAAAGCCGCCGCAGGCAAAAGTGGTTCACCCCTACCCATGCCTCTCCGCCGGGTGATCCTGTACACCAACGGCACGGCCTATCTGGAGCGTGAACTGGAAGTCTCTGGGGCAGGGTATGCGGAACTGACCGTGCGAGCCACCGAAGTGGATGACCTACTGAAGAGCCTCGTAATCTACGACCCCGGGAAAGAAACTGCTCCCACCGTGACCTATGCCACCAAGGAACCCCTGGAAAAACTCCTGAAAAGTTTTTCTGTGAATCTGACGGAAACTCCCGATGTACCGTCCCTTCTTCTTCAGGCCCGGGGGGAACGGGTGGAAATCTTCGCTCAAGATCGATTCTCGGGTACCCTATTCGGAATCGAGGACCGACCGGTGCCGGGAGCGGGCCGCATCCCCACTAAGGGCGAGGCCGATTCATCCCCTTCGGAAGCCCCCACGGAACCCTTCGTTACCCTGTATACCGATAGAGGCCTAACGAGTATCCCCCTGCGGAAGATCAAAAGCCTCCGTTTCCTGAACCCCTCTCTCGATATGGAGATTTCAACGGCCCTCCAGTACCTTGCGGAAAACCGGAATACCGACAGGAAGCGGATCCTGATTCGTTACGGGGGGGCTTTGCCCCGGACTCTTCGGCTTGGGTACATCGTGGAAAGCCCGGTATGGAAAACGGCCTTTCGTCTGGTACTGGGAGAGGGGCAGAAGCACCTCCTGCAGGGGTGGGCCATCGTGGAGAACCCCACGGCCGAGGACTGGAATGGAGTTCGGCTCGATTTAGTGTCAGGCCGGCCCATCAGCTTTTCCATGAACCTCTATGAACCGATTTACAACCCCCGGCCCCGCATTCCCTACACTGTGGAAAAACAGGCGGTCCCGCCGGTCTCTTCCGCGGGAGTGATACCGGGCGCCTCTGCCTCCCCCGACACGCCTCAGGCCGCACAGAAATCGGCACCCCCGGCGGTAGCCTCCCCCCAAGTGAAGCGTTCGCGGATCGATACCTTGGCAGAGGCGCTTACCGATAAATCCCTTGCCGCCACTGCCGAGGAATCGCTTGCCTCCTCGGAAATTGCACAGGAAGGGGAAGAGTTCCTGTCACCGGAAAAAATGGGTGGGGGACCCGGCCCGCAGGCCGAAGCAGCCACCGTAGGGCAATTCATCCGCTATACGATTCAGGAACCTGTCTTCCTTCCCCGCCGGCAGGCCGCCCTTCTGCCGATCTTGAATGCCAGCCTCGAGGGAGAGCGGTTTTCCATCTACAACGAATCGGTGAACCGCAGGTACCCCCTGAGCGGTTTCTGGCTGAAGAATACCTCGGGACTTCCCCTCATGGGAGGACCGATTACCGTGTTCGAGGGGGGCCAGTACGCAGGGGACGGGCGGATCGATACGGTAAGCGCGGGAGATAGGCGCCTTGTGAGCTACGCGGTAGATCTGGAACGGGAGGTCCTTTTCCTCGATAAAACCGAACCCGAAACGATTACCCGGGTAAAGATTCAAAAGGGGACCCTATACGTTTCCAAAGTGATTCGGAAAGAACGGACCTACACCCTGGTGAACCGGGGGGCTGATGCCCGCAACCTCCTGATCGAGCACCCCGTATCCGCAGGGTTTCAGCTTGTCGAGCCGAACACCTACGAGGAGCGCACGGAAAGGGTGTACCGGTTTCGCATCACCTTGCCCCCCCGCCAATCTTCGGGAACCGAGTTCCGGGTAATCGAGGAAAAACCCCTGGAAAGTACGGTGACCCTCACGAACCTCCAGACGGAGGGGATCCTGTTCTACCTTAGCCAGCGAGCGATAAGCCGGAAGGTGCAGGATGCCCTCACCAAGGTGATGGCCCTGAAAAACGAGCTCTCCGAAGCTACCCGTGCCCGCCAGGAACTGGAAGGGAGGATCACCCAGATCACCCGGGAACAGGAGCGGATCCGGAGCAACATGGGAGTTCTGGACCGCACCTCCACCCTGTACCAGAGGTACCTGAAAACCTTGAACGATCAGGAGGATACCCTGGCGGATCTGCAGAAGGCGCTGCTGGAAGCCCGGAACTCGGAAAACGCCAAACGAAAAGCGGTGGAGAATTTTCTTTCCAGCCTGGAGGCGGAGTGATGTCAATCACTAGGGGGTTTTCTCTACCTTATTATTAATATTCCCCATTAACAGGATACCTTGTTGGATCGGAGATCATTACCCGGAAATTGTTACAGGAGGACATCCCTGAACTATCAGTTTCAACAAATAAAAAGGAATATTCCCCTTCTGACCTTTCGCCGCTGGAGGAAATCTGTAGGAACTAGGGACAAGAACACGCAGCACAGAAATAATTTCATAAAAAACTAACATGTACCATCTATTATTTATCCAATTAATGTCAATCCATAAGAGGTATCCTAGTAGATGGCCGGGGTTCGTGGTATTTTTAGCTGTTCTCTTTATGTTTCTGCCTGAAGTTTGCGGTGCGGAAGAACCCGGTAACCAGTCTTCAGGAAACCACGAAACAGCGCCACACCCCCCGTCTTATGTCATTACCGTAATGGATAAAGAACTGAACCAACCTCTGGAGGGAGTCCGGATATTCGATCCGGCGGAAGGGAAGGTGTATGTTACGGATCAGGATGGGAAAGTTTTACTTTCATCGTTACCCCGGCTTTTAGTAGTTTCCCTGCCGGGGTACGAAGAAAAACGGGTCCGCTTTAGGGAAGAAAAGGAGCCGGCACAGCTCAGGATCGATCTTCAGATTGCGGGGGTGCTGGAGGCGGAGGAACTGGTAGTAGAGGCCCCTGCGATAGGCCGTACCGATGCGCAAGTGGGAGTCTCGGTAGTGGTAGACCGGGATACGGTAAAACACACGGCCATGATCGGGATCGTAGAAGATGTAATGAACACCGTGAAGCTGCTACCGGGCGTAAATTACGTGGGACGTTTCAATCCTAACCTTTCCATACGGGGTGGGGAACCGGGGGGGCTTACCCATGTCCTGGACGGGTTCTTAATTAAATACCCTTACCACTGGGGAGGAATCGTATCCATCTTCAATCCCCGGTTGGTGGAATCGGTAAAACTGTCCGCGGGAATCTTTCCCGTACGGTACGGGCAGGCAACCAGCGGGCTTTTGGAAATTCATTCCGTTACACCGGATGACGGATTGAAATGGGAAGTGGGGACTTCAATCTCTACCCTAGAAGGCTACATTCAAGCGCCTCTCGCATCCGATGACTCATCGGGCCTTCTAGCGGGAAGCCGCATTACCAACTATGACTTGGTATTTGCCCTTACCGGGAATTTTCTGGAAGATCAGGGGGTTACCTTTTCCCGGGTCCCTTACATTTATGATTTTTATCTAAAGTGGTTCACCAAACCGGCGAAAAACCTAACCTGGCAACTGAATGGATTTGCCGGTCAGGACGGAATCGGGATAAAAGCTCTGGATCCAGAGGTTGATCCATCCAAAGAAATTCTCAATACCTTTAATTTTGTGTGGACGAACCGGGATATTTTTCTATCCAGCAGGGTCGATTGGATGGTGGGAGATAGACTTTCCCTACGTATCCTGGGAGGATACGAGAACTGGGTAGCCGAAATTGACGGTAGCTTCTTAGAGCAGGGGACCCGCCCCTATTCGAAGGATTTCGTGGATACCTTTGGAAGTCTGTTGGGCGTTTCGTATGGGGATTCCTTTACCGTGGACGCGAAAAGCTCATTCCTCAGCAGAACCATCCTTCACCATTTCCAACTCCGTTTGGATTCTGACTACTTACTTACCCCTTCCCTTACTCTGAATGGGGGTGCAGGTGCCTTCCTTTCCCGCTACAGGTACGATACCGGGGGCAACCTTTGGGGTATTACCTACTTGTCCAATGGAACCCCTGTGTATCGGAGTACTGTGTTCAGCAGCAACGCCAAGGACAACGACTTTCTGATAAGCTTTGCCTATCTGGGATTGGACAGAGAATGGATACCCGAACTACTACGCATGGAAGCAGGACTTCGGATCGATCATGGGTACTTTTGGGGGGAGGGAACCTACACCCTGAACACAGCCCCTGTGCTGGGCCCACGGATTCTTCTACGATACACCCCCTACGGGGGAGTCCCCGCTCCCCTCACCTTTACGGTGGGCACGGGGATTTTTTCTAAGGTACCTTTTGAAACCTTGAACATCACTAAAGACATGGGTTTGTCCGATTACGACATCAAAGTCCCCAAGAGTTTTACCTCTGTGCTAGGTGCTGAAACCTACTTCGGTGACGGCTTTCGGTTCAAAGTCGAAACTTACTACAAGTACCTATACGACCGTTTTTATTTCAATTTGGTTCCTTCACCCGCAAGCGGCAGTTCCCAAACCTTAAGTATCCGCCCCCACAACGACGGGGTCGGACATGCCGGGGGATTCGATATACTGCTGGACAGGCGTACATCCCGTACCCTGGACGGGATGCTCAGCTATTCCTTCATTGTGGCCCGGTATAGGAATCCCCAAACCGATGGAATTCAGGAGGAGAATGCCGATGAACCCCGGGGGCGGTGGTACTATCCGAGTTTTCATCGCTTTCACAGTGTAAACCTGTTGGTCAATTACAAACCCACCACCTGGTTTACCTTTACCACCCGGCTATCCTTTGCCACGGGAACACCCCTTCCCCGGTTCGGGGATAAGGAAATGTTCTTCGCTCAGTTTGAAAACCAGGGCGGCTCGCAGACCATCGCAGAAATGTATACTCGCAGATCCTACTATGATGATCTGAATCGAGAGGCATGGGTCCTGCCTCTGGATATAAAACTATCTTTTCATTTTTACGGGAAAGGATCCAAGGTGTATCAGGAATTATACTTGGGAGCGGAGGATATTCTTTCCCCCCTCTATACTTCCCTCAGGAATAGTCGTGGCAGGGTAACCACCGACCGGTACACAGGGGAAGATACAGATTCCCCCGAAGCGGCCTTCAGTTTCCCGGTCATAAGCATCGGATTCCGGGCCTCCTATTGAGGAGCGATCAAACATGAAAAGAAGAATAATCCCTATTCTTTATATTTCTCTAACAATTACCCTTCTCGCTTCCTGTTTGACCACTGGAAAGCAAGATGCTGGGTTTCAGGATCAAGAAAAGTTTATCCACATCCGCGCCTCTTCCACCCGGCGAACAACTTTTCCCTTCTCTGGGATCTTTTTCGGACTAACCTCCGATTTCAGAGGCCCTGCTTTAGGCCTCCGTTTCTCCCGAGGCAGTCTTGAAGCCCTTGTCGGAGAAGTGGAACTCACCTCTACCTTCTTACCTGCTTTCCAATTCCAAGGGACTCTGTCAGCCTACGGTCCGGCGGAGCTTGTTTTGGAAGTATATCGGGTTAGAATCTTCGATAACTGGAACAACGGCTGGCTGGAAGGTGAGGCGGAAGCCTATGGCACGTTTCTTTTTAGAAGATATTACCTAACCTGGAGGGGGGAGGTTAGGGATCCCCTGGGAATCGGAGAAATCAAATCGGGGGAGGTTCGTTACTTCGATCGATACTACCGAAATGATGAAGGGACTGTTCGGGTGCAAATGCGGGTGGAAAAGTTAAAAGAGTTTATAGAAAACCTGAGGGTTGGTAGGAACCTTCCCGTTTCGGGGGACGGGTCCAAAGCAAGAAACGGAGCCAGCTCAACAAGTATGATTGGCCAACCGGGTGCGCTCGGCACACCCAGCACACCCGAATCCCTGCTACGTACCCTCCCCAGCCAATTTCTTAAAGAAAAAGAAGTGGAAGAGTCCCCGGGGCTATTTGTATCCCTGTACAATCTCCCCCTGATTAACCAAAGGTTTTTGGAAAAGGAATCATTAATTATTGAATCGGAGTAGCAGATTCGACACATTTCATATAAAAGGAGATGAAGTATGCAGATAGGCATGAAAGAGTTGTTTATCCTAGGAGGCTGGGCCATGTGGCCCCTTCTGGTATTCTCCGTAGCGGCGGTGGCGATCATCGTCGAACGCTCCCTTTACCTCCTAACTCACCGCCTTAAAGTGCGGGATCTTGCTGATGAGGTGCTTTCCACTCTCGCGGAGGGGCAGGTGGAAGAGGCAAAAAACCTCTGCAGTGTGCAGCCCCGCAGGAACCTAGCGGCCCGGATCTTCAGAGTTGCCTTTGACTCCATCGATCTAGGGGAGCACCGGATCGAGCGGGTGATGGAAGCCGCAGCGGCAAAACAGGTGCAGGCCCTGGAAAAAGGGTTCGACCTGCTTCTGGCCATCGGCTCCCTCGCGCCCGTTACCGGCTTTCTCGGAACCGTGTCCGGGATGATCAGCGCTTTCCGCAACATCGCCCAGGCGGCGGATGTGAATGCGCAACTGGTGGCAGGGGGCATTTTCGAAGCATTGATCACCACAGCTTATGGGTTGACCATTGCTATAGCAGCTATAGCGGCCTACAACATCTTCGTGCATATCGTGGATCGATTCACCGCGTCCGTTGAGGAGGCGGGGAATGAAATCATTACCGCTCTGGTGCGGTCACACTACGGCCATACCCTGCCTTCTGGTACTGACGTACACCTTGCCGAGAGGGTAAGTACACCCGCCAAGACGACTGTGTAAGCGAGACTCGTATGAAGGTGAGAATCTTACGTCGGAAGGGAATCGATATCGGAGAATCCGGCACATTGAGTGACCTGGCGTTTTTATTGATTATATTCTTTATCGTGATTGCAGTGTTCAACGTGAATCAGGGTTTTCTCCTAGGGCTTCCCCGCCCCGGTTCCAGGCGAATCGTCCAGAAACAGGACCTGCTTCGAGTGGAACTTACACGCATGGGAGAACTCCGTGTAGAGGGCAAACGGGCAAGCCTCAAAGAGCTCTCCTCAAAAGCCCTTGCCTTCCGACAAGAACGACCCAATATGACTGTTGCCCTGCAGATCGATCCAGAAACACCCTACCAGCGGGTGGTAGATATCATCGATCTGGTGCGGAAGCTTGATATCGATAATTTTTCGTTTCGGATGGAGGCGGTGCCATGAGGAAGGTCATATTACAGCCGCAACGAACCACCCTAAGCCTTTACAACACAGCAATAACCGCCGTCCCGACAGCCGGGCAAGCCGGATTCAGGAGATCCTCTCGTGAAAGTACCCCGTAGAGCCCGGAGGCGGCCCCTTGTGCCCATCAGCGCCATGTCGGACATCGCCTTTCTACTGCTGATTTTCATCATGCTCATAAGCTTGATAAACTACCGGCGGGAAGTGCCCATCCAGTACCCGGAAGCGGAAAAACTGGAAACTACTCAGGCGGATAAAAATCTGGAGATCTGGATCGATCGGACTGGAGCTCTCTACGTTCAGGGAGTGCGGTACGATCTACCTGGAATCGAGGGCATTATTGCCGAAGGATTGATGAAAAACCCTTCCCTACGAATCCATATCCTGGCAGACCGAGACACCCCCTACAGGAACGTGAATGGGGTGATGGAAATCCTCCAAAGACTCCAGCACAGGGCCGTATCTCTCGTGATCCGGGAAAGGAAGCCGGAATGAAAGGTTCTCCTACCTTTCTGATTGCCCTAATCATTGCCCTCCTTGTGCACGTACTTCTTTTCGCCTTTCTGTATATTCCCGCGGGGGAACGGGAGTTAAGGGAAGATCCCACTGTGTTCAAGGTGGTAGACATCGATCTGTACACGCCGCCTCCCCCCGCGACTCCCGTCAAGCCCCCACCGTCTCCAGTCCAACCTCCTGAGCCGCCCCCCAAACCGGAACAGCCGCCCCTTCCCCCCCAGGAAACCATTACCGAAAAAATAGAAGAAACGGAAAAGCCAGTCCAGGAAACCCCGGCTCCTGCGCCCCCTTCCGTACCTATCCCGGCTCCCTCGAAATTCGATGAACCCGAATACCTTCCTCCGCATAAAATATCCGTTCCGCCGAAAGTGCCGGTGGATCAGGTTCTGCGGCAACTGATCTATCCCCCCCAAGCGAACCGCCAGCGGATCGAAGGGGTGGTGTACCTGGAACTGTTCATAGACCGGGAAGGGGTAATCCGGAAGATCGAGGTGCTGAAGGATCCAGGCTACGGCCTCGCCGAGGCGGCGGTAAAAGCCTTTCAGGGTGTCCGCTGTACCCCGGCGGAGGCAAACGGGGTTCCCGTGGCGGTTCGATACCGGTACCCGATTCGGTTTAAGTTGAGATAAGGTTATTTTCTGTCTACCATGTTATTAGACCCCCCTGGCACTGGTCAAGTGGGGATATTTGCGTTATATTTAACGCATGAAAAAAGCGAACATTGGCGAAGTCCAGCATAATTTCAGTTCTCTTTTGAGATACCTTGAGCAAGGAGAAGAAATTCTATTGACAAAGAGAAACCGTGTAATCGCAAAGATCAGCCCTGTCCTGGAAGGCGGCGGTGTGAAAATGCCTAATTTTTATGTGAGATCTAAGCAAATGTTTCCACGCAAGAAAGGTAAATCCCCTTCACGGATTATCCTTGAAAACAGGAATGAGCGTTTGTGAAAGTGTATATCGACTCAAGTCTTTTTAAGTTGAGATAAGGTTATGTACTGTCCCTGTCGTCAGGAATCGGCCATGGAGTAGGTAAGTCCAAAAGGTTTCCCAAAGATATTTTAGCAGGTATTTGATTAAAGTTGCTAGTGTATACTACTTGATCGAAGGGAAATTCATTTAACAATAACGGTTTGCTTGCCCAAGGATTATGGTATAAAACAGGTTGATTTGATGCTAGATTAAAAGGGTTAAGATCAAAAAACACAAGAACTGCGCTAACCCGAGTATTTTGAGGTCCTTTTGGTCCAATAAATACTCCATTTTTACATCTAACCAATACTTCTTCAATTACTCCTTCTAGCGCTTCTTGCCCAAATAATGCGTCTACAACATCGGTATGATCAGGGAAAATACCTAATATGTTTGTTGCAATTATATATGGAATGTTAAAAACACCATAACGTCCCGCCTTATCCGAAATTGAGCGCTTTATCATTGTAGCATTATCAATCTGTTTAACTCCCCCGGGTAAGTAAGCTTCAATAGGTCTTATTCCTTGTTTTCCTCGCAAGCAAGGCGGTTTTGCAATTGCAATTAGCTGGATAATGGAGCCTTGGAATTTCCACTTGTAAATTGGAAGTTCATATATGTCTGTGCTTTTTTGAAACTCATAATAATAATCAGGATCGAGATTCTCTAGCCATCTTTCAATTTTGATTCTTTCTTTTCTAACTGATGGAGCACTTGAAATCGTTCCCTCTATTCTAACCCATAAGAAAAAGTTAGGCGAATTGATATTGTTTATGGAATCATAAACCTGAGCTATAACTTTATTATTATGCAGATCAAAATCTTTTCTGCAATTTATTACTGTTCCCTCTAAATAGAATAAAGAATAGTTTTCTTTTGAAAATAAAAAGTCTGGTTTTTTCCCTTCTTTATTATGAATGTTTACCAAGAATCCCATTTTAGTAAATATTTCGTGTAGAAATAATTCGAAAAAAGCTCCTGCATGAGGAATATCATCCTGTGAACGGAACCTAGAACGCAAGTCTTTTCTTCCTTCTTTCGGATATTTCTGGAACCAATTCTCTGCTACATTCCTAAAGGCTTCAATTCCTGGTCTAGCCGAATTGTTTAAATAATTGTATTCTGATTCATTTTGAAGTTTCCACCGGGTTTCAGTTCTTTGAAAATCGTAATCAAAAAGTGTCATCATAAAATTAATCTATTTCTCCTTGTTTTCGAATACTTGATCATATTCTTTTCTCCGTAAAACAGTATCATAAAGCCCGATGTCTTCTCCTTCATGCCGGTTGATACCTGTGTAAATTAGGCTTGGGTCCTCATAGCGCTTAAATTTGTACACCGCATCGTTCATAAGGGCGCTGTTGAACACCCCAAGGCTGACCAGTAGCTCAAAGTCTTTGACGGTTAAGCCGGTTACCTTTTTGAACAAGCCCGGTTCCAATTGCGTTATCACGTCCCTGAGAGTTCTTTCGCGATAATCCGTCAGATACATAAAGACGGGGATCCGCGTAGCGAACTTGATCAGTTTCTCTTGAATCTTCTTCCTGAGGCTCTTGTATTCCTTCTCCTCTTCCGTCAGTTGTCTCTTCTCGCTGGGGGAAAGTTCCCGGTCGTTCGCCTCTTTCTTGGCCTTTTTCACGGCTTCGGATTTGTTGATGATGGTTTCAATCTCCTGGTTGAGGTTCCGGAATCCTTCGATCCTCATCAGGGCTTGAATGGCCTGCTCATTGTCCATCAGCCGCCGCAGGGTGTCGTTGTCCACATTCACCAGCAGGGCGCTTTCCCAGCGTCGCGCCAACAGGGTCGCCGTAGTTCCGCTCATGGCCATGTCCAAAACGCCGGCGGCATCGATCTGTTTCATGGAACTACCGTCGTAAGCCAGCACCGGCAGGAAACGGATGAATTCTTCCACTTTCTTTTCCGGGTCATCCTCATTGACATTCAGGCGGCAGCTATAATCCGCAATCTGCCGCAAGGCGCGATCCGGGGCGAAATCGAAAACATAGCATTCCTCTTTGAGGATCAGTTCCTCATTGGGCGATGCGCCATCGGGATTTCTGATGACCCACGGATTTTGCACACGAAAGGCGGCCTGGAAATAGGTTTCCGGGCTGGAAGAATTCCGCAGCATAAAGATACCTGTCCATGGACGAACCGTGACCCCGGTGGTCAGTTTGCCGCAGGTCAGCGTGATGGTTTTCGTCTTGAGGGGATCATCCATCGCCTCCAGCACCGGCGTCAGAGCGGCAACGCCGATCCCAGCGGCACTGCCCGCAGCAACAATGATCTTGTAGTCGTGATAGAAACGGTTCTGCCGCTTGGCGAGCAAATTGCGCATAGCGTAACAGGAAGCGACACTCGGCAGAAACCACAGCGTATGGGAGAGCACACTCAAAAGCCGAACATCGGAAAAAGGAAGCGGCGGCCTCTGCGCGCCGAGCCTGAGGTTATCCATGCTGGTGGGAAGGTACGCGCCCCGGATGAGATCCAGCCACTTTTGGACCTCGTCCTCATACTTGAAGCGCGCTTGATCGCCCACGCCTTCCGCCGAGAAAAAAACATTCAGATCGAACTCATTGAATTCCCCCTGCAGAGCGACTTCCCGGATGGCATCCGGCAACTGATAGGTCATCAGCACCATGCGTGGCAAGGCAGCATAAGGATTATTCGGCCCTTGCCATTCTTCTTTCGCCTTCTGTTCGGCCGAGTACGTCCAGTTGTAGATCTGCTCTTCTATGAACTCGCCGGTAGCAATGGCCCGAAACGGCGTGCCGGAGAGGTAAAGATAATGGTCTGACGTGATGGGCAGGATGTCTTCATCGAAGTAGTCAATACCCTCGCCTTCGGCGAATTTGCGCTCCTTTTCATCCTCTGCTTCGAACAGTTCTTTGGCCTTTTCTCGCCAGGCGCCGTAATGGTATTCGTCAAAAATCACGCAATCCCAATGCGTGGCATGCACCCACTCATTTTTGGTTTTGATGCCGTTGGTGTTGGGATTGCGGCCTAGATAGTCTTGGAACGAGCCAAAGCATACCACCGGGCGGTTCTTGTCATACGACGGGTCGCCCTGCGGTGGCACGTCCTTGCTGGCGATGAACTGCCAGCCTTGAAAATCAATATGACATCGTAAATCTTCTTCCCAGGCGCTCTGCACCGCCGGCTTGAAGGTCAGGACGAGAATCTTCTTCCAGCCCATTTTCTTTGCCAATTGGTAGGCGGCAAATGTCTTTCCGAAGCGCATCTTGCAGTTCCAGAGGAAATGCGGCGGTTTGTTGTTCTCGCGGCGATAGGCCTGGAAATACGCCATCGTTTTTTCCACCGCAGCTTCCTGCTCCGGCCGCATTGTGAAGTCCAGCGACCGCTGTTCTTCAAAGAGTTGTCCTTCCCGCACAGCAATGATCGCCGCCTTGACCTGCTCCACCGTGCAACGGAACCATTCTCCTTCGGGATTCTTGACTCCGTTTATGCGCAACATCCGGTGGACATCGCGGTCGGTAAACACTGTGCCGTCGCGGCGCATGGCTGGCTCTTCGAGGACGATGCGATAGGGTGGAGGACCGGGCTTGAGCGTTGGGTATTGTTCCGCCACGCGCTGGCGGACATCCTTGGTGGTGTAGCCCACTTTTAGCAATCCCGCAAACTGTGGGTGGGTGTCCTCGTAGGCGTAGATTTTGGGTTGTACCTGCGGCCGCGGCGGGAAAAAGTCCTTACTCATCATCTGGCTCCGTATCGGCATCCATCGGACGTATCTTTGATTCTATGAAATTGATCTCTTCCTGGGTAAGACCATATCGTTTGTAAAGCTTTTCGTCAGTCCATTCGGTATCCATATCCAAGATGGGAACAAACGAATAGGCTTCCCTTGTGATGTGATGCGAATACATGAATTGGGCAACTAGAAAGCGAAAAAATCTGGTTTTCATGTATCTGACAAGATTTTGGGCTTGTTCCTGTTTCTCGTAAGCTCCGATAACTAAGTACGTTTCTGTACAAATTGTTTGGGGTGGCAGGATATCTATCTTGGCAAACACACGACGCCGACCATCCTTACCGGGATTGCCGGCGTGATCATACCCTACATATGAGGTAATGACCTTCCACTTGTCAATCATTTCTAAACCAACAATTACATCCTTGCGTTTATATGGCCCTTCGCCGTTTTGCCAGCGTAAAGTAATGTCACCCGATTTTTGTGGCCTTGCGAATGTCCTCAAACCAAAAGGTTTACTTGATGACACTTGCTCACTCATTCTCTTTTCTTGTTTGGCTAGTACCTTGCGAATGATCGAGACCGCCTGCCCATGGCGAATGAGGGTTGGGAATTCGTTCAACGCTCTAATTGAAACGGCCTTCTCTACTTGGTGAACGTTCGTTACTTCGCAAGGGCCTCGCGAATCGCGCTCCCATAGAAAGTAACAGACTCCGCCAGCGATATCCACGCCCGGAAAAACTTCTGACGCATCTTCAAAATCAACAAGTTTTCTGATTCTGTCATCGTCCAGCATTTCTGCCCTAAACTTATCAAGCCCTTTCCCGCCTGCAAACCACCGTGACGGTATAATCATGGTGAGAAAGCGGGGATTTAATTTTTTGGCTTGTTGTACAAACTTATGGTAAATCGGGGTAGCACTTCTACCGAATCCACCATCATCTAACTGATACGGCGGGTTGCCGATGATGACATCGAATTTCATATTGAATATCTCCTCCGGTTTTTCGGTATGGATGAATTCATAAGCATGTGTCTCCAGCTCTGAGCCGCGGTCGTAGTTTTCCTGGTTTGCTCCGCAGAAGATGCAGCGACCGTCTTCCCAGGTGTGCTCGATGCGCTTGAAGCGGATGTTGCCCTGCGGATTATCGAAGGCTGTACAGACTGAATACTTGCCGTTGGCGATTTTGGAGCAGTAAAGGGAGCGCCGCGAGATCAGGCCAGTCAGCTCCGTAATCGCAATGCCGAAGAGCTGGTGCTTCATGATGTGGTTGATACGCTCCTGTCGATCGGGGATTTGCGCTTCCAGCCCCTTGTCGAGCCGCTTGGCGATCTCGCGCAGAAACACGCCGGTCTTGCAGGCCGGGTCGAGAAAGCGAGCTTGGGGATCACTCCAGAGCGACTGCGGCAGGAGGTCCAGCATCTGATTGGCCAGTTGCGGCGGAGTAAAAACTTCATCGCTGGATAGATTGGCCAGACACAAAAGCACATCGGGATTGTAACTAGTCATCGTAGGCATGGGCTACCTCCAGAAAATGTACCGGCGGATACTCTTTGACAGGCTCAGGAATGAAGACTTCCTCGCCAAGGTCAGAAAAAAGTGGAAGTTCCCTCAACGATCCATGATTCACCAGTTCATGGAAGGCAAAATCCCGCCGTTTGATCATCCTGCCGTTGACTATCGACCATTCGGAGAAAACGATCGGTCGAGGGTTCTCGCCTACGGTTTTTAGGGTAAGGGCGTCGCCGTGGACAATGTTGCGTTTGAGGATATACCGCGCAACTTCCCGACACCGTTCTTTCGCCTTGGTCTTGAAAAGCCGTGTGTACGCTGCATCAAAGACCTCGAAAAGACGTTTGCGGCATTCCTCGGCGTTGTCCTCTAGAAGCTCGATACCGTAGATGGACGATATGGCCAGGATGGCGTAGCGTTCATAGTCCAATTGACTCTTGCTGTATCTGCTCTCGACAACTTTCAGCTTGCGTTCCAGGATTTCAATGAGGAAGTTGCCCGTCCCGCAGGCGGGTTCGAGAAAACGCGAGTCGATCCGTTCAGTCTCCTGTTTGACGAGATCGAGCATCGCATTGACGATGTGTTTCGGTGTCAGTACTTCACCGTACTGGTTTACGCGGTTTTTCGACTTGATATGTGTATTCATCGCATTGTAAACCCAAGATAAGAAATAATAATTATCCTTTAACCTTGTGCCTTTAATTATATTTTCCTTCATTCCAGAATACAACCTTTGTTCTATTAATCCACCAGATATCCGCTCTCCTGTAAAGCCTGCCTGATTTCCCGAATATGGGCATGATTTTTGGTTTCAAGTGTGATTGAAACGTCCACATACCCGATGGGCGCCACAGAGTCGAACCGGTGGTGTACG
>Ga0308419_1000801_pt1 | contig 21743 bp, 17 predicted proteins | sample HotsprSampleMS50_FD_203674 | JGI IMG/M metagenome (GOLD analysis project Ga0308419, IMG submission 203674) | Hot spring phototrophic mat microbial communities from Mushroom Spring, Yellowstone National Park, Wyoming, United States - 20090730_MS50 ... | reverse complement strand
GCGCCGCTTGCCGGAGTTAGCTGAGCGATTTGAGCGCCATCTGACAACCACGACGTTTTCGAGCTCCTTTCTTGAGCGCTACGGCTGGAATCTCGTTTGTCCAGGGTTTACTTGATCTCTCTATAAGGGGTCAGTAACCAGCTATACCAGCACCATTATTTATTCTTCATAGGGATCACTACTATACTGATCATGCACCTCCTGAAGTTGCTCATCTTTGTAGCGCGCATAGAAGTTGCGCGTCACTTCAACGCTCCGATGACGCAAGATCTGCGAGACTTCGGCCAGCTCGACACCCTCATTGAGTAAATGAAACCCAACGAAATGCCGAAAAGTATGCGGTGAGGCGGTACGCAACAGGGCCGCCTCATCGTATTTTCCTTCCAACTCGATCTGGGCTGCTACGGCTTGCGCAGCGTCATGCACAATACGCCAGCCGCTGGAGCGGCTCAATCGAGTACCCGCCGTCCGCCGATCATACGACTCAAAGAGCGGCATACTGCTTACCAGTGACTCACGGGCACGCAAATAGATATCGATAGATCGCTCGGCATGGCGACGCACAAAGAGAACGCCCGCACGTCGGCCCTTACCCCATACGGGCACACGACTCTGCACCTGTCGATCTCGATAGACATGACCAACATTCAGGCTCAGTATTTCGGAAATTCGGCCACCGGTCGAGAACAGCAGATGCAGCAGCGCCGCATTCCGCAGGCGAATCAGACGCAGGCGGGGAGTGCGATCATGCTCGGCAGGCGGACGATCATAAAAATTCACCAGGCGGCGTAGATCCGGCGGCGTGGGGGCTACCGTCTCCGGCAAGCGCGGCAAGGCCCGTGCCAATTCAGCCCGCACAGTCTCGGTACGAAAGGGGATGGCCGCACAGGACTCGAGCAGGGTAAAGAAACCGAGCAGCGGTCGTGTATAGCTATGAATGGTACGTGCGGCTAAGCGCTCACCAGAAGTGCTGGCAATCTGGCTCTGTGCCGTACGCCGCAATGAGAGATCGTAGTCACGCCTGCGTAAGGCGCGGGTATAGTGTAGGAGGTCATCCAGGCACAAATCCTGAACGAGACGGCGACCACTGCGTTCTACCCAGCGTATGAACAAAGTCAACGCCGTGTGATAACTCTTAATCGTCTGGCGCGAATGGTGACGCTCGGCGTCACGCTCGGCCACTTCTGTTGGATCGAGATCGTCATCAATAATATCCAGACCTGCTGTTTCCAGCCGGGCCAGCCAGATCGCCCCAGCCTCAGCCAGGGTGGTCGTGGGCGAAATGGGATGTTCTGCATGCGACAGGGGTCTGTCCATAACAAACGGCTCTTTATGCGCGCAGATCCAGCAGCCTGGTGCCAGGCCGGATGCATTACTCTCGTCTTGCCAATCAGCACGGTGCTGTCAGTCATCAGTCTAGCACAGATGCACGGATACAACAAGCGGCGTGGAACATGATGTAGCTTCGGTTCAAACCTGAGGGCACAACATGTGGCTCATGCCAGTATACTGGGCAACGTGGACGCACATCACCTATCATTCCGACGCGCGGGGGGAATAAACACTCCAATGATACAGGTTCCATCCACTTTGTGAGCTCTATTCACTTTGTGCGGAGGAGATATAGATCACTCAGTTCGTTCCCGCACATGTGAACAGGTACAACGTGATCAAAACTTGACGATTCGGAGGAAATATGGTACACTTTTGCACAAGGGAATACAACAGGAGTTTGTATAGTTATGCTGTCAGGCAACTTTTCGTTCATCCTTATCCTTGTAGTAGTACTCCTCCTTATTGGATGGAGCCATAACTACCTGGGAGGGATAGCATAAGCAAACTCTGTAAAGCGAAGACTGAGACCATAACCTCCCAAGGAAACGCGGGGGGTTTTTTAATGGTTTTATCACGTATCGGTTTTCATCGTCTGCGCTCGTTGCATCGCCCCGCAACGGCGCTGGTTACAATGCCGTAACTGACGGTGAGAAAACATCTCTTATCTCTGGGCATGGGGTCGGATGCACGCCACCGGTCTTATCCCAAAGGTCACTGGCACGACACAAGGTATGCATGCAATACTGCAGATGGCGCGGTCGTATCCTGTGGATCAGGATACAGGTTGTATGCGTCTGCATCCCGGTGGAGTCCACGAGATGGTTCGCGCTCAGGTCTGATGGTTGGGTACAGGAATGTTCATCGTAAACCAGAGTTCATGAGGAGGTTATCCCATGTCCGAAGAGAAAACCGGTGCACAAATTATGTGCGAAGCCCTGATCCGTGAAGGGGTAGAGGTCATGTTCGGTATTCCGGGTGGAGCCATTATGCCGTTTTATTTTGCTATGTGGGAGTATCGCGACCAGTTACGTCATGTCCTTTGCCGCCACGAGCAGGGTGCCGGTCACGCGGCTGAAGGCTATGCACGTTCGACGGGCAAGGTTGGGGTATGTATCGGTACCAGTGGGCCAGGTGCCACCAATCTGGTGACACCGATCGCCGATGCGATGATGGATAGCACCCCACTGGTGGCAATCACCGGTCAGGTGTCAAGTGCGGTTCTGGGCAAAGATGCATTCCAGGAAACAGACATCACCGGGATCACTATGCCGATTACCAAGCACAACTACCTGGTGAAGCGCATCGAAGATCTGCCCCTGGTTTTTAAGGAAGCGTTTCATATTGCCAGCACGGGTCGGCCCGGGCCAGTGCTGATTGATATTACCAAGGATACCCAGCAGGCACGGATGGTGCCCAATTGGGATGTCAAGCTCAACCTGCCCGGGTATAAGCCCAATTATCAGGGTAACCGCAAGCAAATACGTGAAGCTATTCGATTATTGATGACCGCCCGCAAACCGTTGCTTATGGTTGGGAATGGCGTCATTCTGTCAGGCGCAACCGAAGAATTGCGAGCCCTGGCCGAGCGCACTGGTATTCCGGTGATTACCACTCTGCACGGTATTGGCGCGTTCCCCGAGGATCATCCGTTGAGCATTGGCATGCCCGGCATGCATGGCTGGGTGCATGTCAACCGTGCGATCCAGGAGTGCGATGTCTTGCTTAATATTGGTGGACGCTTCGATGACCGTGTGACCGGCAAGGCCAGTACCTTTGCGCCCAAAGCCAAAGTCATTCATGTGGATATTGACCCTAGCGAGATTGGCAAGAATGTCAAGGTCACCGTGCCGATTGTCGGTGATGCTCGCATGGTGATCAGCGCCCTCCTGGCTGAGATGCCCGATCGCTCCGAGCTGGCGGCCCTGCATGGAAATGCCAGTGATTGGATGGAACACATCCGCGAGATGCAGGCGCAGCATCAGCACAAGCAACAGTATATTGCCCGGCCAGATGTGCCTATGCATCTGCCACCCCACGATGTCTATGCCGCATTGACTCGGATTGTTAACCAGCGCGGGAACTATCGGATTGTCACCGATGTGGGGCAACACCAGATGTGGGCCGCGCAGTTGATCGATTGGCATCGACCACGCACCCATATCACCAGCGGCGGAGCAGGAACCATGGGCTTTGCCGTGCCAGCGGCGATGGGTGTGGCAATTGCACATCCTGACGAGACGATCTGGGCCATTTGCGGTGATGGTGGCTTCCAGATGACGAATCAGGAATTAGCGACGATCGTGCAAGAAGGTATTAAGAACGTCAAAGTTGCCATTATCAATAACGGTTACCTAGGCATGGTACGCCAGTGGCAGGAGCTGTTTGAGAACAAGCGGTACAGCGGCACACCATTGAGCGGCCCAGACTTTGCCCGGCTCGCCGAAGCATATGGCCTGCGCGGGATCACGGTGGAACATACCGACGAGGTTGAAGCGGCAATCAATGCGGCCTATGAGTATGATGGTTCGGTCGTGATCGATTTCCGCGTGGAGCGTGAGGTGAACGTCTTCCCGATGGTGCCCCAGGGCAAAAGTATTGGGGATATGATAACCGAGAGTCCGGTCGTCTGAGAGGACACAGGTGAGAGCATCTGTCCTCTGGAATCTGTTCTGTGCGGAAGGAGCACATGTTAATCTCATGAAACAGCATACGATTGTCGCATTAATGCAGGATCAACCCGGCGCACTGAACCGTGCCGTGAGCCTGTTCCGCCGTCGAGGGTATAATATTGCGAGTCTGGCCGTCGGGCATACCGAAACGCCGGGTATCAGCCGTATGACGCTCGTGGTCGAGTCAGACGATGTCGAGCAGGTGGTCAAACAACTCTATCGCCTGATTGATGTGGTGAAAGTCAGCGATGTTACGGATGATCCGACGGTTGATCGTGAGATGGCACTGACAAAGGTGCATACGACCAGCGCCACCCGCGCTGAGATTGCAACGCTGGTGGAAATCTTTGATGCCAAGGTGGTGGATGTGAGTCCCAATACGATGATTATCGAGATGACCGGCACCCCGGCCAAGGTAGAGAATTTTGTCGAAGTGATCCGGCCCTTTGGGATCAAAGAGATGATGCGTACAGGCCGGATCGCTATGATGCGTGGCACACACACCCATCGTGGAACCGAATATGTCGAGGGCAACGGACATATGACAACCGGAACGGTGCTGAACTAAGCGGGAACATATGAAAAGCAGGTGACACGTAGATATATAAAAGACTGGTTCTGTACTCTGTAGATGAACCAGTCGTATATATCAACGTTCTGACATGTGAATTTTAGGGAGGCATATGTGGCAGACCTATTTTATGATCATCAGGCCGATCTGGAGCGCCTTAAAAATAAACCGATTGCAATTATCGGATTTGGGAGTCAGGGCCATGCACACGCGATGAACTTGAAGGAAAGCGGCCTGGATGTACGTGTCGGGCTTTATGAAGGGAGCAAAAGCTGGAGCAAGGTTGAAGCCCTGGGCTTGCCGGTATACCCGGTGAGCGAGGCAGCACGTGCGGCGCAGATGATCATGATTCTCACACCCGACATCGGTCAGGCCGAGATCTATCGCACGCAGATTGCGCCGCATATGGAACCTGGCAAAACATTATTGTTTGCGCATGGCTTCAATATCCGCTTCGGTCAGATTGTACCGCCCAACCATATTGATGTGAGCATGATCGCACCCAAAGCCCCTGGGCATCGTGTGCGTGAAGTCTACACCCAGGGCGGTGGTGTGCCAGCACTGGTCGCGGTTGAGCAGGATGCCAGCGGCGGAGCCTTCGAGGATGCGCTGGCCTATGCGAAGGGACTGGGATGTACCCGCGCCGGTGTCTTGCGCACAACCTTTGCCGAAGAGACCGAGACGGATCTGTTTGGTGAGCAGGTGGTGCTATGTGGCGGTGTGAGCGCTCTGGTCAAGGCAGCGTTCGAGACGCTGGTCGAGGCCGGGTATCAGCCCGAGGTCGCCTATTTTGAGTGTATGCACGAGTTAAAGCTGATCGTCGATCTGTTCTATCAGGGCGGGTTAAACTATATGCGCTACTCGGTCAGCGACACCGCAGAGTATGGCGATTATACCGCCGGGCCGCGCCTAATCACTGACGAGACGCGGGCAACCATGCGCCAGATTCTGGAAGACATCCGCAATGGTGCTTTTGCGGAAGACTGGATTGAGGAAAACCAGCAAGGTCGTCCTCATTTCAACGCGATGCGCCTGAAAGACAGCGAGCATATGATTGAGAAAGTTGGACGCGAGTTGCGCCGGATGATGCCATTTGTCAATCCGCGTGAAGTCATCCCCGGCAGCGGTGGCGCGTAGCTCAGGGAATCGATGACGGTGCGTCGAGGCGCGAACAGGGAGAGAGGCAAGGATGTCAGGGCAACAGGTGTGTCTCTTCGCCTCTCTCGTACAACGAGATTGTGCGTCAGCAGAATGGGGACGGTCACGCAAGAACCAGTAACGGATCGTGGCACAAGAATGGGTGAATATGCACAGGCTGTTCTTCCTGAATAGGGGATTGTGGTTCCCCAGAACCGAACAATTGAAATCTATCAACTGCTGGATACAACAGACAGGGAGATTGTTACCTACACCGATACCGATCAGATCCAGACCCCACTGCTACCGGGGTTCAACCTGAATGTCGCAGAGATTTTTCGCGAGTAGGAAGGAACAAACAGCGATGACTGATGATCATGTACGTATCTTCGATACCACCTTGCGCGACGGCGAGCAATCTCCCGGTTGCACCATGACGTTAGAGGAGAAACTGGAGGTCGCACGACAACTGGCGCGGCTCGGTGTCGATATTATTGAGTGTGGGTTTCCTGCGGCCTCGCCCGGAGACTGGGCCGCAGTGCACCAGATTGCACGCGAGATTGGTACCGAAGACGGCCCAATTATTGCAGCCCTGGCTCGTGCCAATAAGGACGATATTGAACGCGCCTGGACTGCTATTCAACCGGCAGCGAAAAAACGCATCCACACCTTTATCTCTACCTCAGATATTCATATTGAACACCAATTGCGTTCGACCCGCGAGGCCGTCTTGCAAAAAGCGCGAGAAATGGTACGCTTTGCACGTTCGTTGTGTGCCGATGTGGAATTTTCACCCATGGACGCCAGTCGCTCCGACCCGGCGTATATGTACCAGGTGCTGGCAGCGGCGATTGAAGAGGGTGCTACCACACTCAACATCCCTGACACGGTAGGCTATGCAATGCCGGAGGAATATGGCGCGTTAATTGCTGGGATTCGCCAGCATGTGCCCGGTGCCGACCGGATCATCTTGTCAACACATTGCCATGACGATCTGGGCATGGCCGTTGCCAACAGCCTGGCCGGTGTACGGGCCGGAGCACGTCAGATCGAGTGTACGATCAATGGTATTGGTGAGCGGGCAGGCAATGCCTCGCTGGAAGAAGTCGTAATGGCGCTGCACACGCGCGAGTCATTTTTCAACACCCGTTCCCGGATCAACACCCGCGAACTGGCCCGTAGTAGTCGTCTGGTCAGCACCTTCATCGGCGTGCCTGTGCCTCCAAACAAGGCGGTGGTAGGGGCGAATGCCTTTGCGCACGAGTCGGGCATTCACCAGGATGGCATTTTGAAGAACCGCCTCACCTACGAGATTATGAATGCTGAGACGGTGGGACTGCAAGGGAATGCACTGGTACTGGGCAAACACAGTGGGCGCCATGCCTTCCGTAAGCATGTGGAGGAACTGGGCTACCAGCTCAACGACGACGATCTGCAACAGGTATTTGTACGCTTTAAAGATCTGTGTGACAAAAAGAAATTCGTTGATGATCGGGACATCGAAGCTCTGATTGCCGGTGAGACCCAGCATACACCAGCGATCTATACCCTCAAGCACGTGCAATATAACAGCGGCCTGGGCATGATTCCCACTGCAACCATTCGTCTGGAGGGCCCCGATGGTACGATGTATACCGACAGTGCTCACGGCACTGGCCCGGTAGACGCGATCTACAAAGCGATCAACCGCATTGTGCAGCGCCCGAACGAGTTGATGGAATTTTCCATCAACGCGATTACCGAAGGCCTCGACGCAGTGGCCGAGGTGACCGTACGCATTCGAGAGCAGGGAGTACCCGATAATGGCAAAACCGGCACCACAGAACAACCGCGCCGACCACAGGTATACAGTGGCTACGGCGTTAACACCGACACGATCGTCGCTGCAGCCGAGGCATATATGGGAGCACTGAATAAAATGCTGGCTGCCCGTCAGGAGCGGCTCAAAGCCGAAGCTGCAGCGTATGCGGCGGGCTACAACCAGAACGCACCGCTCTATGCCGTGGATGTATTTGGCACCGACGACCGTACCCCGGAGGGGTACGGCTCCAGAGAGACGTCATGCAAACGATAGCCTATTTAGGGCCACCAGGCACCTTTAGCGAAGAGGCGGCCCTCGCCTATGCCGGAAATAACCACGACATAATCTGCCTACCACTGACCAGCATTCCGGCCGTCGTTACTGCTATTGAGACCGATGCGGCAACAGTGGGCGTGCTACCGATTGAGAATTTACTGGAAGGCAGTGTCACCTTTACGCTCGATCTGCTCATCCATGAGACCAATCTGCGCATTGCGGGCGAAATTGTCATCCCGATTCGCCAGTACCTGGTGGCACGAGCAGGATTGACGCTCCCCGATATTCAGGTTCTCTACGCACACCCGCAATCCCTGGGGCAATGTCGCCGCTTCGTTGAGCGCTGTCTGCCAGGAGTGGCGACCATTGCTTCCTTGAGCAACAGCGCCGCCCCGGCCGAAGCATTGATCGACAAGCGGCCAGCCGCTGCAATTAGTACACTCCGTGCAGCAGAATTGACACAGGCTACTATTCTCGCCCGAGATATTGCCGATAATCATAGTAATGTCACTCGTTTTATTGCCCTGGCGCAGCATGATGCACCGCCAACTGGTGATGATAAGACCAGTTTTTGCTTTGGCTTTCGTGAGGATCGAGCAGGCGTACTCATGCGGGCCTTGCAAGAACTGGCGCACGAACAGATTAACATGACCAAACTCGAGTCGCGGCCATCACGGGAAGTCCTGGGACAATATATTTTTCTGGTTGATATCGAAGGCCACCGCAGTGATCCACGTGTGGCACAGGCACTCGAGCGAGTGGCCGCACAAACGGGGATGTTCAAAATCTTTGGCAGCTATCCCCGTTGGCGCGGTGAAGCAGCGCATCCCTGAGCGACAATCAGTTGGTGCAGCATTTCATGACCTGTTCGTGATGGATACGACGCATGTGCCACCAGGCAAGCGGTACAGTTCTGAGGACATCAAAAAGCATAAGTAAGAATGAATGAGAAGAAACACAAAGATGGGAAGCACGAGGGGTTTCCGCGTATCGGTACCTGGACTGATTGTCTTCGGTCGTCGCTATGTCGGGACACACAAGACGCCTGTGAACCGTATACCTGCGATTGGGTGTGCGGTACAGGATGAAGCAGGAATTTCAGGAGTGGACAAAGAATACTTTTGCGTATCTTTGACCACAAAGGAAGTAGCAGTTCCTATGCGCAATCTCCATGAGGTGAATCCGGCAGCAGGGCTATGCACGAGCGCATCCCTGCTGCCTGTCATTTGCATTGTTTGACTTCTGTGACCATTGATGACCGATACTCTTGCTCGATATGTGGTTCCTGGGATTACCGAAACGAGGGCGAGACGCCCTCGCCAGGCAATGACAAATGAGGAGCGACGTACACAATGAGAGGGTGTATGGACGTACTGAAACGAGGGCAAGACGCCCTCGCTCTCACAACGACGGCCACAATCCCTTCATCCCATCCAATCTCTCACCATGCACCGTGTACCATAGAAGAGGAGTGAGGGAAGAGCCTCCGCCAGCGGAGGGCCGGAAGAGAGAGGGGGGCCGCACAGCGGTCGAGATGAAGCCTTGTTGTCGTAGTCTTTGAAGGGCGAGACGCCCTTGCTAAGGAGCGAACAATGCAAATCCAACTTTATGATACCACTTTACGTGATGGAACTCAACGGGAAGGCCTGTCGCTTTCCTGCGAAGACAAGTTAAAGATAGCTCGCGAACTGGATACGATGGGAATTCACTATATCGAGGGAGGGTGGCCTGGTTCAAATCCGAAAGATGCCGAGTTTTTTCGACGCATCCGGGAAATACCGTTGCGCCATGCACGGATTGCCGCCTTCGGCAGCACTCGCCACGCCGGAACAACCTGCGAGGATGATCCCCACATTCACGCATTGCTTGCCGCCAATACCCCGGTCGTCACGCTGGTCGGCAAAAGCTCAACACTGCATGTTGAACAGGTGCTAGAAACAACCCTGGCCGAGAATCTGGCGATGATTGCAGATAGTGTGGCCTTCTTTAAGGCACAAGGCAAAGAGGTGGTGTACGACGCCGAACATTTCTTTGACGGCTATCGCCTCAACCGTGAATATGCGCTGGAAACACTCCGCGCCGCAGCCGAAGCAGGTGCCGATTGCCTGACACTGTGTGACACCAATGGTGGCTCACTGCCCGACCAGGTGGCGCAGGCCGTACGTGAGGTACGTATCTTTATACAGACCTGCAAGCGGCCTCACATTCAGCTGGGTATTCACACCCACAACGATGGTGCCCTGGCTGTAGCCAATGGGTTAGCAGCAGTGCAAGCCGGATGCGTGCAGGCACAGGGGACGATTAACGGCTACGGCGAGCGCTGTGGGAATATGGATCTAATCCCATTTATTGCCAATTTGCAACTCAAGCTGGGCTATCAATGTGTAGCCCCGGAGCAACTGCGCCGTCTGACAGATGTTTCAAACTACGTCGCAGCAATTGCTAATCTGAATCCCGATCATCATGCACCCTACGTTGGCCGTAGTGCCTTTGCCCATAAAGGCGGCATTCACGTCGCAGCGATTGCCAAAGTGGCCGAAAGCTATCAGCATATCGATCCGGTACTGGTAGGCAATCAAAAGCGGGTCGTCGTCAGCGAGCTTTCCGGGCGGGGCAATGTGCGCCTGCGGGCTGAGGAACTGGGCATACCACTCAATGGCAAGGAACAGCTGATTCTGCAACGAATCAAAGAACTGGAAAATCAGGGCTTCCAGTTTGAAGCGGCTGAGGGTAGTTTTGAAATGTTGATCCGGCGTAGTGCCGACGATTATGTTCCCCCCTTTGAACTCCTTGATTTTACGGTGGTGATCGAGAAGCGGGGCAACAACCGCATCTATTCCCAGGCCACGACCCGCGTCCAGGTCCATCATGAAGTGATGCACACTGCAGCCGATGGCGATGGGCCAGTCAATGCACTGGATAGTGCTATCCGCAAGGCGTTGTTACCCTATTACCCTCAACTGGCCGAGGTCAAACTGGTGGATTATAAGGTGCGGATTATTGACGAACATCGTGGCACAGCAGCCACACCGCGTGTTCTCATTGAGACGGCCTGCGGCGATGAGCGCTGGAGTACGATCGGCGCATCGCATAACATTATTGAGGCGAGTTGGCAAGCCTTGAGGGACAGTCTCGAGCTCCCATTGCTGCGTCGTCGTCAGCACGCACGCGCTCATGTTGAAACGTTCACCCCGGAATATAGCCAGCCTGCCTGAGGTGTATCATAATGGAGCCTGGGGGTGGCTCCGTCCAGGCAGCAGGCTGGACTCCGGTTCATCATTGAGGAGATTATAAATATGGACATACACCCGAAAACATTGTTCGAGAAAATCTGGGATGCGCACGTTGTACGACCGGAGAGTAGCGATACACCGGCCGTCCTGTACATTGATCTGCATCTGGTACATGAAGTCACTTCGCCTCAAGCGTTCACTCAGCTCCGGGAGCGTGGGCTGAAGGTGCGCCGACCTGACCGCACGCTGGCAACGATGGATCACAGCACGCCTACAACGCCCCGCAATGCCCATGGCATTATTCCCGTGCTGGATACCCAGGCCGCAGCCCAGATTGAGCAACTCACCCGGAATTGCAAGGATTTTGGCATTCCGCTCTACACACTGGGCACAGAAAACCAGGGCATCGTGCATGTGATTGGCCCGGAGCAAGGCCTGACCCAGCCGGGTATGACGATTGTGTGCGGCGATAGCCATACCAGCACGCATGGCGCATTTGGGGCACTGGCCTTTGGGATCGGTACCAGCGAGGTGGCGCATGTGCTGGCCACACAGTGTCTCCTCCAAAACAAACCGCGCACCTGCGCCGTGCGGGTTGATGGTCGGCTCCAGCCAGGCGTGTCTGCCAAGGACATTATCCTGGCGATCATTGCCCAGAATGGTGTTGGTGGAGGTACTGGCTATGTCTTCGAGTACACAGGCGAGGCCATTCGTGCGCTCTCAATGGAAGAACGCATGACGATCTGCAATATGAGTATTGAGGGCGGTGCCCGCGCCGGGATGGTCGCACCCGATGATATAACGTTTGAGTATGTGGCTGGACGCCCCTACGCACCCCAGGGTGCCGCCTGGGATGCAGCAGTGGCGCGCTGGCGCACACTCCCAACTGATGAAGGCGCAACATACGACCATGTGATTACCCTCAATGCCAGCACGCTGACCCCAATGATTACCTATGGTACCAACCCGGGTATGGGTATCCCCATTACTGGCACTATTCCCGATCCAATGAGCTTGAGCGATCCGAGCGCACGAATTGCGCTCGACAAAGCATTGCAGTATATGGATCTGCGTCCTGGCGAACGCCTCATCGGTCATCCGGTTGATGTCGTGTTCCTGGGCAGTTGTACCAACTCGCGCATCAGTGATCTCCGCCTGGCGGCGACGGTGCTCCAGGGACGCAAAATTGCCCCCAATGTGCGAATGCTGGTCGTGCCTGGCTCGCAACAGGTCAAGAAGCACGCTGAGGCTGAAGGACTCCACGAGATTTTCACGGCCGCTGGTGCCGAGTGGCGCGAGGCCGGCTGTTCGATGTGTATTGCGATGAATGGTGACGAACTGCGTCCAGGGCAGTATGCTATCAGCACCAGCAATCGGAACTTTGAAGGGCGACAAGGCAAAGGCGGGCGCACATTCCTCGCCAGTCCACTGACCGCCGTCGCCACCGCGATCAACGGTTGTGTTACCGATCCGCGTGAACTGCTGGAGACAGTCTGAACGAGAGGATGAGGAGTATGGAACCGATTACGGCCTTTCAAGGCAAAATTGTCGCATTACCGATTGAGAATATTGATACCGATCAGATTATTCCAGCCCGCTACCTGAAAGTGACCGACAAAAATGGTCTTGCGGAAGGTCTGTTCTACAACTGGCGCTACAACGCCGATGGCACCCTGAACCCCGACTTTGTTCTCAATCGCCCAGAAGCACAGGAAGCGCAAATCCTGATTGCGGGCAATAATTTTGGATGTGGCAGTTCGCGTGAGCATGCCCCCTGGGCATTGCAGGGCTATGGATTCAAAGCAGTTATTAGCACCTATTTTGCCGATATTTTTCGCAACAACGCGCTCAAGAACGGTCTCCTGCCGGTTGTGGTGGACACTGAAACCTATGACCAATTAGTCAGCCTATGGGAAGAGGAGCCAGGAACGACCATCACCATCGATCTGGCGAACCAGACGTTGACACTGCCTGATGGCCGCCAGGTAGACTTTCCAATTGACCGCTTTGCGAAGTACTGTCTGCTGAATGGTGTCGATCAGCTGGGTTTTTTGCAACAGCAGGAGCCGTCTATTGTGGCCTACGAGACGGCCCACACGGCAGCCTATAGCACCATAAAATGACACGTGTACCGCAGAAGAGGAGTGAGGCAAGAGGAGTGAGAGAAGAGATCCCTGGCCCCGCCAGCGGGGGGAGAGGGGGATCCCTGCCGGTTTTTTGTGTGTATCACTTCTTTTTTTCAGGGGATATCTCCTTCCGCTTCCGCCTCTTACGTTCCCTGGTGCTTGCGTCGTCGCCAGGGGGCATGCCGCGCGCGGCTGCCATCTTTCCCTGTGAAATGAAAAGACAGGACGACCCCTGGACGCCATGGAGGCTCGGTGTATTCTTAACCTGCACAATCCGTTGATATGCGTTTTTGTATAGTATAGCCGTTGTGGTTATCCAATTGAGCAGCGTATACTAGGAAGAAGATCTGGATTTCATGTATGACACCTTTCGTTGTGCAGGGCTACCCGTCAGATGACCGTTTGTGCAGCGTCACTTTCGGGTGGAAGAGCGAGCACAAGCCCAATCGTTCACGATTGGGTATCTGACAGACGAGCATTGCCGTCCCCTGGCACCTCCAGGCCCCCGCCAGCGGGCGAGAGGGGGAGGCCACAGGGGTTGCTATTGGGAGGAAACCATGACAGGCAAGCGCATTCTGATTGCAGATGATGAAGCGGCTGTACGTACAAGTTTGCGCAAATCACTCGAGCATCTGGGGTACCTGGTCGTCGGTGAGATTGAAGATGGGATGAGCGTGATTTATATGACCCGCCAGTTGCGCCCCGATGTTATCCTGGTTGACAAAGATATGCCACGTATGGATGGCATCGGTGTCACGCGTGTACTGAATGAAGAACAACTGGCTCCGGTCATTTTGATTGCCAATTCTACAGATCATAGCCTAGTAATGCAGGCGCGTGAAGCAGGTGTTCTCGGTTGCCTGGTCAAGCCCATTCACGAGAGTACCCTGATGCCAATCATCGAAGTGGCTTGCGCACGTTGGGCCGAACAACATACCCGTAAACAGGAACTCCATCAATTGCGCGAGAAGCTGGAGACGCGCAAGGTGATTGAACGTGCGAAGGGCTATTTGATGGACAGCCAGGGACTACGTGAGGCCGAGGCATTTCGTAAAATTCAGCAGTTGGCAATGAATAGTCGCAAATCAATGAAAGAAGTGGCGCAAGCGATTATTATTGCCCGGCAAATTGCCCCCTGAGCACCCCTGCTCGACCCAACGCTGATCCCTGGACAGGAATTATAGGCAAAGACGCCTGTTCCTGTTTGATATACCGTATACCCCTTATTCCCCTTCAACACCACCACCCTCCCTATTCTCTGGTAAGATATAATCCTGGCAGCAGCATGGGGACGAATCCTGGAGTGTTCTGGTACTGACAGCGTACACACCGTGTCGCCTGGTATCCAGAGCTGCCTGATGTCCCTCATAATTTTGGTGGTGCAGCAGAACAGGTTGACCACCAGAGAACTGCCGGAATAAAATAGCCCACCGTCAGCGACACTGCTGGCAACACAAGGAGAGAGAACCATGCACCAATCACGTACAGCCCCATATTGCACGACTCGCCACGCAGTTATTCTTGCCGCAGGCGAGTCACGCCGAACCAGGCCGTTGACACTCCGGCGACCCAAACCACTTATTCCACTGCTGGGACAGCCGCTGCTGGCCCATATTCTGGATGAACTGGTCGGCCTGGTCGTGCGGGTAACGCTGGTTGTCGGCTATCGAGCCGAGGACATTCAGCACTCCTTTGGCACCTGTTATCGCGGTATAGAACTGGGCTACGTACACCAGCAGCACATCAACGGCACTGCCAGCGCCTTGCTGGCCGTCGCCGATCAGGTGCAGGAGCCTTTCTTTATGCTCTATGGTGATAATCTGATCAGCCGTGCAGATCTCCTCAATGTCTGTCAGCAGCGCTATTGTATGGCCGCGCTGTCCGTTCCTGCCCCCGAATCCTTTGGCATTCTGCAAACGGCTGGCGACCGGGTGCTCGGCATTATTGAGAAACCGATCCAGGCTGCACCTGGATCACTGGTGAATCCAGGCATTTTTCATCTGGATCAGCAGATCTTTCCACTTTTACAGCATATTCGACCCTCACCGCGCGGAGAGTATGAGCTAACCGATCTCATTGGCCTGCTGGCACAATCAACACCAGTCGGCTATAGCCGCTGTATCGGGCACTGGATACCGGTTGGTACTCCCTGGGAGGCCCTGGTGGCCACTCTGTTTTTGCTGCAGCATCATATGGAGCAGGTTGCTATGTCGCATACGGCTGCCCAGTTGAAGCCAGCTACCCTGATGGACAAAGCGGTGCAGGTAGGGCAGGCACAGATCGGGGCGAACTGCCAGATCACCGGGCCTACCATCATTGGCGATGGCGTGGTTATTGGCAACAACTGTGTGATTGAGCATAGCATGCTGGCAGCAGGTGTAACCATTGGCGACAACTGTGTCATTCGCCATTCTGCCTTGCATACCGGAGTATCGATCGGTGCAGACTGTACATTAGCGAGCAGTTTGCTGGACGATGGCGCACGTGTTGGTGCACAGACGCAGATGCCAGCACGTCAGTTTCCCGACATTGTCCCAACTGCCCACACCGTCGGTCAACTCGATCCCGTATTGCTCCACACCCGTGGAGCGGTATTGGGGCCAGACGTTGTGCTACCCGCTCGTACCACGCTTGAGCCGGGTACAATCGTATTTCCAGCTCATTGCTCATAGATGCAACTCGGACAGAACCTCTCATCCCAGACGAGAAGAGAGGGAAGAGGCACAAGAACCCTCGCTCCTCTTCCCTCACCCCTCTTCATGAGGGCCCGAACTTGCTCATACCGGTCAGAAACCAGGTACTTTTTACAGAAATAGCCCGTAAAGCCCGCGAGCTTTCCCCCTGGGAGGCGTCACCATGCTGCTTGCAACAGGAGCAACAGATCTTCACGGGCCAGTGGGCGCGGGTTGTTAAAAATAGCCGAATCGGTCAGTGCAATATCGGCCAATTCCTCAAGCGCCGTTTCTGGCACACCAACATCACGAAGGCGGGTGGGCAATCCACAGTCGAGCATCAACGTACGCACCGCGTTAATGCAATCGACAATAACCTCAACCTGACTACGCCCGCCGGCATTGACGCCGAGTGCATGACCGATGGGCACATAGCGATCAGGCACGAGAACGCTGTTGAACTGCATACCCGGCAGTAAAAAAATCGCATTCGCCACCCCATGATGTATTGGAAACCTACCACCTGTCGCATGTGCCAGGGCATGCACAACACCAAGAAAGCTATTGGAAAATGCCATACCCGCCATACATGCGGCGATCAGCAATTGCCCCCGAGCGATAATATTTGCACCGTTGTTCATCGCATCTCGTAGATGATTAGCGATACTCTCGATTGCATACAATGCGAGACTATCGCTGATGGGATTATTATCTGTTGAAACAAACGTTTCAATTGCATGCGTCAATGCATCCATAGCCGTCGCTGCTGTCAATTGAGGTGGTAAGGTACAGGTCAACTCTGGATCGAGTACGGCCAACTCCGGCACCAGAAAGGGACTGACAAAGGTGAGCTTGATCCGTTGCCGCTCATCGTGAATCACCGCAAAGGGTGTTACCTCACTGCCAGTACCAGCGGTCGTCGGAATTGCAACCATGGGCACCAGAGGTTGATCTAACACATTGTAGCCCTGATAATCAAGCAACCGCCCACCACAGGTGATCAAAATACGCATACATTTTGCCGTATCCAGACAACTACCACCGCCAATAGCAACCACCAGGTCAGCGTTGCACTCCCGTGCCAGGGCGGCCCCGGATTCTACGGCCTGCACCGAGGAATTTGCGGGTACATCTGCGAATACCCCAACACACTCAATGCTATTGCTGAGACTCTCCTGCACCGGTGCCAGTAATCCTGCCTCAATAACACCACGATCCGCGACCATCAGCGCCCGCTTCGGTCCCAGGCGCTTGACCTCATATCCAATTTCCTGGGCCAGGCCGATTTTATAGAGAACCCGTGCGCCAAGACGAAATTCAAAGAAATCTTGCATGATGGCTCCTTGAGTTGTTACGTCACGCTTCTATTATAAGTATAAGCGGTCTGTAAAGCGGTGGCGATCATCAGGGAATGTGCGCGGGGGCCGCAGGCCCCCCGCACTCCCGCCGAGATGAAGGCCTCTGGAGCACTGGGTAACCGTTGGCATAGGACAGCAATACCGTGCTATCCAGGCCCAACATTCCGCAACCATGACATCCGATCTGCCACAAACCGTGTGTATATGCTATACTCCCACCTGATCGCTGCTACCAGCTCTCAGGATGGCGAGCAAGAAGCAGGGAGCCAAAAGACAACGAGTACCTGTTCCAGTGTGGGGTGACTCCTCTATGTCCCCCTCCTCAGCGTTGCTTGTTCGACCTGTTGTGGCGGCAAAGTCGCCACAACGGGCTGAACAAAGGGTGCGCGTGGCTACAGGTGCTCGCAACTCCCCCAGCGCCTGTTTCTCAGAACGGGTACCAGTGACATGGTCGTAGGCACTCTATATCAGGAGGTAGGCTGGATGACAACCCGGCTCCACCAGTGGTTGCACAATGTTACGCTTCACGATCCACTCGAGCAGCGCCAGGCTATGCCGGTGCAGATCATGTTTTTGATCTTGATCGGTTTGTTGCTGGGTGAAGCGATTGTGGTTTTTCTGGGAACCTTGACCCTCACCCTGAAAATGTTGGTTGGGATTATCATTTTGCTCAACATTCCATTCATCGTTGCTGCATTCATCCTACTACGACGTGATCGGTTTCACAATGCGATATTGCTCGCAACCATGAGTCTGATTGGTATGCTATCAGTACTATTATTGCTCGCTGGCATACATCACAGTAGCACCCTGTTGTTTGGGTTCGCTATTCCGATCACAATGGCCGGGTTACTAGCCGGACGACGTGGATTATTGATTGCGTCCGGCTTAAGTCTACTGAGTGTCATGGTCGTGTCGTTCCTTGAAACAATTAACGTACCATTGGTCGGTATACTCCCAACTGATAGTGATCGCACACTGAGTACGATTAGTGACTTCATCGTAATCGTACTGGTTATCAGTTTCTTTCTTGATCGCTTCCATTGGACATTCCGTCAGACACTCCTTGAGTCTCGCTTTCGTGAACGGGAACTGGCAGAAATGCGCGAGTCCCTGGAATATATGGTTGCCCGGCGTACGCGGGAATTGCAACGCGCGCTGGACGAGGTACAGGCGCAGGCGGTCGAACAGCAACGGCTCTTGTTTGAGAATAGCCAACAGCGCGAGGCCATTCGTGAACTGAGTGTACCCGTACTGCCAATCGCAGCCACGACCCTGGTTATGCCGCTGATCGGTGCACTCGATAGCACGCGCCTGATGCTACTGCAAGAACGCGCTTTGCACGCCATCCAACGCTCCACTGCCCGGTATGTCCTGCTAGATATTACCGGTGTGCTGATCATTGATAGCGAGGTCGCACAGGGCTTACTCCAGATTATGCGGTCTGCCCGTTTGTTAGGCGCCGAGGTGGTACTGGTCGGTGTACGGCCTGAAGTGGCCAGCGCCATTGTGCGCCTGGGGATCGATCCAGGCTCTATACGGGCCTATAGTGACTTGCAAACGGCGCTGCGCTGGTTGCACTGATTGTGCTACAATAGATTCCCTTAGACAAGCTTCATAGATACTGAAATGGGTGGGGAACAAGGAGGAATGACTGTGGTCGTTTAGAACGCTAGAGAACGACGGAAGTCGTTACTGCTTGAGTCATGGCAAAATGGGAAATCTGACATCTGGTCTTATGGATACAAATGTGGCCAATCAGCCCAATGGACGCAACCCTGATGCCTATTGAGCACACGAGCCACAGCCCGGCTCAAACGCTGGCTATCGGGCAACAACTGGGGGCTGTGTTGCGTGCCGGTGATGTCCTACTGCTCCTGGGCGATCTTGGTGCAGGAAAAACGCAGCTCGTCAAGGGTATCGTGCAAGGATTAGGATCCGTCGATCTGGTGACCAGTCCAAGTTTTGTATTGATCAACGAATATGTGGCTGGATCAGCCCATGCCAATATGCGTATTTATCATGTTGATCTGTATCGCATCACTGACCCGGCCGACTTGACCAGCATCGGGTTGGAAGAGATCTGGCACGAACAGGGAGTATGGTTGATCGAGTGGGCAGAACGGGCACAGCACTGGCTACCAGAGGCACATCTGATGGTACAGATTCACTATGTGAACGAAATGACCCGGGTCATACGCTTTGTGCCGCAGGGGGAGCGCTATCAACAACGGATGGCGGAATACAAAAATGCTGCTGGCGATTGATACAGCAACGGCGTTGACCGGTCTGGCCTGCTACGATCAGCATGGCTTGCAGGCTGAATGTATCTGGCAGTCGGAGCGCAACCATACCCGACAGCTTTTGCCGCAAATTCAGATGCTGTTGCAGCACCTGAGCCGTCAACCTGCCGATCTGCAGGTGGTTGCCATAGCGCTTGGCCCCGGAAGCTGGAGCGGCCTGCGGGTGGGAATGAGTATGGCCAAGGGGATGGCTCTGGCGGGCAATCTCCAGATACTGGGCGTAAACACGCTGGATGCGCTGGCCTATCAGCACCGGTATGCTACCACGCTGATCTGCCCCTTGATTCGGCTGGGGCGACATCGTTTTGCCACCGTCATCGTTCAACCGCTTGAGGACGGGCAACGCATTGGCGCATATCATAATCTGACGCTGACAGAACTGTGTGCGATGATCCAGGAGCCAGTGCTTTTTTGTGGGGACATTGATGCACAGGTTCAGGCCGAGTTACAGCAGTACCTGGGTACCAACGCCCTTTTTCCCTCAGCAGCAGCTAACATGCGGCGGCCAGGCTACCTGGCAGAACTGGCCTGGCAGCGCTTTGTGGCCGGTGAGCATGATAATCTGGCCCAGTTGGAGCCGATCTATCTAGGCGAGCCGGTCAGAGTATAGGTGGCCGATGCCAGAAGTTCATACACCAACGAAACGTGATTGGAATGATCTACCACGCAGACACACCAGGCGCGCCAGGCCCATACCAGGGCCGAATCTCTGTGGCTCCGTGGTCAGAAGTCGGTGCGTTGCAATATGAGAGGGAGGATGCAGGTATGTCAGCGCTCAATCGCTTTGAACGATTTATGGAGAGTATGGTCGAAGGATCGGTGGCCCGGCTGTTCCGTAACCCAATACAACCGGCTGAAATTGCCCGGCGCCTGGAGCGGGCGATGGAAAGTCAGCAAACGATCAGTGTGCGCCGGGTACTGGTGCCGAATGTTTATCACGCTTTTCTCAATCCCCAGGATTTCAGTGCGTTTCAGCCGATTCAGACAGAAATGGAACGCGAAATGGCGGCCTATCTCAGTGAACTGGCAAGTGAGCGGAATTTTACCCTGCTGGCCCATCCACGGGTCGAACTGGCCGCCGATCCGGCTGTCCCTCGGCACAGCATCCAGGTGGTCGCCGAAACGGTAAGTGCCCAACCGGGCACGACGGTAGGCACCCAGATAATGTCAGTGACAACCCAACAGAAAGTTCGCCCCTCAACGCAAAAGAGTGCGCTGATCCTGCTCCACACACCGACCGGAGTGCAAACGATTCCCCTCGACAAGACCCGGCTCACGCTGGGACGTGGCCTGAATAACGACATTATTGTCGAAGATACACGGGTCTCACGGCATCATGCGCAATTAGACTACAAAGCCCGGCGCTTCTGGCTCAAAGATCTGGGCAGCACCAATGGCACGTTTGTTAATAGCGAGCGTGTGCATGGAGAGACGGCCTTACGCGACACAGATGTTATCTCGCTGGGCGGATTGGAGTTAACCTTTCGGGAGCAGTAAAAAGGATATGTTCGACATTGCCAATGTTTCACTCAACGTGATCATCCTGCTGTTACGCATAACGATCGTCTTTTTGCTTTACTTCTTTCTGTGGCAAATCATGCGAGTGATCAGAGACGACCTGCGGCATAGTGCGAATCTCCCGACCACTCCGGTCACACCATATGGGCAACTGGTGGTCATCAACGCCGGGCCAACCGGTTTACCGGTGGGCAAGGTGTTTCCCCTGGGGCCGATTATCACCATCGGGCGCAGCACCAGCAGCGATGTCTCCCTGAATGATACGTTTCTATCTAGCGAACATGCGCGCCTGGAGCGACGGGGGAATGAGTGGATCCTCGAAGACTTGCGCAGCACTAACGGCACATTTCTCAACGGCTTTGAGGTATGCGACGCGACGAGTGTGAATGATGGTGACATCATCCGCATCGGGCGCGTGGAATTGAAACTGGTGACGGGGTAGACCCGATACACGGCAGGTTTGTCCTCGCGCAACCTGTCCCGGTGGAAGAGCCTGTCTAAAAAGGGGCGGTCTGGCAGGCGCAGCCCGCCGGATACCCTGTTTTTACCTACGGCTGTGCGGCGGGCAGAGAAGAATCTGAGGGGCAAAGCCCCTCACGCACCTCAGACAGCTTCTAATAGAGAGATCAAGTAAACCCTGGACAAACGAGATTCCAGCCGTAGCGCTCAAGAAAGGAGCTCGAAAACGTCGTGGTTGTCAGATGGCGCTCAAATCGCTCAGCTAACTCCGGCAAGCGGCGCTTC
>Ga0308419_1000797_pt1 | contig 21782 bp, 18 predicted proteins | sample HotsprSampleMS50_FD_203674 | JGI IMG/M metagenome (GOLD analysis project Ga0308419, IMG submission 203674) | Hot spring phototrophic mat microbial communities from Mushroom Spring, Yellowstone National Park, Wyoming, United States - 20090730_MS50 ... | reverse complement strand
AGTTTGTTTGATGATTATAACTCAAAGTGCTGTTATATGCTACTCAATTAGTTGCGCAAGCACTCCTCATCACCTTTTACAAAATATACAAAATAGTTTCGCTGATTAACTCCTTGACCTCTTTATCTGCGCAGCCCAAACCAATCAGCACAACCTCCTTGTTTTGATGTAAATATTTTCTAATATCCCCTCGCCCTTGATTTGAGCCATCGCCTCTGCCGCGCTGCCGTTTAACTTGAACGCTATCACCAAAAAAGCATTGGACGTTTGAACCACTACATCAGTTCTGCCTTTAGCCGTCTGTACTTCGGTCTAAGTGTAGGTCTGCATCAGCAAAAACGCCATTAGAAATATTGCATGGTAAAACGCCTCGTAGCACTATCCAATTGGGCAAAACTCAGATGAATCACCGGACTTTTGCGTTGATAAACATTAGCTTTCACAAAACATCCCTTACTATTGTGAAATTAAAAAGCCATCCCAATTTAAGGAATGGCTTTTTTGTAGTTACTAATATAATACTCAATTACCACGACCACCACGACCGCCCACGGAGCGCTCATATCCGCCGCCACCGATGTTACCGCCACCAAAGCCACTGCTTCTGCCACTGTTCATGCTTCCTCCAAAGTTTGAATTAGAGTTGCGGTAAGCATCGTTGTTATACCCCCCAAACTGACGGGACTCGTAATTAGATGAACGACCTGTAGCCCATTCACTTTGTCCAGCATAGCCTGAAGAACGACCTGAGTTATACTCATTGGTTATGTATGCCCCGCGACCAGCACTTGAATTATCAAAGTTTCCGTAACGGCTGCTACGCACAGTCGCCTCTTCTGACCGTCCTCCACGGAAATATTCGTCAGCACGTGCACGTACAGGTGTGTAAACACCACTTCGATCAGTCCGAGTGCCGTATTGCACATTGTTTATCGCTGTTCTGTCCATTACTACTATGCCCGGACGGAAGTAAGGATTCCAGAAACTGTTCATGCCCCACCAGCTCTTTCCCCAGAATGGATCCCACATCATCATGCGGTTTATCATCCATGGGTCGTTCCAGCCTATCATCATCGGGTTTATACCCCAAGGCAGCATCATGCCGTTTCCCCAGAATGGATCCCACATCATCATGCGGTTTATCATCCATGGGTCGTTCCAACCCATCATCATCGGGTTTATACCCCACATGTTCATACGGCTAACCATAAAGGGCGACATGCCCCAAAAAGCAGCACCTCCAAAAGACATATTCCAACCGTTGTTCCAGAAACCACCTGTTGCAGGGCTATTCCAATTGCGATAAGCACCCGCAAAGGCATTGTTCTGATTATAGTCTTTACGGAAGTAAGGCAATACAGAAATATTGCTTCCTATAGTATTTTCGCGGAACTCAGGATTGGCGAATTTTGATTTAACAGGATCATTTGCAAGGAGAGCATCAGCACTCTTTAATGCGGCAGGTTGTGTCAGAACGGCATTAGAGTAAGCTACTTTTCCTCTATCCTTAGAAGTGAAATATACATCGTCATACTCTTGTGCCATCAACCATTGGCTACTGCTTGCAATAATAATGGTTGTTAAAGCAAACATGAACTTCTTCATAAGCACGGAAGTTTAATCGGTTATGTGGAACAATACGTAAAATCAAGCATTACAGATGCAATATCGCATACTTTTAACAATTTTCATGCGTATGTTTGTTCTGTATTTAACGTAGTTTCAGTGAAAAAATATTTAAACGACCAATACGAAGAACTTGCCAATGCGCTCACTCACAGTTTGGGTGCTTTGTTGAGTCTTATTGGCAGTTGGTTTTTGATAGAAAAGGCAATTAATACTCAAAATCAACGCTTGCTATTAAGTTTTATCATCTATGGTAGCAGCATTTTTTTCCTCTTTCTTGCCTCCACACTATATCACAGTTTTAAACACGAGTCTATTAAAAAATGTTTGCAGGTAGTTGACCACATCGGGATTTACCTGATGATAGCGGGTACTTACACGCCTTTTGCTATGGTTACCATTGACCGCTGGTGGGGCAACTTGTTATTATGGATGGTCTGGGGCATTGCACTTGCTGGAATCATTTTTAAGATTTTCTTTACAGGCAAATTTAAAATTCTTTCCACAGCAATTTACTTAGGTATGGGATGGATGGCTGTCATTGCGGCCAAACCCATATATGAAGCTATTCCGTTAAACGGTATTTTGCTGATTATAGCAGGTGGTTTTTTGTTCTCTGTTGGTACAGCTTTTTATCTATGGGAAAAGCTCCGATTTAACCATGTCATTTGGCATTTATTTGTACTGGGAGGTGGAATTTGTCACTTTTTTGCTATCTTTTTTTACAGCTATCCGCAATGAAATCACATCCTTTTACTATTGTTTACGAAGACAATCACTTGTTAGTCGTCAATAAACAAAGTGGTATACCCTCACAAGGCGACCTGACGGGCGACCTTGCCATTACAGACTATGCAAAAGAGTATTTAAAAGAAAAATACAATAAGCTGGGCAATATTTTTTGCGGCTTGGTGCATCGGCTCGACCGACCGGTCAGCGGGCTGATGGTGCTTGCTAAAACCTCTAAGGCACTGGCGCGCATGAATGAGATTTTCAGAAGCAGGCAAGTGCAAAAAACCTATCTTGCCATCAGCAGTCACAAGCCTGAAAATGAGAGCGGCAAACTTATACATTGGCTTACAAAAAATCCTAAAATCAACATTAGTCGCGCACATACACAGGAAGTTAAAAATAGCAACCGCGCCGAGCTTGATTACCGTTTGGCAGCTATCATTGGTGATAAGTCATTAATTGAGGTAAAGCCGCTAACCGGGCGAGGACATCAAATTCGCGTACAATTAGCGGCTATGGGTTGCCCTATCTGGGGAGATGCTAAATATGGGTCGAAGATGCAGGACAGTCCAGGAAGTATTTGCTTGCATGCCTACCGCATCAGTTTTGAACATCCTGTTCAAAAAAAACAGGTAACTTTTGCGGCTCCGCCACCTTTTGAGCGTCCTGTATGGAAAATATTTCAGACGGTAGTCGTTTAATTATAGTGAGAGGGTATCGTTGTATAGATAACGGCGACGGGTTTCTATTTTTTGCTTTTCACATCCCCTGCTGCAAAGAGCTGGTAGCAGTCGTTGTCCAAAAGATAGCGAATCAACTCTATTAACCTGCAAGCAGTATTTCCTTGCTGGCAGCAGCTAAAATGGCTGTAACTCCTGACTGTTAACGTTTCAATACTGCCCTAAAAGGCGCAAATAATTTTCTGTTTTCATTCGTTCACGTCAGTTTTAAGATAACTGATAAATGCCATGAAGTCGTAAAAAATCAGATAGGCTTTGGCAATGCTGAAACAAATTGTGGCAGGCAGCGGGTGGCAATTGTGCGATTTCCTCCCATGTAAGCCATGCTATGCGGTTAATGATTTGCTTATCAAGCGGCAGTTCTGGGTCTGTTCCTATTTGCAGGCTACCGGCAATAATTTTTACAGCGAAAAAAAACTCAACAGCATGCAGTGGAGGTTTGATAACCTGATTAATACAAATAAAATGGTCGATGAATATTTGAAAGCCTGTTTCTTCACAAAATTCACGGCAAAGCGCTTCTTCAAGGCTTTCTCCAAAATTGACCCCTCCGCCGGGTGGCAACCAAAAGTAACCTTTGGGTCCAAAATTTTTCAATTGTACTAGCAACATGCGGTTGTTTTCTATGCAAACACCGCCTACTCGCACGCGCAAGCAACCGCTATACTTAGGTAAACTACTCATTTCCACTTACTTCTTTACTCAACATCCGAATCACGTCTTCCGGTACCTTCTCAAAATCCATCACAATAAAACCATCTAAGGCGTTATTAAATTTAGGGTCTATATTGAAGCCAATAATTTTTGCATTGAGCTGTAAAATATATTTTTTCAACAAAACAGGTAGTTTGTTGTGAGAAGATTCTATGGAAGAAATCAATAAGTCTAATTCCTTGATATCCTTGTATTTAGGAAGCAAGAGCGCATCGGAATTATCTTTAAGTTTGGGTTCAAATTTGTGGCGCGGCTTTACATATTTTGCCAATTCATAGTCAAAATAGTTTTCTTTGATAACTTTTACAACAAGTTCTTTTGACAAATTGGAAAATGTGTTACTGATGCTGACAGGTCCAATCAGGTAGCGATATTCGGGAAATTTGCGCAACAAAATAAGTACTCCCTTCCAAAGTAACATGAGAGATAAATGCTTGCGTTGGTAATCTTTTACGATAAAAGATCGCCCCATTTCAATGGATTTTTTTAACACAAAAGCAAACTTTTTGTCAATTTTAAACAGCGTACTCAGATAAAATCCTTTAATTTTAAATTTTGCATACAGTTCTCTACCTTTTCCCATGCGATAAGCGCCCACAATGCGCCGCGCCTCGTTATCCCAGATAAAAAGGTGGTGATAATGTACATCGTACTCGTCTATATCAATGCTGTGATTAGTTCCTTCGCCCTCCTCGCGGAAAGTAATTTCACGCAGGCGACCTATTTCGCGCAGCACATTAGGAATAGCAGTAGCTTCGGAGAAAAATACATCATAATTGCCGTGTGAGGTCAGTAGGTCTGTAGCACGGATTTGGGCAATATCAGCTTTCAGCAAATCGATAGGTACAGGCGGCACAATCGGTTCGGGCTCTGTTATACGCTTGAATGGATTGCGAAAAAAAGGTTTGAGCTTCAGTGAAGAACCGAGCGCATAGGTACGTGCCCGTAAGTAGCGCAACATTTGGTCACTGTCTTCAAAGCTACTTAGCTCATCGTAAGAGATAGGCTTGCCAATGCGTACCTGAATTTTATTCTCAGCCTTGTTAAGCATTTCTGAAGGTAAGCGCGCTGTTCGCAAATTGGGATGAATCATTCCTAAAATGTTGAAAAATACGCTGTTATGTCCTGAAAAATAAACAGGTACTACATCAACTTTGGCTTTTTGGATAATTTTTCCTACCAGCGGATGCCATTGCTTGTCGGTAATTTTTTTGCTATCGGGGCGATAGGCAGAAACTTCTCCTGCCGGAAAAATACCAACGGGGCTACTTTGATTTAAATGATCTAAAACCGCTTTTACTCCTGCAATATTGACCTGTTTATTTTTTGCGCTGTCAAAAGGATTTACAGGAATAAAATATTGCCGAATGGGTTCAAAAGCATTGAGCAAATAATTTGCCATCAAGCGGAAATCAGGTCGTATTTTATTGAAAATAGACATTAAAATCAGCCCGTCTATGCCTCCATAGGGATGATTGGCAACCACAATAAAGGGGCCTGTGCGAGGAATATTGACTTCCTCACCTTCTATAATTTCGTACTTGACTTGAAACATTTCTAGCCCTTTGTCCACAAAGCCAACCCCGTCAAAACGAGCCGCTTCGTTATACACTTCATTAATTTTATCTAATTTGAGCAGCTTCATTAAAGGCTTTGCCAATAGCTGTAATTGCAACTTATCTAGCTTGAGCGAACGCGCAAATTCTTCAGGACTGATGAGAGTTTTATTTGGCATATGTCAAGTCAGTATGTTTTTTTGTATTTTGTATAAGTAATGAAAACTGCGCGAGCACTTAGAGCAATCGTTGGATAATATTTTCAACCGTAATGCCTTCTGCCTCAGCTTTGAAGTTTCGCACGATGCGGTGGCGAAGCACAGGCACAGCAACTGCCCGCACATCTTCTATGTCAGGTGAATACTTACCGTTGAGTAAGGCATTGCACTTAGCAGCCAAAATCAGGTTTTGCGAAGCGCGTGGGCCAGCGCCCCATTCCAAATAGTCATTAGCAGTAGCAGCTGCCATTTCTTTACCTGGACGGGTCTTATGTACCAGTCTGACGGCATATTCTACTACATTATCTGCTACAGGGACCTTTCGCACTAGTTGCTGAAAAGCAATAATCTGGTCGGCATGAAGCACAGTGGCAATATCATTGACTTTGTTAGAGGTCGTATTTTTGACAATTTCTAATTCGGCGTGATAAGTTGGATAATCCAGCTGGATATTAAACATAAAGCGGTCTAACTGGGCTTCAGGTAGAGGGTATGTTCCTTCCTGCTCAATAGGATTTTGTGTAGCTAATACGAAAAATGGACGGTCTAAAGCATGAGACTGTCCGGCAACGGTTACGGCATACTCCTGCATGGATTCCAAAAGTGCAGCCTGAGTTTTGGGCGGCGTTCGGTTAATCTCATCTGCCAGAATCACATTGGCGAAAATCGGTCCACGAATGAATCGGAAGTTGCGGTCTTTGTCTAATGTTTCTGCACCCAAAATATCAGAGGGCATCAAATCGGGTGTAAACTGAATACGGTTAAACTTAAGATCTAATGCTTTGGCAAGTGTTTGGATAAGCAGGGTTTTTGCAAGCCCCGGAACGCCTACTAGCAAGCAGTGCCCCTGACAAAAAATAGCGGTTACCAACAGATGAATTACTTCTTCCTGTCCGATAATGACTTTAGTAATTTGTGCATTGAGTTTCTGATAAGCCTCATAAAGAGCTTCTGCAGCGGCAACATCTGACGTAAATTTAACTTCCGACATTGGTTCGTGTTTTGTTTTAAAATGAGTTAGCTGAGAAAGATGTACAATTTATAGAAAAGTTTAGAAACCTTCCAACAGTTTGCAACGCTCATACTCGGGGTCTATGTCGATAAATAACTGATTTTTGGTGCGGTTAAACCACCGATTAAGTGCCTTGTTGCGCTCTTCTTGCAAAGCTGCCGCCTGAATTTTCTGATAATCCATATCCAGATTTATCTGATGGGGCGGAATGCGGCTTTTGAAATATATTAAACGAACTGCGTTTTTACCGTCATCCGTGCGGAAGCGAAGCGGACGCGTAATGCTACCCACTTTCATGGTATCTATTGTCATAAATATAGAATATTCCAGCTCATCTTTGGAAAGGCGTGTACTTTTGGTCTCTGGGTTTTGCAAAATACCACCTGAGGCTTTAGTAGATTTATCATCGGAGTAAGCAAGGGCAACTTTTTCAAAAGGTTGTTTACCACTCAAAATAATCGTACGAAGGCTGTCTAAATAGCGTTCAGCATCTTTCATATCCTGCTCGGTAGGTTCAGGGCGAATCAAAATATGTCGTGAGTTGTAGCGGTTGCCACGTCGTTCCAATAATTGAATCAAGTGAAAGCCAAACTCTGACTCAACAGGATCTGATATTTCGCCCGGCTCCATGCTCATTGCCGTTGCCTCATAGGGTGGCACTAGTTCACCCCGTCCGTGAAAGCCTAATTCACCGCCACGAGAAGCCGAGCCAAGGTCTTCTGAGTAAACGCTTGCCAATTCCTCAAACTTGGCTTTACCCGAAAGAATTTGTCGCTTCAAATCCAGCAATTTGGCTTTTACTTTATCTTTCTCTGATTTGCTTATAACAGGAAAACGAACAATTACACCAACTTCCACTTCGGCAGGCAAATAAGGCAGGCTGTCTTTGGGAATGCTGTTGAAATATCGCTTCACCTGACGCGGCGTAACTTCTACATCTTTGGTAATTTCGTTTTGCATCTTGTTGATAATCATGTTTTCTTGAATTTCAGGACGCAGTTCTTCTTTTAATTGTGCGATGGTTTTTTTGTAAGCCTGCTCAATTTTCTGTAAGCTGCCGTATTGTTGCTCAAAGTAAGCCATGCGGCGATCCAAGTTATTATTCACTTCTGTTTCACTGACCGTAACAGAATCTATTTCGGCTTTGGCAACCAGCATTTTATTGATAATCAATCCTTGAAGTATCTGGCAGCGGGCTTCGGGAGGCAAGGGTTGCTGGTTATTATTCTCCAATGCTCGCTGCATGGCTTTCTCCAAATCAGATTTGAGGATAATATAGTCATTGACTTTAGCAATAATTTTATCAACAATAATTCCGTCTGACTGCGCAAAAAGCGGCAAACAGACAACAAACGTTGCCAATAAAGTAATCAGATTTTTACACATGGTAAACACAGTTTTAAATTGTTGAACGAAAGATAAATAGAAATGCCAGTTGCTTTAGTTGGTAGAGATTTTATAGTTATTGCTCTTACGGGCTTTCTCTAATAAAGACACTTCCAGTTGGTGTTGCAATGCTATTTTTCGCTGATTAAGCAGGATGTCGCGGATTTGATCCTTGACAAACTCAATAGGCGAGGTTTGGTCAGCCATTTTGTATGCAAAAATTTTGAGCATATACAACTCCTCTCCATCGGTGGCAGTAGCATAGTGTTGGGTTGCTAGAAACTGTACCTCATTTTTAATTTCATTGCGCAGCGGCGTATTGCCAATCAAGTCAGCGAGTGTAATCCATGTAGTGTCGCTTACCACAGGATTTTGCGTATAGCTGAACGCATAAGAACGCAGCTGTTCCCAATCATCAGGGTTTTTGCTGCGCAACCATGCATAAGCCTTTGCTTTATCGGGTGTTGAATCGGTTATTTTTAAAACGATGCCTTTGACGATATTTTGTTTCAATTCAAAATTAGCTTTATTGGCTTGGTAATATTCTTGGATTTGCTGTTGGGTAACCGTTGTATCCAAATTTTTTTCAATGTATTGTTGTAAAAAAGCATGGGTAATGAGCTGGTACTTGTACTCCAATACACGCCGTTCTATTTCGTTCAAGTCAAGATTAGCGTTGGTAACTGCTTCATGGTACAGCAACTGGGTTTTTGCCCATGTTTGTACATAGCTATTGACAATACGAGCGCTATCTTCAGGTGTTGCAGCCTCCGACACGATGTTTTTAATGTCAGCCGGCATCAGGTAGGTATCATACACCTGTGCAATAGGCTGTTCTGCCTCAGTTTGACCGTTATTACACGCAGCAAAAAAGATAGAAATGCTCACTAGAAAAACTTTACGCTTAGTCATCGGGCAAATTTACGTGAGATTCATTAGATTTTGTGGCAATGCCTAAAATTGCCGAACCAGAATTGCTGCCAAAGGTTTTGTATATTTGAGCATTGATGCATTTACATTTGCATCTGCAACTGATAACAAATGATTAACCTCAACGGAACAGTGAAACAATCGGCTTTATTGCCGGCTTCACGCATCATGAATGCTGACAAATTGCTTCGGCAGGTGGTAGTACAAACGCCTCTACAATACAATGTCAATTTGTCCGAAAAATATCAGGCAAATATTTGGTTGAAGCGGGAAGATTTGCAGGTAGTGCGTTCCTACAAATTACGCGGTGCTTATAATAAAATCAGTAGCCTCAGCCGTGAGGAGTTAGACAGAGGCGTAGTATGCGCCAGCGCTGGAAATCATGCACAAGGGGTAGCTTTTTCATGTAAACTTCTCAAAATCAAGGGTACTATTTTTATGCCTACGCCAACGCCTTTGCAAAAAGTAAAGCAAGTTAAGTTTTTTGGACGGGAATATGTAGAGATTGTACTCACAGGCGATACGTTTGACGATGCCTATAAAGAAGCAGTCAAATATTGCGAGGAACACAACAGCGTTTTTATTCATCCCTTCGACGATGAAAAAGTAATTGCCGGACAAGGAACGGTCGGTGTAGAAATTTTGGAAGATTCGGCAGAAAATATTGACATGCTTTTTGTACCTATTGGCGGCGGCGGGCTTATTGCAGGAGTTGGCAGTTATTTCAAACAACTTAGCCCTGCTACACAAATTATTGGCGTTGAGCCGCTCGGTGCTCCGGGCATGAAAGTATCACTGGAGAAAGGTGAAGTAGTATCGCTAGAAAAAATCGATAAATTTGTAGACGGCGCCGCTGTTCAGCGCGTAGGCAATATTACTTTTGAAATATGTAAAGAAGTAATTTCGGAAATTACGCTTGTACCCGAAGGAAAGGTTTGCTCAACCATTCTGCAGCTTTATAACGAAGATGCAATTGTGGTTGAACCAGCAGGCGCTTTATCTATTGCCGCGCTTGATTACCACACAGATGCTATTAGAGGTAAAAACGTAGTCTGCATTGTCAGTGGCAGTAATAACGACATCACGCGAATGGAAGAAATTAAAGAGCGTTCGCTGTTGTTTGAAGGTTTGAAACATTATTTTATCATCAGTTTTCCACAACGCTCGGGCGCACTGCGCGAGTTTGTAGTCAATGTGCTAGGACCCGGCGATAACATTGTACATTTTGAATATACCAAAAAAAATAACCGTGAGCGCGCGCCTGCATTGTTAGGAATTGAGTTCAATTACCCTACCGACTGTGAAAGACTCATGCAACGAATGCGGGAACGCAATATCAATTTTGAGCATTTGAACGAACGCCCCGAACTTTTTTCTATTCTGATTTGAGCAGAAGGAATCTTATTTTTTTACGTGATGTTGCATGGCTGACCTTGAGCGCTTTTGGCGGTCCGCAAGCTCATATCGCGCTGTTTTTAAAAGTACTGGTAGAAAAACGCCGCTACTTGACCGAAAGCGAATTGATGGAAATCAATGCGCTGTGCCAGTTGTTACCTGGTCCTTCTTCTACGCAAACACTAACTGCAATTGCCTATAAAAGGGGTGGTGCGCTTTTTGCCATGCTTTGCCTAATAATATGGCTATTGCCTGCCTTTGGCTTAGTAACTTCTTTTGCACTGATGCTGATTTTTTGGCAAGAAGAACAAAAAAGTCTGAACCTGTGGGCGTACACACAATTAATGCAACCTATTGCAATTGGTCTGGTGGCACATACTGGCTTTATAATTGTTCGCAGATTAGTGCAAACTCGTGAGGCTGTGTTTATTACGCTGACTGCTGCTGTGGCTGCCTACTTTCTTCGTACACCTTTCTTGTTGCCCGTATTACTGCTGCTCTCTGGACTTGCTACCTCGCTCAAATACAGAAAGTTTGTGCGCGAAGAAAAAACAGCTTTTACTGTCAAATGGAAATATCTCATCATTTTTGCGGTGCTGTTTGTCAGCATTGCTGCACTGGGAGGCATTACTCGCTTGCTGCCTATCCGCTTATTGGAAAATTTTTATCGCAACGGTGCGTTGGTTTTTGGCGGTGGGCAAGTGCTTGTTCCTGTACTTTACAACGAGTTCGTAGCGTTTAAAAAATATCTCTCTTCGGCTGAATTTTTGTCAGGATACGCCCTTTTGCAAGTAGTGCCGGGTCCTGTTTTTTCGTTTGCCGGTTACATTGGTGCACTTACTATGCGCCATGAAGGCATCAGCGGTATGATTTTGGGCAGCATCGCAGCTACTGTTGGCATCAATTTGCCTGGTACGCTGTTCATATTTTTTGCTTATCCATTTTGGGAGCAACTAAAAAAATACCGCCCTGTCAAAGCATCGCTGGAAGGAATCAACGCTGCAAGTGCAGGACTTGTCATTGCCGCCGTATTCTTGCTCTGGGAGCCTATGGAACAAACCGTCCTCAATATGGGTGTAGTTGCAGCAACTTTCTTACTTTTGCAATTTACGCGCATTTCTGCACCCTTGATTGTACTGGCAGGTATCCTGGCAGGCTGGATGCTGTTTTAGTAAACTTTTGTACCTACAAAATCGGGACTGTCTAAACAAGTCAACATATCAGCGCGCGAAATAATGACCTGCTCGACGCCCTGCTCTACGGCTGCTAAGGCATTTTCTAACTTAGGAATCATACCTGCCGATATAGTGCCGTCTGCCTTGTATTGCTCAAATAAGTTGCGATTGATTCGGCTAATAACGCTTTCCTCGTCATTAGGATTGGTTAATACGCCTTTTTTCTCAAAGCAATACATCAGGCGGGTAGGAAAATCAGGGGCAAGCGATACAGCGATTGCCGATGCTATTGTGTCTGCATTCGTATTGAGCAACATTCCTTCGCCATTGTGTGTAATGGGCGCAATAACTGGACAGGCACCGGCTTCAATCAGGCGTGTTAATGTCAGGCGATTTACCTGTCTGATGTCGCCTACGTAGCCATAATCAACCCCATTTTTCATAGGGCGCTTATCAGCGGTAACAATGTTGAGGTCAGCGCCTATTAGCCCTATCGCATTGCATTTTTTAGCCTGCAAAGCCGCCACTATCTGTTTATTAATCAAACCACCATAAACCATTGTAATAACCTCCAACGTTTCGGCATCGGTAATGCGCCTGCCTTCGTGCATCTGTACGGATATGCCGAGTTTTTCAGAAAAACGCGTAGCGAGTTTGCCGCCTCCGTGAACGAGTATTTTAAATCCCTCTAAGACTGCAAAATCCGTTAAAAAATCTGCCAATTTTTGAGGGTCATCTACGATGTTGCCCCCGATTTTTACAACCGTTAGCATAACATTTTTTTATGCAATTTGAGAAATTTGCGACGGATATATTCTGTAATTATGTACTTTTTTTATCCCGGTCCTTCCAAGTTGCACCCAATGGTGTCGCAGTGGACGATAGAAATATTTGCTGAGGGATTAACGAGCCGCCATCATCGCAGTGCAGAGGTTATTGCCTGTTATCGCAAAGCAGCAGAAGGGCTGAAAAAACAACTATCTATTCCCGCAGATTATACTGTCCTGTTTGCCTCTTCGGCTACCGAATGTTGGGAAATATTGGCGCAATCTTTCCCCAAAGATACTTTTACTCACATTTTTAATGGTGCTTTTGGCGCAAAATGGGCTACTGTAACTCAAAAATTGGGAAATGTAACGCACACCATCCGCTATCTGCACAATGCTGCTCTGCCTGATGCTCTGCTTCCGCCTTCCGATTGGATTTGCCTAACGCACTGCGAAACCTCTAATGGGACTTATATTACTGAAAATCAAATAGTTAAGATTAAAAGCAAATATCCCGAGCGCCTGATTGCTTTGGATGCCACCTCTTCATTAGGCGGCATCCTTATTCCTTGGCAAGCAACCGATTATGTGTTCGCTTCGGTGCAAAAATGCTTAGGGTTGCCTTCGGGCATGGCGGTTCTGGTTTGCTCGCCGCAAGTAGTTCAACGGGCATTGCAGCACAATATCACATCGCACTACAACAGCCTTGCCAACAGTTTGCCGCTTGCACAACAGTATCAGACCACACACACGCCTAACATTCTAGGCATTTGCCTGCTAATGAAGCTGATGGACTACACAGAACCTATTGACCTGATTGATAAGCGCTTGCGACAACAGTCTGAGCAGTGGTACGACTGGCTGACCAAACATGGCTTTTCACCACTCATATCCAATGAAGCTGTGCGCAGCCCAACAGTAATTGCCGTGCAGGACTCAGAACACCTTATTGCAGCTATCAAATCAAAAGCGGCGCAGCAAGGTTTTGTTCTGGGTAATGGCTATGGCGAATGGAAAAACAACACGTTTCGCATAGCCAATTTTCCTGCCCTGACGGCAGATGAAGCAATGGTGCTTCAGGAATTTCTGCTTACTTTTCAAGCTGCAAAACAGTAAACACAATGAAATTTATCTGCATTGGTCGCAATTATGCCACCCACATTGAAGAGTTAAAAAACGAGCGCAACGAAGAGCCTGTCGTATTTCTCAAACCCGACACGGCACTGTTAAAAGACAATCAGCCGTTCTATTTGCCCGAATTTTCTGGGGATGTGCATCACGAAGTGGAAATTCTGCTGAAAATCAGCAAAGAAGGCAAATATATTGAACCAAAATTTGCCCATAATTACTTTGAAGAAATCGGACTGGGTATTGACTTTACTGCCCGCGATTTGCAATCAAAATTAAAGGCCAAGGGTTTGCCTTGGGAAATTTCCAAAGCCTTTAATCACTCGGCTGTTGTGTCTCATTTTGTTCCGGCAGGCAAATATCCCGACCTTAAAAATCTGAATTTCAGTTTGGAAGTAAATGGTCAAATTCGTCAGCAGGGCAATACTTCTCTGATGCTGTTTGACTTTGCTACTATTATCAGCTACGTATCCAAATTTTTTACCCTGAAAAAAGGCGACATCATTTTTACAGGAACGCCCGCAGGCGTAGCCCCCGTTGCTATTGGCGACAAATTGAAGGGTTATATTGAACAAGAATTGTTTCTCGATTTGGAGGTAAAGTGAGCATTTGCGCTATTGGGAAGGCATTTGCACATGGGCAATAAAAACCCCAAATGCTAACAACATTTGGGGTTTCAACCGTTGAACGCAGCAAATACACTATCGCTTGCCGGTAAACTTGCGAAAAATCATCTGTTGTTCGTCGGTTGGGTTGCTAATAAGCACAAGGGTATATTGTGCTGTGCCGCTCACGCCGACTTTTACGTCCAATTCGCGCACCAAACCATCGCGATTGTAAATAACTTTAACCACATCGCCGATTTTCCGACTGGCAATGTAGCTATTGACAGCAGCTGCATTGTTCATTCGGAAACCATCTATGGCAATAATTTCATCATTTACATTGATACCATCGTTGTAAGCAGGCGCATCTTTTCGGGTAACTTTCACAATTACGCGGTTGTTTTCATCGGCAAGGGTCATGCCGAGACTTGGCGTATTATCGGGCGTAACGTTCAGGCGCAAACCTGCATAGGCAAGGTATTTTTCGTAATCGGTAGATTTCGTGCCATATACGTAATCGTTGAAAATATCATCCAAATTTCTGCCAGCGGCGGTTTCGCAGGCTTTTTTTAGTTCAGATTCAGTAAATCCGCGATTGGCTTTTTTATAAGTATCAGCATAGAGGGCGCGCATTACATCATCGAGGCTTTTCTGACCTTTGCTGTTATGCAGTATTTCAAGATCAATTAGCATGGCTATGCGCGCTCCCGAACTATAATAGGAAATGCTACTGTTGATGGAGTTTTCGTTGCGACGGTAGTATTTAATCCACGCATCAAAACTCGCCTCGCTTACCGATTGTACTTTACTGCCAGGAGAGTTTTCATGCTCGTTGATATTGGCAGCTACATCGCGCAAGTAGGCATTTTCGTCAATTAATCCAGCACGACGGACAATCATATCGTCATAATACGAAGTAAAACCTTCTGCCATCCAAAGCTGGCGGGTGTAGTTTTCTTTGTCGTAGTCAAAGGGACCGAGTACATCGGGACGTAAGCGCTTGACGTTCCAAAGGTGGAAATATTCGTGTGCAGCCAGTCGCAGAAAACCCAAATAACCGCTTTGTGTCTGATAGGTATTGCGATTGACAGCCAGTACGGTAGAATTTAGGTGTTCCAGGCCACCTGTAGCGCCCCCTCCAAGGTTATGCACAATAAAAATGTATTCCTTGCAAGGCAATTCGCCAAAAATTTCTACAGCAGCTTCAACAATTGCTTTTGTGTCGCGCACAAGGCGTTCCTCGTCATACTGTGCTACACCGTACATGGCATACTGATGCGGTACACCTGCAGCTGTAAAGGAAATGATTTTCTGATTGCCGATTTCAATTGGAGCATCTGCCAATTCATCGTAGTTAGGGGCGCGGCGCGTGTATTTATCGCCGTTTACTTTTTCTAGTGTCCATGAAATTTCTTTCCACTCTTTGTAAGGTTTTACTTGAATGGTAGAAGGCAGGTTTACAAAACCATCGGGAAACATAAATACGCTTGGCGGGCTGATGAATGCGTGTGAATCATCTACAAAACTTGTCCGCACGGATTGCTCAAAGGCATATACTTTGTAGCTGAAAATAAGCCCCTTAGCAGTGCCCAATTGTATGCGCCAGTTGTTTTTATTGATTTTTTGAAATTTGAGCGGGTTTCCGTTCAGGTCTTTTGCTGCTTCGCCTTCTACATTGCGGGAGAACTCGCGCACCATATAGGAGCCAGGTGCCCAAACAGGCATTTTAAAATCTACATAGCCGCGTTTCAATACGTTTGCAGGAAGGTTCTCAAAACGAATTTCTACGTCCACATAGTGGGTATGTGGCGCATCTATATTGAGTTGATAAGAAAGCTGCTGCGCCCATACGCTGCCGGTCAGCCATAGAGCAAAAAGCAATGTAAAGAGTGTTGTTTTCATTATATTGAATTGGTTTGGCAATAATGGCAAAAGTAAATCCTTTGCCGGCAAAATGACTATCAGTAATCAACTGTTTAAAATCTTGTTTACTTGGGCTAATACAGATGCACTGCCTAAGTCCTGTATGCTGTTCAGCTCGGCGGTGAGTTGCTTTAATTGATAAAAGGTATCAATTTGCAAATTGTGACTGGTTTGCGCTTCCTCTCCGCATTGGTTTTGTGCCGCTAATGACTTCAATTCTGCAGCTGCCTGCGCCAGTTTTTTCTGCGCAAGTAATTCTTGCTTCATGCCCGAAAGTTTATCTGCAATTTGCCGATAGGCGGCTATCCGCTTATCAACGGTTGCTATATTTTGCTGGGCTTGTAAGAGCAAATGTGTTCCTTGCTGAATGGCTTGTTCGTTCAAGCCGGGCTGGTAATCATTTTCTAAAAAATAGGTAGCACCGTCATTAGGGTTGGGTTGATGTTTGAATAAAACGACCGCTTCGGGGCGTTCTTTCAAATGTAGTTCGCCGCGCGGCACATAAAGCGCCTTGAAGCCATCTATTAAGTTTTGAGTAAGCGCTTGTTTAAGTTGTTCATCTTGGCGGATATACCGCTGATTTTCAGCAATAAGGGCATCATATTGCGAGGCATCGGGCAGTGTTGCCTTGCTCAATAGTTGGGTTTGCAACACATAAATAAAACTTTCAAAGTCGGAAAGGCTAAATTTAGAAGCCTGAATTTCAATGCGCTGCCCTTTTGCATCAACAATAGTTAGAATGTCTTTTTCATTAGCTGTGAATGATTGGAGTTGTTGGAGCGGAATTTTTTGCACTTTACCATCCGCTAATTGTTGCAACTCTGCCTTATCAATAGCGCTTAATGCAATTTGTTGCATTTTACCTGCTGATTGCAAAGCCAGCCGCTCTTCGTTGAGTAATATAGTTTGAGTAGGTTTAGCAAAATATTGCACAGCGCCTATTCCTATGCCTATTAGGCCGGCAGCTACTAGCACTAATGCTAATAGACCTCCGACAATCCAGCCGACTATCGACAGAGCGATACCGCCAAGCAAGTAACTGAACGCCACATTTTTAGAAGGCGTTTTTTGGGGAAGTACATAGATTTCATTTTCCATTTTTGTAATTTGTTTCGGTGATAGTCAGTATCTTAAGTATTAAACAGCGATTGAAATTAGGCATTTTTCTTAAAATCCCTTGTGCTTATGTTGCTCGGCTTTATTATTCTTTACCTGCTGGTTACCATTCTGATTGGTTATTGGGCTTCCCGAAAAGTTACCACTACTGAGGATTTTTTGGTGGCGGGCAAGCAATTGCCCATGGCTGTTACGGCAGCTGCACTGTTTGCCACTTGGTTTGGCTCTGAAACGCTGATGGGGGCATCGTCCAAGTTTATTGAAAAAGGTGCTATCGGCATTATTGAAGACCCTATCGGTGCAGCACTTTGTTTTGTTATGGTCGGCCTTTTTTATGCGAAGCCTTTATACAAACTCAATATATTGACAATCAATGACTTTTTCCGGATAAGATTTGGCAGAAAGGCAGAATTGATTTCAGCCATTTTTATGGTGCCCTCTTATTTCGGATGGATTGCCGCGCAGTTAGTGGCGCTGGGGCTGCTCCTTGAAACTATCACGGGCTTGCCCATGGCATGGGGCATTTGGCTTTCCATGATTGTGGTGTTAATTTACACCTATATAGGTGGCATGTGGGCAGTTTCCGTTACTGATTTCCTGCAAACATTCATTATTATTATCGGGCTGTTTTTTCTAATGAGCCGCTTATGGATAGATGTAGGCGGATGGGAAGCCATTGCTAAACATACACCCAAAGGTTTTTTCAGGATTGTGCCTGAGTTTTCATGGACGGGGATTACGCATTACATTGCCGCGCTCATTACGCTTGGGCTGGGTTCTATTCCCTCGCAAGATCTTTTTCAGCGGATTGTGTCATCCAAATCGGCGAAGGCGGCTGTAAACGCCTCTTTTTTAAGCGGGGCAATGTACCTTTCCATTGGCATGATGCCGCTGATAATCAGTCTTTGCGGCTCTATCTTATATCCGCACATTATGAAAGGCGACACCCAACTGGCGCTGCCTACTATGGTGATATTGCACACCGAACTGTGGCTGCAAATTCTTTTTATGGGGGCGCTGCTGTCTGCCATTCTTAGCACTACAAGCGGCGCTATTCTTGCACCGGCGGCTGTTTTGGGTGAAAATATCCTCAAATCACTTTTTAAAGGCACAGCGCTTTCCGACCGTCAGGTGTTGCACCTGATGCGTGGCTCGGTGGTAGCAATAGCAGTGCTTTCTGCTATCATGGCTAACTTGAACGCAAGTATTTACGAACTGGCAGCTATGGCTTCTGCTTTTACATTAGTATCTTTGTTTGCACCGCTAACTGCCGGATTGTATTGGAAAAAAGCGACCTCCTTTGCCGCAATCGCTTCTATGATAAGCGGTTTGTTTGTGTGGCTGTTGTGCATCCTGCTGGAAACCAAAACACCTCCTTCCATTTGCGGCACAACAGTTAGCATTTTTTTCATGGTAGCAGGCAGTTATATAAATAAAAAACACGGCGAAGCGTTGCAACAATCAGGCAGTTAAAAAGGCAGCACCCGTACCGATAGCCGCTACTTTTTTCTGAATACTAAGGCACCAAAAGTCTGGTCATCGCTGATGAGTTCATGAATGACTTCGTACTGTTCGGGTTTGCTAGTAAAATATTCATAAGTGAGGCTTTCCTTACGCAATTCAGGACGGTAAGAATAATGAGAATCCCAGATGAAGAGACTGCCTTTGGGTGCAGCTTTGGCGTTAGCATCAGTTATGAATTGCGGACGTGTTTTAAATTCATAACGCGTTTTTCCCAAATAGTAATAGAACATGTCGTGATGCAAATAAAGCGCGGGTGGTTCGCCGTTTATTTGCTCATAATTTTTATACCACTCGGCTAATTGCCGGCAGGCGGCATCTTCACCCGAAAGTTTAATCGGACGAACGGTAACCAATGCCGAAAGTGCTAATAAACCACTGAAAACCAACCACTTGTGTTGCTGTTTGAGCGGTAATAGCAACAGGAGAATCCCCAGCATAGTTAGTATGAAAGGTCGCCAGTCGCGCTCCTCTGTGAAAACCACATAATTGTGTTCATAGGTCATAAACAGGGCAACGACAAGCGCTAGCCCACCCATAACATAGAGCAGCCCATTTTTGGATGGAAAACTATCCCACCACTCTACAGCAAAAGTGGCCATAACTGCTCCCAAAGGCGAAATGACTAACAGATAGCGCAAGTTGCCGCCACCTGAAGGGCCGATTTCGACTGCCTGCCAATTAAAAAGGCAGTACATTAAAAAATATAGTACAAAAACTACCCAAACTATTGCATCGGGCTGTTGAAAAAGTCGGTTGATATTGCTGCCTACTTGTTTAATTTTCATGGTCAGATAAACAACAACGAGCAGTACCACAGGCGCGCCGTAGATGGTAATGGACATAAGGAAGTAGTGATTGAAACCCTTACGGGGAAAAGCGCCGCCAATTTCACCACTTGCTTGTAGAATCTGATGGAGCAAATACAGCGGGTCGCCTGTGAGCGCCCACCCCCATATGTGTTGAAGTATCGGGAAAGTTCCTACTAAGAAAGCTGCTACCCACTGCCTGTGATAAGCCAATAGCAGAAAATAAAGCCCGATAAACGGGTAAAACTCCTGACGAATAAACGCTATGTAACTTGCCGCCAGTGCCGCGCCTATCCACTTCTTTTTGAGGTGCAACCAAAGCGACAAAGAGAGCAACAAAGCAGTGATAATTTCTGAGTAATTGCGAAAACCCAAATTGAACCACAGCGGTTGCAGGGCTAAAGCAAAAAAAGCCAAAGCAGGAATTTTACTTCCCAATTGTTCGGCAATCCGATAAGCCATAAAAGCTGTCAGCGCAGCGACCACACAGTTAAAAAAAGTTACAAAACTCGAACCCGCTAAGGCAGGCAAAGCATAAATCAGTTTGTAACCGGGCTTTGCCCAATTGCTCAAAATCGAGTGAGGATTGAACCAAAAGCCCCGCATGGAAAGGAAGTGCGCCGCTTCATCTTGCTGATAAAACCCATTTGCGCTAAACGAATAGGCAAAGTAAAGCAATGCCAACAGAGCGGTTGCTAATAGGAGTTGCTGTTTATTCCACATTATATTTGCCTGTTTTGAGCGTTTTATAGCCACGAACTTTGTTTAATCATCTTTAAAAAATAAATAACGCCCTCTTTGTTGGCAAGCATTTCTGTTTGCATTTGCGTGCGGTTGATGTCGTCTGTTAGCCTTTTCTTGTGGGTTCGCAATTTAGCAGGGCTAAAATCATATTTATAGGTCAGAAAATCCTTAATAATTGTTGCGTCTTCACTTTGCTGTGTGTAAACCCAAAACTCTGTTTGCAATTGATTAAGTTGTTTGCGCAACACACTGCAATAGCGCTTCAATTGCTCCTCCACAACACTGGCCATAGAATCCAGCCCTTGTGCATTATGCTCTAATTGAAGGCGCATTAGTTCATAGAGGTCGTTTTGCTCGTAGGCTTGGGTTACTTTTTTCATCAGTTCGGTTTTTTGTTCGCGTACTCGCGGGTCAGGTTCTAAGTCGGGGTGCAGCGCTTTGGCAAGCGAGGTGTAGATGCTTCTTACATCCTTTGCTTCCATTTGCGCTTCTTCCTTCATGCGTTGTTCGCGGGCAGTATCCTTTTTGGAGTGATTTTTACGTTGAGAAACTTCTCCTTCATCGCGAGCGTCTCTTTCCATGCGCTCCCTCATCTTTTCAAAAAACAAATTTGCTTTTTCCTCCGCGTCCACATCTTGAGGGCTGAAACCGAACATCTCCTCAAAAAGCTTGCTTGCCCATTGTTCCCGTTGGGTGCGAAAAGCTATATCTTCTTCGGTTTCATATTTTTCTAACAGCGAATCTACGAATTCATCTTCTAATATCTCCGACAAACTCTCTGCTTGGCTAAGAATGAAAGCTGCTAAGGTTTTCTTTTGTTCTTTGGTAAGCGGCATAGTATCGTGTACTTCATCTAAGCGATGAACCCACGATAGTTGTTTTTCTTTTAATTCGTTTAGTAGCGGCAACAGCTCCTTTTGAACTTTTTCACGTGTTTTTTGTACAACGGCTTTCACACGTGCCATTTCGCGCTTATTTTGCTCGATGGCTTGTACCAAGCGATTAAACTCGCGTTGGGTGGCATTTAACGACTTATCGCCATCAGGTTGAATACTTAAAACAATTTCGCGTGAATCAGATGGGGGTTCGTCGGGCGCATACAATTTAGTTGTTTTAGATTTTCGTGGCATTGTTAAGTACTGTTTTTTTGTTTTTTCAAAACTACAACTTTTATAGGGACGTCTTGCAGCGGCCAGTAGCCTTCATCGGTTGGGAGTGCGGCAATTTTATCTACTACATCCATGCCGCTGATGACCTCGCCGAAAACCGTATGTTCACCGTCTAAATGAGGGGCGCCAGGCACTTTGGCATAGGCTATCCGTTGGGCAGGGGTTACTTGAAAGTTGTTTTCTTTGGCAGTAGCTTCTAACTCGGCGGCAGTGTAGCGAACGCCTTGTACAATATAAAAATCGTGTGAGGCCGAGCGTTTGGTAGGATTATTTTTGTATTCCCGCGCCATAGCTAACGCACCGCGCACATGCAGGTGTTTATCGCTAATTTCCGCAGGGATGGTATATCTGCCGATGTTCATTACGGGCTTTTCTGAGCCGCCGCCCTGAATCATAAAACCTTTGATAACGCGGTAAAATTCGGTTTTGTCGAAATAGCCCATTTTGGCAAGGCGAATAAAATTAGCGCGATGCAAGGGGGTATCCTCATACAACCGCAGGCGAATATTACCTAGC
>Ga0308419_1000796_pt1 | contig 21786 bp, 13 predicted proteins | sample HotsprSampleMS50_FD_203674 | JGI IMG/M metagenome (GOLD analysis project Ga0308419, IMG submission 203674) | Hot spring phototrophic mat microbial communities from Mushroom Spring, Yellowstone National Park, Wyoming, United States - 20090730_MS50 ... | reverse complement strand
ACCCGAATCCTAACACCAGCGCGGCGGCCACGACCGACACGACAAGATATGGCGCGTGAAGGTCGCCGCCCAACAGCACGGCGCGATAGCCTTGTATGACGCCGGCCATAGGGTTCAGAAAATACACCCCGCGCAGATGCTCCGGCACCAGCGTGGCGGGATAGATGATCGGCGTGGCATACAACCAGATTTGAAGGCCCAGAGCGACCAGGTGTTTGACGTCGCGGTAGAACACATTGACCGCCGCGCCGATCAAACCGATGCCCAGCGCAAGCGCCAACTGGACCGCCAGCAGCGCCGGCAACAACAGCAGAGCGGGCGGATTCACCGCAACCTGATACAGCGCCAGCAGGACAATCAGGATGCTAAAAGCAATGGCAAAATCGACCAGGCGGGCCAGCAGGGCCGCAAGGACCAGAATATCGCGCGGAAAGTAAATCTTGGTGACCAGATTCATGTTGGTCACCAGCGATTCGACCATGTCGGTGATGGAAGCTGAGAACAACGTCCAGGGGACCATGGCTGCATAGGAGAAGAGGATGTACGGAGTCCCGCCGGTGTCCACGCGCAGAAAGCGGGTGAACAACACAGTGAAGATAGCCACTGTGGCCGCCGGCTGAACAATCGCCCACAGCCCGCCCAGAATCGATTGCTGATAGCGCGCGCGCACAATACGACCTGTCCAGGCGAACAGCAGGTCGCGGTAGTCATACAACGCGCGAAAGACAAGGGGTGGCATTCTCAGTTCAAGCCTCTGACTTCAAGGTGTTTCGGTAGCGCGAGTCCGGCCGGCTTCAGCGCCGGGGTTTGCGCGCCAGTCGCGCGACAAAGACGATGGCGACCACCGCCAGAACCGGCGCCAGTCCGGCAACCAGCGGCAAAGCCGGCGATGACAACACGTCGTCGCTGGTCTCTGATGTCAAGTCTGGGATCGGCGTGCGCGTGGGCGCAGCGGCTGTCGCCACGGCATCAAGAGTGGCGGGAGTGGGCGTGGGCGCAGGGGCCGGCGGCGTCTGCACAGGAAGCTCCGGCGCCGCCAGCACAGCATAGGAGTACGTGGCCGGCGTGGACTCGCGCACATCATGCCGCCAGGCCGCCAGCAAGACATTGCCCTGGCTGATCACGGCCTGGGGCGCACTGGGACCGAATGGCACGACCCGGCCGCGATAGGTGATCTCATTCCCCTGCCAGGAGATGACGGGTTTGAAGTCTGCCCAACGATCGCCCAGCCAGACGCTGTGCCACATGCCATACACTGCCGGGTTGCCGATGCGCGCGCCGTGCAGCATATGCAATACGCCGGCGCCATCCACCAGCAAGGCTGGCGTCTCGGCTTCGCCGACATGCGGAAAGGGCCGCACCGGCGCGCTCCAGGTCAGGCCGCCATCGCGCGAGCGGGTCGTCCACAAAGTGGCTGGGAAGCTGTCCTGGTAGACCACGATCAGATCGTCACGAAAGGCTGCAATGGCCGGCCAGTTTGCTGAATAGTCATCCCCCTCACGGGCAGCCAACTGCACCGGCTTGCTCCAGGCAGACAAATCCGGCTCTGAGTGGGCATAGAACACATAGTCGCCCACGCCGCGCTCATTGACCACGCTCCAGACTGCGTGAATGCGCCCCGCTTCACCTGTCGCCAGGCGAATCGCATACGGTGAGCGATTCGGCCCGAAGGCGAGGAAGACCGCCACGGGGCTGGACCACGTCAGCCCACCGTCTGTGGAATATGTGGAATACACGCCTGCCCCGAGGGCTTGCCCGCTGTAGACCAGCACCAGCCGGCCCAGGCCATCGCTCAGCAGCGCGGCTGAAGCCACCGCGTCTGCATCCTGGACGATCGGTCGCGCAGGGGACCAGGCCGGCGCCCGGTTCGCTTGAACCATCGGCGCAGCCGTGTGCATGATGAGTCCGCCGGCTGCCTCGTCCAGGTAATAGACCAGGTGAAACCGGCCCGCCCCATCCGCCACCGCGCCCAACAGCGGACGACGTGTTGCGGCGCGATCGATGATCAAAATATCAGACGGCTTGGACCAGCCCTGTGAAAGCGACCACTGGCGGTAATAGATCACTTTGTTCGTTCCTTCCGACGATTCCACATTAAAGGCATGCACCGTTCGGTCGCGATCGGCGATCATCAAGGGCGGCCACTCGTCTGTATAGAACGGAATCTGCTCTTGTGGCGTCCAGACCGGCTCGGATTGAGCCGAAACAGGCTGAAGCGCCGTGCTCAGCAACAAAGCCAGCGCCAAAGCACCGGCTGCTTGCATCTTCAAGAACAACCCCGAAAGCTTCACGTTCATGGTGTGACTGATAAAACACAGGAAGTCTTGGGGGCGTGCCCATACATCACGGCGCATCACCTGTCACAGGACAAGAATACCCTCAGCGGAAACGCAATACAAGATTCCCGTTATGACATTGAGTAAGCCTATTCGCTTACTCTGATTCGCGTAACTGGAAATAGGTATGACATTCTTCAGGTGTTTTATTACCATAAAGTGCTTGACAGCGCCAGACGTTCCTGTTACCCTGACGCGCGAGTCGGGCCGGCCTAAGCAATCTGAGTGAAACCTGCTTATGCAGCCCTACGGCTCAAGCAAGAACGGACTTTCAGAATCCTAGACACACAGCTCAGGCTACCACGAGGAGGCAATCAATCGGACACACCCCTTGAATTTCACGCCCGACACGGTGGCCGTTTGGCTCGCCTGCAAGAACGCCGAAAGCACTGAAAGTCCGACTCCCAAGACACGATTCCTGGCGCCCGTATGACGGGTTGCCAGGCCATCTCGCGCGCCAGACGCCGTGAGGTCGTGAAGCCGATTTCGCCTCTTGATTTCAAGCGGCTGCCTGATCCAACCCAATCCAATCCACTAATGATGAGGGATGTACTGATGCATTTGCGAAGAATCCGCGCCGCCAGTCTCAGCATGTTGATTGCCGGGGTCGTGTCGTTCACGGCTGCGGTCACTTCAGCCGGCCAGCCCGTGGCCCGTACCCTTGCCTCAACTTCAGACACCCATTTCACATTCCTGCCAGCAGTTCTCTCGGCGCCGGCGTCTTCAGGCGGCGCAACAACCGCCGATCACACCGTCGTCGATCGTTTCGACCAGATTCCCGCTTCGGCTGTGCAGGCTGCGTCTGCTCTGCGCGTGTTGCAGCTTCACGCTTCCACCGGCAATGCCGTCAGCAGCCAGGGCCTCAATTACCTCGACGGCACTCGGGATGGATCTCCTTACCCGGATTACTACTATGACCGGCGCAACTGGATCTTCGAGTGGTGGCCGGACTCAATGGACAAGACCTTCAAGGCCAAGGTCGATTACTTCGGTCAGGCGGCGTCAGCGCGAATTGCCAGCTATGATGTGTTTGGCATGAAGCTGTGCTATCAGGACTGGTTCGGCCTGGACTTTGCCTACTACCGCGATCGCATGTTAAGTCTGGAGCAAGCCTACCCGAACAAGAAATTCATCTGGTGGACGCAGCCGATTCGCAACGACTGGAGCAGCCAGCAGCCGGGCACGTGCGAAATGCTGCAAAACTACAACAACCAGGTGCGCGCTTATGCCCGCGCCCACAAAAAGCCGCTGGTTGACATCGCCGACATCGAGTCTCATGACCCAGCCGGCAATCCGTGTTTCACCACCTGCGAGACGAAGTGCGCGCCGGTCTACGGCAGCAATCCCCACCCCAACCCGGAACTCGCCATTCGTGTGGCCAAAGCCTACTGGTGGACCCTGGCGCGCGTGGCCGGCTGGGGTGGCAACTGAACCTCGGCCATGACGAACAAGTATAGTTCCGCCAATTCAACAGGCATACGGCCGAGCATGTTGCGGCAATTTCGGGTCACGAAGCACACCTTTTCAGGCATTTCCCGATTCACAGAGTGACAACTCGGCCATACCCTGACCAATGTGCAAGCGCCCGCGTGACGTTGCCGCTTGCACAATTCGATCAGAGAAGAGCATGAGCACGACGAGCCTGTCCTGTCAACGTCAACGGTCCTGGAGACTCACACCGCGCGCTGCGTCCCGCACCCGGCGGCGGGCGCTTGCAGGCGCGATTACGCTCGCGCTGGTTGTGACACTCTTAGCCAGCAATCCACTCGTGTCGCTTGCGACGAACATCCAGCATGGTTCGCCAGCAAAAGCCGGCCTCGCGCAGAACGGCGGATCACACCTCTTGTATCTGCCTGCCACGTTTACCCCGCCGCCGCCGCCGGAAGATGGGTGGCCCATGACCGCCGCCAATCCGGCGCGCACCTCGTGGACGCCGGAGGAAGTCACCGGCACACTGCGCGTGGACTGGTACCGGCCCATCGAGGCGTACATTCCGCAGAACGTTCAGGTGATCGCCAGCAATGGCCGGCTCTTCATCGCCACCGCGCGCGGTCTTATCGCGCTCAACGCCGAGAACGGCAGTCTGCTGTGGCGCTATGACACTGAATTGCCGCTGGGCGCATCGCCCACGGTGAACCGGGGCGTAGTCTACGTGGGCGGATACGACCGCAGGCTGCACGCGATCGACATGCGAACCGGCGCTCGACTGTGGACCTTCGACGGCGCCAAAGCCGGCTACAGCGCCAACCCGCTGGTTGTCGAGAACAAAGTCATCCTGGGCAATCGTGATGGGGTAATGTATGCCATCGGCGCGCATGGCACTCCCGATCAGGGGTGCCTGGTGTGGCAGCACACGATCGGCTCGCCGATTTATCTATCTGCGGCCTATCACAACGGCATTATCTATTTCGCCGCCGCCGACAATCACGCCTATGCCTTGCGCGCCGCCAACGGATCGCTGGTGTGGAAGTCGGGCCGGCTGCCCGGTGACGGCTATAGCACCTACTGGCCGGTCGTTGCCGGCGACAAGGTTATCTTCTCTGCCGCGCCCGGCTATCGCACCGCGCTGTCGCCGGGCACGCTCAACGTCACGAGCAGCGCCGGAGAGGAGTACCAACAATCGCTCTATATGGACCGCGACGACCTCTTCCCGGGCGCGCCAGACGGCGCCCTCATCGGACAGGTGACAAGCGGACAGGCGTGGGCCAATGGTTTTCCGGTCATCGACGTTTCCAGAATCGCCCAGTACTTCGAGAACAATCCTAACCCGCACCCCAACCTGCACAAGCCGTGGCGCCGCTCGCTCATCGCGCTGAATGCCAGCACTGGCAGCGAGCACACCTTTGATTCCGACGGCGATGGCTACCGCGAATACATTCCGGTTGCCTACTGGGGCACCCAATCGGGCAATCGTTACCCGCCCATCTACGGCCCGGATGGTCTGTTGTACGTGGGCAACATCTACGAAAAGCGGTTCATCTCACAGGGCCGGGTAATGGGCTGGAACATCAACGCGCCAACGCAGATGAAGCTGATGCGCGGCCAGGGCGCCATCGACGAGCCGCAGTCCATCTCCGGCGGCGGGAATGTCATCTATCGCAGCATTGCCGTTGACCGGGCGGGCGATTGGTTCAGCATCAAATCGCCCAACCAAAACGGCGTCGTGTGGAGCTACAGCCAGCCGCTTTTTCAACAAGCGCCCGGCCACGATGTGATGTGGTGGAGTCCCAATGGCACAAATGACCCGGATCGGTTTCAGATGAACTATGGCGGACCGAACGGGATTTACGACAGCCACGGGGCGCAGAACCCGATCGTCCCCTATCGCGGCCGGCTGTACATTCACCGCAGCAACGCCGTCATCGCCTTCGGGCGCGGCAACGGGCCGGGGCAGCTTCCACTCCTGCCCATCGTCCCGGCCACCGACACAATCGCCACCCCAACCGTCGCCGACCTCAAATCGCGCCTGGCCGATCAGGTGGCGCGCATCGTTCAAACGCCAACCGTGTTCCTGAAGCCCGGCTATTACAACGCCGGCCAGTTCAACGTCTTCCGCGAGCTGGCCGATTATTTCAACAACCCCGGCGAGACGCTGCACACCCTCTCCATCGCCTATCCGCATCTGCCGGCTGACCTGCAAGTTCAGGTGAAAGCTTACCTGCAAGCCTACTTCACCGCCTACTTCAATCCGGTCATGTACTCGCGCGTCGGCTGGGTTGCTGGCGCGCCGCGTGACAGTGTGCAACTCCCGCCCGAAGTGCAGGCCGCCATGGCCCAGATGGACAAACGGACTTCGCCCGGCAACGGCTGGACGTGGAGCTATCCGCAGTTCAACTTTTACGCCATGTGGAAGTATGCCCAGATTGCGCCTGAACACACGCTCACCCTGTACAACCTGGCCAGGAGCAAACTGGAAGTGCCTGTGCCGGCGTCCGCCGACAACGCCTACTTCATTCAGCGCATGTGGGAACTCAACGGCTGGATCGCCGGCTACATGGGATTCCTGCGCTTGCAGGAACTGGCCGGCCGGTCGCAGGCCGACGCCGCGCTGCGCGCCCAGGCGCAGGCTGAACTCAACCGGCTGCTCAGCGTATGGGAAACCATCTTCAGCAAAGACACTCCATGGATCACCCTCTGGCACAAGCGACATCTGAACTTCGCGCGCAGCTTCATCATGCTGACGCCGGAACTGGGCGAGTACCTGCGGCTGGTCAAGCTGGCCGAGGTGCGCGCGGCGCTTGACGAATACAACCGGATCGGCCCCTACTGGTTCGTGGCGCGCTACGAGGCGGTGATGGACGAGGGCATCATGTCGAACCTCTACAACTATCCGGCCCTGTTCCAGGCGAAGGCGTTCATTCTCGGCGAGAACCGCAGTCAACTGACAAAGTATCTCGACACGCCGGCCTTTCTGCGCGGCGACCTGTTCTACATCCAAAACCTCGTGGCCGCTATCGAAGCGCCGGCCGGCCCCACGGCCATGCTCGATTCAGACCCGTCAGGCGCGCCCGAGGCGGACGCGCCATCTGCGTGCGGCCTGTCGTGCGAGGCCAACGCGCAGCCCTGAGGCTGCTCTTTTTGGCAAGCCGACGGATTCGGCAAGCCAGCGGCTTGCCCTACGTTTCCTGGCAGGCCGGCGGATTCGGCAAGCCAGCGGCTTGCCCTACGTTTCCTGGCAGGCCGGCGGATTTGGCAAGCCAGCAGCTTGCCCTACGTTTCCTGGCAGGCCGGCGGATTTGGCAAGCCAGCGGCTTGCCCTACGTTTCCTGGCAGGCCAGCGAATTCGGCAGGCCGGCGGATTCGGCAAGCCGGCGGCTTGCCCTACATTAGCCAAACACATAGCGATAGGCTGAGCGCGCCGGCAACTTTGCGGCGCCGGCCATCAGCAGCGCCGGCCCACCCATGCCCACCGCAAACAACAGCGGCTGCGCCACTGCCTGCGCTCCCAGCACTGCCGGCGCGACCGCCAGTATCAGCATGATGGCCAGGTTGATCGCCACCAGATGCGTCAAATAGAAGCCATAGGATCGCTTGCCAATCCACTCAAACGTCTCCACCAGCGGAATCTTGTTGCGCTGGATGAGCGGCAACAATCCCATGAGCGCAACAGGGCACAAAATGCGCGCCAGCGGAAAGCGGAAGAAACCCAACTCGTGCAGGCACACCACGCTGAACAACACAGCCGTTGCCGCCAGCAACACCCACTTGATCGGCTGCAAGCGCGCTGCAACAGCCCGCGCATTCAGGCTGTAGATCACCCCCAGGGGAAAGTAGATGGCCCAGTCGGCCAGCGACCGCCCGATCACCGGCGGGATCAACACGCGCAGCGACTCTGGCAACTGCGCGCCGAACATCACCGGGTAATGCAAGCCAATGAGCAAGACCTGATACGCCGCGACGGCAAGCAGAATCCAGACGCCATAGCGCCGGCCATAGCGCGCCAGCAACGGCGACAACAGATACCAGAACACCAGCAACGGCACGAAGTGATACGGGTAGCCGACGATCAAGTGCTTGACGTGATCCAGCAGGCTATAGGACTGAAGCCACGGATACGGATGCCCGGAGAGTTGCTGAACGGCCAGCAGCGCATAGAACACGACCGACCACAAAACATAGGGCAGCACGATGCTGCGCAAGCGAGAGAGTGTTGTCTTGTACGTCTGGCCCAGGTTGCCGCTTTGGCCGGCATAGGCCACAAAACACCCGGAGATAAAAAAGAACGTCGGCACAGCAAACACGATGCCGAGTTGTTGCAGGACGGTCAGCAGGCCGCCCCACACGCCTGCCGGCGGCGCCTCGCCCACCAGGCCCGGCCCCGCCAGGCCCAGCGTGATGGCATGATTCAGCACCACCAGCGTCATTGCCACGCCGCTCAACGCCCCAAATTGACGACCGATCATGGCTGCGCCTCGCAGATCACGTTCGTGTTGAGGATTGCGCCTCGGCGGTGAAATTGACCGGCGCCGCGCGCAGATAGGCCGTTGTGCGCTGCTTGCGCAGTGTGTCGTGGATCACACGCTCGACCTGCTGCGGGGTCAGCCCCAACGCCGCCGCGATCTGCTCCGCCGGCGCGCCGTGTTCGTGTCCATACCACACCACGTCAAGAATCTCGAACGGCACACGAAAGAAGAACTCCTCCTGCGTGCTGCCGCCGCTGTACGTGTCGCTGGTGGGCGTCCGCCGGCGGATCTCCAGCGGCACGTCCAGATGCTCGGCCAACTGGCGCACCTGCGTCTTGAACAGATGGACGATCGGGTTCACATCCACGCCGCCGTCGCCGTGCTTGACAAAGAAGCCCAGATCATGCTCGTTCTTGTTCGGCGTGCCGATCACGGCGTAATTGCGCAACTCAGCGTGATAGTAGAGCATCGCCATGCGCGCGCGCTGCTTGAAGTTGGACGCGGCCACGATCTGGAAATATTCAGCCGGCGGCAGGCGCTTCGTCATCTCGCGGCCATCGGGCGAAGTCACCGTAAGCGAGAACACGTTCAGCGTTTCCCTCTCCAGCAGGCTGCCCGGCAGGACAATCTTTGACTTCCATCCCGGCCCAAAGTCGGGAAACACGCGCCGGATCGCCTCGTCGCGCCGGCGATAGCAGCCAAAGCCTTCCAGCGCGCCGCTGATCTCTTCGATGACCGTCGCCACGCCATAGTGCTGCGCCAGCCGGAGCGCCAGATCGATGCTGTCGGGGCTGGAATCCTTCTCCGGCAACAAAATGCCGACCACCCGCTCCGCGCCAAAGGCCCGCGCGCATAACGCCAGCACCGTCGATGAATCGATCCCGCCGCTGATGCCAACAACGGCGCCCTGGCGGCGCAGCCGTTCGTGCACCGTCTGGCGCAACGCCGCGACGATTCGCTCGGTTTCTCGCGCCGCGTCGAGCGCCAGCGCCTGTTTCGTAAATGTTTGGTCTTGATTGGTTGACATGATGTTTTGTGTCAGGGCGCCGCCGGCAGAGCGCCGGGGCCGCCGTCATGCCCCGGCCGAGGTCGCGCGGATTGCGTCTGCCGTGACGCGATCGACCACCTTGATCCGGTCATGATGCGCGTCACCGCGCCGGCGGTCGAACGATTTGACAAACTGCTGGTGAACCAATTGCGCAGAGAGAATTCCGACGATCGCCATGTCCTCCACTTCACTCATACGCGCGCCGCTGGCCGCCTTGCGCGCCAGTTGCGCCACCGCCCCGGCGTTGAACAACCCGCTCTCGCGCAACCGGGCGTCGGACAGAACCTCGCCTACCCAGTCCGGCGCGCGGCCGGCCTGCCCATCCCCAAAAAAGCTGCGATGGATTGGCGCGCGATAGGGCCGCTTGGGGCGCTGCCAGATCTCCGGTGGAACCAGCTTGCGGCCCAGTTGTTTCAGCAGCCACTTCTCGGTCAGGCCGCTCAGCTTCACTGGTGATGGCAGCCGGTTGCAGAATTCCATCACTCGATAGTCCAGGAAGGGGAAACGCCCTTCCACTGAGTGCGCCATTGCCGGGCGGTCTCCCTGCGACGACAAAAGATACTGCGACAGAAAAACCGAAATTTCCAGATATTGGGCCTGCGCCAGCGGAGACCAATCGGCAAACTCCGGGGGAAGCGGCGGGGGCCAGATTGCGTATGGCGTATTGGACATTGGGTATTGCGTATTGCGCATTGCGTCGTCTGTGCTCTGATGTCTGTCCTCTGCATTCTGTAGAAACCGCCGCGCGCGCGCCGTGTTCGTCCAGCGGATCAGATGGGAGTAGTAAGGCGAATCGGCGCCGGTCAACCCGCGCCTGAAGAAAGCCGACAGATGGGCGCCGCTGACGCTGTTCAGATCGGCAATGTCGGGATAGAGCCGGCGCAACAACGCGGGGCGCAGCGCGGAATCAGGCTGTCGCGCCCAAAACCGCCGCACCGCCATCTCTTTGAAGATGTCGTAGCCGGCCAGGAACTCGTCGGCGCCTTCGCCGGTCAGCACCACTTTCATGTTGTGCTGCCGCACCAGACCAGACAGCAAGAACATCGGCGCCGGCGACGCGCGCAGGATGGGCGTTTCGATGTGCCACATCACCTCTGGAAACACGCGCCCGATGTCGGCATGGGTGCACTCGACCACGCGATGATCGGTGCCCAGATGGGCGGCCATGCGCTGCTGGAACGCGCTCTCGTCAAACTCCGGATTGTCGACGAAGGCGATCGAGAAGGTGTCCAGCCGCGCATTGGTGTCGCGCCGGATGATTGCGGTGGTCGTCGACGAATCCAGGCCGCCGCTGAGGTAGGCGCCCACTGGCACATCGGCGCGCAAACGGATGCGCGTCGCATCGACCAGCAGGCTCTCCAGTTCGTCGAGATAGTCCTGCGCCGGCCGGCGCGCAGACGCAGCCGGCTCCTCGAAGTTCAGGCGCCAGAATGGTTGGGCCTCACCGACCGGCTTGCCCGGCCTCGCCAATAGATAGTGCCCCGGCGGCACATCCACGATGCCGCGAAACGCGGTGCGCGGCGACAGCGTGCTCCAGTAAGTGAAGATCTGATCGAGCGCCTGCGGATCGATCTCGGCTGTCACGCCGGGCGCAGCCAGCAGGCTCTTGATCTCCGAGCCGAAGATCAGCCGGCCATCGCGCTGGGTGTAGAACAGCGGACGAATCCCCACGCGATCGCGCGCCAGCAACAGGCTGCGATCCCGCGCATCCCAGATCGCCATGGCAAACTGCCCGTTGAGCAGGTTCAGACAGTCCGGTCCGTAGTCCTCGTACAAGTGCACGATGACTTCCGTGTCGCAGTTCGTGGCAAAGCGATGTCCGCGTTTCTCCAGTTCGGGGCGCAGTTCCACATAGTTGAAGACCTCGCCGTTGTAGACGATCCACAGCGTGCCGTCTTCATTGCCGATGGGCTGATCGCCGCCTTCCAGGTCAATGATGCTGAGCCGCGCGTTGCCCAGGCCAACATGAGCGTCGCGGTACACGCCAAAGCCATCCGGCCCGCGATGCCGGATCATGCCCAGCATGTCCATGAGAACCGACTGCTCGACCGGCGGGCGATCCGCCAGATTCAACACGCCAACAATTCCGCACATGCTCCACTCACTGCTAAACACTCCCGGAATCTTTAAGATTCCGGGAGTGTTTGGCTCGCGTTTAGCTCACTTCAGATCCGTCTTTTTGATCTTGCCCGAAGAGGTCTTGGGCAGCTCAGCCACGAACTCCACATATTTGGGGATCATGAAATCCTCAAGGTTCGCGCGACAATGGCGGATCACCTCCGCTTCCGTCAGCGTTTGCCCGCCAGACACCACCACAAATGCTTTTACCGCCTGTCCGAGCAGCGGATCAGGAACTCCTACCACGGCCGCCTCTGTCACGCCTTTCAACTGGTACAGGACCGTCTCGACTTCCTTCGGCGCCACTTTCTCGCCGCGGCTCTTGATGATGTCATCCTTGCGGGCGACGAAATACATGTAGCCTTCCTCATCACTGCGGAAGAGATCGCCGGTGTAACACACCCGCTCGCCGGGGATCGGGCCGGGCCGGTAGCGCATGGCTGTCATCTCAGGATCACCCCAGTAACCCCGCATGACATGCCGACCACGCGCCACCAGCTCGCCCATGCTGCCGTTCGGCAGGCGATTGCCTTCCTCATCCACCAGCCATACCTCGGTGCCGGGAATGGCAATTCCAACTGACCCCGGCCTCTTGTCCAGTTGTTCCGGCGGCAGGTACAGCGTGCGCTTGGTCTCGGTCAGGCCATACATCGAGTACAGCCGCGCCCACGGGAACTTGAAGCGGAGTTCGGTGATGTGGGCGGGCGGGAGCGCCGCCGCCGTGTTCGTCAGATAGCGCAGGCTCGACAGGTCATAGGGGCTGAGGTCCATCTGCACCAGCACGGCATACAACGTCGGCACGCCTGGAAACCCGGTCACGCGCTCTGTTTCGATGCGTTTGAGGATCTGGGCTGGGAAGGCGAACCCTCTCTCCAGCACCAGCGTGCCGCCGAACTTGAACGCCATCAGCAACTGGTACAGCCCGTAGTCGAACGAGAGCGGCAGCACATCGATCACGATGTCGTCTTCGGTGTTCTCCAGATATTGGATGATCGAACTGGCTGCGAACACCACGTTGCTGTGATCGGACATCACGCCTTTGGGGTCGCCGGTGCTGCCGGAGGTGTAGATCAGGCAGGCCAGGTCCAGGTCGATGTTCTGGCGCCGGGGTCGCGTCGCCTCGAAGCGCGACTCGACATCTGCAAAGGTGAGCGCCTCCGGCAGGCGCAAGTCGCTGTCGAACGGCTCGGTCAGCACCACCGCGCGCAGAGAGGGCGTCTGGCCGGCCACATCCGCTGCCAGGCCGGCCTGCGCGCCCGCGCTGATCAGCGCGCCGGCCTGGCAGTTGTTGAGAATGTACAGCAGCTTGTCATGCTTGGTGGTGTGATTGACCACCACAAACACCGCCCCGGCCTTCAACGCGCCAAAGATCGACACCACCAGCTCAACGCTATTCGGGAGGTAGGTCACGACGCGGTCTCCGCGCCGCACGCCCTTCGCCATGAGCGCGTGGGCAAGCCGATTTGCGCGCGCTTCGATCTCGGCATACGTCAACCGCTGGCCGTCGCACACCAGCGCAATCTTGTCGGGCAGCCGGTCGGCGCTCGCTTCGAGGAATTCCTGCACCAGCATGATGTCATCTCCTGCGCCGCGCAGAGGGCGCGACGCCTTGCGCAGCCATTCCGTCACGCTGCCGCCGGCAACTTGCGCCGGACGTAATCCGCCAGACGGCTCACCGAATCGAAATTGTCCGGGACCAGATCCTGGTCCTCCACCACGATGCCGAATTGCTTCTCCACAAAACTCACCAACTCGAGCACATTCATCGAGTCCACAACGCCCTTGTCGAGGAACGACGCATCGTCTGGATAGGGATATCCGTTGTCGCTGAACAGGATGTTGCTAGCGATGTAGGTTTTGATTTTCTGCTCCACGTCGCTCATTACTGCTCCACAGGTCTGATTGATCTGCAAAAGAAACGGCGAGCAAAGCCCGCCGCAGAACGTCACACACCGGCTGCCCGCGCAGCCTCCTGAATTGTCAAAAAGATGGCAAGCCCGGCGGCTTGCCCTACTGTTGCTTGCGGCAAGCCCGGCGGCTTGCCCTGCTGCGATCACATTGCAGCGCGCATGTGCGCCACCGTGAGCGCCAGGCCATCGGCCAGAGAGACCTTCGCCTGCCAGCCCAGGTCCCGCCCCGCGCGCGCCGCGTCCACCGTATTCGCCCGCACTTCGCCGGCTTTGGCCGGGCCATACCGGGCCGGCAACATATAGCCTGTCAAGCGCGCCAAATGCTCGAAGATTGTGTTCACGTCAGAGCCGATGCCGGTGCCAATGTTGTACACGCCGCTGCCGCTGCGAATGGCCCGCAGATTGGCGTCCGCCACATCGCCGACATAGGTGAAGTCGCGCTGTTGCCTGCCGTCGCCGTTGATTGTCACTGGCTGACCGCGCAACATCCGGCCGCAGAAAATAGCCACCACGCCGGCTTCGCCGAACGGGTTCTGGCGCGGGCCGTAGATGTTGCCGTAGCGCAACGCGCAGTAATCCAGCCCGAAGTTGTGCCGGAAGGCGTACAAATAGTGCTCGCCGGCCAGCTTGCTCACACCGTAGGGATCGAGCGGGTGAGCGACCTGATCTTCAGTCGCCGGCAACGTCACGCCCTCGCCGTAGATCGCGCCGCCGGTGGAGGCCATCACGAATTTGCGGACACCGTGCCGGTGCGCGGCTTTCAGCAGACGCAACGTGCCAATCACATTGACCATTGCGTACGCATCCGGCTCCTCGATGCTGCCCCGCACATCGGCCATCGCAGCCTGATGACTGACAGCGACCGGTTTTGTCTCCGCAAACACGCGCTCCAGCGCGTCCGCGTCGCAGATATCGACCTCGTAGAAAGCAGCTTTCGGATTCAGGTTTTCGCGCTTGCCCGTGCTCAGGTTGTCGATGACTGCGACTTCGTAACCAGCGCCGATCAGTGTGTCGACGATGTGCGAGCCGATGAAGCCCGCGCCTCCTGTGACGATGACTCGTTCCGCCATATGCTCCTTACTTCCTTGAATAGTGTTGCGCGCCAAAGTGTCTCAAGTGTATCTCTTTAACCCGTTCTCAGCGCCGGCGGCGGACTCCGCGCCATACGATCAGCCCGAGAAGGATGGCCGCCAAAGCAGCCGCGCCGCTCAGCATGAACACGTCTCCGCCCTGAATGGTGATGACCTGCTGCGCGGCGTGTTCAGCCGGCACCGTTGGCGTCGGAGCCGGCGTGGGTGATGGGGTGACGACAGGCGTCGGCGTCGGCGCCACTGTCGGCGCGGGCGTCAGAGTCGGGAGCGGCGCCGGCTGCATTGCTTCCACCTCGCGCCTTACCCCCACGATCTGGTAGTTGCCGCTTCGATCTGCGCCCGCCGACCAGCGATTGATCAGCGCCGTGAGTTCGCGGGGCTTCGCCGCAACCGCTGCGGCGACTGCGCTGCGATACAGGCCCAGCCCACCCAGGGGCAGGTCATCTCGCCCGGCCCAACGCGATCCATCCCGCTGCGCCATGCTCACGACCGCCTCGCCGTTAGCTCTCCGGGTGACGCCCACCAGATACAGATGGCCGGCCCGATCGGTTGCGAGGCCAAACGGCCCATCGACCTCCAGCCCGGCCGCCTGATCAGTTGGCGCCCACCGGGCGCCCTGTTCGGCAGAATCGCGGCCCCATACGCGCGCCAGCGGCATCGTATCGCTGGAGAGTTGACTGTCCGGCATCATCCAGGCAACGTACACGTTGCCGGCGTCATACACTGCCATCTGCAGCCACGTGGCCGCGTCTTGAGACAATTCAAGCGAATTGCTCCAGGTCAGGCCCATATCCGTCGAGCGCGCGTAGTACACTCCTTGCGCGTCATCCGAGCCGGGGAGCGCCACGCGCAGCCAGGCAACATGGAGAATGCCGGTATGGGGATCGAGCGCAATCCGCGCCTGGTCGACGCCACTCCAGCCGGCGGCAGCCGCATCGAAGACAACACCCGGCGCCGACCATGTGGCGCCGCCATCGGACGATCGCGAGACGTAAACACCGCGCCCCTCATTGAAGGTGACCGCATAGACCACGAACAACTCATTGGTGAGCGGGTGCGCCACGATCTGCGGCCAGGAGGCCAGCGCACGCTGACCGGCGCCGGCGCCGTCTCTGAGCGCAGGCGTCGGCACTGGGACCGGCGCCGCCCAGGCAGAGGCCGAGGTCGATTCACGAGCGAGCGCCCAACTGTGCAGCACATCGCCCCGGGCCGAGGATGTCCAGACAACATGCAGTCTCCCCTGTCCATCTACCGCCAGCGCAGGACGCTCGCTTCGGCGTGGCGCGCCTGGGCGGGGAGCGTCTTCAAGCTCAGGCGAACACAGCGCCAGAGTCGGGCCGCTGGCCAGGCCGGCCGACCACATCATCGCGTAGAGGCACGTGTTGGCCGACGCCTCCGCTTCAGCCCGGGTCCACACGGCATACACATTGCCGCTCTCATCGGCTGCCACAGCAGGAACACTGTCCTGGCCCACACTCACTGGATCGACAGAGAGCACTGTCGCCCTGGACCACTTCGAGCGCGCCGCAACAGCCAGCCGGTCCAGCGGGATGGCATTTGTGGCGGCCCAGATGTCGCGCCGGCTGTCGCAACCGACAATGCCGACACGCTCGCCGCCCACCGTTGCCGCCAGACAACTCAGCTCTCGGACAACCCCGCTGGCTGCATCTGTCACCAAAGGGCTGCCGAGCACGACCGACGACCACTGACTGCCATCCCAGGCCGCCAGCAGAATCAGGTTGGCAGTGTTCAGAGGCAGGTTCGCGCCGGCGCCGGCTGTGGCAATAGGGGTCGATGCTCCGATCATCCACAGCCGATTGTCAGCCGCTGACGCAAAAGACCAGCGCGTCGGGCAAAGGCCAACGTCGCCGAGCACGATTTCGGGCTGACCCCAGGCCGTCGCCTGATCCGAAGATCGACGCTGATAGATGCGACAGCCGGAAACCGTCGGATCGCGCCACAAGAACATCGCTTCCCCATCCGGCCCGAATGTCGCCAGGGCCTGCGCCGCAGCGATGGCGGACGCGCCGGCCACCGGTTCGGCGTCCGCCCAGGTCTGACCGCCATCCAGAGAGCGCGTAAACATGCTCCGGCCCAGAAACGGATCATCCCAGGCAATCAGAATGTCGCGGTCATCGCGCGCGGCAACGCTGATGCTCAAGCCTGTCTCAGCCACCCCTCTGAAGTACAGAGAGGGATAAGCGAGGCGCGGCCTGCTCCACCCTCTTGAGGCGCCCGTCGTGTAGTAGATGCCGGCCGGAAAGCCAGAGCGCTCTGTGGGGGCCACATACACCCCGTGAAACGTCCGGCTCGGCGACATCAGCACGTCAAACGCCGCGGCGAGATCGGTCACCTGAACCGGATTCGACCATCGTCCTCCGACCAGATTGGCGCTGAGAAGCGCGCCGGCGCTGTTCTGCCAGATCACGCTCAGACCGCCATCTGCCCCGGCATACAACCGCATGGCGCGCGGTTCAGTCAGAGAGACGCGCGGCGGCCCGCCGGTGCGCGAAGGCTCCTCATCCCGCAGCCCAAACACAAACGGCAACGCCCGCTGCGGCGACCAGACTGTGTCTGTCACCGCCAGACTCGCGTACTTCGCGCCATCGATCGCGTCCCACCACAGCGCGTACAGCGTCCCGTCCGGTGCGGCGCTAACACCTGGCATGGAAGCCGTGCCGGAAAGCGAGAGATTTGCCGGCGGTCCCCACGAGGCCCCCTCGGCCTGCGCCAGAGCGCGCTCGAAGCCGGGCGCGCCTGGATTGCCCGCCGTCAGGGCTATCGCAATCAGCCATGCTGCAAACAGCGGGCGGGCGGCCCGGCGCACGATTCGATTGACCGCGCGGACTTTGTCCACAATCGCTCGCTTGTTGTGAACCCCGATACTCAAGTCGAACAGTGATCAACAGCGGGTCACGCCGTCAGGATATAGCCGGTGCCTCGTGTATTGACGATGCGGCTTGCCAGATCCGGCTGCACCGCCAGTTTGCGGCGCAGGCGCATCATGTGCGGGCGCAGTTGCTGCACGGCGTCCCGCACGGGCATGTCCGGCCTGTTCAGCGCGTAACGCATGAAATCCTGAAGCGTCACGGTGTGGCCCACATTTTGCAGCAACAGGCTGAACATGCGGCCCTCGATCGGGCTGAGGTGAATGTACTTGCCTTCGACCCGGATCACGCGGCCAACCGGCTCCCACTCGATCTTCTGACGGATCGGCGTCGGATCGATTGCGCGGGCCGAGGGGCGCGCCATGATCATCTGAGGCGGCTGCTGGCGAGCCAGCGCGCGCTGTTCGCGCTCCGACATCACACGCTCCACCAGGAACTGGGCGCTGAACTCGCGGTCGATATCCGGGTCGCTGGCCAGCAGATATTCCTGAGCGCCCAAACGCAACGCTTTGATCGGAGCATAGATATCCTTGCCTTCGCGGTCGAAGACCAGCGTTGGCGGCACGAAAGCGTGGGACGCAACCCCGCGCGTTCGCTCGCGCAAAATGCTTAACAGCGCCAGCGCGCCGGCCTGCAACTCTGCCACGATGATAGTCGGCGTCGCCTCCGCGCCATCGGCGAGATTGCCGCCTTCTGCGCGCGGCAAACGCTCCAGGGTCTCGCCAACGCTATGGGTGTGTGTCACCTCACAACCCGCCTGCGCCAGACCGCGTTGGATTGCGGCATCCGGCTCGTGTCCATTCGTCAAATAGATCGCTTGAATTGACATCTTTCCTCCTTCCATGCGAGACAATCAATGCGATACCATCCACTTACTCCCCACTGACAACCGGCTTCGCCGAATGCGGCGGGAGTGTTTTTGCAGGCTTGTGCTTCGGGGTCTCCCTGCCCCATTTCAACGTCGCCAGGGCAATCTCCACAGCCGACCGCACTACGGACAGGCTGTTGATGCTCTTCAGATAAGTCATGACCGGCCCCGGTCGGAAAGCCCATTCGCGGAAGGCGCGCTTCTGCCAGTACTCCAGCTCTTCCGCCGTCAGTCCCGGGTAATCCAGCACGGTCGATTTGTCCATGTCCACCTCCTCCCACTGCGTGCCGGCTCTGAACCAGTTGTTTTCCAACACTTCGAAGAAGAACGGGGTGCCCGGATAGGGAGCGGCGACATGGAACAGCGCAATATCCAGAGGCAGTTCCTTGGAGAACTTGATGGTCTGCTGGATCGTCTCGACTGTCTCGCCGGGCAAACCGATGATGAAATAGCCCCAGTTTTTGATGCCAGCGTTGTGGGCCCAGGTAAGGGCGCGCGGCGCCTGCTCCATGCGGTAGCCTTTGGCCGCTCGCTTGAGGATTTGCTCATTCGCGCTCTCGATGCCCCACGAGATGTAGGTGCAGCCGGATTTGCCCATCATCCTGAGCATCTCTTCATCGACGTAGTCGACGCGGCTGTTGCATGTCCAGGTGATGTTCATCCCGCTGTCGAGTATCGCCTGGGCGATGCCCATAACCTGATCGCGGTTGACGGTGAACAGGTCGGCGTACATGTGGACGTGATGCACTCCCAGGTCGTACAGCACCTTGATCTCCTTCATGATGTTCTCTGGAGATCGCAGCCGGATCGAGTATTGGTAACTGACGTGCTTGATGCAATACTTGCAGCCGGCGGTGCAGCCCCGGCTCGTTACAATGAACGTGTACGACCCCTTAATCATGGGGATGCGATACTTGTCGAACGGCAGCATGTGATGCGCCGGTATCGGCAGGTCGTCCAGATTGCGGATAAACGGCCGATCGAAGTTGACCGCCACTTCACTGCCCCTGCGCCAGGCCAGTCCCCGAATGGAAGCCAGCTGCGCATAAGTCACCGGCATGCGCGGGTCACTGATCGGCGCTTCGACATCCTGCACTGTCCAGGCTGGCCGCCAGGTTGGATCCGCCTCGCGCATCATCCGGCGCATCAGGCCATCGGCGTCAGCCGGCTTGCCTCCGGGCTTGATTAACGCGCCGTCATCTGTCACAGACCATTGCTTCAGCGCGACCATGATCGTGTCCATCAACTCGCGCAGGGTCAACTCCGGCTCGCCGCGCAGCACGAAATCCAGCGCCGGGAACTGCTCCAGCGTCTGGCGCGGCATGGGTGTCACGTGCGTGCCAAAGCCCATGGTGATCGCGCCCAGGCTGCGCGCCAGAAAGGCGCCATACATGTCGTTGGTAAGCGTCGGCGCCGTCACCTGGGTGAGGTAGAAACGCGGGCGCTTGTCGCGCAGAAGCTGCTCGAACTCAGCCCAGCTCATGCGCAGCGCATTCGCGTCGACAATCTCGACGCTGTAGTCTTCCAGCAGCATGGCGGCCATCTGTGCCAGCTCAATCTGCGGCCACACCATGTTCTCGCGGCTGCGCCGACCCACCCGATGCTGGCTGCGAATCCAGATCGTGCCGTCGGGCGTCGGCGGGTTCACCAGCAGAATGTCAACATTGTGCTTCGGCCCCAGAATGCCCCTGGCGCGCACCGCCAGGTCGGCATCGGGGAATTTCGGATTCGGCAGCGACCTCGGCGCCCGTGTGCCGAGATTCAGTTTCAGTTGCTCCTGAAGTGACAAATCGCCGCCCGGCTTGCCGTTGCGCGGCCGGTCACCTCCGGTCTGTTCGTTTCGCGGTTGCTCGCTCATTTCAACCCATCCTTATTATCATAATCTATTTACTTCACGCCATCATTATCCTGAGCGCACTGGAAGACACCCGCCACATCATGCGCCCGCTGCGGCGATTCTGCGCCACGGCCCATACCAGGTGTCGGCGCGCAGACGCTACAGGATGCTGTTGCCTTGCAGATCCAGATCCACTTTGGCGTCGCGCCGGCTCAGCTCGTTCAGCACACGCATCACAACAAAAGAGATCACAAACTGCACGCCGATGAGAATGAGCATTGTCGCGCCCAGCAGCCACAGCCACAAGCGTGATATGTCCCAGCCGCCGAAGCTCAGGAAGAGCGAGACGGCGCCGACGACCAGCCCTGCCACGATCGACACGCCGCCCATCCACCAGAAATGGCGCTCCAGCGGGCGGGCGAAGATCGGCCGGCCAAACATGCCTTGCCGGATCGGGCGTTTCTGGAACAGTGTCACCAGGTAGTTGAACATGGCGCCCAGGTTGAACAGGCTAACACCCGCCACAACCGATATGAGCGCCGTGGTCACAGCAAAGACACCCCACTGGTCGATCTGGGTGATGCCACTGAGCCGGGCTGCCAGCAATCCCCCCAGAATCAGCGCAGCCAGACCAACGCCGGCCATTCCGATCAGGCCGAGGATGCGAACAGGGTTGTAGGCCAGGGCGGTCCACAGAATCGCGCTTAGAAAGCGCATGCCATCGCGGATCACACCAAGTTTGGAGTCGCCCAGCCGCTCGCTATGGGGAATCGCCACCTCGGCCAGCTTCAGGTTCTCGTGAATCGCCCGGGTGCTCATGGCCGGCGTGAAGTTCAGGCCGTCGGGCAGTGGATAGAGGAGCGGCAGCGCAGCGCGACGAAAGACGCGCATGCCGCTGGCGACATCCGTCACCCGCGTGTTCCCGATCAGGCTGACCAGCCGGGCAAACATGAAGTTGCCGACCTGCCGCACGAGCGGGCTATCGTTTTTGGCGCCCGCCATGCGCGATCCCACGCACATGTCTGCGCCGTTGAGCACTTCGCGGCAAAGCTGAGGCAAGTACTCCGGCGGATACGTGCCATCGGCGTCGAGAAACGCCAGCATGTCGCCGGTGGCCGTGTGGAAACCCGTCTTCAACGCGCCGCCATAGTTGCGGTTGACCTTGTGCTGCGCCAGCCTGACGCCGGGGTATCTGCGCACGATATCGGCCGTGCGATCCTTGCTGCCATCGTCCACGACGATGACCTCGAAGCCGGCGATGCCGGTTGCCTTGACAGCCGGCTCCACCGCGAGAACGCGCTCCAGAATGTCGGCGATGCCGTCTTCTTCGTTGTAGGCCGGGATCACCACCGACAATTTGTGCCCGGCGGCAGCCCATACTTCAGCAGAGGCCATCTCGGTAGAGGAGCGCGCCGCGCCATAATTGCCCGCATCGTCCCTGGTTCTGTCAGCGCCGCCCAAAGCGACACCACTGCTGTATGCGCCCATTCAATTCCTCCGCAACTACCCAAACGATCCGGCGCGTAATCTCACTTCGGCGCCCGTCAGGCCGTCAGGCCATATACACAGGGCCTTTGCGTTTGGCAGAGGCAACCTTCGCGTATTCAGGCGTGATCTCGCGCATCAAGCGGGCCGGCACACCGCCCACAACTGTGTGAGGTGCCACATCCCGCGTCACCACCGCGCCGGCTGCCACTACCGCGCCTTTGCCCACCGTAACCCCGTCCGTAATCACCGCTCCCGCGCCGATCCACACATCGTCTTCGATGACGATTCCCTCCGCAGTA
>Ga0308419_1000794_pt1 | contig 21830 bp, 15 predicted proteins | sample HotsprSampleMS50_FD_203674 | JGI IMG/M metagenome (GOLD analysis project Ga0308419, IMG submission 203674) | Hot spring phototrophic mat microbial communities from Mushroom Spring, Yellowstone National Park, Wyoming, United States - 20090730_MS50 ... | reverse complement strand
TCATCTTTTACTTTTTCTTCCTTAAACTGCCTTGTAAATACTGCCTTTGGAATCACATCCATGTGACACCTCCGTTGTTAGTGTATTAAATAACAATGTTCGTGTCCACTAAAAGCAGCATAGCACAATGTGCTAGCCAAATGTTAATTTTACTAATAACCTTATACCTATTACCACAACTTATTTCACTCAAGGGGAGTTCCGGTCTGAACAGGGGGCACTACAAAAAGTTAAATTTCATCACAATTAATTTCCAAGCTTCAAAATGTGAGCTTCTGCATCGTTCTCTGATGTATATGGTGCAAAAAGAATCTTATCTGGAACACCGTGAACAAGAACATAATAAGAAGTCTTGTCGTCAAGAAGATTCTGTACTGCCCAGGCCTTGAATTCCTCATCGCCAAGCTTTATCTGAAGTCCTTTCATTGGATACTCAAGGATAGCCCGTTCAGGGATACCATCCATAGGCCCGACACCGTGAAAGGCTATCTCAGCCCCTTTAACACCAAACATCACACCTTGCCATTTAATCCCCTGGGAAGGTCCAACCTCAAACCAGTGTCCTATACCCGCCACAGGATGTATCGTCAATCGGTATCCTGTGTCTATCTTGGGGGTAGGCATATTGGCAAGGGCAACAACCTTAGCGCCTATTGTTGGCGATGTAAAAGGCATTATATCAGCACCCTTGAGCAGTGTCGGCAGATTGTTTACCGTTATGTCCTTTTCAACTGCAAGGACAAGTATATGAAAACCAATTCCTTTGCCATGCTGAACCATCATAGCGAGTAAAGAAAGGCCCTTTTTTATACTGTCTTTCTCAAGGCTCGCCATGTCCGCAATGATAATCCACAGGGCTACATCCTTCTGAATTATGGATTCTGCCACATTACTCCAGGCCATATTATTTAAATCATCCATCCAGAAATGCCCATCCATGCGCATTCCATAAGGCTTCAGAAGGGTCATGAGGTGCTGTACCTTTTCTTTATCCTTTGGGAGTGATGTAATCCATATCTTTTTCGTCATATAAAACTCCTTAAGCTATAATTAACTGTATCCTCTACCACAAAAATGTAAATTCAACCTTTCTTGCAACGGGCAGGATGTCCTCTGACACCGTAAACACTATTCTAATGGGCACAAGCCCATTTTCGTTAGCTCCTCCCTCAGTCACATCCATATCGCGAGGCAGTCCACACCCAGCATCCTTGAAAAGTCTCTCCAACGCATGTCTCACATAATCAGATGCAGTGGCGCTATCATCAGTATATTTAGGTGCATGTTCACGCATTCGCACAAGATAACCTATAATCCTGGAAAATAAGAGCTGGAAAGGAAGCGATTCCCCTGATGCAACAACACCCCTCGGGAAAAAGGCTGTATCCTGCTTTGATACACCGCATAGGGCAGTGATACCAATCTCTGCAAACTGCCTTATACGATCGTCAGAAAACAGTGTCTCAGTGGAATACGCACTGCCACCTGGTTCATAAAAGACTTCAAGGTCAGAAAGCCGTATATTCATGTAATCGGTAAAACGTGACGGCCAACCGAATTTTTCAATGCTTTGAGCAACAAGCGCTGCAAGTGCCCACACAGGACTTACCCAAAGGGGCGCTGTTTCCTCAAAAAACACCTTTCTTGCCCGTAAGTCCTTACCATAGGAAGGACGAACAAGAAAGCGGCCAGCAAGTGCTGCAAGCCAGTTACCATCAGGAGATTCCCTCAGTTTGTGCCATTTTGCGAAAAAAGCATTGTCCATGTGAGTCTTCAGATAAGGCAGTTTATGCAATTCGTCCCATTTAGAAATACCAAGAAAACCGGGGATAATCCATATTGCAGTGGGCACAAGCATGGTGGATACAAATGAAGCTATCCTCTCAAGTAGTTCCTGTGACCTGGGTGTCTGATCAAATGGGACATCAATAATAATCAGCCCTGGTAATTTACCGCCAAGCCTTTCAGAAAGCACATCAATAGCGGAGCTTAATGTATCGTAAGAAACAGGAACTATTCTCATCTCAACCTTTTTTTCACGGCGTTTCTGTCCTTTTTTGAAAAAGACCTCAAGTCCCCTCCACGCAGACTCAAACATACGCCATTGAGCATCACTGAACACATGACTTATTATAGTACTAATACGCCCGTCTATTTCATTGAGCCATGAAACTGTTGCCTTTTTGTCGTCCCATGCAGAAACACCACCTGGCATCGCAACCATAGCGAGTATATCGTCTATTGGGCTACCACCTGAAGACTTTTCCTTTTGTGTCTGGGGCAAAGTAAGGTCAAGATGCAGATCAGGCCAGTTTTTCCTCACCAAAGAGGCTATTTCCTCCGGTGAGGCACCCCTTGCATCGGATGCTTTTATAAACTCCTTAGCATCAAAAAGGTTTTTCAAATATGGGACACAGTCTATAACACCATCGGGCGTCAAATCCTTCATACGTCTGGGTGCAACAGTTATACCGCCTTCAGGGCAAATAGCCTGGGGCAGAGATATCCATAGTTTAGGCGATAAGGACTCAATTACACTGTCAATGGTATCAACATCTACTTCATGTATTTCAATCTTCCGAGACCCATCAATGGGAACAAACGGCGCCAGGGCAACTATCGTATATGATAATTCGTTTGTGTTCATTTGACTCTTCACCTATGATGCAAATTGTAGATACAAAAAGTTACTCATGCCACATGCCTAAAGAAAACCTTTTCGACGTTAAATAATATATCGTACGCAGCCTGTATTTTAACCCAATGTGAGAACAGTTATCTGGCTGGGACAGAGACACATGCCCGGCGTATTGGCAAGCATGGCAAGGCTGTTTTGACCGGTAACACTTGTCAGACGTTGCGCAGGTGCCCCATCCACAATTATTGTAATACAGCCTACAACATATAAGGCCTGTCCGTCCACAAGATGAGAGACCACCCCGCCCATAACGCCCGTGCAGTCGCCGAAACTAACAAGCCCCATGGATAACTGGTTAATGGATGGCATACAATCCACAAGCACATTATATGCGGCCGGGGCTGTGGCAGCAGTCATATGAATATCTGGATAAGGTATCGGCGTAACCACAGGACCCACTGGCGTAATGCACACATCGGGAAATCCGAGATCCATTCCTGCGCCTTGAGTCAGCATAAACATGGTTAACATCCCCTTTTCGTCGTATGGTCAGTGTACAAACAACATCTTTTTAAGCAGCTAACAGAGATTTATCTGCTCAGCATTAATCGATATAAGTTCTTCAGCAGTGTGCACAGCATTCTTTGAATGCATGGTAAAATTGCTTTCAACAACATATCGTGTTGATCCCGTCTGCACCTCTTCATGTTCTTTTACAAACCTGAAGGCATCAATAAGCTTTTCCGTAAACCGCTGAAATATATGCTCCACTTTTCCTGCAACACTCCTTATAGTGCCTATTTCTGTAGAAAGGTGGGAACCTGATGCTACAAATTCATCAAAGGCCGCTTCACCCTGCCTTGCTGTAATAGACATCCTCTCTGATGCAAGAGAAACCTCTTCGCTTGCAGACAGAGTTAATGTACCGCCTTCTGCATGAATGTTAACATTGCCTTGAAAATATAAGTCGTTTTCTGGGACATCCCGGGTATTCTTTATAAGCACTGCAATGATATAACAGGTTCCGCAGTCATCTATAGATACCAGCACAAGATCTTTTTCGCTGGGACGCATAACGCAACTTGCCGCAATCACAGCACTAAAGATACCCGACTGCGTTTCTACAACAGGGTTTTTTCCACCCTCTAAAACAGTTCCATACTCAAGATAAGGCTGGTTTACATTTTCTTTTATCTTTAACACCTTCTTCATCTGTCTACCTCCCCTGTGTTCTTGTGGCAGGCGGACTATAATCTTCCGCCTCAGCCATCTCCTTGTCTGTTGTTTTCACAAGCAGTTTGTTTGCTCCATTCCAATTCGTATTATCCTCTATAATACGGTGCATATTTGCCGCATAAAGATGGGCATTGGAAAAATTCGCATATGTAAGGTCTGCGTGCGAAAAATTCGCATAGGGGCATTTTGCGCCTGTAAAATTTGCTTTAACGCATTTGGCACCGGTGAAAATGCTGTTCAACAGTATTGCATCTTTAAAAACAGCCTCTGATACATCGGCTTCACCGAAAAAAGCATGGGATAAATCAGCACTTGTAAAATCCGCCTGCCTGAGTTTCGCAGCCTTAAAAAGTGCATTTTGCGCCTTTACCTTAACAAGCCTTGCTCCTGACAGATTCGCCTCCATAAAGGTGGAGTAGGTAAGTTCTGCACCACTAAAATCAGCGCCTGAGAGGTCTGCCTGTGCTGCATTAACCTGGATAAAACGGGCACCTTTGAAGTCCTGACCTGAGAGCTTGCACCCTTGAAACAGTATCTTTGAAAAATGGGCACCCTTAAAATTAACACCCGTTAAGTCTGATCCGTTGAACATCACTTTATGAAGGTCTGCGCCTGAAAAATCCGCCTCTATAAGTTTTGTATGCTGAAGAAGGGCCTTTTCAAACCTTGTATTGACAAATTTCGCCTTTGTAAGGTCTGCATTCTGCATAAGTGTCCAGCTTACGAAAGTTCCTGAGAAATCTGCCCCTTTCAGATTGGAATGTGTAAACATGGTCTCATGTATGATAGCCCCCAAAAAAGAAGCGCCTTCAAACTTCATACGCATCAAATTCACCTTTGTCAGGTCTGTACCGTGAAAACGCACACCGGAGAAATCGCAGTTACGAAAGCCGGTCTTCAGTATCTTTGCCCCTGATAAATCCCCTCCAATAAAAATACAGTCCTCAAAACGACCACCTGTAAGGTCTGCGCCAGAAAGATCAATGCCCGAAAGGTTAAGTGCCTCCAGAGTCTCATTGGCAGATATCAATCTTAGAACCTCTTCCCTTGTCATGCGATCCCCTTGTCGCTCTTTAATATTCCAGTGCGTCTTGCAAGGAGGGATTGCTTCACATTTGCCCCGTCCATCTTTGTCATACCAAATACTGACCTGTAGAAATCCACGGCGTAGAGGTTGGAGCTGCTTAGGTCAGTATCCACAAGCCTTGATTTTCGTAAGGATCCGCCGAAGAGGTTGATATAGGACATATCCGCTCCTTCGAGATTGCACTTGGAAAACCGACATGTCTTTGCCGAGATCTTAGAAAGCAGTGCATTCTTTAGTTCACATTTTTCGATAAGTGCACCGTCAAGCCTTGCTCCTGTAAAATCAGCTTCCCTTAAATTGGTATCCCGAAGAGATCCCAGCGTTAAAACCACATCTCTCATGTCAGCACCGGCCAGGGATGTGTTATTACTCATCCTGCCTTTATGCATGTCTGCCCTGTAAAATCTCACCTGGCTTCCTGTGACCTCCATGAGTGTAGTTGACGGAAAGGCTGTGTGCGAAAAATCGGCTCCGTCTATAATAAGCCTGCGAAGGAGGCATCGTTCCAGTCTTGCATCTCTGAATATTATGTCAGTGGCATCGCCATCGGAAAAAACAGTTAGATTTGCCTTGATATTGTTCAGTTTCGCCTTAACCATAGGGGTATTCATAATCATTGACAATTGCAGTATTGCCCCCGTAAGATCCGCTTCCGTTAGATCCGCTTCCTTAAAAATTACCTGCCTCATTGAGCTTTCCGAAAGATTAGCCTTTTTCATTTTTGCCTTTAAAAACATTGTTCTGTCGAATATTGCCCTTTTCATTGAAGACCCGGTAAAATCGGCCTCATTTGCCATCACCTGGGAGAAATTCGCTCCATCCAGTATTGAACCGGCAAAGTTTGTTTTTATACATTGTGCCTGGCTGAAATCCGCCCCGCTAAGATCAAGCCCAGAAAGATCAACACCGGACAGTATTGAGAACTTAAGGGTCTCACCCCTGCTATACATGTCTATTACTTCTTCCCTCGTCCTCTTTACCATGCGGTCCGGGTCTATGCCATATTTTAAAAATTTGGCCCTTGCCCCTTCGGGCATCTTCTGGGCTTTTACCTCCTCCATCTTTGAAGCTATTGTCTTTTTTGCTTCTTCCAGATTTGCCATTCCCCTATCAAACTTGGCCTGACCCTCCTGTGACATCTTTTTTATATTCGAAGTCCAATTATCTATCTGGCCTTCAAGTTCAGGGGTAAGTTGTCTTTTTTGGCTCAGAAACTCCTTATATTCCCTAAGCTTGGCAACCATCATGTCTCCCGCCTCAGTAAATGAAACTGGTTTGGTTGCATCAGGCATTTTCAACACCTCATCGGGATTCAGTCCTGCCTTTTTTATGGCATCTCTCACATTTGCCATTAGGGTCTCTTTCATATTCTGAGCTTCCACAGCGATATTTGAGGTCTTGCCCTCAAGATAAGTTCTTATCTCTCTGGCCGATCTCTCGATAATCCCTTTGATATCTATATCCGGTATCGGAACTGTAAGCCCTTCCTTTGTGGGCGGTTTGCCCGCCTCTGGTATTTCAGGGGCTATCTTGTGTCTTCTTACAAAATCATCAGGCATCATATCCATAATCCACTTGCGGATATCAACACCGGATTTATGGGCTTCAAATAAGGTTCTGCCTTTGGGCAGATATGGAAGAATAGCATCTGGGTATGCCTTTTTCCACGATATATATTCGTCTCTAACAATGGATGATTCTTCAGGCAGCACAACAATAAATATACCTGATGCCTTTATCTGCTCTTCTGCCTCTTTGGGTGGTTTTTCATCAGGCCTTGCCAAAACAAGGATAGAACAGGCATCTCCTATCTCCTGTTCAAGAAATAGGGCCTGAAGTTCATCTGCCACAGCAACCACAGGTGCACCATCTTCGCAGAGGTAAAATAGTGGCGTCTTGTCGGAATTTTCCACAAGATGCATCTCTACAATAGGTTCTCCTTTTTCCCAGCCCTTGGGCAGGACAAGAATCCTGTTTAAAACTGCTCCATTAAACCTTGGCATTACAAGACCTGCCGGTATAACAATGTCTTTTGCCTCACCATCTTTAGGGACAATACCCCAGAGGTTTTTCTCTTCCTCCAACTCTTCATAATTGATGCCGAGCCATGCCCTTTTGATTCCTCTCTGCTCTATACCAAGTTTATAAAGCTTATCGATTGTATCATGGTCTGCCTCAAGGTTTCGCCTGCATTGAACCACAAATGGGAATCCCCTGTCGTGCCATGGATTCACTGTTTTTTTAAACTCTAACAAGGCTTCGGGATTGAACCCGGCCTTTTCAAGGATATGGGCAGGGAATGCATCTCTTATTTTGTTGGCGCCGGACTTAATGGCTGCTTCAACCTCCTTCTTTGCAGTGGCTGCTGCCGTTTCAAGTTTGGTAAGACTCTCATCAATATGTGCAGCCTGCTTAAGTAGATTGCCTCTCATCCTTTGGAACATGGAAAGGTCTATCTTCATTAGATGTCCATACTGTTTTTGGAATCCTCTTGATTGCTCCTCAAGTTTGTCAAGAATAGCCAGGCTGTCAGCAATGACCTTTTTCCCTGTGGCAGCAGTTTCGGCGGGTGAACGGGGCATAACCGGAGCCTTTCCTGTAGCCATTTTTATGGCATCTTCAATATCTTTCGGTATCTTTTTGATCCGTTTCATCATATCGCCAATCTTTTTTGATGCCTTGTGCAAAGGTTCCATATTTATGGGAACGGTAAGGTCCATTGCCTTTTTCTGCTGTTCAAGATAGTATTCCAGCGTTCCAGGTTTATCGGCAGCCTTCTCGGTTGCAATCAATATTCTTGACACATCTTCGTATTCCTCATCGAATATTTCTGTGGTACCCCGGTATATTGCAACACCTCGCAGGATTGAAGGAAAAAGCCACAATGTATCAATGTGCATCGGAACATCTTGGAAGATCTCTTCCTTGGATTTGGAAAGTTCTTTTTTCGTTACAAAACAACGGATACGAAGCCTGGGCATATGAGAGGATATAAGCTGTAGATCAGGATGCATATTCATTATCTCTATCTCTTCATTACCTGTAAAAAAACCTTCCAAGAACTGGTCTTCAGGGGCACAGTTAAAGAATTCATAGTCCATATCTTCAGGAAAATAGGGCCACCGTTCCTTTAGCCATTTATCGTCATAGGTGCCTACTTTTTTCTGTCTTGTGGGTACCATCATATCTAAAGGGCCAAAACCTGCGGGCGCTGGTCTGTCAGACGGCGAGCCAATGAGCTTGTGGGGATATTCGATATTGGGAAGGGGAACAAGAGAATCTCCGTTTATCGTTACCACAGGATCAATGCCCTTGCCTGTGGGATTGTCCGCAAATTCCTTGCCGCCGAACGCATTCTTCCATGTAATAGGCATCTCAGAAAAGGGCACAGGTTCAGTAACAGATGCAACCCCTAAAATTGTCTTTTTCCAATAACGGTCTCCAAATACGGCAAGTTCCTTTTTCATTTCACCTACCCTTACAGAAACCATGGAAGCCTGCCGTGTGGAACCCTTAGGCGCAAAACAGGAACCATTTATCAAGACCTCACCACGAGGTTTTGCCATACCCACATCAAGGACAGGCATGGGTTTCAACTGTTCTGGGATAGTCTTCCACAATTCCTGTTCTGTTAAAGGTTCGTCAGGATTGGTAAGGTCGAAATAGATAAAAACACTAAGGGTTAGGTAAAGTTTATCTCCAATACCAAAAGGCTTGATAAAAAGGGAATGATGGTTTTTTTTGTATATTTTCATTCACTTCTCATACAATACCGACAAGTCCGGCCAGCGTAATTGACTCGCCAACGGTACTGGTCGCGGAACCGACGGCCTCAAGTTCTTCTGCTAGAGCTTTTATATCTGATGCCCCAGTTAGCATTCTTTCAGCTAGCGCCCTAACCTCGCTAGCTGCTGTAATCACATTTTCGCCAATAGCACGGGTCTGATTACCTACGGCTTTGGTTGCCTCTGCAATTGCCTCTTGCTTAACTGCAGTCAGCTGTTCTTTCGTGGCATAGGCGCTCATCTTTGCTTCTACTATAGTATTTAGTTGATTTGTCACCTCGGTTTGGAGGTTCTTGAGCTTTGTATCAAGGTTAGAAAACTCCGACTTGGTTTGAGTTACACTATTTTTGATTTCAGCGACACTATTTACTGTTTCGGTAACTTGATTTTTAATACCACCGACCGTGTTTTTCAATTCACTGAGCTCTGTTTTGGCTTTATGAAGTTCTGTATCGGCTCCACTATAGCTCCATATTGTTGGGGACAATTCCAGTTTTACTATGCCACAGATATCCGTTTTTGCTCCGCCCACCAATTCGGCGCATTCCCCTAAGATAACTTCATTCTTTACAGCGGCCTCTATGTCCAGTAGATCGTTAGTAAACAAGTGAATCCCCCAATGTTCCTTATCTCGTTCAAGGGTTTTGCCCTTCAAGTCCGGAAGATACCCCTTGTGACCTTCATTGCCTTCTCCCTCCGACTCTGGAGAGTGTTCTTTATCGTTGAGATTCGTTTTTCCCTCCCACTCCGAAGAAGGCGGTGGATCATTCGGGGCGCCTATTCGCACATAACTCCCCTGTTTCGGTGAATGGAGCAATATCCGTTCGCTTCCTTCCTTATCCTCTATAGCAATCTTGTTTTGTCCTGCGGTTTGTATAACAGACATAGTCTGATTATTTGCATTTACAGGGCTTGGTGTGTCAGGATTAGGTACTGCTGATGCAATTATAGGCCTGTCCGGATCACCGTCTATAAAGGTGATCAGCACCTCCGTTCCTTTGTGGAGGGGGAAATGCATCCCATGATCGCTGCCTGCATAGGGCTGGGCCATCCTGATCCAGGCGGAAGCCTTTCCACTGCCCCTTCCAGACAGGTCAAATGGAAGGATAATCTTGTAACGCCCATGTTCGTCCAGTTCCGCATATTTGCCGCTTCCCGCTGCGTCGATTTTACCTACTATAGTGCCAGATATTCTGGGTTGTTCAGCTTTTACTTCAGGTCTAAACTGCACATTGGCAGGTATGGCAGTAAATGAGTTCTTATAATATATTTGCTTTTCCATGCCATTAGAGCCTGTGCTGATCCCTGATACGAGATATCCCGTTTGATCCCCTTCATGAATGATATCCGTAATAAGATATCTTTTATTAAAACTCTTTCTGAAGTGGTTGCTCAAAAAAAATGTAAACCCGGGCAGCATAAAAGGCACAGATCCCTCACCCCTGTACTCTTCCTTGCGGCATAAAAGGCTTTCGGCACGTATCTTTGCCAGCCTTTTTCCTTCTTCGCTACTTCTTATATGCCCATGGTAATAATAGACAGTCCCACGACCGTTTCCGTCTACATCGGCATCTCCGGTTATGTCAAGTGAAGGTTTTCTGTAATTGTAATCTTTCATAAATATTTTCGAAGGTAAAAGGCTCTGACGGCAATGAAAGGATTTTATCACTTCCGCCATATGAAAACTATCAAGACCTGAAGGCGGAGAGTATGTCAGCTTCTTTTCCTGGGGAAGGTCGGTATGGGCTATCATGGAATCGGTAAATATCACCTTTTCGCTGTTTCCTGTCTGCTCGAAAAAATAATAAATACCTTCGCGCTCCAGCCAGCGGGATATAAAATTCAGATGGCTCTCATTGTATTGACAGACATATTCAACAGGTTCATAAGTTCCCATAAGACGAAATTCAAAATCCTCCTCCACAAGTCCGCCGTCTGTAAGAACATCCTTGATGAAATCCGGCACAGATTTGTCAAGTATGATCTGATTGTGCCTCGTAACTGAAAGCCACCAGAGTTTGGGCACAAGGTGCGCCTTGTAAAATGCATAACCATTTACCTCATGCAGTTGTTCAAAGTGTGCAATAATACCATTGTACACTGCATCATTGCCTTCCGGTCTGTGAAATATGAGTTTTGCCCGATTTTGCATTACCGCTTCAAAATCAATTTCCAGATTGTTTGACACAAGCATTATCTCAAATTCATAAAGTCTTGATATCCCTTCAGAACCCTTGAAATGGATAACACCAAAAGTGTCTTCGGGCAGACCATTTGAGTGAAATGAAAATTTTTTAGCTGTAAGGTACTGCATGTTTCTTCTCCATTAAATATTTTCTTATTTCATCTCTTGAACGATCCTCTTTAATATCTTCGGCAAAGGTTCCCCTGTATCTATCATTGTCCAGCTTTCCTTAAATTTTTTCTTTACAATCATTCCATTAGAGTCTCTCTCACTTACAACAAGAGAAATGTCCGCTTTGTACTGTTTTTTCCCTTTGAAGGCAACGCTGATTGTATCAAGTTCGCTTTTACGGCAATCCAGAGCCTTTAGTTGCATCCTATACCAATCTTCAAAGGCATCTGGCGATGCTATCTTAACGCCTGAAAGTTCCATATATAAGTCTTGTGCTGAAATAAGTTCCCGCAGTGAATATGCCGGTGCCTTTTCATCAAGAAGAGCGAACCATTTATATACAAAGCTTTTTATTTCATTTTCGTTAAATCTCGGTACCTCAGGAGGCGTGGGACGTAAATCCTCCCTTGTAGGGGTATAAACATTCATCACCCTCGCCTTTGATGTGGATGCAATGATGCTGTGGGGCACATTGGAGGGTATGATATATACACCCCCCTGGTTTACCTGCTTCGTCTGCTTTTCAATGGTTACAATAAAGCTTCCTTCCATAACATACCCTATTATATCCTCAGGTCTGTGTTTATACGATATATCCTTGGATGCCTCGGATTTTTCCATTTCAAGAATCTCCATTGTAAGACGATCATTGAAGTAAACCTTTCTCTTCGTATATTCGTTTACTGTTTGCCAAGGCACCTCATCACTTAGCAATATGGCAGGCTCTACCTGGACAATCGGTCCACTTTTGTAATTCCTTTTTAAAATGCCTTCCTTGCTGCTGCATCCACCTGCTGCAAACATAACCATAACTGCTATAAAAAAATATCGTGCCAATTACATTCTATCCCTTAACTTTCTTCTTACACTTTTTTCAACTTCCTTTGTCTCAATTAAAACTAAACGTGAAGGAGCCATCATCCCCCACATCAAGGTGCACTGATGAAGGCATACCTCCCTCACTCATATGGCTAAGGATCGTCTGCGACAGCCGGGGCAAAACATTCCCGTTAAGAATATAATCAATATTGCGTGCACCTGTCTCCACTTCCGTACAACGTGCTGTTATGGCATCAACCACAGCAGGCCCATATGTCATTACCATCCTGTTATTCTCAAGTAAGGTCTTTTGGATCTTTTTGAGTTTAAGTTCCACTATAAGTTTCATGGCATCTCTATTAAGACTCTTGAACGGTATAACGGTCATACGGGCAAGCAATGCAGGCTTGAAGTGAGATGAAAGCACTGGCCTTATCGCACTCATGATCACATCTTCCGGTGGCATCTCTTCCCCAGATGTCATCTCCTGAATTATATCCGATCCAAGGTTGCTTGTAAGTATGATAATCGTGTTGCGGAAATTGATCTCCTTTCCCTCTCCATCGTTTGCTATTCCTTTGTCGAATATCTGGTAGAAAAGGTTCATTACATCCATATGCGCCTTTTCAAATTCATCAAGAAGCACCACAGAATAAGGACGCTGCCTTACTGCCTCTGTAAGCATTCCTCCCTCACCATACCCAACATATCCCGGCGGAGAACCAATCAGACGACTCACCGTATGCCCTTCCTGAAATTCACTCATGTTTATCGTTATTGCATTTTTTTCACTTCCAAACAGCAAATCTGCCAATGCAAGACCGCATTCCGTTTTACCCGTACCACTCGGTCCCACAAATAGAAACACTCCCATAGGCTGATTAGGATTTTTAAGCCCTGATTTTGCTGCCCTTATAACCTCTGCCAGGGCATTCATGGCCTTATCCTGGCCTTTAATCCTCTCCTTTAGCCTCTCTTCCAGATGGATTATCGTATCCGCCTCATCTTTAAGCATCTTCCCCAAAGGTACACCCGTCCAGTCTGAAACAACCTGCGCCACCACCTCCGGATCAACCTCTATTCGAATCAGAGGCCCATTTCCCTGGATCGAAGACAGATCCCTTTCTGCCATTTCAAGTTCTGCCTTAAGAACAGCTTTCTTTTCGGCATCATTACCCTCAATCCCCTGCAACTTTTCTCTAATTGAGAGTACCTTTTGGGCTGCCTCTTTTTCTTTCATCCACCTCTGCCTTATACTATCCGCCTCTTCCCTGGTATTATCCCTGTTTTGTACAATCCTTGCGTACTTCTCTTCATCAACCTCAGCTCCGTTCAGTCTGTCCCTGTCTAAAGCTCCTATCTCGCGCTCCAAGGCCTCTACAGCTCTCTCCTTTGCCTCAAGGATGGCCGGCTTTGCAGTGAGGTTGATTTTTACCCTCGCACAGCTTGTGTCAAGAAGGTCTATCGCCTTATCAGGCAAGAATCTTCCACTAATATACCTGTCAGATAATCTGGCGGCTGCCTCCACTGCATCGTCCCTTACAACAACCTTGTGCGCCTTCTCATAGTTATCCTTTAACCCCCTTAGCATCAGTATGGTGCTATCCACATCCGGTTCATCTATCTTCACCAGTTGAAAACGCCTCGCCAGCGCAGGGTCTTTCTCGAAATACTTCTTGTATTCCTTCCATGTCGTTGCCGCAATCGTTTTCAGCTCTCCCCTCGCTAACGCAGGCTTCAACAGATTTGCCGCATCGCTCCCTCCTGAAGGACCTCCTGCACCAACAAGTGTATGGGCTTCATCTATGAAAAGTATTATCGGCTTCTCAGAGGATTTTATCTCGTTTATCACACCCTTAAGCCTGTTCTCAAATTCTCCCTTCACACCTGCTCCAGCCTCAAGCGCACCCATATCAAGCCCAAGAAGCGTAACCCCTTTTAACATATCAGGCACATCATCCTTCACGATCCTTAAGGCAAGACCTTCTACAACAGCGGTCTTTCCCACCCCGGGTTCTCCAACGCATATAGGGTTATTCTTCCGCCTTCTTCCAAGAATATCTATCATCTGTCTAATTTCGTTCTCACGTCCAAATACTGGGTCAATATCCCCAGCTGCAGCCCTTTGGGTAAAATCTACACAGAAACGGCTCAAGAATCCCCCATCCCCTCTTATTCCCGACTCTTCACGGACACCAGCTACAGTTTGTGTCAACTCATTTTCAACCGATGCTTTTGTGATGGCCCAGAAATCTCTTTTTAACGTCTCTGTATTGATATCCCTCAATATATCTCTATAACCACCAGATGCATAAAAAGCAGGCCTGGCCAAAAACGCAAGTAGCATAGCCCCAGAGCGCACCTTCCTTTCAGAAAGATCTATAGAAGCAATAAGCCATGCATCCTGAATAAGATCAAGAAGCTGGGGTGAAAATACAGGTTTTGCGGCATTTCCTGTCTTATAATCTTCAAGGGACTGGTCTATAGCCTTTTGAATCCTTCCCACTTCTATGCCGAATCGCTGGGCAATCAACGGAACATCTGAACCTTGTTCCTCCAGAACCTTTGTAATGAAATGCTCTACTGTAATCTCATAGTGCATCCTCGACACACAAAGCCCTGCTGCATTCTGGAGAGCCTTTGTGCATACACCGTTTAAACGCATAAGAAGCGATTTTATGTCAACCTGTACCATGCTCCCTTCCTGTAAATTATTGAATGTCCCTGCTCTGACTAACTTAAATCCAAATTACAATAACCAAATCACAAATAAATACAAAGGCTCAAAATTCAAGGCCAAAATGCAGAGGTCTAAAGTTCAAGGAGGGTAAAGGAAAAGGGGACATGTTCTTCGCTTCCAATCTCTTCAGCCTATGTTAGATATGCCAAGTGCCATCTCCGAGGTAGGATTTCGCATTACCTCCAACCTTCTAACCCTTCAAACCTCTGTCTTTCCTTTTTCACCGCTTACATAGTTAACTTACCCTAACCTTTCCCACATTGTCAACACAAAATCAAACCTTTCTAACTTCGGTCTCCTTCCTTTCAACTGCCATATTTTGTCCCTGCTCTTAAGATATACCTCCTCATATTTTAAGCTTCTCCATAGCCTCTCTATGAAGATGTTATCAAATACCCTTCTTCTCCCGCCCATGCCTACGAGAATACCTTAAGAGAGAAAGATACAGGTAAAATCATTGCTTGTGTATTGAGAGCCCTCACATGCAAATCCTCCCGTATAGGTGTAAAACGCTAATTGATACCCGAAAACCCTACCTCATATGTCTTTGACAAAGGCCTTCCGATCCACATATCATAACCCAACCTTGACCAATTTTTATCTCCCAGGCACGCCATCGAAGTATCTTTACCCTCTATCAAAAGTTTTATATCCCAGAGGAGCGGCTGATCCAGATATATCTTGATAGCCTGATTAACAACTCTGAATTTTTTCTTGTCCGGAAGCAGGCCTTTATACGTATCCTGATCCACTGGGCCAATCACAACAGAAAATTTTCCTGTATTATCTCGTATACTTTCCCCAATATGGGCATCTAGTCCCAATGTACTGCACGAAGCACCAAGGAAAATTCTCTGCCCTTCAGAAATCGGTACAGACCTCTCCTCACACTGGACAACCCTGACCCTGTTTGTGCCGATAATGCCAGCTACAAGACAACGCAATCCTTCGGCGGAACGGGGAAATTGGCATAAAATACCCGTATAACGCAACATCTCTGTAGGATTATCAACGATATTCCTGACGTATTTTCCTTCAAAGCCTATAAGGCAAAAAAGACGGAAAAGCGCCCTGTCATCTTTTTTCTCGTAAAGCTGGTAAAACAGTCTGGAAAATTCCCAGCACTGGAAAAACAGCTTGTATAAGCGATCATTGAAAATATCGATGAAATCCCTGCTTATTGTAAGGTCTTCAGACTGTTCCTTTAATAAATCTTTCGTATAAAAGGTAGGCATCGGAGAAGACGGACCATACAGACCAAGGAAGGTAGCAGTTATCCTGTATAAATCTTTTTCATCAGATATTACTTCAACACTTGCAACATCCGCCTTAGGAAATGCCAGGGTGAGTTCAGGCCTTATACGTATATGTCGCGATAATTCTTCATAATTGCCCTGATCACTAGCGTTGTGCCTTTTGTCAAGCACATAAAGAAGTAACCGATAAGCCTGAATGAAGGAATAGCGATGGCCTTCTTTTATAAGTGCTTCTTTTAGCTGAGTGTCCTTTCTCCCGTTCTTATCGGCCATTGAAACATTTCTCCTGTTTGAACTTCTTTCATAATGAACTGCGTAAACGTATTCACACTGCTGTAAGCGCTGAAAAAACGGTCCATAACACAACCAAAAAGATAAAGATCGCCTATGCCTGCAAAATGATCATGACGCACCGACATTTCAATCTTTTGACCGCGCATTATCCTGCCCCGGAAAAGACGGTCATAAGCTTCTGTGCGCAGATTAACTATCCCTTCAATCCTTTTCATGTTGGCAGCCAGTCTTGCCTTATCCCTGTCTTCCGGCGAAATATAAAAGCTTAAGAGTTCTTGTAGGTTTTCTTTGTTTGCAAGAGACAGATAATTAAGCGAAAGATGGGAAATAAGTCTCCATACAGCATCCTGGTCAGACGGTGGCTCTACCGCAAAAGACGGGGGAAGGATGTTCCTAAAGCTCAGCATCTCAGGAGAATTAAATGTGGCCTTGCATATGTCGCCAATCTGCAGTCTCTCCGGTAGGTTTCCGTTTGTGCATATCAAGGTGATAGAAAGCGTCTCTTCTTTTGGTTCGGGCATATCATGGGGATAGGCAAATGAAAGATATACCTCGGGACGGTTGTCTACAGGCGACCTTGACCTGATTATCTGATAAATATGTTTTTCTTTCTCTGTTCCCTTAAAAAGAGAAAGAGGGACATATTCCTTCTTTCTAATGCTTCCTCGCTCATATCCTATTACGCTTTCCACGTCATAAACCTGATAATGTTCCGGATGCTTAAGAGAAGGTCTGAGCTTTAATTTTTCAGTTTTATGGTCAAAGATAATTGGGTCCATCTCATGTCTGAACAGATTTATAACAGGCACAGCATTTATAATAAACGTATCGTTAGTAATACGCAAGCTTAGATCAGGCACCCTATCGAATTCGAATAAGATCTCAAAACTCTTGCCATTGCCACGGTTTGTCCATCGTTCCCAGCCGGTTAATTCCATAAAAGTAAATTTCCTAGGCAAAATAAAATATTCCTGCAAGAGCCTGTAACCGGAGAAAGACTGTACGGGGAACGAAAGCAGTGGATTTTGTATATCAAATCCAATTGGCTTTAGGGCATCCCGAGGAAGCGTAATAGCCTCTCCGCCGTCAGTAGGCTTGATAACGATCCTGCTTAAAGAATGATTTAGAAGCATGAAGATATCCATCGCCTGGGTGTGTGTTCCTCCAAGAAAAAAACATAGGCGTTTTGGGCGCCAACGCAACAGATCGATACCAGTTAGTTCAATGGAAAGTTTTATCTGTATGCTCTTGCCGCCGATTTGTACATATTGAACCGCTTTCTGACGCAACGGATGAACATCCACATCAAAGCATGTTTGAAACTGGCAGGATGTATCATCAATCGGGTTTGAGGCAATTACAGTACCCTCTTTAACGGTAACCGTCTCCAAAACATTGGGCTTGGGTTCAAACAGGACAATGGATGTGGAAGGTATCGGTCTTAAATAATGGGGAAATATTATCTCGATAAGCTCATTGATAAGCTTGGGAAATTCATTACGTATTTTCTGGTGCAGCAATGCGGTTAAAAAAGCCGTACCCTGGAGCAGACGCTCAGCATCGGGGTCCATCGTGGGCCCGCTCAACATAGGCGCTGTCACAGGGTGTGCCCTGGAAAATTCCACGGCAAGCTGCCTTAAATTTTGCAATTCTTCTTCGTAAAATTTATTAAACATCGTTATGCTGCCATATCTATTCTTCTATCTTTACCATACCAGAGGATGTAACAACCGTTTCAAAAACTACTGGTGTTCTATTTTCTTCCCGGGATACAACTTCTGCACTGAGCTTAAATCTCAGAACAGAAGATACATCAACCTCTGGTTCAAAACTTATCTTGACATTTCTCAGCCGCGGTTCATACTTCTGTATAACTTTTTTCATGACATCTTCCAGTTCTGCTGCTGCTTCAGAGAGATTCTCACCTGGAAAGTTTGTAAGATCTGGCATCCCGTAGTCATCTGCAATAAGTACACTGCCCTGCCGTGTATTCAATAAATTACGAAGATGTCTCAGTATGGACTCTACACTTTTTGGTGCAGCATTGTCGGTTGCCTTGTCCTGCACCATTTCAAGCCTTCTTATCCGTTCAAGCAGGGTTTCATTACTCATCTGAACTTTACCGAAAAGGCTATAACAGGAGGACTGTTATTCAACAATTACATGCCCTCCTGTTTTTTGCCTTACAGATTCTATTTAATTATGCCTTGGGCGCCTTCCAGTTGTCTTCCGCCTCAATTCCGTCAGGCGTATACGTCCAGATAATATCCTCATAGGTAAATGCAATATCCAGCATGTGTTTGTAAGGCTTGTTTTCTTCAAGGAATGTAGGTGGGAACCACTCTCTGGCGTTGACTACAATAGCCTCTTTCAGCTTAATAGTAAAGTATTTTTCTTCCTGTCCTTTTTCACTGATTCTGTAAAAGGTAATCTCAACCTCAAGGTGTTCACCTGAGCAGCAGGCCTGAAACAGTTTGGGCGCATGCTTACCCATATTTGTTGTAAACACAAGGGGTTGGTGTATTCTCTGACCGGTAGGAAGCCCGGTATGGGTATCCCTTGGAATTTCCACACTGTGGTCCATGGCATAACCCATTATAAGGTTTTCACGCCCCTGCTGGGTACAATCACCTTGGATTTCGCCTTGGTTTTTTCCCGTAACCTTCATGTAAATCGTCATTGCCATAGCCAACTACCTCCTTCCTTTTTTAGTTCGTAGCGCAATCATGCGCTACGTTGAAGCACCACAATTGTATTTTACTTGCCACTGTTATACCACCACAAAAAATACCGGTTCTACCCCTTTTTCCAAATACTATAAGAATCTGCTAATATTTTATATTTTCTCAAACATTTTAATTACTTCTTATCAAGTTTGCCCGTAAGCGAAAGGGTAAAGGATGCACCCATATATTTGAAATGGGGCTGTACCATAAGACTCACCCTATACCATCCCGGATCCCCTTCCACATCAGAAACTGTGATCTGCGCTTTTCTTAACGGGCGTCTGCTCCTAACACCAGGAGATACACTGTCCTGATCGGCAATATATTGTCTTATCCAGTTGTTCAACTCATTTTCTATCTCATTTTTATCCTTCCATGTACCAATATTCTCTCTCTGAAGGACCTTGATATAATGTGCAAGGCGGCTGATAACAAATGTGTACGGGAGTTGCGTCCCGAGCTTGTAATTCATCTCTGCCTGTTTACCCTCTGGCGTATTGGGAAATACCTTGGGCTTCTGCACAGAATTGGCTGAGAAAAAAGCTGCATTGTCACTTCCCTTTCTCATGGTAAGCGCTATAAAACCCTCTTCGGCGAGCTCAAATTCACGGCGTTCAGATATTAATACTTCAGTAGGTATCTTTGTCTGAAGTTCACCCATAGCTTCATACTGGTATACAGGCAGATCTTCCACTGCACCTCCACCCTGAGGACCGATAATGTTGGCACACCAGCGATACTTCGCAAAACTGTCGCTTACCCTGGACGCAAAGGCAAAGGCACTGTTGCCCCATAGAAATTGCTTGTCGCTATCTCCCACGTTTTCTTTATAGTTGAAACCCTTTACAGGCTGTGTATCTGGTCCGTAAGGAAGGCGAAGCAAAAAGTGGGGAAGAGTCAGTCCAACATTCCTTGCGTCCTCGCTCTCCCTGAATGACTGCCATTTGACGTATTGTGGCATCTCAAAGATAGACTTTAGGTCTTTGAGATTAGGTAATCCAGCAAAGCTGTCAAGGCCAAAAAATTCAGGACTTGCAGCGGCTATAAAAGGCGCATGTGACATGGTTGCAACACTTGCAATAGATTGAAGCAACTTAATATCCTGTGCGCCTGGCCCAAATTCATAATTCCCTACAATAAGTCCGTATGGCTTACCACCAAACTGTCCGTATTCGCTTGTATAAACTATTTTGTACATACCCGATTTTGTTATTTCAGGCGCATCCTCAAAATCATCAAGGAGGTCCTGTTTTGTGGCATTCATCATCTCTATCTTTATATTTTCCCTAAAATCCGTTTTATCAACAAGAAATTTCAGGCCGCGCCAAGCTGATTCAATCTTCTGAAATTTTTCATTATGCAATATCTCGTCCATCTGGGCACTCAGTTTTTGATCAAGGCTCGCTATCATATCGTCTACAATCGCCTGCGATACTTTCTCCACCACCTTGCCAGGTTTTAATAATTCATCTATAAAAACTTGTAGACCCTGTTTCGTGATTGCATAACCCTCGTCTGTGGGTTTCAGACGGGTTGCCTGGATTATTTCGTCAAGCAGGGAAACCTCTTCGGCCACCTGCACCGACTGAGACTCTTGCACCTTTTTTTCTTCTTCAGCCATAACATCTCCCCCCTTAAGATTCGATGTTCAATTCTTTTAAAAGCCTTGCTCGCGCACCTTCATCTTTAATAAGCTCCTGTATCTTTTTACGGAACTCAGGCACATTCCCAAGAGGTCCTTTTAATGCCTTAAGGGCATCTCTTAGTTCCAAAAGCTGTTTCAATTCCGGCACTTTCTGAATTATCGCATCTGGCTCAAAATCCTTCATTTTATTAAACTCAAGACTTACATTCATCTGTGCACCAGCTTCAGAGGAAAGCTTGTTAGCAACCGTCATATCTATTTTGACCTTGGAAGCAGAAAGCACATCATCAAAATTATCTTTGTCAATGTTGATTGGTTTTCGATCTTCTATGCTGCGATCGTCTGCACTGCCCGTAAAATCCCCCATAACAAGGATCTTCAGAGGCAGTTCAACCTCCTCTTTTGCATCGCCAGTAGCCGGACGGTATACAATGTTTACACGTTCTTTAGGTGCAACCGAAGCTTCCTTTGCCATTACACACCTCCTTATTTTTCCTTATATATTAGAAAATAAATAGTTGCAACAACTATTTTAACATTTAACACAGTAATATAAATATATACTAATCAAGTAATTAAAAAACTATTTGTTTCCTTCATGCAACACACTCAAACAAGATAATTCAAGGCACCAGCAGGGTCCACAAGGCTCAGTCTCCTAACTGTTTCTTCCGCTAATGCCTCTCCCCCTTCAATCCTTTGACGTTTCAGACCGGAAAGTATCGTCTTATAAGCATCTATCGCAAGCGAAGGCTCCCACAACTCCGTTTTGTATGTGTCTATATACGATAAAAGCTTACGGAAATAGGGCATCGAGAGTTTTACCTGGTTTATCTTTAAGAGAAAACGGCAAAACCATATTTCCCTTATGAAACGTTCACGCTCAGATGTTGCACTGCCTATCTTATCACGCAATACCCTTAAAGCCCCAGATATGTCACCTACGGCAGCAATGGATTCTGCCTCCTCTGTATCTTTCTTTAGTGTTTCTTCAAAATAACCCGTTAACTCAGTTTGTCTTGCATTCTGTTTTGTGTTGTAATTGTTTTTAATATTTTCTAACCATTCTCTTGTAATCTCATCAGCAAAGGGTGTACCGTCAGAAAAAGAGAGTTTTTCTATTCCTTTCAAACGATTTGTGTATAAAACCGTTTCTTGTTCTATCTCCCTTGCTATATCTTTTTGGTTCAAATGTTCAAGACACTCAGTTACATATCGGTTCAAATCGATCCAGAAAAGGAATTCGGG
>Ga0308419_1000793_pt1 | contig 21911 bp, 22 predicted proteins | sample HotsprSampleMS50_FD_203674 | JGI IMG/M metagenome (GOLD analysis project Ga0308419, IMG submission 203674) | Hot spring phototrophic mat microbial communities from Mushroom Spring, Yellowstone National Park, Wyoming, United States - 20090730_MS50 ... | reverse complement strand
CATCCATACGATGTTTGCCTATGCCAAATTGCCTTTTTGGGGGTCTCCGCTGACGAGGATTGCAGCAGCCATGCGGGTTTCCGGGTTCGGGCTAGGGCTTGTGTGCCTGCGAAGTGTCGAAGTCGGGGGTGAGGGCGGCAACCCGGACCGGCCTTAGTCAACGCCAGGGGAAAGGCTTCGCCCGTCGAAAGGATGGCCAGCTACCCCACGAGAGGATGGTTCCCATGGCCACGGTTCCGTTCGACCTGGAGAAGGCCACCCAGGAGACGACGACCTTCCTCCAGGAGCTCATCCGCTTCGACACGACCAACCCGCCGGGCAACGAGACCCCCTGCGCACGGCACATCGCCGGGGTCTTCGACCGCGAAGGCATCCCGGCCGAGGTCGTCGAGCCTCTCCCCGGGCGGGGGAGCGTCGTGGCCCGCCTCAAGGGCGACAGCTCCCGCCGGCCGCTCCTTTTGCTCTCCCATCTCGACGTCGTCCCGGCGGTGGCCTCGGACTGGAAGCGCCACCCCTTCGCCGGCGACCTCGTCGACGGCGAGGTGTGGGGGCGCGGTGCCCTGGATACCAAGAACCTGACCGCGGTCTGGATGGAAGTCATGCTACAGGTCAAGAGGCTGGGGCTGCCCCTGTCCCGCGACCTCATCTTCGCCGCTACCGCCGACGAGGAGATGGGCGGGGTCTGGGGCCTCGGCTGGCTGGTCGAGAACCGTCCCGAGCTCGTGGACGCCGAGTTCTGCCTCAACGAGGGCGGCGGGCAAGGCCTCGCCTTCGGTGACCGCACCGTCTACGTGTGCCAGACGGCCGAGAAGGGTATCTGTTGGACCCGCGTGACCGCCCGCGGCACGGCCGGCCATGCCTCCATGCCGCACGACGACAACCCGGTCGTGCACCTGGCCGCCGTTCTGCATCGCCTCGGCACGACCCGCCTCCCGATGCACGTCACCGACACCTTCCGGCTCTTCGTCGAGCGCCTGGCGGCAGCCCTCGGCGGACCGCTGGGCGAGGGCGTGCGCCTCCTCCTCGACCCGGCGACGGCCGAGCAGGCCCTCGCCCTCATCGGGGACCGCTACCAGGTGAACACCATCCGGGCCATGTCCCGCAACACGGCTTGCCCGACGGTCCTCCACGCCAGCGAGAAGACCAACGTCATCCCCCAGACGGCGACGGCGATGGTCGACTGCCGCATCCTGCCGGGCCAGACCCCGGAGACCCTCCTCGGCGAGCTGCGCGAGCTCCTCGGCCTCGACCGCGACGAAGGCGCGGTGGCCCCGGCAGGGAAGATCGAGCTCGAACTCGACCGGACCTCCCTGGCCACGGAGTCCCCGGCCGAGACGCCCCTCATGGAGGCCCTCGCCGCAGCCGTCTCCCGCCACAACCCGGGTGCCGCGGTGGTCCCCTACCTCGTCCCCGGAGCCACCGACAGCCGTTTCCTCCGGCCGAGAGGCACGGTCGCCTACGGTTTCTGCCCGCTGCTGCCCGGCACCGACCTCGCTTCGGTCCACGGCATCAACGAGCGTATCCCGGTAGCCTCCCTCCGTTTCGCCCTCCAGGTCCTCTGGGAAGCGGTGAGCGAGGTGGCCGGCCGCCGGTGACGCACCGGTAGCAAAGCCCGGGGGCTCCGGCCCGCCCCGGCCCCGCCAAGGGGGGCGAGGGGCGGGCCGGAGCCCCCGCGACCTAGGCGGGCCACCTCATCATCACGGCAATCCGCTGCCGGGTGCTACTGACTCACGCGGGCCTGCGGCAGAATGAGCCCTGTCGCGGCGGGTCATCGTCATGAAGGCCACGACCCCCGCGAAACCGGCCAGCCCGGCGGCCGCGACGAGGGCCGCCTTCGTGCCAATCGCTTGGGCCACGAGACCGGCCGACATCATCCCGACCATCGAGCCGCTGGAGGTCATGGACCAAAGGCTGTGGACGCGACCCCGGAACTCTTCGGGGACCCTGGCCTGGAGGATGGTCGTCGTCGCGATGGCGACCCCGACACCCACGGCTCCCTCGATGACCAGGCCCCCCAGAAGCCAGCCGAAGTCGTCGGCGGCCACGATAAGACCCAGGACCAGTCCCACTGCCAGCAGGCTGGTCGAGAAGAGCGTCTCTGGCCTCAACCTCCGTGCGACCGAACCGACCAGCAGCCCTCCGACCACAGCCCCCGCGCCCTCGACCGCCACGACCACACCGAAGTAGTCGGACGGCAGTCCGAGGACCTCGGTCAGGAAGGGCAGGAGGAGGGTGACCAAGGCCCCCTGGGCCAGGGCGACCAGGCAGAAGGTGAGGAGAAGGTACCGCAGGACACCGGTCTTCCAGGCCAAGTCCAAGCCTGCCAGGAGGTCGGCGGTCACGCGGCGTGCGGTACGGCCCGTCGCCCCGTCCGGCCTTGCCCTCACACTTATGAGGCTGAGACTCAACGCTGCGAGCAGGAAGGTGGCGAGGTCGAGGGCCACCGCGGACTTGGGACCGCCCACGGTGACCAGGAGTCCCCCGACCAAGGGACCGACGAGCTGGGCCGCCGATTCGCTCACCGAGGTCAGAGAGTTGGCCGCCACGAGCTTGTCCGAGCCGACTAGGCTCGGGATGAGGGCGTTCCGGGCCGGCAGATAGAAGCGAGAGACACACGCGTTGAAGAAGTTCACCGCGTATATCAGCCCGACGTCTCCCGCGTCCCGGATGAGGAATAGGGCGGCTAGCGCCGCTGCTCTGAGGAGGTCGCAGACCACCATCGTCCGCCGCCGGTCCCAGCGGTCCACGAAGACACCCGCCACCGGGGCCAGGAGCAGGCGCGGCAGGACGTTCGCGGCGAAACTCATCCCGAGGGCGACCTTGGAGCCGGTCAGGTAGTAGACCCACACCGGCAGGGCGACGAAGGCGACGATGTCACCCAAGACCGACACCGTCTGCCCGAGCCAGAAGACCAGGTAGTTCCTCTCCTTGACCAACGCGAACAGGGCGTTCTCCCCCTTCATCCCGGCCGGCACCCCTCGCGGTGGCGGCACCTTCAGGCCAGTCCGGCGAAATCGGCCAAGCTCCTGCCCTCTACCCGGCGTCCGCGGTACCCGCCGTCCACGGCAGCCCTGAGTGTCCGCGCCATGCGACGCCCCTCCTCGAACAGCTCCTCCTCGACCCCCATGCCGGCGGCGAGAGCAAGGGCGTAAGTCAGGGCTACCACGTGGTAAAGGAGATGCTCGGTGGTGTAGCGCGGCCGGACTTGCACCCAGCCGCGGGCCGGCGGGACGTAGAGGTCACGGGGTCGGTTCAGCTCCTCGAGGGCCCCCTCCACCCCGTGTTCCTCGATGAGTTCCAGACAGCGGCGGGTGACCAACATGATGTAACGGAGCTGCTTGGCAGCCACGCTGGCCGCCGCCCTGTTCGCCTGCTCGGCCGTGAAGCTCTCCGGGGCCCCCATCTCGAACCAGACGTCCCGTGACCACACGCTGAGAGGCCAGACGAGCCCCTCGCCGGCGCCCAGGCGCGGAGGAGCGATCGTGTAGATGAACGGGATGGTGTGGTGGGCTTCGGACCCCAGCGCTCCCAGGACGTCCGCGAAACCGGACAGTCTGGAGGCGATATGCCTGGCCCTTTCCTCCGCCTCCCGGAAGAAGGCGTCGAGCTTCTCCGCCGGCTTCCGCCCCTCGAGCTCCGTACGGATGCGTCGGTACTCCGCCAAGGCCTGCTCCTTCACCTCCGGAGGGGTATCGGGGAGGTAGGCCCTGGCCAGGGCCAGCGCGACGTCGCAGACGGCCACCGCCCAGTCCGCCGACCAGAGGGCCGGGACCTGCCACTTCGGGAAATCGCTCAGGATGCCCGCCATGGACTCGCGGCCGACGAGTCCGGCCGTCGAGCGGCGCTCCGGAGACGGACGGGGGGCGTAGGCCGCCTTCACCCAGGTGACGAGCTGGTCGTACGTGGGCTCGAGATAGCCGAGCTCGAAAGCCCGGTCGAGGTCCCCGATGGTGAGGGGCCGGGCGGTACCCAGGCGGTGCTCCTCCAGGATGCCTTTCTCGATCAGGGCGTCCACGAGCTTCTTCAGACGGCTGTAGGGGAGGCCCAGGGCGCGCTCCATCTCCCTCAAGGTGGTCAGCCCCGGGCGGGTGTGGTTGAGCATGACGTACTCCAGGATGACCCGGTAAAAGGGTCTCTCCAACTCCTCCAGGTGCTCGCCCAGCCGTCTCAGATGCTCTTCGGCCCTGCGTCGCAGCTCCTCGACCTCGTCACGCCCGCCCACCGCCGTTCCTCCTCCCCGACGGTCGGTCTGAAGGTCACCACGTGATAGGTATCAATCAGTTGATTTGGACGCGCTCAATATACCCCGGACTGGCACGGCCCGTCAACCCCCCGGTCCGAACGCCGAAACCGTCTTGCACCGCCCGTCGCTCCGAGACCGCTTGACAGGGACCAAAGCGAAGAGCTATCCTGTGTCTGCAACAGTTTAACGTTTCATGGAGGATTTAAAAGACCTTGAGCAGACCGTCCTTTCCGGAAACCGGTGGGTCGGCGCCGCTGAGCCCAGATGAATGCTTGGCCGTGGCCGAGTTCCTGCAGGGGTTCGCCAACCCTGTGCGCATCCGCATTCTCTGCTGCCTCCACGATGGGCCAAAGAATGTGTCCCAAGTCTCAGCCGCCACAGGCGAGAAGGTCTCGAACGTGTCCCAGCAGTTGAAAATCCTCTTGCAGAAGGGTTACGTCACCCGCCGCAAGCGCGAGCGCCAGGTCTTCTACGAGATACGCAACTCGGCCATCTGCGAGCTCATGGAGCTGGTCCGTGGCATCATCTTCGGCCGGACGGAGGAAGACGCGTGCGGCCAGGGGAGGAACGCGCAATGACGCCGGATGAGCTGAAGGCCGTCAAAGTGGACAAGGTGGTCGACGCCAGAGGAACCTCGTGTCCGGGACCGATTCTTGCGGCCAAGAAGTCGATAGCCGAAGTGAGGCCAGGCGGGGTCATGGAAGTCCTGTCGACCGACGCCGGCAGCCAGAAAGACCTGCCGGCATGGGCCAACAAGATGGGCCACGAGTTCCTGGGCGTGGTCGAAGAGGCGGGCTACTGGAAGCTCTACATCAAGAGGCGGGGCTGACATGAGTGGTGAGCAGGCCGACACCGTCGGGGCCACGCCCGGAACCCGGGGCCCAAGAATCCTGGTCTTCTCGACAAACAACATCTCCGACCCGGGCATCGACCTGGCCGGGAGTATGCATCTGCACTACCCGCCGGCCGTGATGACCATAAGCGTCCCGTGCACCAGCGGTATCAGGCCGGGATGGATCCTACACGCGCTGGAGCAAGGGTTCGACGGCGTGTTCATCGCCGCCGACGGCGAAGAGTGCGCCTACTTATCCGACTGCACCGAGCGTTCCGCCGAGCTCTTCAGGAAGGCGCAGGAACTGGTCTCCGCGCATGGCTACGAACCACAGCGCCTGAGGATGGCCGCTCTGTGTTCCGTGTGCGCCGAGCCCTTCGTCAACTACGTTCGCGAGTTCAGCCAGTCCCTCGGCAAGCTGGGCCCGGCTAGGAGGGCGGGGTAGGGGTGGACTACGACATCCTGGTGGTCGGCGGAGGCGTCGGCGGCATGGAGTCATCGCTGAAGCTGGCCGACATGGGCTACAAGGTGCTGCTGGTCGAGAAGGAGGCTAGCGTGGGCGGGAAGATGATTCTGCTGAGCAAGGTCTTCCCCACCCTCGATTGCGCCAGTTGCATCTCGACCCCCAAGATGGCCGCCACCGTCCATCACCCCAACATCAAGGTCCTCACCTACTCCGAAGTCGAGAAGATAAGGCGGACCGGAAGCGGGCGGTTCGAGATAACCGTCAAGCGCAATTCCCCCTTCGTGAACCACTCGGCCTGCACCGGTTGTCGCCAATGCGAGATGGCCTGCAGCGTGGCCGTGCCCGACGAGTTCAACGCCGACATGGTCGCCAGGCGGGCGGCCTACATCGCCTTTCCCCAGGCCGTTCCCAAGAAGGCGGTCATCGAACGCCAAGGCTCCTCACCTTGTACCTTCGCTTGCCCGGCGGGTATCAAAGCGCACGGTTACGTGTCACTGTTGCGTAGCGGCAAGTATGACGAGGCTTTCCGTCTCATCCTGGAGAGCACACCGCTGGTCGGCAGCCTCGGGCGAGCCTGCTTCGCCCCGTGTGAGACCGAGTGCACGCGCGGCTCCCTCGACGGGCCGCTGCCCATCCGCCGTCTCAAGCGTTTCATCGCCGACACGTACTACGGGAACCACCCCGGCGGTCAGCCGGTCCCCGGTTCCGCCCCGTCACAGGGCAATCCCACCGGAAAGAGAGTGGCCGTCATCGGCTCCGGGCCCGCGGGCCTGACCGCCGCCTGGCACCTTGCCCTCAAGGGGCACAAGGTCACCGTCTTCGAGGCGGCTTCAGAGCCGGGCGGTATGCTCCGCCTGGCGATACCCCCCTACCGCCTCCCGAAGGACGTCGTGGCCCGCGATGTCCGGAACGTCACCGACCTCGGTGTCGAGATCATCTGCGGTACGCGGGTCGACGACCTCGGAGGACTCGAGCGGAAGGGCTTCGACGCCGTCCTCGTCGCGGTCGGGACGCACCGTCCGGCCCGGCTGCGGGTGGACGGCGAGGAGCTCCCCGGCGTCTTGCCGGCGCTGGATTTCCTGCGGATGGTCAATGACCGGTTGACCGCGACCCCGAAGGCCGCGAACGGGCGTCCCGCGTCCGCGGCCACGGCCCCCGACGACCCGCTCGCCGGCCGTGCCGTCGGGGTCCTGGAGGACCTCGAAGGCAAGAAGGTAGTCGTCATCGGCGGCGGCAATGTGGCGATCGACGCCGCCCGTTGCGCGTTGCGCCTGGGTGCAGCCGAGGTCCACTTGGTCTGCCTGGAGTCGCGCCGCGAGATGCCCGCCCACACCTGGGAAGTCGCGGAGGCACTCGCCGAAGGCGTCGTCCTTCACGAATCTTGGGGGGTGAAGGGCATCACGGGCCCGGGGCGGGTCGCCGCCGTTCAACTCAAGAGGTGCACCTCGGTCTTCGACGACGACCACAGGTTCAGCCCGAAGTACGATGAGACCGTCACCGAGAACCTCCCGGCCGACCTCGTCATCGTGGCCATCGGTATGGGTGCCGACACCGGAGGCCTAGTCGCTCCCCCGGGCACCACTCTCAAGCTCAACGCCGACCGCACCATCGCGGTAGACCGGGCCACCCTCCAGTCGTCCATCCCCTATGTCTTCGCCGCCGGCGACGTGGTGACGGGCCCGTCGAGGATTGCCGACGCCTGTGGGCAGGGCCGGCGTGCCGCCTGGATGATGGACCGGTGGCTCCGCGGCGAAGCACTGGACCCGACCCTCTACGACGACCCCCTACCGGTGGTCGATAAGGAGAAGGTTCTGGCCCGGCAGCAGTCTTACCGGCACATGGACCCGCCCGAGGACGCCAAGCGACTCGTCCCGCACCCGCGCGACTTCCTGGAGATCGAAGCTCCCCTGAGCGAGGAGGGAGCCTGGGAGAGCACCGGCCGTTGCCTTGACTGCGGGGTCTGCTCCGAGTGCCACCAGTGTGTCGCGGTGTGCCCGGCCGGCGCGGTGAGCCTGGAGATGCGGTCGTCCCAAAGCAAGTTCGAGGTGGGGGCGGTCATCCTCTCGACCGGGTTCAAGCTCTTCCCGGCCGACCTCAAGCCGCAGTACGGCTACGGGCGCTATCCCAACGTCATCACCGGCATGCAGATGGACCGGCTGTTGGCTCCGACCCGACCCTACAACACCGTCCTCCGTCCGGGCGACGGCAAGGTCCCGGAGCGGATAGCCTTCATCCTCTGCACCGGTTCGCGCGACCAGACCGTGGGGAACCCCCTCTGTTCCCGGTTCTGCTGCATGTATTCGCTCAAGCACAACCAGCTCATCATGGGTGCCCTGCCCTTGGCTGACGTGACCGTCTACGGCATGGACATCAGGGCTTACTCCAAGGGCTACGAGGAGTTCTACGAACAGACCAAGGCCATGGGCGCGACTTTCGTCAAAGGCCGGGTCGCCCGCATCGAGGAGAAGACCGGCGGGGACCTGGTCCTTCACTACGAGGACATCGACCGGGGCGGGGTCCTGGCCGTCGCGGAGCACGACCTGGTGGTCCTGGCGGTCGGAGTCGCTCCGAACCCCGTGACGGCGGCCCTGTTCGAAGGCGGGGGACTCGCGCTGGACAGTAGCGGCTTCGTGCTCGAACCGGAGGAAGACCTCGAACCTGGGCGCACCAGCATCCCGGGCGTTTTCGTGGCCGGGGCCGCCTCCGGCCCTAAAGACATCCCCGACTCAATCCTGCACGCCGGGGCGGCGGCCATCCAAGCCGCCGCCTACGTGGAGAGGGTGAGGCAGCGTCATGAGCGAGGGCCAGCGCAGGATCGGAGTGTACATCTGCCACTGCGGCGGCAACATCTCCGATCACGTCGACGTAGATCGCGTCGTCGAGGCCGTCAAGGACGAGCCCGGCGTGGTGGTGGCCAAGACCGCCATGTTCACCTGCTCGGACGCGACCCAGCAGGAGATGGTCGAGGATATCCGCGAGAAGAAGCTCGACGGCCTGGTCGTCGCCTCTTGCTCCCCGAAGCTGCACCAGTTTACCTTCAGGGACGTTGCCAAGCGGGGTGGGCTCAACCCGTACCGGTACACCCAGGTCAATATCAGGGAGCAGTGCTCTTGGGCCCACACCGACGACAAGGTGGGGGCGACGGAGAAGGCCGTCCGGCTGGTCCGCGCCGGCATCGCCCGGGCCAGGCTCGCTCAATCGCTCGAGCCCATCGTCGTCCGGACCGTACCCCGCGTCCTGGTGGTCGGAGGAGGCATCGTCGGCCTAAGGACCGCGTCGGCGCTCGCGGACCTAGGACTGCAAGTCGTGGTCGTCGAGAGGGAGGCCCGGGTGGGCGGCTGGGTCGGCGGGTTCGGGGACATGTACCCGCACGGGCGCAAAGGCCGCGATCTCATCGCCCACCTCCTGGACGAGGTCAGGCGGCGTCCGGGTATCACTCTCTGGACACGGGCCGAACTCATCGAGAAGAGCGGTAGCTTCGGCAACTTCCGGGTCAAGATACGGGTCCACCAGGACGGGGGCGACGCTCCAGCCGGGGACCAAGACGCGGGCACGCCCGAGACCATCTCCACCGACGTGGGCGCAGTCATCGTGGCCACCGGCTTCGAGGCTTACCGGCCCCACGAGGGGGAGTACGGGTTCGGTCTGGGCGGAGTGATGACCCTGCCGGAGTTTAGGCGGATGCTTGACACCGAGTTCACCAGCCCCCCGCTCCTGTACCAGGGCAGGCCCGTCCGCAGCGTCGCCTACATCTACTGCGTGGGCAGCCGGCAAGCTCCCGACACGGAGAGTGGCAACCGGTATTGCTCCCGCTACTGCTGTGCTGCAGCCGGGCACACCGCACTCCGGGTCACCGCGCTCGACCCTCAGGTCCGCCAGTACCACCTGTTCCGCGACATCCGGACCTACGGCGACTACGAGTCCATCTACACCGAAGCGCGCCGGAAGGGCTCGGTGTATGTGAGGTTCGACCCGGCCCAGCCGCCCGTGGTCGGCAGGGACAAGACCGGGCTCCACGTGACCGTGAAGGACCTCCTCACAGCCGGCCGGGAACTCGACATCCCCGTGGACCTTGTGGTCCTGGTGACCGGCATGGTGCCTCGCGAGAACGAGGAGCTGGTCAGGGTTCTTAAGTTGCCTGTTGGCAAGGATGGTTTCTACCACGAGATCCACCCCAAGCTCCGCCCCGTCGAGACGGTGGTGGACGGGGTCTTCATCTGCGGGGCATGTCAGGGGCCGAAGAACTCGGCCGAGAGTGTCGGGTCGGGTCTGGCCGCCGCCGCCCAGAGCGCCGCCATCCTCAAGAAGGGTTACGCCGAGCTGGAGCCCCTGGTGGCCTTGGTCGACCCCGAACGGTGCGACGATTGCGGCCTTTGCCGTCCGGCCTGCCCCTACGGGGCCATCGACAAGGTCCCCTACGGGGGAGGCCGCGAGGTCGCCCAGGTGAACCGGGCCGTCTGCAAGGGCTGCGGAGCCTGTGTCCCTGTCTGCCCGAGTGAGTCCATCGACCTCCTCGGCTACACCGACAAGCAGGTCAGGGCGATGATCGACAGCCTGATGAAGGAGACCGCCTGACATGGAGAGCCGAGTCCGCGACCGGCGTGAGGTCATCCGCGAAGAGCATTGGATGAGGCGTCGCATCCTCGAGCAACTGAAGGGTGGCCCGCGCACCGTGCCCGAACTGGCCGCGGCCCTCGGGCGCCCGCCGCACGAGGTCATGGCCTGGGTCATGGGGATGCGCAAGTACGGCTATCTAGCTGAGATGAAGGAGCCGGGCGAAGATGGGTACTACCGTTACCGGGCAGTCGAAAGGGACACCTAGTATGGCCCGGGTCGACGCGGGACTGGCGGGTAGGGTCGGCGGCTCGACCGGGTTCGATGCGGCTGCGTGCATGAACTGTGGGACCTGCACGGCCGCCTGTCCGATGGGCCTGGAGGTCCTTCCGCGCCGGCTCTTCCGTTTCGTGATGCTGGGCATGGAAGATGGGGTACGAGAGAGCACCGAGGCCATCTACTCATGCCTCCTCTGCCGGATGTGCGAGGAGAGTTGCCCGGCCGGCGTGCCGATAGCCGAGAACGTGAGGTCACTCAGGCGCTACTTGAACCGCGAGGTTTTCCGGATTTCGGCGGGCAGGCCGGAAGCCCGGCCGCCCCGAGGGGATGCGTGACATGGCGTTGCCGATAGGCCCCACCGTGGGGGTCCTGGCCGACAATCTGAGGCGCAGAGGCTCGGTGCTGCCGGTACCCGCCGGGGCGGTGACTAGATGGGCCGGGGGGCTGGGTCTACCCGCCGGCGGGGAGACCGTACTCTACACCGGGAGTATGTACCAGCTCATCCCCTACATCGCCGCCATGGGCCGGGCTCAGGAACGTCTGGCCGAGTCCTGGATGGCCCGGTTCGCCGGCCTCGGACGGGCGGCCAACCGCATCGTCAACGTCTCCGCCTTCATGGCCCGACCGACGAGCGCCGCTCGGGCGCAGTACGAACGCACCCTGGCTAACATCGCCAGGCTCTTAGGTGATGCCGGGATCGAGTTTGGCTACCTTTACGAGGCGGAGCTCTACTCCGGAGCCCTCGCTTACGACCTCGGCCTGGACGAGGTCCTACAGGCCCACGCCCGCAAGGTTTACGACACCCTCAAGAGCCACGGCGTGCGCCGACTCATCACCGTCGACCCGCACACGACCAACATGCTCCGCTCGGTGTATCCCAAGCTCATCCCGGGCTACGACCTCGAGGTCGAGAGCTACCTGGAGGTTCTGGCCAAGGCGGACCGGGGCTCCGTCACCGCCGGTGGCCTGGAAGTCGTGGTCCACGACTCCTGCGTCTACGCCCGCTACGAGAAAGTCGTCGAAGAACCGAGACGATTGCTCCGCGCAGCCGGCTTCCGCGTGGCGGAGCCGGATTTCGCCGGTAAGCTCACGTGGTGCTGCGGCGGGCCGGTCGAGTCCCTCTACCCCAGGAAGGCCCTCGAGGGAGCCTCGAGGCGGCTCGGGCAGCTCGCGGCGGTATCCCACCGGATAGTGACCATGTGCCCCATCTGCCTCGTGAACCTTCGCCGTGTAGCTCCGGCGGGGGTCCAGGTCAACGACATTTCGGATTACCTTGCCGGCGCTGCCGGCCGTGGAGAGTGAAAGCCGGCATCGGGGTTTGATGTGGAACAGGAGGGACCGGCATGAAGAAGACGATCATCGTATTCAGTGGGGACCTCGACAAGGCGATGGCCGCGTTTGTCATCGCCAACGGCGCCGCCGCGATGGGCGACGACGTGACCATGTTCTTCACTTTCTGGGGCCTGAACATCCTCAGGCGACCGGAGAAGGTGAAGGTCAAGAAGAGCTTCCTGCAGGGCATGTTCGGCATGATGATGCCCCGCGGGGCCGGGAGGCTCGGCCTGTCGAAGATGAACTTCGGCGGCCTGGGCGCGAAGATGATGAAGATGGTCATGAAGCAGCAGAAGGTGGCCAGTCTCGAGGAACTCTTCGCCACGGCCCGGGAGCAGGGCGTCAAGATGGTAGCCTGCACGATGTCCATGGATGTGATGGGCCTGTCTCGAGAGGAGCTGGTGGACGGCCTGGAGTACGCGGGCGTGGCCAGCTACCTAGCCGAGGCCGACGAGGCCAACGTGAACCTGTTCATCTAGGTACCGCTGCCTGGGCGCGGCGGAGTACAGTCGGCGCCGGTCGTGTCGCGGTGACCCCTTAGGACCTCCCGCCCCGCCGGCTTCTGGAGGACCACGATGTACTGGTGGGCGATGTTGGGCACGTAGGCGAAGGGGTAGCCGTAGGGGCGTAGGCGAGAGCCGGTCTGGTACCAGACGATCTCGCCCTTCGGCACGAAGCCGGCCGCCTCGGCCCGGCGGGCCAGGTCGGCGTGGGTGAAGAGGTAGCGGCCTTCCTGGTAGGCGTTGCGGACGATGACGGCCATGTAGCGCCCGGCCTCGAGCACCCTGAGGCACCGCCGGAAGACGCCCTCCATGGCCTCGAGGTACTCCTCGTACGACCCCAGGTTGGCGAGGTCCGCGGGGTCGTCCGAACGCATGTCGTAGTCCGTGCGGCGGTTAGAATGCCGGTCGTCGTAGCGGCCGTCGCACATGGTCCGCTCAAGGTGGACGTTGTAGGGCGGGTCGGTGGCGATGAACTGGAAGTGGCCGTCCGGGAAGCGCTCCAGGACCTCTCGGCAGTCGCCGGTCACGAGCTCCTGAGGTCTGAGCGGCCGGCCCTCGGCCTGCAGACGCTCGAGGACGCGCCGGTAGATGGCCACCCACCGCGGGTTTATCTCGACCCCCACGGCCTCCCGGGGCGGCTCGCACAGTGAGGCCCCGAGGAGCGTCCCGCCCACCCCGGCGAACGGGTCTAGGACGCGTCCCTCTCTGGTCGTGAAGAACTCGATGAGCTGCCGCATGAGCTCGGGCGGCTTGTTCGCGCCGTGCTCCTTTCGGAGGTCGTGGGCCCAATCGCTCGGGTACTTGGTGACGAGCAGACTCTTGGTGAAGTACAGCCAGGTCGCGCCGTCGAGCTCGTTCAGACGGTTGCGCGGGTCCACGCCGTCAAGCCGGTCGCGCAGGTCGACGCTACCGGGGGCCACGTCCGGGTCATCCCTTCGTGCGCTCCGCCGCCGGTCCCAGCCGGGCGCAGCGTCGGCAGCGGGCCTCGTACTTGTCGGCGCCCCCGACTTCCTTGAGCTCGGTGGTCGTCGTCGCCCGCCCGTAGGAGATCCAGGCCTCCTCGCCGCAGCAGATGCAGATGGCCCTGAGTTTCACCGCTTCCTCGGCCGTAGCGGCCAAGGCCGGCATGATCCCGAACGGCCGGCCGTAGCGGTCCATGTCCAGGCCGGCGCAGATGACCGTCCGGCCCTCATCCGCCCAGCGGTTGGCTACCCGGACCAGCTCCTCGTCGAAGAACTGGGCCTCGTCGATGATGATGACCTCCGTGTCGGGCCGGACCGCGGCCACGAGAGCCGCGGTGTCCTGGACGGGCTGGGCGCTCAGGGCGAGACCGTCGTGGGTGACTATCTCGTCCTTCGAGTAGCGTCCGTCGTCGTACTTGAAACACTGGACCTTCTTCCGGGCCGCCTTGGCCCGGAGGACCTCGCGGAACAAGGCCATGGACTTCTGCGCGAACATGCTCCCCCAGTAGACCTTGAGCACGGCTCTCCCCCTGACCGGCGGCGGTCGGCGCCGCCCCCTCAGCATTCTATAGGCACCTCTGCCCTCCTGTGGGCGCCATGGGTGCCATGGGCACCGTGGGCGCCGGTACGCGCCGGCGTTCCCGTGCGCGGCCGTACGCGCCCGCACCGTCCTTGCAGGTACCCTGACGTGCCGGGCGCGGCAGGATTTCACAATCTCTTCACCTTTCCCCTGGAGGAGACACCGCTACGCGTGCCAATCTTACCGCCCGAGAGACCTCGAGGCTGGGCAGACTCAAGTAGGCACCAGCCTCGTCCTGTAGGAGTCGACCGAGACATGTCCAAGCCCAGGGCCACGTGGAGGCCCAAGACCACCTGGCTCGTCATCCTTGTGCTCGTCCTGGTCGGAGGCACCCTGGCCGGCCTTCGGACGGTCCGGGTCCTCGCCCGCCGCGACCAGGTCGCCCCGTACTCCACGGCGCAGGCCGTCCGCGGCACCCTCGAGGTCACCGTTACCGGCACCGGCACCCTGGTCCCGGCCAGCCGCCAGTACTGCGTCGTCTCGGCCGGAGGCAAGGTCGCCCAGGTCCTGGTGGCACCCGGCCAGCCCGTCAGGGCTGGCCAGACCCTGGTGGTCCTCTCGAACGAGAGCCTGGCCGACCAAGTGGCGCAGGCGCGTCTCGACCTGCGCCTCGCCCAGATCGACCTCGACGCCCTCACCAAGCCCGGTCACAGCCTGGCCACCGAGGCGGACATCGCCGCGGCCCGGGCGGCGGTGGACAACGCCCGCCTCGCCGCCGACCGCGCCCGGCGTAACGTCGAGGACCTCACCCTCGAGGCGGCCTTCGACGGTCGGGTCTCCGGTCTTGCCGTCCGACCGGGCGACGAAGTGCCCGCCGGCACGACCCTGCTCACCCTGGCCAGCTCTTCTGAACTCAAGGCCGTCCTCTCGGTCCCCGAGGACCGAGTCAAGAACCTGTCGGTCGGGCAGGAGCTCACCGTCACGGTCACCCCCCTCACCCGCGACCTCCGCGGCCGCGTCTCGTCCATCGGGGCCCAGGGCACCCTCGACCGCGGGCAGGTCTACTATCCCGTGACGGTCACTCTCACTGACAGCGACCCCGCCGCCCGCGGCGGCATGAGTGTGATTGCCCGCATCGAGACCGGCAGCTCCTACCCGGGCACCGTCACCGTCTACGGCTCGCTGGCCTATGTCCGGCTCCAGCCGGTCGTCACGCCTACCGGCGGCACGGTGAAGGCCGTCCATGTCACCGAGGACCAGCTCGTCCGCACCGGGGAGCTCCTGCTCACCCTCGAGAACGACCAGGCCCGCGCCGCCCTCACCGCCGCCGAAGCCGACCTGGCCCGGGCCGAGGAGCGGCTGGCCCAACTCACGGCTCCGGGACCCTCCTCCTACCCGGCCGGCCAGATTGAGAAGGCACGCCTGCGCGTCGAGCAGGCCGCCCTCCGCCTCGCCTCCCTGGAGCGCCAGCTTGACGACCTCACCGTCCGAGCCGAATTCGACGGTGTCGTCACGGACCTGCCCGTGAAGGCCGGTGACCTCGTCGCCCCGAACGCGCGCGTAGCCGTCGTGGCCGACCTCTCGCGCGTCGAGGCCGTAATCAGCGTGGACGAGCTCGAGGTGGCCGGCTTGGCGCCCGGCCAGGAGGCCCAGGTCCGCCTCGACGCCCTGCCGGGCGAGACCTTAACGGGGACCCTCGTCAGCCTCTCCCTCGAGGGAGTGCTACGCGATGGCGTCACGAGCTACGAGGCCCGCGTCTCCCTCCCCGGCGATCCGCGGATGAGAGCCGGGATGAGCGCCTCGGTCTCCATCCTGGTCGCCCGCAAGGAGAACGTCCTCCTCGTCCCGGCCGAGGCCGTCTACGGGGCCGGCCGCGAGGCCTCCGTCCAGCTCTTGGTGAACGGTCAGCCCCAGTCCCGGGCCGTCGTGGCCGGCCTCTCCAACGGCACCCAGACCGAGATCCTCGAGGGCCTGAGGGAAGGGGAGACGGTCATCACCGGGAGCCTCGAGGTGAATCTGACCCCCTTCGGGTCCGGCAACCGCCGTTCCGGCCAGGGGGGCGGGTTCGAGTGAGCCTCCTCGAACTCAGGGGGGTCTCGAAGACCTACGGCGAGGGTGGCCTCGCCGTGCCCGCCCTGCGCGGCGTGAGCCTGACCGTCGAGGAGGGCGAGCTCCTCAGCATCATGGGGCCGTCCGGCTCGGGCAAGTCCACGCTGATGAACATCCTGGGCTGCTTGGACCGCCCGACCTCCGGCACCTACCTCATCGAGGGCCGGGACGTCTCGACCCTCACCGACAACGAGCTCGCCGAGATCCGCAACCGCAAGATCGGCTTCGTCTTCCAGACCTTCAACCTCCTCCCCCGGGCGACGGCGCTCGAGAACGTCGAGCTCCCGCTCATCTACCGCGGCCTCCCACCGGCCGAGCGCAGGCGGATGGCCCGTGAGGCCCTGGAGGTCGTGGGCGTGGGCCACCGTCTCCACCACCGTCCGACGCAGCTCAGCGGGGGCGAGCAACAGCGGGTGGCCATCGCCCGGGCCATCGCCGGCAACCCCCGTCTCCTCCTCGCCGACGAGCCCACAGGCAACCTCGACACCAGGACAGGCGAGGAAATCATGGGCCTTTTCCAGCGCATCAACGCCGAACTCGGCGTTACCGTGGTCCAGGTCACCCACGACCCCTACCGCGGCCGGCAAACGCGCCGCATCGTGCGGGTGCGCGACGGCGAGATCGTCGGGGACGGGCCGGTCCCCGAAGCAGAGTTCGTCAGCGTGGAGGCCGGGACCACCCAGCCGGCCGGGACCACCCAGGTCCTCGCGCTCGGCGCCGCGGGGCGCGGAGAGGCGGGTGCCCGGCCTTGAACCTCGTCGAAGCGTTTCGTCTCGCCTTCGACGGGCTCCGGGCGAACAAGCTCAGGAGCTTCCTCACCATGCTGGGGGTCATCATCGGCGTCGGTGCAGTGATCACCCTGGTCTCCGTCGGCACGGGCGCGAGCCGCGAGGTGACCTCCCAGATCGAGGCCCTGGGTTCCAACCTGGTCATTGTCATGCCCGCCAACGCCCGCGGGCGCGACCTCAGGACGACCGACGCCGAGAGCATCGCCGAGCGCGTCGAGGGCATCCTCCACGCCGTGCCGGTGACCCGGCGCTCTCTCTCCGTGGTCTGGACGGGGCGCTCGCGCGACACCGACGTCTACGGGACCACCGAAGCCCTTCCGGTCGTCCAGAGCCACCCGGTCGCCGCCGGGCGCTTCCTCACCGGGGAGGACATCCGCTTCTTCCGCGAGGTGGCCGTCCTGGGGGCCAAGGTGAAGGACGAGCTCTTCGGGGTCCGTGACCCCCTCGGGCAACAGGTCTACATCGCCGGCCACCCCTTCACCGTCGTCGGCGTCATGGCCAAGAAGGGTGAGGGCGGTCTCTTCACCCCCGACCCAGACGACCGGGTCATCATCCCCATCACCACCGCCCAGCGCCTCTTCCGGACGAAGCGCGTCAGCAGCATCTACATAAGCGTGGCCAAGGACTACAACCCCGACCTGGCCGTGAGCCACATCCGGCGCATCATGGAGCTGCGGTTCAACGACCCCGGGGCGGTCCAGGTCTTCAGCCAGCAGCAGATCATCGCGGCCGTCGGGAGCGTCACCGGCATCCTGACCATCCTCCTCGGCTCCATCGCCGGCATCTCCCTGCTCGTCGGGGGCATCGGCATCATGAACATCATGCTCGTCTCGGTCACCGAGCGGACACGGGAGATAGGCATCCGGAAGGCGGTCGGGGCCAAGTCGAGGGACATCCTGGCCCAGTTCCTGGTGGAGTCGGTCATCATCAGCGTGACCGGCGGGGCCATCGGCATCCTGCTCGGCGCCCTGGGCTCGGCGGCCATCTCCCGCTTCGGCAACGTGCCGTCGGTCATCTCGGCTGGCTGGGTCCTGGTCGCCTTCGGCTTCGCGGCCGCGGTGGGGGTCTTCTTCGGCATCTACCCGGCGATGAAGGCTGCCCGACTCGACCCCATCCAGGCGCTGAGGCACGACTGAGAGGGTCTCGTCGGAGAGGGTCTTCCTGCCGCGTCGCCGGGCACCGCCCGCGGCCGGCGCCTTGGGCCTGCGGACCGCGCTCCTCAGTACCGAATATGATGGGCGCAGATAAAGGGGCCAATCAGACCCGGGCCGGCTGCGTGAGTGGGATGGACCTTGTCTGCCGGTTGCTCCGCCTCACCTCACCCTATATGCGCGGGGCGGACGTCCTCGCCGTCCAGCGTGCTCTCCGCGCTCAGGGCTTCGACCCCGGCCCGCTCGACGGTATCTACGGCTCCCGGACGGCGGGGGCCGTCCGGGCCTTCCAGATTGTTAATGGGCTGCCCGTGACGGGCATGGTCGGCGCACAAGAGTACCGGTACTTGGGCGTGGCCTGCCGCGTGTACCCCGGACCTATTGTCTGTCGTCACCTGGTGGTGACCACACCCTTCATGAACGGCGACGACGTCTTGGCCGTGCAGCTCGCCCTCGCCGCCCGCTCGTACGACCCCGGCCCTCTTGACGGCATTTACGGCCCCCTCACCGCCGCGGCGGTCCGCGCCTTCCAGAGAGCCTCCCGTCTGCCCGTGACCGGCCAGGTAGGCGCCGCCGATTACCGCGCCCTGGGCGTCGCCTGCCGCGTCTTCCCGTCCCCGCCGCCGCCCGTGACCTGCCGCACCCTCGTGGTGCGGACCCCCTACATGCGCGGTCCCGATGTCCTAGCCGTCCAGCAGGCCCTGGCCTCCCTCGGCTTCGACGTGGGATGGGTCGACGGCATCTACGGCCCGAGGACGGCGGGCGGCGTCCGCGCCTTCCAAAGGTCCGGCGGCCTGCCGGTGACCGGCACCGTGACCCGGACCGAGTACGTGCGGCTCCGGGTGAACTGCGTGGGCTACAGGACGGGGACGCAGATGGCAGGCGCCGCGGGGGCACAGGTGCTGGGAGGCGCAGGGGCGCAGATGATAGGAGGCGCAGGGGGGCAAGTAACGGAAGGCGCCGGGACGTACCGGTCCTCGGGCTCCGGCCTCACCTCCCGCTCCGGCCCCACCTCCGGCTCCGGCTGCGGGTGCGGCCGTGGTGCGACCGTTAGCGCACCCCTGCCGACTTGGCCTCGTAGCACTCGCGCAGGCGGCGGACGCCTTCGTCGATAAGTCCGACGGGGAGCAGGCTATAGCAGAGCCGGAGCTGGTTGGAGCCTCTCCGGCCGACATAGAAGGCCGGCCCGGCCACATAGGCCACCCGGTGGTCGCGGACCGCGCGCTCGAGCATGCGGACCGTGTCGACGCCCTCCGGCAGGGAGAGCCAGGTGTAGAAGCCGCCTTCCGGCTCGGTGCGCCGGACGAGCGGTCCGAAACGGCGGTCTAGGGCCTCCAGGGTGACTCTCTTCTTCTCCCGCAGTCCGGCGGTCGTCACGGCTATCTGCCGCTCGACCAGCCCCAGGCGTCCGTACTCCAGGGCCATCAGCTGACCCAGCGTGCTCGAGCACTGGTCGGTGCCCTGCTTAAAGAGGATGATCTTCTCGGTCACCGCCGCGGGGGCCGCGGTCCAGCCCAGCCTGAGGCCCGGGGAGAAAATCTTTGAGAACGTCCCGAGGAGGATGACCAGCCCCTCCCGGTCCAGGGCCTTGAGGGCGGGCACCTGCTCACCCTCGTAACGCAGCTCCGCGTAGGCGTGGTCCTCGACCACCGGGACCCCGTGTCGCGAGGCGACTTCGAGGAGACGCCGGCGCCGGTCCAGGGGGAGGGTGAGACCGGTGGGGTTCTGGAACGACGGGACGACGTAGACGAACTTCGCCGGACGGCCCGCACGCTCGAGGTCCCGGAGCGTCTCGTCCAGGGCCTCCGGGACGAGACCGACCTCGTCGCCGGGCACCTCCACCAGGCGCGCCTCGTAGGTCGAGAGCGTCTGGATGGCGCCGAGGTAGGTCGGGCACTCCACCACGACCGGGTCGCCGGGTTCGAGGAACACCTTGGCCACGAGGTCGAGGCCCTGGAGGGCCCCGCTCGTGACGACGACCTCGGCTGGTGAGACCTCCATCCCCTGCCGCCGGCAGCGCTCGGCGACGTACTCACGGAAGGCCGTCAGACCGGGGGTGGGACCGTACTGGAGGGCCGAACCCCTGTGCTCCCGGAGGAGCCGGGCGGCCACCTGCTCGCACTCCGGGAGGAACCAGGCCGGGTCGGGGAACCCGCCGGCGAAGGAGACGACGTCGGGCCGTTCGGCCAGGGCGAAGAGCGCCGCGAGCTCGGACCGCTGCGCGGCCCGGGCCCGACCGGAGAAGAGACGCTCAAGACCGTTTCCAGGACCGTTCTCCAGACCTCTCGGCGCCATCCGTCCCACCTCCTCAAGGCACGATTGGCCGGTCGGGCTCCGTCTCCTCCCCACCGCCCGACCTTCCCCGGCCGGTCGGCCTACATCTCCTCCCCACCGCCCGACCTTCCCAGCTAGGCGGGACTCCCTCAGAAGCCCTTCTTGCGCCCTCGCCGTTGCAGCTTAAGGTAGCTCCGGTAACGGTCGGCATCGATGACACCGGCCTCGACGGCGGCACGGACGGCGCAGCCGGGCTCGACCGTGTGCGAGCAGTCCCGGAAGCGGCAGGCGGAGGCGGTCTCCTCTATCTCGGGGAACACCCCGGCCACATCCTTATCCCTGCCCTTGTCCTCGAAGAGGCCGAGCTCCCGCACCCCCGGGGTATCGATGAGGTAGCCGCCCTCGGGCAAGCGGAAGAGGCGGCTCGAGCTCGTGCTGTGACGGCCCTTGCCGGTCTTCGGGTCGACCTCCCGGGTCGCGAGCTCGAGGCCCGGGAACAGCGCCTTGACCAGGGTGCTCTTCCCCACCCCCGAGTGCCCGGCGAAGACCGACATCCGCCCGGCCAGGCGTCGCCTGAGCTCGTCCAGGCCCCGACCGTCGACAGCACTGGTCAAGAGGACCTCGCAGCCGGTAGACGCCAGCGGGGCGGTCCACGACCTCACGACGGCCTCCCGCTCGAGGTCGCACTTGGAGACCACCACGAGAGCGCCCGCCCCGGCCCGGCGTGCCAGGGTGAGGTAGCGCTCGACCAGCCGGCGCTTGAAGTCCGGCTGCCGGGCCGAGTGCACGCAGACGAGCTGGTCCACGTTCGCCGCGATGACATGCGCGTAGCCGTGGAAGCCCGGCCGCGCGAGTTCCGTCCGCCGCGGGTGGAGCTCCTCAACCACACCGGACCCATCGGGCAGGAGGGTGACGGTGACCTCGTCGCCGACGACGACCAGGCTCGTCACCCTCTCCTGCCTCTTCTTCAGCCGGCCGCGCAGCCGGCAGGGCACCTCACGGCCGTCGCCGGGGTCGACCCACACGGTCGGACCTTCCGTCCTCACCACCAGGGCCGGGCACTGCCGGGCCTCCGCCTCACCCGGCAAGGTACCCGCCCCCGGGGAGGTGCCTCAGGACCAGGCTCTCGCTCCCGCGCGCCTGCCGCCCCCGGGGGAGGCCCCTCCCCTGGCGCGGCACTGCGCTCCGGGCGTACCCGGAGGGCACGTCGGGACACAGGGCCCGCACCAGGCGACCCCGGCCCGAGCCTTCACGGCCGACCAACGCGGACGCGCGGCCGGTGAGGAGCATACGGAGCTCCCCGAGTCCCTGCCCGGTCTCGACGTCGACCTCGACGACCGGGACTCCGGCCTTGGCCAGCGAGGCGGCACAAGGACGGCTCGCGGCGGTCTCCGCCGACCGTTTCCGGGTCAGCACCAGGACCGTCCGCGCCCCGCTGCGGGCCGCGCTCGCCCTGAGGAACCTGAGCTCCTCGCGGCTGACCGTCCCGGGCGCCCCCGAGGCCACCAGGACGAGCTGGTCCAAGTTGGCCGCGAGGAGTCGCGAGGGGATACCGGGCTCCACCAAGGTTGTCCGGCGGCTGAGCCGCTCGGTCACCGTGTAGGTCCCGTCGCTCCAGCGGTGCAGGAGCACGGCATCGCCTGGGACCAGGCGCCCCACCCGGGGCCCGACCCGGCAGGCCAGCTCCTCGCCGAGGTAGCTCACCCACGCGTAGCGGTCCTCGACGCGGGTGATTGTTCCGGTTCTCGTGTAACACATCTCTAGTTATCCTCTCTTCCCGGACGCCTCGAGGGCGTCCATTGAACAGCCGAGCGGCCGCGGAGCGCCGCGGCCGCTCGGTCACGGTCTCCGGGGGACGTGCCCCCGGAGACACCCCGAAGGAAACACACAGCCACGGG